>ENA-ORCS01000328-ORCS01000328.1-marine-metagenome-genome-assembly--contig:-NODE-328-length-40157-cov-9.007809_pt1 | contig 40157 bp, 39 predicted proteins | sample MGYA00237781_ERZ508513 | MGnify/ENA primary metagenome ERZ508513 (study PRJEB26184, sample SAMN06268793) | marine metagenome | isolation source: Eden Landing Ponds, San Francisco, CA, USA | place...
ATGTGGGCGGTGCTGCCGACGCGGTGCTCTCGCTGCCCGTCGCTGCAGTCGTCGCTCTCTCGGTCGCCGTCGGGCTGAGCGGGAGCGTACTAGCCAGACGCGGCCGGTACCGAGCCTGGCTTGCAAGCGCACTGTCACTGCCCACACTGTTGACGATCTTGGTCGCAATTCTGCTGTACCCGACGATTTATCCGCCGACCGGGTTGTTGATTAGAGAAGCGGTCGTGTCGCCACTAGCGCTGAACCTCGTGACCGTCCTCGGGTTTCCGGTCCTGCTGCTGGTACTGTGGTACTTCAAGTTCCTCTACGGCGTGTTTAGTGGCCCAATCGAGGGTGAGGGCTACGGGGGGTAACCCCACCAACCTCTCGTCGTGCCCATTCTCCGCTCAGTACTGGTGACTCTCCGATCAGGGACGTGTACGATATGATGGAATCACATCCTCGTGATAGTGTATCTCTCTCGGTGTCACACATCACCAGTGCCGGTAACTGGAACGCGACAGAGCGTATCGGCTCCGGACTGCCGAGGACCGCATTGTGTCGCAGTTTGTCGAGCAGACTCTCCAGTTGGGGCCATCGAAAGAAGACAGTTCCATATGCATTGAGACGGCCAGTCTCAACTTCTGTCACAGTCGACTCGATTTGGTACGGGCGGGTAGAGAACATACTGCGGTGAGAATAATTACAGAAGCCAGTGCGAGATAGAGAGCGTGAGGTCATCAACGCAGTGTAGACAAAAAGCCTGGATATTTATCAAGTACACCGTTGGCCGCGCCTCAGCGGGCCATTTGTCACTACAGATAACAAACATCTGCACAGCATCAGGACCGACAATATCAGTTCGCGACCTCAAGGAAGTCTTTCGGTGTAGTGCCAACACGGATGACGATGGGTTCATACTCCTCGTTAGTATTGCACACAACACCGATCCTCTCTTCGTCCGTGTCGTCGATAGACACTGTCTTATTTGCCTTCGAACTCCCTTCTATCGCCGTATTCGTGAGTTCAACGCTGACCGCATACTCGCCGGTGGCTCCGAACACGTCACCGCTATTCTGGTCTTGCTCGTGCTCTAAGTCGAACGTCTTCTCAAGAGCGATGTCTCCGGCGGGATCAACTACCTCGATCGAGCCCTTGATCTGTCGGTCTGCCATGTTGAACACGTTTACCTCTTCGAGAGCCAATTCACTCGTGGCATCTCTAACTGGTTTCAATATAGTATTGCACCCAGATACCGAGGTCAGAAGGACTGTTCCGCTCACCGCGAGAACCTGCCGTCGGGTCGTCGATACTCCGTTTGTGTGATTGCGTAACCTCATGAATGCACCATATCTTGTTTTCGTCAATATGTAACGAGGTGCGGAGTGTCTCAGGTCAAGCAACACGTCGCGTGGTTCTCCGGTCAGCCTGAGGACAGTGGCGTAGCCGGTATTTGGAGGTGGTGTCGGGTTCTGCATCCACAACTGGAGTGCAACAGACGCGCCCTGCATCTCGCAGGCGGGTCTTGACAAAACCTGGAGAACCGATGCGTGTACCGGTTTCTGTGTCACGCTCGAACCTGAAATGGGTCGCCGCGATGTATCGTCGCGCTCAGTGCTCCCGCTGTCACTTCGGGGTCTGTCCGAGCAGTCGGGCGGTCAGCCCGCCGACCAGTCGGGCGGTCAGGTTGACCGCGTGCAGGCCGACGAGGCAGACGACGACCCCGAGCAGTGAGGCGGCCAGCGCCTCCGGGAGTGTATCGATAGCGGCCCCACTCAGGGAGCTGGCATCGACGGTCAGCGGCCCCACGTCCACGGCGCCGGACGCGGTCGTCAACTGGTAGTCGACCCCGGGCAGCCAGTAGAGCGCCGGGGCGGCCACGAGCGCGAGTGCGAGCGTGAACACGACCGCGATGGCGGTGAACAGGTGGACACCGACGACGAACGACGCGAGGGCGTACGCGACCAGCAGGTAGTTGCGTGGGTTCGTCACGACCGACTTCGCGTACGCAATCAGAGGCTGGTCACCGGGGTCGGTGGGGTCGTAGGACACCGAACTGCCCCGCAGTCCGCGGAGCAGGTGGGCTTCGAGCGCCCCGACGTACCCCGCGAGCGCGAGGACGCCGACCAGTATCGGGACGCCGACGACCAGCGGGACCAGCGAGAGTCCGATGCTGAGCCCGGCGACGAACGTCGCGAAGTAGACGACACCCAGCGGGAAGCGGGCGAGGAGATACGCCAAGTTGGCGTACGTTTTGCGTCGCAAGCCGACGCCGAAGACGCGACTCGCGAGCGACCGGTCACCGTTCTCGGACGATTCGTGCTGTACGGTTCGACCCATGGTCGTATCGTGGTGACTCGACTGAAATACTCCCATCGGACGGGTGCTGATCCTGTGACGCGCCCCCCAGTATTAAGTGGTCCGTGCAGCCATCGAGACCGGTTTCTCGACCGTCCGCGCTCGACGACGGGGGACGTTCCCATTCCTGCCACGTCAGGGTGAGAAGGTCTCAGCTTCGTCACGGAACTGCGACGGGCGTCGGTCGCTAGGATACCATTCCCGGAGACACTGTTCGTCGGTTCACATAGCCACGGGCCGGCTGGTCGAGTAGGAACCGAAAACCAGTCACCGGACATCCACCAGCAGTGTATCGGCCACCCGACGACGGTTTCTCGCAGCGGGCGGAACGCCGGCCGACCGCGGTAACAGGCTGCTCGGCAGTCGTGAACGCCATCTGGAATCAGGTCTTCGAAGAGGTCCGCATGCGCAACGAGATGGACTGAACGGTCAGCGGATCACTCAGGGTGACCACCCTCGTCGGGGATGCCGCTCTCGACGAGACGTTCGAACTGTCACCGTCAGACTTCGACGACGAGAGTACCGTCGTCGCGTACGACGACGTCCGGGAGGACACAGGGGAGTACGACGTCAGTATCGGTCTCGCGGACGTGGAAGTCGACGGTACCTCGAAGGCGAGCGAGACGGTCGCTATCGGAGATGCCGGGGAGGACATGGTCGCCGTCGTGGTCGGTTCGGATGAGATGGACGAACCGATCGCTATCCGCGTCGGCGACTCGTTCTCTGACCGCCTCCGGACGGACCAGAAGCCCTCACTCCTGGTCTCGACCGAGAACCGATTTTTTACGTCGCGTCAAGACGTCGTCGTCGGGGACCCCTCCGTTCTCGACGGGCGGAACAGAGTTACTCGTCACATGGCGTGTCTGTGAGAGTACAGCTACTCGACCGTCAGCGCACGAGGCTGGGGCGGTCGGGGTTACGCCTGAAGAAAGCCTATGAGAACGTATTCCGGGTCAGTCACTCACCGACTTCGAGCGTGAGGCCCTCCGAGTCGAACGCGAGTTGCATCCGCTCGACGACGACGTGGAAACACTTGCGATGGTGGCCGTCGTGGTCGATGCACATCGACGTCTCCAGGACCCCCGCCGATTCGAGCCTGTCCAGCCGCTGGTAGACGGTCGCCCGGGACATGTCCAGCCGGTCCACCAGTCCCCGGGCCGAGAGTGACTCCTCGCTGAGCACGCCGAGCAATTCGCAAGCGTACTCGTCGCTCAACAGCGAGAGGACTTCCGGCACGTCGACCGTCGGTTCGTCGTCCGCGAGCGGGTCGGCGGGTCGTTCGACACCTGGGCTGGCGGCAACATGGACCGAATCTGACTGTGACATCGTTACTCGATCCGTGGACCGGACACTCCCTGTAGCCAGACGCTACTATCTCGTATTCCCGCATCACCCCACTCTATCGATCAGCAGGTCACGGATACCCATACACGTGGCAGTACGGTTCTCGCGCGGACCGAAGCAGGCCCGGGCGCCCGGGCAGACCGCGTTGCTGAACCTGAGACATCAGTTCAGTTTTTATATGCTCCGGGTGACGAGCGTCGACCATGATGTCCCGAATCCACCGGACGGTCCGCGCCTGGATTCCTCACCGCGTTAGAGCGGGCGATCCAACCCCTCAGAGGAAGGCCAACTGCGGCGCTATCGACTCGGACACCGATTTGCGCGGGACTGCGTCACCGACCGCGACGGCCTGCAGCGAAGAGGCACCGAACCGGTGGAAATCCTTGACCTCCAAGGTGATTCCCGAGACGAGCGCCGTCGAACCGCGGTGGTCACGGTGGGTGGTGGCGCCGGCGGACGCATGTGTGGGCAGGCTTGCCGACCGATGTCGCTAGCAAGTACGCTCGGAGCGGTCGCACTGGATGGGACAGCAGTGGCTCTCCTAGGTTGGACGATCTGGACCGCGCTTCAGTCTCGGGACCGGCCCAGTGGCCAGACGTTCGTGGCGTTACTCGGCTTGGTGATGGCGTTGGCAGTCCTCGCACTGGGATCGGAACTCGCCGCAGCGGTCGCGGGACCCAACGTGACGAGTGCGCTCGAACTGGGTGTCTTCGGAGTCGGGCTCATCGTTCCGGGGGTCTGGACGGTATACGTCCTCGGGTACTCCGGTCGAGGAACCGGGCTGACGCGGCGACGGATCGTCATGCTCTTCGGAACCGTGGTCCCCGTGTTCCTGGTCGGTGCTCTCGTGACGGTCGCGGTGCTCCAACTTCCCGATTCGGTAGGCGGTCCGCTGTTTGGCGGGCTGTTGGCGTTGCTGGCCGTGTCGCTGTTGTACTCGTTCGCGCTCTTTGTTTACGCGGCGTACGTTCTGATACGCCTCGGCCGGCGACATGACCGCATCTCAAACCCGCAAATAGCGGTATTGTTACTGGCGATCAGTGCGCCGTATCTCGGCGGCACGCTCGGGACGAGCGGCGTGACTGCCGACGGCGTCACCGTCGGTCTGCTCACGACCGGTGTCCTGTTCGCTATCGCAGTGAGACAGTACCCGGTGATGACCGGATTCCCGAGATCGGAATCTGTCGCCCGGACGCGGGTCGTGGAGTCGCTCCGGGAGGGGGTGGTCGTCCTCGACTGGGACGGGTACGTACTCGATGCCAACGAGACGACGGCGCAGTTGTTCGACCGGCCATCGGACGCTATCGTCGGCGAACCAGTCGAGTCGATCGTCGACGGTATCGAGGGGGCCGACACCTCGGCGGGGGCGACAGGGGTGGTCACGTTACGGACGACGAAGGGACGACGCCAGTTCCAGTACAGCGTGTCGGCAGTCGATTCTACGGGGAATAGCGACGATACGGGGGGCGACCCGGTCGCCAGGGCCGTTGTGTTCCGGGACGTGACCGACCGACGGACCCGCGAACAACGCCTTACAGTGCTCAACCGCATCCTCCGGCACAACGTCCGCAACGAACTGGATGTTGTCCTCGCCCACGCCGACCGGATCGAGGACGAGACGCTAGAGGGTGGGATACGCGAGAGCGCGACTGATCTCGTCGAACTGAGCGAGAAAGCCAGGGAAGCAGAAGAGATCATGCAGGCCAGCACGGAACTCCCTGAACCAGTAGACCTCGTAGCTATCGCGAGGGACGTCGCCGAACAGTACCGGACTGGCGTTCCGGAGAGCGAAATAACGCTCTTCTGTCCCGACGAATTGACGATCACCTCCCACCAGACGGTTATCCGAAAACTCCTCTCGGAGCTGGTCGACAATGCGGTGAGCCACGTCGACGGGTCACGCCCTCATGTCAAGGTTGAGGTGCGGTCTCGTGGCGAGACCACCGCCGAGATCGTCGTCTCGGACGACGGTCCCGGGATTCCGGACCGTGAGCGAGCGGTCCTGACGGAGGGCACCGAGACACCGCTCGAACACGGGCGGGGCGTCGGGCTCTGGACGGTCAAGTGGGCGGTCACGCAACTCGGCGGCGAAATCGCTTTCGAGGCGAACGACTCCGAAGGCAGCGTTGTGAACGTTCGACTCCACGACGCTGAGTACGTGTCTGATGACCGCGGGGAACCCGCCGAGGCGGACTGATAACGGCGCCGGTGTTTCTCGGCGAGCGATTCGCCGCTCGTATTCGCACCCTACCGATCCTGTGAAACGCCGTGTCGATGCTGCCGACCGGTAGGAGCGCCACGGCGGCTGCCAGCGTACACCAACGGTTCACACGGTACGTGGGTCAGTCCGGCCGGTCACGCAAAAAGGTCCGGGAGCATGAAAACGACGCCGCCGAGTAGGATAGTCAACGCGACGAAGAAGGCGTACTTCCACATCGTTTCCCGCGTTGTCATCTCAGAATCGGGCATACCCGTGGATGGACGCCGCTAAATAAAAGAGCCACGTGGACTGTCTCAGCCGGTGCAACGGTGCCGTCCACAGAACCAGGTAATGACACCGTCCGAGACGGGCTAGTGGCCTAAACTGTGTCGGCGACTTGTCGGCGCTGCCAGTCAGGGGGCAGCCGAACTGTACACGGCACAAAACACTGGTCGGGGGCTGTTCAAGCGGGCGGACTCAGATAGCGCAACGAGGCGTTTACCGGTATGCCAACACCCCTTGCCGACGACGAGACTGGAACACAGACGAGTTAGTGCCGACGCCGATTCCTGCTCGGAATGGGCGCGCTGACGGCAGCACTGGCCGGCTATGCTGGTGAGACCGACGACGCTGTCGACAGTCCGACAGACGACGAACCGACCGGGAACCCGACCGACGACAGTCCCACCACCGACCCTCCGACAGGCACGTTCTCTCCAGTGGGGGACCTGCCGTCCGGCCGGGGTTCGACGCCGCGGGCTCAAACAACCCCTTCAGTGACGCTGACGACCCCGTTTCCGGTTTCGATGAGCGCCGTCTCGGTCGGGTCACTCCCGACCAGACAGTCGGCGGTGTCACGACCGTCCGTGCCGAGTGCGTCGTCGTCCAGTCGCGCGACGACGCGATAGACGCCACGTGGGAGTCGGGTCGGCGTGCTCGCGACGTCACCGGGGCCGAGCGCGTACGTGCGGTCGAACGCCACGTCGTCGTCGGGGTCGAGAAGCTGGACAGTGACCTCGACCGTCTGGTGGTGGTAGTTCCTAACGACCAGACTTTCGTCGGTGACGACCGGCGGCTCTGCGCCCGGTTCGTTCGGGTCGTGAACGCGTCGGTGGACAGTGAGTGACCGATTCATACCACGTTCTCACGCCCCGAAACACGTATACTCGCTCGCGGTGTTGCAGCACCAGAAACACTGTGTAAAGAGACCTTATCATGGGGCGTCCAGTCACAAGTGTCGACGTTCCAGTCGGCGTGATCCACACATGACCCGAAACGACACCCACTCGGACGACCAACCGACCGACATCGCCGACCGTATCCGTGCACAGCAGGTCCAGAAACGAAAGGCAGTGGGCGACCGATGATGAGAGGGCGACCAAATGAAAGATGACAGACGAAAGCGCCGACATGGTCCCGGCCGTCGGGCTGAGGCGTCCGACGCCGCTCTCGCCGACAGTCCGAACCGGGACCCGGCACGAACACCCATCAGCGACCGTCCCTGGCGTGTCCTGAACTGAACTCGCTCTCGTAACCGTCGCCGTGACTGGTACCGCTGCTCGACTGAAAAACCGTTACACAGGAAGTCAGTGTCTTAGTATGGCCAGAATTGGTCCCCTCCAACTGACTGCGTCGTGGAAGTACACCTTCGTCAGTGGGTGTCTCGCACTTCCGTTCACGGCGCTGGAAGTGTGGCAATCCCTGGAGAGCGTCGCCTTGGAAATGTTCGTCGTTGGGAGCGTGCTCGCTGGCTATCTGATCAAGCAACGTGGTGGGAACAGCACGACGACTGGACTGCGGGCCGCAGTTATCGGCGGATTCCCGGTGCTTTGGATCCTGCCTCAAGCGCTTTCGACGGTCGCAAATATTCCGAATCCGCCGTTGTTTCGGGCCGTCAGCGTATTAATGGCACTCGCGTTCGGCGGACTTGTGGTAACGCTGGTGGCCGTCCTCGGCGCGCTCGCCGAACGGTTTGGCGTAGCAGAGAGGCGTGGTCCCAGTGGCGTAATCAACGCGGGCGGCAGTGCCTGAAAAGTAGCTCCCCCAGACCCCCCTTCAATAGCGGATCGTCTCTCGGCGAGCGGTTGGTGCTGCCGTCAGGACGACCGTGACAGCGGCGACGGCCGGGTGTGCTGGTGCGCTCGACGCACTCGGCAACCAGTTCCTCGGCCAGGTCAACGTGTTCAACGAGACCGACCGGCGAGTCGCCGGTGACGTCGCGGGTCCCGACGGCGAGTCCCGTCTCGACGAGACGTTCGAGTTGCTCTCCTCGCGTACCGACACCAGTGACAACCAGTCGGTCGCGGCGTACGACGACGTGTGGGACGGGTCGGGCGGGTACGAGGTCATCGCCGAACTGGACAACGACGTCGGTGGCGAGTCCCGAGCGACCGAGACGGTCGAGAGAGACACCCGACAAACAGCGCTTGGCAGTCGTGGTCGGTGCCGCCGATATGGACGACTCGGTCGCCTTCCGGGTCGGCGAGAACTTTTCGGACTTCGTTCCGACGGCGGCGACGGATACCACACCATGATCCGTCGGGCGACCGACGACTGCTGCCGGTGTCTCAGACCTGGAGACAATGTCGGGGTTTACGTGACTCTCGGCGACGTCGGGTCGGATGGAGACACGATGAACGTCGACCAGTTCACATCGGCACACGCACCAACCGAGACGGACGAAACCTTTCAGACGGAAAATAGCTACACCCTCGACGTGACCGTTGACGGTTCTGTTATGGTGAAAGCCGGCTCAATGATCGGCTACACCGGCGACATCACGTTCACTGGCAAATCATCGGCCGAAGGTGGCGTCACCGGATTCATCAAGGAAGCAGTGACTAGCGAGGGGACGCCGGTCATGGCGGCCGAAGGGACCGGTCACGTGTACGTCGCCGACCAGGGGAAGAAGGTCCAGACACTCGAACTCGCAGCTGGCGAGTCCCTCTCGCTCAACGGCGACGACGTCCTCGCGTTCGAGTCACAGGCCGACTACGAGATCAGCACTATCGATAGTCTCTCGGGGGCGGCCGCCGGGGGATTGACGAACGTCTATCTCACCGGCCCGGGAACGGTGTGTCTCTCGACTCACGGCGACCCGCTTGTGTTGACGCCGCCAGTCAACACGGATCCGGACGCGACCGTCGCCTGGAGTGCGAACCTCTCGCCGTCGATCGCGCGCAACAAAACGCTCGAAATCGGACAGACCTCCGGGGAATCGATGCAGATGGAGTTCGCCGGTTCGGAGGGGTTCGTCGTTGTCCAGCCCTACGAGGAGACGTCATAGCGCCAGTAAACTAGCGTATCTGCCGAGAGCGCACCTGGGCGTCATCGTCCCGGGTACGAGCACGATTCGCGACGGAAAGTGATGTTTCGGTGATACGGAAGCATCCTCTCTGAAACCCAGATTCGCGAGTGACGCCCTGCGAGGAGACACGACGAGCGGCGCGGCCGGGACGACCGGATTCGAATCCCCGGGGAACTCACTTTTTTGACAGTGTCTCAGACCCAGCAACCCTCGGTGGGCGTTGATTACTCTCCCGTCCATCGCTTCAGGTAGCCGCCGGTCGGAGGCGGCCCGGAAAATATCCGACACCACCATCCCATCCCGCCCCACCCGCGCGACTGACTCCGCCTGTGACCGGACGACCCAGTGTCCGGCCACCCTATCACCACTGTCGGTCCTGTCTGACGCTCTCCGTTTTTCATTCGGCGATGCAGACGGAGTCCCATTGAGGTCGTATCCACCGTGCCGGTCATTTGGTTCACTTGTGAGCCGAGTCTCCAGCGACCCGAGTCCCGTACAGAGCGGCGCTAGCCCGATATATGGCACATCAAACGGGGCCCGCTTTCGGCACCGCCATTCGTCGGGCCGTCTCGGGACGAGAAACACTGCCTGGTGGGATATATCCGGTCCGTCCACAGAACGGGTATGGCAGAACCCACACGAGAGGGCCCGACTGTTGTCGCTGTCAAAACGACCGGGTTTGGCGTCATCTCTCGTCGAGACCGGCACTGCGACCCCGACGAGACTGATCGACCCACCCCCGGTAGGTCGTGGACTGAGAGGGACGCGTGAGCCTGATCACGTGTCCTCACTGTTCGCGACAGTTCGATTCCGTACCGCAGTCGCGCACACACGTCAAGGACGCTCACGACGGAGCGAGGTCCACGGCCTGGTCACCGAAACCCTGATCCGGGCCGCGAGCATCCAACATCGCACAGTTCGACCGACTCTCGAATCGTTTCAGAGTATAAAATTTTCGGCGCGTCTCCGACTCTGAACCGGAGGACAGCTTTCAATACCACCGGAGACGCCAACCCAGTATGAGAGTGTTCAGTCGCCTCAAGATCGGATTCGGGATGGCACGCCGGAGCGGTCGCGTGCTCAGAGCCCATCCGAAACTGTTGGCGTTCCCGCTTCTCGGCGGGATCTCCGGGATCGCGTTCATTGCAACGCTCTTCGGAAGCCTGCTCGTCACGGACTCCATTCGGGATCCCGGGATGGTATTGTACGGCGCGTTGTTCCTCGCCTATCTCGTCGAGACGTTTGTCGCGTCGTTTTTTACGGCAGCCCTCGTCGCAGCGACTCGGACTGTTTTCCACGGCGAGGAGCCGTCGATCCGTGGTGCCCTCGTCGCCGCCTGGCAGCGGAAACTACCGCTGTTAGCCTGGTCGGTGGTCGCCGCTATCGTCGGCGTGATAATCCGCATCGTCGAATCTGAGGACAACCTCGTGGCGCAGATCCTCGCCGGCGTCTTCGCGGTGGCATGGAGCGTGATGACCTACTTCGTCGTCCCCGTGATCGTCTTCCGTGACCCCTCTCTCACGGAGATGTTCTCGGAGAGCGCGACCACGTTCAAAAATACGTGGGGGGAGTCCATCGGTGCGATGGCCACGATCGACGTCTTCTCGTTCCTGCTGGCGCTCGCCGGTCTCGCGCTCGGTGTCCTCACGTTCGTCGTGACCGCTGGCACCGGGATCCAGCTGCTGGCGGCGGTCGTGATCGGTGGCTCCGGATTCGTCTTCGGCCTCTTGGTCGGAAAAGCGCTCAGTGGTGTCGCCAAGACGGCACTGTACGTCTACGCGACCGAGAGCATCGCGCCGGCGTTTTTCGACGACATGGACTTCGGTGCGTTTGGCAGTGACACGTCGGTGTCCACTCGCAGGCTTGGAGACCGGTTCGGCGGTTCCGAAGGCGGCCGAATCTGACGATCGATTCGGCTGAAACATGACTTCGTAGATAGATAGACGGGGAACGCACGCTCGAAGACGTCTTCCTCGAAGTCACGACCGAAGACGAATACCCTGGGGATGAATCCAGCCCGGGGTAACCGACGTCCACGCTCCGAACTGCGCCTCAGCCGGGAGCCGAGGCGACTAATTGGAGTTCCCGCCAGCAGTATCGGGGTCTCCCGTTGTGCTTTGGCTCACCAAGCGGTTTCTGACAGCGTCGTCGTTCGCTCGTTCCAGCGGCTGAACGTCGCTACTCGGAGATCATATTTTTTACAAGGATGCTCCCCGTCGGTATCCAACGACCGTACACCCTACTCATGCTCGTCGGAATCGTCGGAGCCCTGGGTATCTCGAGCGCAGCGGGGCTCCTGGCGATCAGTGCGACGGTCGCCCACCGATACGACAAGCCAGGAGCCGTGTGGTTCACGGGATACACCGCGCTGGTCGGAGTCGGTCTCGGAGCACTCAGCGTCGGCGTCTTCACTGGATTCGTGCCGGTAACTGATTTTAAGGGTGCAGTCGGACGGCGGCTGGCGTTAGTCTGGATACTCCCCGTCGGTTTGTGGGCGATGTTCGCACTCCGGTACACCGGCCGGTTCGTCTCGTTGACCCTGAAAACGAGTATACTGGTCGTCTTCCCGCTTCTCGTATTCATAATCCAGTTCGTACTATCCAGTGCGTCAGGCGTGCCGACACAGGCTATCGGGTTGTTTGGTATTACTGTCAGGTATTATGCAGTAGCGCTAGTCGTCGCCGGGATGGTGTTAGTAGTCCGGACGACGCGCCGATACGACCACACCACGGTGTGGCAAGGTGTTGCCCTCGCGGGGGCACCGGTGGCGATGTGGTTGTCCTGGAGCAGTATGCCGTACATCGCGCAACTCGGACGGACGGCTGGCGGGGCCGCCTACGCACTGGGATCACTCGGCGCAGTGTGTGGGTTCGGACTCGCGGTGTTCCGACTCGACGCGTTCGACATGGCTCCGACTGTGGGCGTCGTCGGCGAACGGGATGTCGTCGAGGAGACAGACGACCTGGTGTTGATCGCAGACGAGGAGCACCGGGTCGTACGGGCAAACGAACGTATGCGCATCGCTTCGGACGGAGTAGACCCCTCGGTTGGCACCGTTACGGTCGAAGACATGTTCGGGACCGACGTTGAGGGTTTGCGAGCAGCCGAGACAGTCACGCTCAGTGTCGCAGGCGTGTCGGGAAAGTACGATGCGCAGGTGTCGACAGTAGTCGACCGGACCGACCGGCGTCTGGGAACCGTGGTCAGCCTCCGGGAGGTGACCGAGCGCGAACTCCGCAAGGAACGCCTATCAGTCCTCAACAGGGTTCTGCGGCACAATCTGCGCAACCAACTCGACGTCCTCGACGCGCACCTCGATGCCATCGACGACGACCACGCGGACACGGCCATCGAGACGACGGGTCGTATCGCACGCATGAGCGACCGCGCACGGACGATCGACCAGCTCCTCTCGGAGACGCGCGAACACGTCCCGGTCGACATCGCCGAACTGCTTCGCGATACTGTCACGACCTACGACGCCTCGGTCACTGTCGAAGCGGCTGAGTCGCTGGTGGTAACGACCGACAGCGTCGCTCTCGAAGCGGCGATAGAAAGTGCCGTCGACAATGCGGTCGTGCACGCTACGGACGTGACCGTCTCGCTGCAGTCGACGCCGGACGGGTGCGAACTGCAGGTCGTCGACGATGGTCCTGGAATCCCCGAGTCGGAACTGTCCGCGCTCGAAACCGGGACCGAAGCACCACTCCGACACGGGACCGGACTGGGACTGTGGCAACTTACCTGGGCTACCCGTACGCTCGGCGGTGAGGTGTTGTTCGACACGTCAGACGGTACTACTGTCACGATATCCGTCCCCGACACTCCACCAACCGGCGAGTGACTGTCGAGTTCCGATACGGTCGCTCGTAACGTGTCCGGGACTCATAGTCAGTATTGTAGCGATGTACCGGTACGACCGCACGAAGACGTGCGGTCGATCCGGAACAGACCAACGACAATCACTAGCAGAGCGTGAAGCCAGTACGACCATTTTCCCTTGGCTGAACCAGTCACTCTCCCCTGTCTGTTCAGTCAGCGACATCATCTTGTTGTATCAGTCCCCGGGTCAGAAAACGAGATATTGGTATTCTATAATGTGAAAATATATACTGTCTCTCGAGCTGAGACACTGTTCGGGGGCTCATAAGGGAGTCGGACTCGTATACCTTGTAGAGGCGTTCACCAGTATGTCCCCACGCTTTGCCGACAACGATAACAGTGCGACACAGACGAGTCAGAGTCGACGCCGATTCCTGCTCGGGATAGGTACCCTGACAGCAGCACTGGCCGGTTGCAGCGGCGATAACGTTCAAAGAGCAAACGACACTCCGGCCGACGCCACTCCGACCGACGACTCCTCGACGGACACGTTCGACCCAGCGGGCGACCTGCCCTACGGCCAGTGGTTGACGACAGACCAGAGTGGGCTGTTTTTTGCCTATGCTAACCTGGACAATTTCCCCGATGACACCGTCGCTGGCTCCGGTGACCCGTCGGATCCATCCGTCGATGATCCGCTGGCTCTGTATCCGCTCGTAACGGGCGGCGCGGCTGTCGGAGTCGGCCAATTGTCGCTTTCGTTTGCTGGGCTCACTGACGCTGTGAGCCCCACTGCCACGTCCGACTCGACGGTGAACGAGATAACTGTCACTGGTGAGACTATAATCGGCGAGGGATCGTTCGCAACCAATCAATTAGATGAACGACTGGTCGAGCCCACAGACGAAACGTTCGGTATTGCCTACGAACGAACCACCACGGACCGTGGGTACGACCGATACGAGCCCGTCGAAGTTCCCGATTCAGTGAGCGATCCACCTGCGGTAGCCGTCGCAGACGAGACAGTCATCGTTGGGCCAGACGCCAGCCGACTCGACCGGACGATCGCCGCCGGCGACGGGAATCGTTCCCGCGTCTTCGAGACTGACGAAATCGCCATGGAACTGCTCGAACAGGCCGGGACTGGTGATCTCGTGGTCGGTCGGTTCGGGTCAGCAACACCTGAGCAACTGTTCGGAGACTTCCAGCCCAACTCTGACCCGCAGTTCAGGCCCCGCTCCGGTGAAAACGTGGTTACGGCAGTGGATTTCGACGCGAGCGGGGCGACGTTCGAGTCGCAGTTCGCCCTTGCTGCGGCGGAGTTCGGTGGAGACAGGCAAGAGACAATCGAGACTTCGTTCGGGACAGCGGCTATCGACGGCTCTCGGTCAGTCAAGGTGAGCGACGACCGCATCACCGCTACCGGGACCTACGATGTCGAGCAACTGACTGGGGACCCAGCAGACCAAGAGCTCTCGCAATCAGCTGCTGCGGAGCTGGTGTCGCCGGAGGCGCTGACCTTCCAGTATGAGCCTCCACGTAGCCAGGAGTTCGGTGAACTCTGGGTACGAGTCACCGAAGATACCGACGCGGCAGGGATCCGGGTAGAGGCTGATTCAGGCGGATACACCGAGATCAAGCCACAGGAGCGGTCTGTCAGCGCTGATGACAGTGTTGCAGTCCAAGTTGATCCGGAAGGGGACTCAGTGACCGTCTTTGCGGTCGACAGCGAGGGTGCGGTCGGTGAACTCACGACTCTGTCCGTTCCGACAGACGAGTTGTCCGAGACAGCGGCCAGCCGGGCGGTTCCGGCAGAAGCGCTGTCGTTTAGTTATGAGTCCCCAGATGGTGGCGATCTCGGGTCACTCACGGTCGAAGTCGTCGCAGATACGGAGGCCAAGACACTCGTCGCACAACCACAGAGGGCACCGGGCCTGTTCACCGCTCGCGTCGGTTCGCTGACCAGTGATGAGCCGGTCGGTGCTGGTACAACTCTCGAGACAGCCGTAAAGCCAGCGGGCGACGAAGTCGTTGTTTACGTGTCTGTCGACGGTGCCACTGGTGAGGTTGCACGCTGGCAAGGTCCTAAGTAACCACCTGATTCTGTTCCCGAGTCTTCATATCCTTCGTGCAAGATACGCGCGTTATATCTCGCACGGTTCGAAATATATACCTGATATTCGACAGTTCTATGACCGAATCGGGACTCACGGCCTTGTTGAAACCCTTGCTGACAAACACAACACTGAGTAATTAGAGGTAGATGGATGCTCTCCCGAAATCACGGCTTCTTCGATTCGTCGAACGGGCTATGGTGTTGGCCCGCCATGCTGTCAAGCGGTTTTCGACTCGCTATTCGTGGAAACGGTTCACACTCCGACAACACGTTGTTCCGCTCTGTCTCAAGGTGAAGAAGACGACCACGTACCGCGACCTCGTTGATGAACTCATCGAGATGACCCGCATCCGTGACGCCCTCTATCTTGATTCAATCCCCACCCCCTCGACACTCTGCAAAGCCTTCGACCGTCTAGAGATGGCTGTCTGGCGAGTGTTACTGAACGTCTCGCTCACGGATTTGCCACTGAGCGGTGTCACGGGTATCGATGCGTCCGGGTTTGAGCGAGCTCATGCCTCAACGCATTACACGAAACGAACGGATCTCATCATCCAGCAGTTGAAGATAACCCTGTTGGTCGATACAGCGACCAACGCCGTACTCGATATTCACGTGACCACAACGCGGAAGCAGGATACGAAGATTGCGCCACAGGTAGTGAAACGGAACGGACAGTCCATCGCGGTCTTGACCGGTGACAAGGGATACGACGACCAGAAACTCCGGCAGCTTGCCCGTGACCACGATATTCGACCACTCATCAAGCATCGTGAGTTCCACACTCCACAAGGCCTGGAATACACGGTTGGACAGCGATCTCTACCACAGACGGAACATGAACGAGACAGTCAACACGGCGATCAAACAGAAATTCGGTGCATTCGCCCGGTCACATCTCTGGTGGAAGCAGTTCCGCGAACTCGTTATCAAGTGCATCGTTCACAATCTGGAGCGAAGCCTCGCTATTTCACACGTGGAGCGCGACTGTCCGTGATTCTGAGAGGAAGGGATTTCTGAATACAGAGCGTCTATGCAGCAAAGAGGCGTATCGGCATTGGTGTTTCTAAGCATGAAAGCAATACCTAGCTTCTTTACAAATCGGTAGCAAAAACGGGTGTGTAACCGATGAGTGAACGCCACTGTCCGAATTGTGATGTTCAAATGGAGGGGACGGACGTAACCGCAGAAGGAGTCGGAAACCTCTATGTTGAAACTGAGAGAGATGGTGGTGTACTTGACCGCCTCAGTATCGGGCATCAAACTCCGCTTCGTGCCTTCCTCTGACCGGAATGTGGATTGACTCAGCTCTATGCCGAACTTTCCGAGTAGCTCGTCGAAATTGTTACAACCCTTTGCAAGAGGCGCGTTCTATGTCGTAAGAGAGGTTCCGACAACAATCGGAGATAGCGCTTCCACTGGTGTGGAACTCGACGAATCAACATTCCCTGGTAACTTGATATTTTCTTTAGTCGAGTACTGTAGGGTGGTTTTCGTCGAGTGGATCTTCGATATCACCGATAATTGTTTCCAGTAGGTCAGTGACGGTCACCAGTCCAATAATCTCGCCGTCCTCGATGACGAGTGCCATCTCTTGTCGTTCTGTCTGGAATTGATCGATCGCATCGCTCACATCGGTATCGGGAGAGAGTGTCATTGTCGGTGCGGCCAGTTCAGTGAACGTACCGTTGCCACTGGATAGTTTCTCACGATGGGTAAATAGGGCTGGGCTGTAGACGATCCCACGGAACTCAGCCAGATTCTCACCGATAAGAGGATACCGTGTATGTGGGTGCTTTTCGAGTTTCTGGTAGTTCGCCTCGGGGGAATCCTCGGTCGAGAGGGCGACGATTTCATCGGGGGAGATCATGACCTCTCTCACTGACTGTTCGCCGATCGTCAATGCGTTCATGATCTCCTCACGGCGTTCCGCAGGCAGGTCGCCGTCTTCGAGTACTGATCCAAGTCGGTTTCGAAGGTCAGCGCGGGTTTCGATTACCTCTTTTTCGGTCTCTGTCCATGACTGGGTCATCTCGATACCGAACAGGCCGAGCGTTCCCTTTGCAACCGAGTCACCGACCCAAATGGCCGGGGCGAGTATCTTTGAGAACCAGTAAAGTGGCCGTGCCCCGTACCGGGCTACCTGTTTAGAGCGTTCCACACCGAGATACGTCGGAGTCTGTTCGCCGTGGGTGAGATGGATCAAATTGATAAGGAGAAAACCGAGGAGTGAACCGGCCCCAATCGATGCGAGAGTGGTGTTCTCGAACAACGGTTCGAACAGGGCTGCTAGTCCGGGTTCAGCGATGATCCCTAGTGCGATACTGGTCCCAGAAATCCAGACCTGACAGGTCGTCAAGTAAAATTCCAGGTCGTTGGTCATCTCCCAAGCGAGTTCGAGCCCGGGCGTATCGAACTCCGATTCGGGATACTGTCTGACTCGGGTCAGCGCGAATTCGATTGCGACAAAATACGCGTTCACCCCGATGAGGATGATGCCACCGAGTATTCGCAGCCCAATCTCAAGCGGGTCCATTGTCTTGCCGCATTAATCCTAGACACAAAACAGTGTATAAGTGGGAAGAAATCCGGCAATTTGACCTGACCAAACTGCAAGATTCGCGCTCTGTATCCAGCACGGTCTCAACAAACTATCAGCGACTGAGGATTTCAACAGAGCCGGACTCACCATTTCACCGTTGAAGCACCACTAGTTGAGGGATTGAGGAATGGGCAGGCCGTAGCGAACACTATCCATGCAACTCCAAGACCTGCTCAGAGAAAGGTCAGACGTGGAGAATCAAGACAGTTAGCAGAATGAGCGCACATAGACACCCGTACGCAGTTTCGCGGTCCGACTTCACTCGATGGGGTTGTATCTACGTGATACGATTGCCGTTCGCGTCGTTCACATGCCGACAAACTCACTTGTGATCGATCAGAGGCTGACCGCGACGTAGTAAGCAACTGAACCGGTTTCTGTGGGCAATACATGGCCCGTCCTGTCCATCGAGGACGTCCGTGAGGTCAGAGAGCCGTGACTGGTGGTTCTCGGTCTTCCAGAGTTCTGTCTGGAGACACTCAAAACGGGAGGAATCGGTACGCAGTTTGCGGGTCTCGAAGTCGTCCACCGGCAGAAACTATGGAGGGCGGAGGAGCGGGGAACGCGGGGATGTCACAGAGCGAGTGGCCGGATACTCGACCGCCTCCGACCGCGGGCGGGACGGTGGAGCAAACGGAACCGAATGGGTGGTGGTGATGACAGTGTCGGATACTTTTCGGGGACCGCCTCCGACCGGCGGCTACATGCATCTACCGGTGGATAGATAATCAACACCGGTGGCGCGTTTCTGGCTCTGAAACACTGGGTAACGAAAACCCAACTTGCCGTCGAACGTGGTTTTCGACTGAGAGCGTCGACTTCCCCTGCCCTCGGGGAGCGGGTACCCGCCTCGACGGCCAATGAACAGACAGTTGAATGGTGAAGAGCGAGTCTTGCCTCTGAGACCGTTTGAAGCGATCAACCCCGGTGATGTCGCTCGGTCGACAGCCAGTACCGTTCAGATGGCGACACCGTACTGTTCGTCGCGATCGACGACCACGTACCCTTGAGCGTCGAGTGCTTCGTCCCGATATCGATTCGCGACGATCCGCTGAGGGATGCGTCGCAGGCCGAACCGTCGATCGGCCGTGTATTCGTACTCGACGACTGTGCGGCCGTCCCTCGTTTCGACGGTTGCGACGTACGTCGACCACGGCTGGCCATCCGCCGTGAGTTCTAGTTCGATCCGGGGGTCACCAGTCGGCGTGTGACTCGTCTGTGTTTCGACCGTCACCTCGACCGACCGCACCCCGAACAGATACGAGAGCCGGTATTTGACCGTCCTGTCTCCGGTGGTGATCTCGTCCGCGATTCCCCACTGGAACACGAGAATGGGCGGTATCGGCCCCGTGAACGACTCGGCAACGGACTCAGTATCCTCGTCAGTTCGAAGCCGGACGGTCCCCTGTGACTCGATGATCGGGACACGCGCGACGACCATTAACAGTGCACCGACGACCACGGCGGGCACCAGCGAGGTTGCGACGAACGTGCCGAGGAATACGATCGTGGCAAGCACGACAACCAGCGCACTCAGCGGGCGTTCGCGTCTGAGGTATTGCTTCGCGACGGCAAGTGCCTCCTCTGGCCGGTCGATGGTTCGTTCGGAGGGCATCGGCAAACAGTCAGCACGGCGGTCAGTTAGCAGTGTTGAATCTTTTTGGTAGAGACATTGCGAGGAAAACCAGTAGAAATACTTTCGAACCGACAACGGGTATCAACGATATAATGCGACTTGTGAGAAAGCTCATCTTTTCTTCAGAGATAGTTTTGAATACGAATACAATCAGATGTCGTCAAACTCATGAAATAAAGGCGTCATAGAACGGGCAACCTCTAATATCGTTCATCGATCAAACGTATTGCCGATACCAAGCGATGCGTTCGGATAACAAGCCGGATTCGAACGGTAAAGCGGAATCATTGGTGGGTTCTTGATCACTTTCACCGTCGACTCATGGGTTCGAACGGTGAAAGGTCGGCCAGACCACCGACGGGATCCCTCCGGACGGAATAAGCACCTGGTGAGTGACCGACACCGGTGGGACATCCGACTGACGACCGCTACAGGTCAGCCGACTCGAATCGGTGGAAACCAACCACGAGCGGCACCGCGAACCAGACCACGAGAACGACGATCCCCATCCACCAATCGACGTAGACCGGGGCACCGTCGGCGGCGTATCGCGCCGCGAGGTTGATGTCGAACCCGGCCCGGAGGAGGCGGTCGTAGGCCTCGTTCGGCCCGAACAGTCGGAACAGCAGCGCCCAGTCGGGCATGTTCGAGAGGACTGAGGCGTCGAACCGGTGTAGGATCACCAGGATCAGCGAGTGTAACCCGCCCCAGAGCGTCACCAGGGCGAAGTAGCCGCCGAAGGCGCCCAGCGTGATCCACCGGTTGACGGTCGTTGCCATCGAGAAGCCGACGGCGAGGCCGACGAACGCCAGTCCGTAAAGTCCCGTCGCGACTAGGAACCAGGGGAAGAAGACAATTCCTCCAGTGCCGTAGCGGACGGCACCGACGACGCCCGCGATAGTGAGTGCGACGAGCGTCGGACCGAGGAGGACTGCCGACCGGCCGACGAGTTTCCCGACGAGGAGATCCCGGCGCGAGTGGGGAAAAGAGAGCGTGAGAAAGAGGCTCCTGCTGGTGCGCTCGTGGACGACAGACTTGTAACCGATGAGTAGTGCGAGCAGGGGCAGAATCACGCCAACCACGCCCGCCAGCCCGCCGAGGAAGGCCGGGAACGTGCTCTCGCCCAGATACGAGTGAGCGAGTGCGTACCCGATCGACAGGACAGCCAGGAGTGCAAAGAGCACCCAGAGGCCGCGTGACCGGCTAGCGTCGTTGACGTCCTTGTACGCGATATCGCGCCAGCTCACGAGAGATCACTCCCGTTGAAACGCAGGAAGGCCAGCCCCAGGGGCCCGACGGCCCAGCAGACGAAGAGGCCCAGCGCGACCCACTCGTTGAGATACCATGGCCCCTCGACGCCGGCACCCGGCGTGACGAACCCGTCGATGACGCGACCGAAGACGCGACTCGGTCTGAGACCAACAATGAACTGCACCGCTCCGGGCAACTCGCCGTCGACGAAACCACCCGTCTTGAGGCCGATTTCGAGTGCATCTACGACTGCGCCCCAGACGACGGCGAACAGAAAGACGAGACCGAACCCGAAGACGAGCGCACGCCGTCGCGTCGCGGACACGAGTGAGACGGCGGTCCCCAGTCCCGTCCAGATGGCGCCGAACATGACCGTCAGCGCCAGGAACTCGACGAACGGGAGGAGGGCGAGGTCGCCCAGCGGGTAGACAACCAAGGCACCGGCGCCGACCGTCGCGGCGACGAGTGTCCCGACTACGACGGCGGTTCGACTTAGGAATTTCCCCAGAACGACGTCCCGGCGGCTCTGCGGGAGCGACAGCGAGAGGCGGATTGACCCCGACTCGCGTTGGCTCGCGATAGCGTTGTAGGTCACGAGCATCCCGACGAACGGAACGAGCGTCGTGAGCCACCCGTGGACGAACCTCGGGAAGTGTGCCGTCGTGACCGGGCCGCTCGTGATCACGGGATAGATGTACCCCGCGAGGAGGACGACCGACACCAGTAATCCGACCAGAAGTTTGACCGACCGCGCTCCCACAGTGAGAGAGAGGTCCTGTCTGGCGACGACTCGCCACGTCATTGTCCCGAACCGGTGTACTCGATGAACATGTCTTCGAGAGAGGCCTCTTCAGTGCGGAAGTTCACCACCTCAACACCCGCATCGTTGAGCTCGACGAGAATGTCCATCTTCGCGTCGTTCGTACACGTGACCTTGATCGTCGAGTCGTCGTCGCTCACCGCCGTCTCGACGCCCGCGACGGATCTGATGCTCTCCAGGGTCCCGTTGTGGAGGCTATCGACGGTGATGACTAATTTTGTCCCGCCACCCATCGAGGCGCGGAGCCCCTCGATAGTGTCGACGGCCATGAGTTCGCCGTCTTGCAGGATGCCAACGCGGTCACAGACTGCCTCGACCTGTTCGAGGATGTGTGACGAGAAGAAAATCGTCGCCCCGCGCTCGTTTTCCTCGCGGAGGATCTGGCGCATCTCCGCGGCACCGTTCGGGTCCAGTCCAGTCGAAGGTTCGTCAAGGACGAGCAGGTCGGGTTCCCCGACCAGCGCCATCCCAAGCACGAGTCGCTGTGCCATCCCCTTGGAGTAGTCGCTGGCTTTCCGGTCGGCATCCTCGCGGATGCCCACCCTGTCGAGCACCTCGATGGGGTCGGCCTCGACATCCTTCGACCGGATGGCGTACTCGATGTGCTGGCGTCCGGTGAGGCGCTCAAAGACCGAGTAACCCTCCGGAAGAACGCCAACACGGTCGCGGGCGTTAACCCCCTCGCGCTGGCAGTCGTGGCCGAATATCTCGACCGACCCCTCGGTCGGCGTCACGAAGTCGAGCAAGACATTGATGAACGTCGACTTTCCCGCGCCGTTGGGACCGAGAAAGCCGAACGTCTCGCCCTTCTCAACGGTCAGGTCGACCCTGTCGAGAGCGATCTCCGTAGCATACTGTTTCGATACAGCCGTCGCATCGATCGCTGGCATACCACCACCGACGGCTCACTGGATTAATAGCCACCAACGAGACTCTCCGACCCAGAAACACGAGGACACGCTTATACCCTACTTTGTTGATATTTGGATGAGGTATTTTCAAACCGCGACCGAACCCCGGGGAGATGTAAGGACAGCCCGAGGGTGTCATAGAACGATTATCACACCAAAGAGTAGGGTGAACGCTGAGGTGGATGGGTCCAGCGACCCTGCAATGTGACCCTTCGATAGAGTCGTTTTTCAATGTCGTGGCGGCCGAGACGTTAGCGTTGTTTGAGCATCTCCCCTTCGCGTTTCTCGAATATTTCGACGTATTCGCCATGTCTCCGCCGGAGCGAACACGAGAGCACGAACCACCAGAGTTGATGTGTGGCTTCCTCCACTCCATTACAAGGACATCTACGGCATTCGTCCGGGTGAGCGGGAACTTCAGAACACGGTTGTATGGGTGAGCTGTGGCTTCGACCGACCGCCGTCGAGAGACGCGGTCGATGGCTTCCTCACTGACCTCGAACACGTCGTTGACGAGGTGTGCGACCGGCTCGTTTGGACCGACGACGATTTTCATCAAAAAGAAGACCGGCCCGAAGAGCGGTATCCAGGGGTGTCGGCGAGGTGGGCCGACCTGGTCAACGCAGCCTATTCACAGGTGAGCGAGTCGGCGACGCTGACGGTCTCGTCCTTCGATCGGTCGCCGGACACGTGGTAAGTGGTGTTCTCACAGGACAGGACGACGACCGACCTCGTGTTCCCGTCGTACTCGTACTCGATGAAGTACCCGGTGTGGTTGCCGACGTCGATCGTCTCATATCTGTCGCTCTCACTGATGTTGTACTCCATCGGTGGGTGTTTCACGACGGTGAGGCTCTCGTCGTCGTCGGTTACGTAGCGTAGCGTGACTGAGTGATACTCGTCACCCGCGATAACGTACCCTTGGTTGAAAGTGTACGTGTCGGGGACATCGGGTGAGGGCACCGACTGGTTTGTGTCCTCCCGGAGCGACGACAGCGAATCGTACTCCTCCACGTTCGGGAGCGACTGCTCCGGTTCGGTGGCGTTGTCCGGGACATCTAGGGTGAACCGGTCATCGGGGATCGATGCGTTCAGACTGACGTTCCGGAAACGCGTGGTCTGCTCGAAGTCGTGCTCGCCGTCGTCAAGTTCGCTCGTTACCACAGTCGGAAAGTAGGTGTCGGTGTCGAGCCAGACGGTCACGTTGACGGAGCCGAGGGGGTCGCTCGCGTTCGTGGACGTCATCGTCAGCCGATAGGTTTCCTCGCCATCGACGCGGTCGCGTCCCTCGTAGGTAATCTCTGTATCAGTGACGAGGGTGTTGACCGGCGTCACGTGGCCCATGTCGGCGGACACATTAAACCGGTTGACCTGATTGTTTTCGACGTCGAAGGACACCATCCTGCTCTCGTTGCGAACGGTGATCACGTGCGTCCGGTTGGTCTCCCACTCGGTCCGGACACGGTCATTCTCGTAGTCGACCCACATCCGCCGTTCGCTCGTCCTCGTCGTGTTGCCGTTTATCCTCGTGTTCGTCTCGTAGGCCATCACGACCGATTCGAGTGACTCGATACGCTCTTCGAACCGTTCGACGACTTCGTCACCGGTGGGAGTCGACGTGTCATTCGTTTCATCCGGGCCATCGGACGGCGCGTGTATGAGTTGTGTAGACGGTACGTCGTCAGAAGGTTGCTGGGCGGCGACTACCCCGCCGATACCGACACCGGAGAGGGCGACTAGCGAACCAAGCGTGACTGCCACGAGGGCACCACGCAAGTTGTCAGGGACCATTGCACTCCAGCATTCGAACGGTGATGTCTTGTACCGTACACCGCCGTCGCCGTCACGGAAACGAGCGAAAAGATATTTACCGACATGTTGGACTGTCCGGTGTTCCGGCAGACGGAGGAAGGGTGTGGACGCAGAGACGATGGTTCGCAGGTGGGACAGCACCGACGTCCGGGCCGATATCGACAACGGGTCCGGGCAGGTGACAAAAGTCGAGGGTGATATCGAATTCAACGCCGACGACGCCAGTGGTGAGATCGGCCTGGTCGACGGGCGTCTTGACCTGACCGTCGACAGCGGGACTGTGACTGCGGGGGAGGCATGTCTGGCGTACTTCAGTTGTGGATACAGAACACGACACCACCTCCACATACCGGCTGTGCCACCGTCCTCAGGCTGACCGAAGAATCACACGACGTGTTTCTCGACGGGAGACACTCCGCAGCTGTAGGTATACCATGAACACAAAACAAGATATGGTACACATGAATTTGCGCAACTACACAAACGGAGTAGCGCCAACCAGACGGCAGGTTCTCATGATGAGCGGAACAACTCTTCTGACTTCGGTAGCTGGGTGCTCCACTATCAGAAAATCCACGAGTGACTTGGCTCTCGACGAGGTAAACGTGTTCAACATGGCAGACCGGGAATCAACGGATCGATTGAGGTTGTCGATCCCGCTGGAGACACCGCTCTTGAGAAGACGTTCGACTTAAATCACGGGCAGGATCAGAAGGTAGTGTTCAGATTAGCTGATTCCATGCGAAGCTGAATGATCTGAGCCAGTCGTCAGCTGTGTCTGGATCGACGTGGCTAAAGCAGTTTGAAAACGAAGAGGTTCGTCTCTTTACTTCTCGAAAGACACGTTCGACGCTATTCCGATTTCGATGCTTTTGGTATCTGAAATCGAGACCATGACGTGAACACGCATCTTTCAACGGAGTCGCACCATCGACGAGAAACACGGCGTCGTCGACGTCGTGTTTCTCGCGTAGTTCGGCAAAGAATGCGTAAGAAATAGCGTTCGTACGCGTCGGCTCAAGCTTTGTGTGTAGCAATTCGTTTGACTCTGGATCGACGGCGGCGTACAGCCAATACTGTTCATCGTCGATTCGGATCACCGTCTCGTCGACCGCAACGTGATCCGGAGATCGACCAGATTCTGGCTGTAGCTCGGCCTTGTGAACCCAATTATGAACAGTGGATCGTGCACGTTTGACACCAAATATTTCAAGAGCCGAAACAGTATTCGAAAACGACAGTCCAGCGAGATGCAACTGAATACTGAATTTCATCAGAAATCGTGGTGTCGCTTCTCGTTCAACAAACTCTAAGTCGATCTCGTCTAAATTCCCGATGAGGCGGCCGTTTTCGGGCATGAATCACTTTGAAAACGGACCGCCTCACTCTTCATCCTTATCTGAACACGACCGATCAGAACAGCAATAACGTCTTGGTAGCCCCTGGTGAGTACGCGGTCAGCGTTGAACTCACAAATACGGAGATAGAAGGAAGTTCGCGGACAAGTAAGACGGTGTCTATCGACGACACGAATGAAGAGAGGATCGGCGTTGTCTTCAATACAAACGAGAAGTACGAACCCATCGTCATCCGTGTTGGCACTACACCGAAAGACTTCCTCAAGATATCGGACTCATAGTATCGGTCCCCAAACTGTGTAGAGATTCGCTACCTGTAGTAGCAAATAGCCCGCCACCGTGGGGCCAACAGTATACTTAAAGGCTCTGTTGAAACCCTATTTGAACAACACCATTCGGACTAGGCCAGTGGGGCAGATGCTGCACAGATACGCAACCTCAATCATCGGTCAGCCAAAATATTTTTTCAACTGAGGTATCAAAGCGGGCAGCGAGTCTCAGAGCCAATTTTAAGCTCAAATTGTACTAACCGGTTTCAACAGCATTGATTGTCTGACGGGAAATGCCCATTTCAATCGCCAGCTCTACTTGCGGAAGGTACTCAAGGGCCAGCGGTAGTTCGACGAGCGGACGTGTAGAAGGCACGACGAAGGTCCGGTGCCCTCAAACCTCTAAATTAGGGCATTTCATTGCCTTAGCTAAGTCAACTAAGCCAGCTAAGGTAGCTGACTTAGCTTACTTAGCCGGATTAGCTGACCCACCCAAGTCAACTGAGGCAGCACACCTAAGTGAGGTAGCTACGTTGGCTGAACCAGACAGAAAGCGGACATCCGCTCCGCACCATCTATTACACCCATGACAGCACGCGCAGTGACCGTCTCGATGCTCAAGGGCGGCACGACAAAGAGTACAGTCGCGGCCCACACTGCGGAGGCTCTCTCCCGACAAGGAAAACAGGTGCTCGCGATTGATACAGACCCGAACGGCCACCTCACGACGAACCTCGGCCACGACGACCGCTACTACGGTGACGGCCCCGACCTCGGTGACGTCATTCTCGAGGGAGGAGACGCTACTCCAAACGACATCATCGTCGATACAGGGCTGGGCTTCGACCTAATCCCCTCAACAGAGGCGTTAGAGACCGTCGAGTCCAATCTACGGAACCAAATGCAGCCCTCGATGGCCCTGCGGGAGAACATCGTTGATCCACTCTTGGGTGAAGTATACGATCACATCGTCATCGACACCCACAGCAGCCGGAACATGCTCGTGAACAATGCAGTCGTCGCGGCGCCGAACCTGCTGGTTCCGGTGACGCCCGAGCAGGGGATCTACTCAGGGCTCCGTCGCACCCGTGAGCGGATCATCGACCCCCTCCAAGCGAAGATCGGTCTTGATATTCTCGCGTTCGTTCCGAACAAACTGCGTTCGCGGATCGACCAGCAGACCGACGACCGGGAGCTCCTTCAACGGATCTGTACCGACGAGACTCTCGCGACGAAGGTTCCGAACTTTGCGTACATCAGCCCCGAGCAGTGGGAGGCCATCGACGCTGGTGAACTTGACACACTCCCGAAGCCTGGGATTCGATTCAACAAGACCATCGAGAAAGCCTACCGCGAGCAACAAACCCTGGGAGCGTACGCGCCCGATGATCCGGGACTCCAACAGTGGGACGAGGTCGCAGAAATCGTGATCGAAGGCGAGGTGGTGCGCGATGACTGACCACGACGATCCATTCGGCGACATCAGCGAATCGCTAGCCCAGGAGTCAGATGACGATGACGGCGATACTGCCGAAGGGGCGACACCGGAGGAGACACAGACGACCGAACGGCCAACCAGCGGGACCGGGCAGAGTACCACAACACGTAGTTCGAGCGGGGGCGAGGAAACTCAATCGAGTGCAGACAGTATCGACCAGCCAGCCTTCAAGTTCGACGAAGCCGAACAGTTCGCGTGGTATGCGCTACCGGACGTGCGTGACGAGTACGAGGAGGTCCGGGACTTCGAGGTGAAACGCCTCCTCCGGGACCGAGGATTCTCGGACGTCCCCCAATCGGAGCTCACCAACGCGGCATTAGCGGTCCTGGCCGAACATCCGGAAGCCTGGGCAGACAAGGTCGAGGAAATCCGTCAAGAATCCGGATAAGCACCGTCTCGAAACCGAAGGTAGCAACAGAATGAGGTTCCGAGCAGGCTACCTGAGCCACCTTAGTCACCTAAGCTGACTATGCAAGCTAACAATCGATGCCGGGTAGTTCGTACCACTACACTCTGATTCCAGCGGCTCAACCGGATGTGAGTCTAATTTCGTCGTCGACAGCGTACAGGTACCCCCGGTTGAGGAGAGCTTCGAGGACCGCTTCGGCATCAGCTTCGGTAAACGTGGCGTCGACGAGTGTGGCCTTCGCGGCCGTCTGCGGGAGGCCAGCCTCCGCGTCGGGGACTGCGGTTTCGAGCACCTCAAGAGCTTCTCGCCCACGTGGCGGGGGCGGCGTGGAGTCGTTCGTCGACATATGACGGTGTTAGGGTGCTGCCCACAAAGACGTTAGTCCTCACTGAAGAACGAGGAGAACTGGGAATTTCAACCATTGAGTTTCTAGTGCTCAGTATCCACGAGAGAAGTAATTTAAACGGCCTTGGTGAATCACCAGACGTAGCTTGATTTCACGGTTTCAGAGACCGCTTGATGTTGTGAACGACACAGATCAGAACGATTTCGCGGAATTCACCGTACCAGGTTCGCGCACGCACGGTGTCGCCGAGCGTGCGCTTGATCGTGGAGAAAACGGTCTCACACATCGCTCGTTGGCGGTAGCGAGGCCCATCGATCCGCGCGTTATGCGCGTGATCGATGGGCCGGAACTCCCGGTGTTTGATCAGCGGTCTCACACCGTCTTCACGGAGTTTTTCGCGTAACTCCATCCAGTCGTACCCTTTATCCGCAGCGAGGCTTGTCAGGTCGCCCGCGTTGCGGCGGGCGCCCTGCCAGCCGAGCTGTGTGTCGTGGCGTTTCTCGGTCGTACAGTGAACGTCGAGAATCGCGTGGCTTTCTGTGTCGACGAGCGCAGTCGTTTTGAGTGTCTGGACGCGATAATTCGTCCGACGGCAGTAGTGCTTGCTGGCGTTTTCGCGGTCGAAAAACGTCGCGTTGATGGCGGCGTGACCGCTCTGGTCGTGCAGCTGCGCCGACAGGCGCAGAAGCACTCGCCGGAGTGCGGTCTTAATTCTGTCAAACCACTTCACTAGCGTCGAGTGATGTGGGAGATCGGCCGATTCGAGGCCGATCTCCCCAAGAATATGTGGCATCTCGCTCAGCAAATCGAGTGCTTCTCGGTAGGGTTTCTCCAGATAAACCCGCAGACAGTGCAGCGACACCACCGCATACTCGGCGAAGTCGCCTCGTCCACCAACAGCATTTTTAGCTAACTGGACTGCTTTATTCGTGAAGCGGGAGATCTTAGACATGAACCATCAGCGGTTTCGCGCTTCATACTCCTAGTTCTGGCGGTCGAAGCCGACGCCGCCTAGCGATTCACCAGAGCCAGGACATCGAATACTGGAGTGTGGAGGACGACACAGACACTGTCAAAAGCGCCAAACAGCGCGTCCGGGAGAAGAACCTCGGCAATCTCAAACGGTCTCTGTACTACGCCTTCGACGGGGATGAAACGAGCCAGTCCTAGGTCCAGTTTGTTGACGACCTGCTGAAAAAACACCGTGGAGAACCGCTCGCAGAGGATGACGTGAAACTGGACTGCACCGATTACCGGATCATATACCGGTTTATCACGAACGCCACCAACGAGCGGACGTTCATTGCGACGGTCATCCCGCCGAGCATCATCAACCTTCACTCGATCTATACGATTCGGCCGTTCGAGATTAATCCGTCAAAGGATGATTTGGCGGAGTCACCGTTGTGGCCGGCATATGAACCAGCGTTCACGGATGAGGAGATGATGGCGGCAACAGGGTTGTTGAACAGTATCCCGTTCGACTTCATTATGCGCACCAAGGTGAACAAGGAGATCTACTAGTACACGTTCAAGGAGACGCAGGTTCACCGGTTGACCGCTGGCGATGAGTGGTTCGATTACATCTGGACGCGTGCTGCCCGCCTGGACTGCTACGGTGAGGAGTTTGCCGATCTGCGTGAGCGTCTTGGCGGGGTTGACCCGGTAACCGATGTTGATGAGCGCCAGGAATTGCAGGCCGAGATTGATGCGGCCGCGTTCCACGCGTATGGGCTGAATGCGGCTGAGACTGAGTTCGTGCTTGAGGATTTCTATAAGGTGAATAGTCCCCGCTTGATGACAGACGAGTACTTTGAATCTGTGTTCGAGAAGTTTGAGGAGTTGGCTGAGACGGTGCCGGCTGCCGAACAGTTGTAGCTCCGAACGTTCGGAGGGCTAACCCCCTTAGTTCGAGTGGAACCCGTCCCGTAGGTCACTCAGACGGATTATCCGCCTCAGCCAATTCCGCATCCGTCTCTTCCGCGGGATCATTCAGAAAGGTGTCCTGGTACGCACCGTCAACGACCCGGTGCGCACGGACCTCGTAGTTCAGATGCTCTTGGCTGTACTCCGACCGATCCGGCGGATCATCCACGTACCGGAAGCACTCAACGAAGACCGTGCGCGGATGCAGCTTCTCACGCTGATTTAGCTGAATGACGTCCACAGTGTTCCAGACATCCCAGTCCATCTCCTCAACAAAGCGGTCGATCAAATCTTCCAGGTACTCCTCGCTGGCCTCGTAGTTAGCTGCCCCACCGAGTTCAGCATCATACGTCTCGTGATGAGGTGCCGGATCATCCAGTCGAGACGCCACCACCGGCGCCGACACACCATGTTCATCTAACGTCTCCTCGACCTGGGCCCGGAGCTCATCATCAGCTCCCGGCGAAAGGATGACGCGATTGATCAGCGCATCCATATCCGCAGACAGGTTGACGTGCGACGGATTGTCCGGCCTGCTCTCAGGCGGCCTCTCCTGGCCGTCCGTCCGGATTATCGGGTTGCCGCCCCGATTAGTGAGCACCCGGAACTCCTGCTCGCTGTCGAACGTTCGATGTTTGTAGAAGTACAGGACGTAAGGAATCCCGGTCGGCGTAAATTCCTCCTCGTAATCTAGGTACCGGACGATACCCATATACAGATCCTCTTGATCGGGCGCGATGAACTCCTCCATCTGTCTATACGTGGTCTCGATCGCCACTCCTCGCCCATCCGCGTACGTCTCCCAGATATCTGGGTCCTCGTCCGTCCCGAGCCCAGATCAAGCAGAAGAGCCTCGATTCGCTCACACCCACCAGCGCGTCGTCTACGACATCGTTCGCGAGCACGGCCCAGTCGGACCGAGCGATATCCACGAGCGCTATTCCGAGGAGGTCGATGACCCACGGACGAAACGGACCTTCGACGCAACATAACATTTTCAGTATAGATTCAGTTTCCGCACCGCTCCTTCACACTTCGAACCCCGGCGGGAGCCGGCCTGCTCGGACACTCGTGTTCTGGTCACCGTCGCTGCAACCGTCTCGACAGCGGTCACTCGCGGACCGACGGAGCATCGGGGACGGATATCATGACGGTGGTACCGTCTGACGTGTCGAACGACACCTCGCCGCCGAGGGTGCGGGTCGCCCAGGTGAGTTGCCACAGTCCGAGTCCGGTCCCGTGTTTGAGCGGCGCCTCTGACCCTGCCTCAAGCGCAGACAGTTCCGACTCGGGGATTCCGGGACCGTCGTCGATCACCTGCAATTCACATCCGTCCGGAGCCAACTGCAGACTGACGGCCACGTCGGCAGCATGCGTGACCGCATTGTCGACAGCGCTCTCTATCGCTGCTTCGAGCGCGGCGCGGTCAGTCTGTACCACCAACGATTCGGGCGCATCGACGGTGACCGGTGGGTCGTGCGCCGAAACGGCGTCACGAAGCTGTTTGGCGACGTCGACAGGGACGTGTTCGCGCGTCTCCGAGAGGAGTTGGTCGATCGTCCGTGCGTGGTCGCTCATGCGTGCGATACGATCCGTCGTCTCGATGGCTGTGTCGGCGTGGTCGTTGTCGATGGCATCGAGGTGCGCGTTGAGAACGTCGAGTTGGTTGCGCAGATTGTGTCGCAGAACCCTGTTGAGAACCGCGAGGCGTTCCTTGCGGAGTTCGCGCTCGGTCACCTCTCGGAGACTGACCACGGTACCCAGGTGCCGGTCGCTCCGGTCGGTCACTGTCGACACCTGCGCGTCGTACTTTCCCGACACGCCTGCGACGCTGAGCGTCACCGTTTCGGCCGCTCGAAGCCCGTCCACGTCTTTCCCGAGCATATCTTCGACGGTAACGGTGCCAGCTGATGGGTCCACTCCCTCAGAGGCGCTGCGGATCCGCTCGTTCGTCCGCACGACTCGGTGCTCCTCATCGGCGATCAGCACCAGGTCGTCTGTCTCGTCGACGATATCGCGTTCGCCGACGACGCCCACAGTCGGAGCCATGTCGAACGCGTCGAGTCGGAACACCGCGAGTCCGAACCCACACACCGCGCCGAGTCCTCCCAGTACGTAGGCCGTCCCACCAGCTGTCCGGCCGAGTTGCGCGATGTACGGCATACTGCTCCACGACAACCACATCAGCGCTGGTCCTCCAGCGAGGGCGACACCTTGCCACGCCGTAGTGTGGTCGTATCGGCGCGTCGCCCGGACTACCAACACCATCCCGGCGATGACCAGCGTTAGCGCGTAGTACCTGACCGTAATTCCGAGCAGCCCGACGGCCTGTGTCGGCACGCCCGAAATCCCAGAGAGTAAGAACTGAGCGACGAATACGAGAAGCGGGAAAGCGAGTAACACACTTGTTTTGAGCGTGAGCGAGACGAACCGCCCGGTGTACCGGAGAGCGAACATCGCCCACAGACCGACGGGTAGTATCCAGACGAGCGCCAACCACCGTCCGATCGCACCGGTGAAGTCAGTCACCGGGACCGACCCGATGAGGACGCCGACGCTGAGTAGTCCGAAACCGACACCGAACAACGCGGAGTAGCCCGTGAACCACAGAGTCCCCGGCTTGTCGTGTCGTCGGGCGACCGTTACACTGGTCGCCAATACACCCGTAGCGCTTAGAACACCTGCAGCGCCGATGATCTCAACGAGCATGATCAGAGTGTGCGGTCGCTGGGTACCGATGGGAGGCGTCCTGGTAAAGGATATGATATCCGGGTAGCGACGGTCAGCCATCGGAGAGCGACGACATCGTCGGAACCTAGCTCGTCATTCCGGTCGCGCAGACACAGATTGCGCTGGCCCGGGCGTCGGTAAAGCGTGTCGGCAGCTATCACGAAGTCTCTGCCAGCGGGCGATGGGCGGCGAGGACGACCCCAACCACTACGAGTAACGCTCCGTCGGCACCAGCCGACGGCCGGCGGGCCAAGCGGGGATCGAACCCGCCGGACGTGGCGGTCGGCAGTGGCGGGAGGCGCGATGACAACGAATGCCACGCCGACGCCCAGCCGGTACGCCCGCGACGGAACTCCGACGGCGAGAACCGGAGCAACGACCGTCTCTGTTCGCGGTTGCTCTAATCAGGCCAGATTCACCGACCTCGCCTACGTTCCGTGCGAACCTTTCGGCACTGCACTCGAGACCTCGAACGTGTCGTCGACGACGTCGAACAGTTCGAACAGCGTCGGAACGGGGTAGTCGCTGCGCGCGGCAGTCACCACGTCGTCGACGCGGGCTTTGACATTGCCCAGTTCTTGTTCCCCCCCCACCCATCGATGTCTGCAGGGTCCGATGCTGGCCAGAGCGGGGCATCCACTCGTCGATGTCCCTGGCTGGATCGACCTCAACGGGGTCTCAGATGACGGTAGGGATCGCGTCCGGGTCGACATCAAGCCCCTCGACCGACGCTTCGGTGCGCTTGGCCAGAGCGACTCGGCGTAGGAAGCACTCGGCACGGAGTTCTCTCAAGAAACATCGCTCGCGTGCGAGCGGCGTGTTTGAGAGTGACCGTGAACTCCCTGCGAACGGCTTCGAACTCAAGATTCACCGGGGATCGCCACACTTCAAGCACAGTAAACGGGAGTGCGAGTAACCCACCGATGAGAGCGTATTTCCATGTTTCAGTCAATTGGATTGGGCCAATTCCAGGGCGAATTAGTCCGACGCCTCTGCAAAAAGCCCGTTGCAGTGTTTCCCGAAGAGGACAGTATAAGAGTTTCCGGTAGAGAAACAGCGTGCTTGATTTTATGTTTTCTGATAAATTAGATTACCATATGAGTGTGACAAATCTGATCAGGAAGCATGTAGCAAGACTGGGCACTTCACCAGACTGCTACAGTCTCACGATTCTTGTTGATACCTCATCGTAGGCGGTCCGACGGTGCCAGAGTTCGCGGATCCGTTAGGGTGTCTGTCTCGTAGAAAGAATTGTAAACGCCATTCATTATGCAACTTTTCATACTGGCTTCGACCGTATTAACCGCCGCTCTGCCTGGAATCGTAGAATCAGTGCTTTTTCTTCTGGTTCTGTTATCAATTGTCCTGGATTTTATACTATTTTGTTGTATGCTAATGATGGTCCGAAGGTGCGCTATGGGGGGGTGCCAAATAGCTGTGTGGGCGTGTCATAACAGTGGTTGTGAATACGGCAAGTCTATTCGTGAGTCCTTTGCTCGGTATAGATATGCTATTTTCTACGCTTCTGGGATTCTAAATCGTATTCCTTTGGATTATACTCGCCGAGAACGAGGACAGACAGTATCAGTGTTCCAGACACAGCCAAAGAAACCCAGAACATATCCACACTGAGTGGGCCAACAGCAGTCACACTCTCACCTGGATTAGAGAGCACGATCGTCATTGTAGCCCCGCACACTCCGAGAATTGGGAGTCGATAATGGTGGATTCTCGTTAATACTCGAAGCACATTTCATCTACGCCTAAAATCCCTAGTGCCAATATCATTTTTGCCTGCTCAATCCGCATACCTAATTAACGGTCAATTCTCCATCGGAGGTGTGAAACAAACATCGGCAGATTTCTGCATTTACCCCCTATATTCAGCAAACCGCTTGTGTGAGTTGGGAGGGTTTCAGCAGAGCCACTCCCCTCAGAATGTCGAAAATTATACTGCGTTCTAGAATAAGGTCCTTCTGAACTTCCGTCGAGCGATTTTTAGCGGCTAACACGGCCTGAATAGAGGGAATAGGGAGTATTTCATGATTCGAAGTGGCGAGCAGAAGAACCTCAAGAGATATGTAATAGGTGAAGCAGCGGTTCCCGGGTATCCAGATACGTCCGAAAACACCTTCATTACCCTGCGGTCGAGCAATTTTTGAGGTTGAAATCTTATCCTGGAACTCGTCGAGAAACTTTCTACGCCCTCAAATCGGCCCGACGAGGGCCTTCTACAATTTGAGTCCGTTAATTCGCCTTTCATATCGCGGTTTTCGTCCAAAGAAAGAGGCGATATGCAGTGTGCGAAGGCCGCCGGCTTTGTCAGGCCGAGGGCCCGTCACAAGAAGAGTGGGATCAAGAAAGTATCAGATTTATCTCATAGTTTGAGCGGGTGTATTCAGGTGGAGTCTATCGCCCCCACGAGGGGGTGGCGGGGTGCATCACGTGCCCCCGATAGACGATGGTTTCGGAACGACGCAGCAAGACACGGTTAGCGCATCACGGAGGAACTACCCCCGACGGCGAGGCGCTGTGGGCGGGCCTGGAGGTGACGGTCCCAACCGACCGTGATCACGCGTCGGTGGTCGCCCTCGTGGAGTGTGCCCTCGTCGAACTCACACACGAGCCCGTGGGCGCCGTCTTCATTTCCCGGCATGTCGGGCGTAGAACGCGGACGCAGTACGTAGCCGTCGACGACGTTGGAGAGCAGTTCAAAAAGCGGCACTTCGACGACCGGTTGGGCTGGCACGAGACCACCGTCCCTCGACCAAACGTTCGCGACGAACTCATCACTCTGCTTACGCGGTCGCACTTGACGCCAGTAGAGGAGTCAAGTGAGGAGGTAGTCAGTGAGCCGGACACGTTCGTGGTGAAGCCAGTTCGAGAGCTCCAGACTCCATAGCGGCCAGTCTTAACCAACAGATCCTACCGATACCGACACTATGTTGGTTAATTCGGGGCTAGAGCTACCCCCTCGCTCTCAGTAGCTTGAGTCAGCTACGCAAAGGGAATCATCAGTGCGGGAGGAACGCAATCCAAGTGACGTGCGCTAGTCAGGGTGCGTTATCGTCGTCACCCCAGTGACGGCGGAAGAGGTAGAGGCCGGCGCCGCCACACATGAGTCCACCGAGTCCCAAGGGAAGTGCTGAGTCCGTCACATTCGTTCCGAATCGTGACTGATCGCCGTCGCCAGATGAGGGCGTCTCGTCGAGGCCTGCCTGAAGCCGCGTTTCGTGGGTGTCGATCATCGAGAGAAGATGATCTTGCGAGCGAGTAGTCGAGTCCTGATCTGATTGGAGAGCAGTGAGAAAGTTCGTTCGGAGCTGCTGGAGGGTCTGCTGGGCGGTTCTAGTGTTCCCAGCTTCGACGGCAGTCGAGAGCTCGTCGAGTAGTCCGAGCAGTTCCTGTCGACCAGTGGTGTCGGTAAAGGCCCCGTCGGGGAGGCTCGCTATGCGGTCGCGGATGGGATCAGCGACCGGATTAATCGTCCTATGGGTGGTTCGATCGTTCGCATCCCGGATCGCAAGTTCGACAGTGGCCGCGTCCGGTGGAACGGTGACTGAGCCGACGACTGCGTCGTCGACAGTTCGCGAGTCGCTAGTGTTTCCGAGTGCCTTGATGTTAGTCACTGCGGCGGCAGAGGTGAGCACATTACCATCGCTATCGAAGACATCGATCCGTCCGTCACCGTCGACCGGATCGGCGGGGGCAAGTGTGGGAAGCAGGTCGGTCGTCAGATCGAGCTCACTGTCCCGGACGTGGCCGTCGATGTGGAGGGCGAAATTGATCCCATCGGCTGTGTGTTGCGCGAGTTGTTGGCTCCGTTCTTTGAGCGCGTTGCTCCCCGCTTCGAGTTGTTCGCCGACAGTGTCAGAACGGGTGCCACGTTCGTCGAAGAACTCAACAGGACCAGTCCGTAGCTCCCGTCCAATCTTCTCGGCCATAGTTGCGGCACCGGAAAGACGATTCCAGAACTCTGGTTCAGGGAGATCTGGAATATCCCAGCGGGAGCCGGTTGATTGAACAGACGCCGAGAGATCACGGATCTGAGAATCCAGCTGACTCGTCACACCATCAACGTCGGCAGTCAGTCGTTCAACAGTCTCCTGTGGCAGTGTCTGTAAGATGCGGTGCTGTTCTCGCACACTCTGCAGTAGGTCGCCAAGCGACTGGTTTGCGACGTGGCGTAGCGGCTCTTCGAACGGACGGAATCGGCTGTCGATAAGGCCCTGATACGTGTGGGCGTCCATCCACTGATCCGTATTATAGCTCATCAACGATGTACGGCCAGATTTGATATCGAACTCGCCGTCCTGGAGTGCGTATCCCGTGGTAGTCAGACGCTCCGTGGCGTGGAATGCGTCCTTGCCGCCCAGCGCAATCTGTTGATTCTCAAAATGGTTCCCTAGGAAGTAATGGCCGAGTTCGTGCGCGGCAGCCATCCCGCCATCCGGTTCGACCACGACGGCCTTCGCAAGTGGCCGGTTGCCAACGACAGGAGTAATCCCACCGATGTTGCCGTCAAAGAACCCCTCTGGAACGACTCCGATTGTCATGTCAACAGACTCAGTGGAGACTTCCCGTTTACTGTCGACCGTGTGCGTAACAACACTGGAATTTTCGAGGGACTCCTGCATGACATCGGCCGCTCTGATCGCTGTCGAGTGGGGATCTGAAAACCCATCGTAGTCGGAATGGGGTTCCGTACGGACGGCTGTCGTCACTGATCTGATCGGGAAGAGAGCAATGAGCGTCTCCGCGAGAGCATCTGCATACGCTTCGAGGTCAATTCCATCGTCAAAGGAAAATTCGAAATTGGAATCAACTCGTGTGCCTTCAAGGCCGACAATCCCGACAGTGAATGACGGGACGCTCCGGACGCGGTTGCCATCGATCGGTTCGCGAACGAGTGTGGATGTTGCTATGTCCGGGCTATCGATTGCAAGTTCGAGCGTCGAACCGGCGCCGGCAGGGAAGATCGGATACTGGCCGTCGATCACATCGAAATTTCCGGGGAGCGTCTCCAGAAACGAAAGTTGCTCACTGGGATGACGGTCCCAGATCGCACGGAGTTTCCCCTGACGGGCTCGATCGTTCCCGGCGACGGCCTCCGGTGCCAGCGTCGTGGTCCACTCCCGGAACAGATCGTCATTACGATACAGCCGTCCAGTGAGTGTCACTGGATTCGAGATGCGATCCGGGTTCTCGACGTGAATATCGAAGACTGGGGCGACCATTCGTTTGGCTGCGACATCGGGTTTCGACGCCATCCAGACGATATCATCGGCCAGTCCTTCCCTGATGCAATCCACGGAGACAGGTGCGGAATCGAGGTGAGAAGCACCAGCCGCATCAGGTGACAGAACCCGCGAATGTTCGGTGGTCTGGACGAGCCGCACTGTCTCGATGCGTGCACGACCTGCCTGCCCAGAACGAGCGATTCGGATCGTTGGATAGTCGTCTTCCCGGGTTTTCCAGTCCTCGACAAAATCGAACGCTGACAGCGTCGTCGCCGCTGCGTCACCTGTTAATTCGGCCGTCGAAACACCGTTTGCATCGGGTAGTGCAGGGCTCGATTGCTGCCCGGTCGCCTCGACATCCCAATACGAGTCGGTAATCTCTCCACGAGTGTGCTTGCCGGTAATTGCTCCAACAGCGCTCTCCCCAGTGACACTGCCTGTTGCTACTGTCCTCGTGACCTGGTTTGGGTCGTACCGATCACTGTCTGTTCCGAGGAGGCCCCCAACGCGGCGCTCTCCGCTGACGGCACCTGCTGCATAGATGTTCCGGACATCAGTGTTTACCAGTTCTCCGAGCGCACCACCGACATCTGCAGTGCCGGTGACATCACCGGTGGCAGTGGAGCTCTTGACGTTCGAATGGGCACTGTATCCAACAAGCCCACCGACCCTCTTTTCACCACTGACAGTTCCTGTCGCACGGGATCGCTTGACCACAGTATTTGGATCACGAGCCTCACCAACGAGTCCGCCGACCTGGTTGGCGGTGGCAGCGTTCACACCACCCGTTGCTTTGCATGCGTTCACCAACGTGTTCATCGCACCGCCAATGAGACCACCAAACCGTGTCTCGGGCCGTTCAGCTGCTGATATTGAACCATGCGCAGCGCAATCGATGACACGAACACCCTGAGTGTCCAAGATATCTTCAGTCCGTCCAACGATGCCGCCGACCGTATCAGCACCGGTGATCGGACCATTCGAGACACACCCGCTGATCGTCAGGGGTGCTTCGCCACCACCAGTGACAGAGCCAGCAATCCCGCCGACATGGTACTTTCCAGTAACCTGGCAGTCTGCAGTACAATCTTTGATCGTTGTCCCCTGGCCGTCGGAGGTACTGACATCTGCAGATCCAGTGAGTCCGCCAGTATTTCCCTCCCCCTCCACCTGACCTGCTCCCTCGATATTTTCGACCGTCCCTGCGAGGAGGCGACCTGCAAGCAGCCCAGTCTCACTGTTCCCACGGATCTCGGAGTTTCGAATCGTGAGGTTCCGAACTGTACCCCGTAGCTCGCCAAACAGACCAACTCGTCGCTCGTCTGGACGGTCAATAACCAGTCCGGCGATGGAGGACCCATTCCCATCGAGCGTTCCACTGAACGTCTCGAGAGGAGCAAACCCAGCACCATCGTTCCACGTGGCCGTTTCAGTTGCGTCGATCTCGTCACCCAGTTTGTAGGCTGCCGCGGGTTCTGCTTCCATCGCTTGCAGTTCAACAGCGCTGGTCACAACATACGGAGACGAATCAGACCCGTCGCCATCCATCTGCTCGAGCTTTGCTGACAGTGATTCAAAATCTGTCTCAGACGATGTCGCTGAGAGGTCAGTGCCCAGGAGACTGGTGCCTGCAGTACATTGCATGAACTGTCGGCGGTTGAATCGCTCTCGATCTAGTCCGCTTTTCGACGGTTGCTCCTCTGACATCAGAACAGAATCCTTTCCCACTGTATTTAAATTTGAGTATTATGGATTAATTTTATTTAATGGGAATCTGATTAAGAAATGTTATCTGGTCCTCTCACCTATAGGAGGGACTTGCATCTGATTCCTGTTCCCTGCAACAAAGGCTACGAGTGTACTACTCAGCGAGCGGTTGCATACGGACAGAACCGGTCTGTTGTACGAAAACGATGCCCACTGATCCTGGCACGACAGTGGACATCTGCGGCTTCAATCAGCCCACGAAGACTGACTTCAGGGATGGATGGTTTGGGGATGGCAATCAGCCAATCAATGGCTGGTCGCCCTGAAGAGAGCGACCAGCGGGGGGCAATTGATGGCTTCAGACCGGCACTATGGAGGGCACCGGTGGTTGGTGCTACCGAAGATGATTAAATAAACCCATTGATATAGTTGTCTGAATGGCACTGTCTAGTTGAGCGAGTTTGAGAAGCGAGGAGGCCGTAGCGAGAAGTGCCTATGCAACTCGCAGACCTCCTC
>ENA-ORCS01000332-ORCS01000332.1-marine-metagenome-genome-assembly--contig:-NODE-332-length-39956-cov-4.950275_pt1 | contig 39956 bp, 46 predicted proteins | sample MGYA00237781_ERZ508513 | MGnify/ENA primary metagenome ERZ508513 (study PRJEB26184, sample SAMN06268793) | marine metagenome | isolation source: Eden Landing Ponds, San Francisco, CA, USA | place...
GTCCCACCCGATCAGACCGTCGCAAGGGCCGAAGTGGGTGGGACTGAAAGGGGCCGCTCGCTCCGGGAAGACGGGCGAAGCAAGCACTGGAGCGAACGGCAGTGAGCGAAGCGCGCAGCAAGCCCCTCGACCGGAGCGAGCGGGGGGCTTTCACGCTGTCTGAAGATCTCGTTGCCATCCCGACCGCTTATCTGAACACTATCACCTCGACAGGGAGAAGAACTTCTTCGAGACGCAGGTCACCGAGTACCAGAGCGGCGGCCAGCTGGAGTGGTAGGCCGGGCCGGCACAACCGGCAACCGTCACGCCAGTGAAAAAGTATAACCTGTTCCTGTCGAGACACCAGAGGTATGCAGGGACGGGTACGTCGACAGGGTACTGGGCGACACGAGACGCACCGACGAGCGAGGGGACGATGACCGACGGGCGGACGGGACCGAGTCGACGGCGGTTCCTCGCGGGCGTGACTGCGGGTGGACTGGCGAGCGCGGCGCTCGTCGGGCGGTCGGTCGCGAGCGGCGACGGAAACGAGGCCGGGGCGACGTCGGCCGACGCGGCGCGAGCGGGCCGCGCCGACGCGGGAACGTCGGAACACCGCGAGTGGCCCCAGTTCGGGCAGGACTCGTACAACCGCAACAAGACCGCCGACGCAGGTCCGGGAGACGGCGTCGCGTTCGGGTGGGACCGCGACCTGACGGCCACGACGAGTCCCGTCGTCAGGGGCAACTACCTCTACGTCGGGACCGAGAGCGGCGTCCACTCGGTCGGTCGTGAGGACGGGGAGACGCGCTGGACCGTCGAGTTAGACGGGGCAGTCTCGGGGACGCCGGCGGTCAACGAGGACAGCGTCTTCGTGCCGAGCGAGGCGGGGACGCTCTACGCGCTCAGCGTCGAGAGCGGCGAGGAAGACTGGACCTACGACCTCGAGGGGGCCGGCACGGCCCCGGCGATCACGACCGAACCGACCGAACCGGAGGTGTACGTCGCCGACGCCGGCGGGTTCCTACACGAGGTCGGTCCCCGGACGGGCGACCGGCAGTGGCGCTACGACGCCGGCGACCCCTTCTCTTCGTCGCCCATCGCGAGCACGGACACGACGACGGTCTACGCCGTCTCCGAGAACAACACCATCCATTCGGTCGACCTGGAGACCGGACGGGCCGGTCCGCGCTGGACCGACAGTTCGATCTCGAGCGCCCGCGAGACGGGACCGCCGACCGTCGACGGCCAGTACTTCTACGTCGGCGACGACGCCGGGACGCTCCACGCGTTCGACTCGCGCAACGGCGACCGTCGCTTCACCTTCGACGCCGACGGTCCCGTCACGACCGCGCCGGCCTCCGAGCGCCAGCGCCTCTACGTCGGCACCGAGTCGGGGACGCTCCACACGATCGAGAACAACGACGACACCGAGATCTGGCGGACCGACCTGCCGGGCGGCGTCACCTCGGAAGTCGCCGTCGGCGAGAACGGCCCGTTCGTCCCGACCGACGGCGGGACCGTCGTCCACGTCGACCGCGACGGCGACGAGGTGTGGCGCGCCACGGTCGGCTTCGGGGCCCCGCGTATCGCCGTCACCCGCGACGTCTACGCCGTCAACGACGGGATCCGCGTCCTCCAGAGCGGGGACGAGACCGCCATCACCGTCTCGACGCCGACACCGACGCCCACGGCCACGCCGACCGACACCACGACGCCCACTGCCACCGAGACTGCGACGGCCACCGACACCGCGACGCCCACCGCGACGGCCGCCGACACCGCCACTGCGACGGAATCCGGCGGGATGGCCACTTCGACGGCGACGCCGACCGCGACTGCGCGGAGCGAGGCGACGCCGACCGCCACCCCCACGGAGGCGGGCGGGATGACGACCCCGACGGCCACACCGACCGTCGAACCCGACGAGGGCGGTGGCGGAACCACGAACGGGAGCGGCCCGCTCCCGACGTGGCTGACGCTGGCGGGGATCGGGAGTCTCGCCGCACTCGGGGTCAGAAGAGCGACCGACGACGACGAGTGACTCGATCCGGCCGACTCGGCGACAAAGTATTTGGGAGGGCCGGGAGCAGTGGATACCGATGTCGCCCTCGACGGACGATACCACGGCACACGAGCGCGAGCAGGGGTCGACGCGCAGGCGGTTCCTCGCGGGGGTGGTCGCGGCCGGTGGAGCCGCGTCGACGCTCCCGGTCACTGCCGGCGCAGACGGAGCGACCGGCGCTCGGCCGGCCGGCGCGGCGTCGACGACGGCCTCGCAGTACTGGCGGATGTTCGCCGCCGACCAGGGCAACACGGGCCGCAACGGGGGGCTGGCACCGACCGGCGGCGTCGCGGTCCGCTGGCAGCGAGACCTGGGCGCGTTCACCGAACCGACCTTCGACCGACAGACCACCTACGTCGGCACCGAGGAGGGGACGCTCTACGCGCTGGCGCGTCCGTCGGGCGAGACGAACTGGACCTACGAGACCGACGACCCGATCACGACGGCACCGGCGATCGTCGACGACACCGCCTACATCACCAGCGGCGGCACAGTGTCGGCGATACGGACCGTCTCACAGCGCGAACTGTGGGAGACGGACGTCTCGGGCTCTATCACGACGCCGCTGACGGTGACGAGCGAGCGCGTGCTCGTCGCGACCGACGCCGGGACGACCTACTCGCTCAGCCAGGGCGGGGGCGTCGTCAGGTGGGAACTCGGCACCGACGCGGTCGTCGAGAGTGCGCCCGCCGTCGACGCCGACCGGGCGTTCGTCCTCGCGAGCGACGGGACGCTCCGGGCCGTCGACAAGACCAACGCGACCGAGCGCTGGACGTTCGAGACGGACGCACCGACCGACGACGTGACGCCGGTCGCGCGCAACGACCGCGTCTACGTCGGCGACTCCGGGGGGACTGTCTACGCCGTCGACCAGTCCAACGGGCTCGACCGCTGGACGGCCGACGTCAGCGGAGGGGTGGTCGGCGGCGCGACGATGACCGAGGAGACCGCCTTCGTCCCGACCGACGACGGCGTCGTTCACGCGCTCCGGGCGCGCAACGGGAGTCAGCGCTGGCAGACGGACGTGGGCGACGCCCCCTCGGCCAAGCCAGTCCTGGGCAAGGACGCGCTGTACGTTCCGACCGAATCCGACGTCGTCTACGCGCTCGACGACGCCACCGGAGAGGTGCAGTGGACGGCGCGCCTGGCGGTCGACGACCCGCACGTCTCTATCGTCGACGACACGGTCGGCGTCGTCGGCGACCGCTACGTCTCCCTGTCGCCCGGCGACGCCGACGACCTCGTCGCCCGCTCGTTCGACGAGGGCGTCGAGACGGCGTGGAACACGCCACTCGACGGGACGGCCACCGCCTCGCCGGTCGTCGCCGGCGAGACGCTCTACGCCGGTGACGACGCGGGGGCCTGCTACGCGCTCGCGACCGGCGACGGCGGTGAGCGCTGGCGCTTCGACGCCGACGGCGACGTCACCGGTCTGGCCGTCGGCGACGCCGTCTACCTCGGGACCACCGCCGGGACGGTCACGGCACTCGGGACCGACGGCACACAGCAGTGGACGGCCGCGACCTCCCGGGCGATCAGCGGGACGGCGCTCCTGGGCGAGACGGTCGTCGCGACCGACAGCGAGACGATGTACGCGTTCACGAGCGGCGGCGAACAGCGCTGGACGGCGACGCTCGGCAGCGACGCGTCCGCGCCCGTCGCCACCGGCGACGCGGCCTACGTCGGCGTGAGCGGCGCCGTCGTCGCAGTCGAGGCAGACGGGAGCCAGCGATGGCGTTACGGCGGGAACGGTCGGTTCCGGCGTCCGGCCAGAGTGGGCAGTCGGGTGTACGCCGCGTCCGGGAGCGGGCAACTGGTCGCGCTCGACGCCACGGACGGTTCCCGGGAGTGGGCGACCGGTCTCGGCGCGGGGGCCGGCAGCGGCCCCGCAGTGAGCGGCGACACCGTCTACGTCGGGACGACCGGGGGGGAACTGGTCGCGGTGGGGACCGACGGCAGCGAGCGCTGGCGGACGGACGTCGGCGCGCCGATACGGTCGCGCCCGCTCGCCGTCGGCGACCGCGTCTACGTCGGTAGCGAGGACGACACGCTGACCGCGATCGATACCGAGGGGACGGTCCAGTGGCGCTACGACACGGGCAACCCGCTCCGGACGACGCCGGTCCCGGCCGGCGGGTCGCTGTTCGTGACCAGCGCCGACGCCGCGGCGGTCGACCCGCCGGAGACGGTGGTGACGCCGACACCTTCGCCGGCGCCCGGCGACGGCCCGACCGCGACCGACACGCCTGGAACCGCCACCGCGACCCCCGACGGGACCACGCCCACGGCGACGCCGACCGACACGCCACCCGCGGGGACCACGACGGCCGGCGAGACGCCCGGGACGGGAGAGACGGCGACCGTGTCGCCCACCGACACACCGGGGGGCGGTGCGGGGACGGCGACCGTCGGGTCGACTCCGACCGGGACGGACACGGGTGGCGGTGGGACCACCGCGCCCGCGACGGCGACCACCACGGCCGGTGGTGGTGGTGGCGGGGGCGGCGGCGGTGGTCTGCTGGACGACCTCGGACTCCCGAGCTGGGTCCCCTTCGCCGGTGCCGGGGCCGTCGCCGCCGTCGCCGTCCTGGCCGCGCTCGTGCGGTTTTTCGGCGGAAGTGACGAACCCGACCAGCCACAGGCCGACGCGCTCACCTGGGGCGACGAGATGCCCAGGAGCGACGACGAACCGAGCGCCGGCGTCGGCGAGGGAAGCGACGACACGGACGACGCGGACGGCGACCGCGAGTGAGTGACACCACCAGCGCTCGGGCGCCCTGCTCTCCCCCGCGAAGTCAGTGCGTGTGTGAGGCCACGTGCGTGTGGCGGTCGTCGTAGGCGGCGCAACACTCGACGGTGACGTGGTCGACGCCGTGGTCGGCCAGGACGGCGTGGACCGCGCTGGTGGCGTCCTCGAGCGCCGACACGGTCTCGGCGTCGGTCTCGACGTGGACCGTCGCGACCGTCAACTGACTGCAGACCTGCCAGGCGTGGAGGTCCCGGACGCCGGTGACTCCCTCGACGTCGAGCAGCGCGGTCCGGACCGCGGCCGTGTCCACGGGCGTCTTCAGGAAGAAGATGGCACCGCTCTCTCGGAGCACCCGGACCGCGGACCACGCGACGAGGCCGGCGATGAGCACCGCCGCGAGGGGGTCGAGCACGCGCACACCGAAGAACTCGACGGCGAGCACCGAGACGATCACGACGACGGACCCGCCGGCGTCGCCGAGCAGGTGGTAGAACGCCCCGCGCTCGTTGAGGCTCATGTCGTCGCTCTCCAGGACGAGGACGGAGACGACGTTGACGACGAGGCCGCCGATGGCGATGGCGAGCGTCGGGACCGTGCCGATGGCGACCGGATCCAGAAAGCGCTGGTAGGACTCCCAGAGGATGAACCCGACCATCGGCAACAGGAACAGGCCGTTGAGGAAGGCCGCGAGCGGTTCGACGCGGTGGAGCCCGTAGGTCCAGCCGTCGCCCGCGTCGACACGTTCGGCGACCGCTGCCGCGGCGAAGGCCATCACGTACGCCAGCGCGTCGAAGAGCATGTGGACCGCGTCGCTGACCAGCGCGACCGACCCGAACGCCAGCCCCCCGGCGAGTTCGACCACGAACCCCACGAGGTTGATCCCCGCGACCAGCGCCAGCGACCGACTGCTCGACCCCTCCGGGCCGGGGGAGTGGCTGGTGTGGTCGTGGCCGCTGTCGGCAGGCTGTCCACCGCTGCCCTCGCCCGCCCCGTGCCCGCCGCCGTCGGGGACGAGATCGACCGGATCCGGCGGCTGACGGTCGCTTCGACCGGACGGCGACGACTCCGCGTCTCTCATGACCCGATGATACGCGACCCGTCTTATCAAATTCACTGCTATCTACACCCGATTTAACACTAGCATTTAATATTATTATTCGAATTAGTTAATAAAACGGCCGACGGCGCCCGGGGTTCGGAGAGTCGACGAGAGCGTCCAGTGGACCCGCCACAGCATTCGATATAGCGAGATATGGTGTAACACCGGACAGCGAGCGGGACACACACCGCACGAGCGGCGAGGACAGAAACGGCCCGAGACGACCGGAAGCGGTCGAACGTCGCTATCCCGGAGAACAGACGCGAGGGCACGGGAGACGCGCGGGCGGTGGCCGGCCACACGGGTAGAGCCGGAGCTGTAGTTCCGGGACCTGTCCCGGCGACGGTCGCCGAACTACTCACGAGATCGGTCGACCCGCTCCCACCAGAGGAAACGGCCCGGCCGACCGGCGGATCGAGGGACGAACCCGACAGTAGAGCGGCGAGGAACAGGATCGACCGGGACCGGGGGCAACAGCGGGCTGACGCGGCGGTCGGACGACCCCGACGGTCCGGGGAACCCCTGTGCCGGCATCAGACTCGGGCAGAGCGACCGGACATCGCGCGGAGCGCGCTGTGCCCAGATCGCCGCGAGGCGGCCGCTCACCGGCTGGGAGGGCACGGAAGGGGAACGACTGTGGAGCCAGTGTCACTGGACCGTGCCACCTCGATAAACCCTACTGCGCTATATAAAATTGTCGCGGGTGTGGCCGAACCGGCCGGTGTGACGAGCGACGGTTCCGGCAGCTATCGGACGAACACGCCCAGAAAACGCAAATTCGGCGGCCTATCCGGGGGAGCGTCAGTCGCCGCCGGTCAGCCCCTCGACGCTCGGGTCGAAGTCGCCGCGGGCGGGTTCGGGGACGTAGCCCGAGAGATCCACCTCGTCTATGACGACGCGCTCGCCGCGTTCCGCCGCGAGGTAGGAGGCCATGCAGAGTTCGACGACATCGCGGCCGTCGTGGAGGTCCTCGCGGGCGTTCTCGCCCGCGCGGAAGGCGTCGACGACGTGGCGATTCTGGGCGAGGTACCCATACGTAGTCACCTCGTCGGGGATGACCGGCATCGACCCCTGTCCCGCCTGCTGTTTCTCGACGACGTAGCCGCTCTCGTCCTCGACGTCGTCGGAGAAGAAGACGTCGACGCCCGAATCGAGCGTGTTGATAGTCCCCGAGTACTCCGGCCCGAGCAGTTCGATAGTGATGCGCAACCCGCTCCCGACGAAACACCAGGAGTTGGTCGCCTCGCCGACCACGACCTCCCCGTCGCTGGTCTCGTAGAAGACGGTCGCACGGGCGTAGTCCTCGGCCGGCGCGTCGCGGTAGTCGACGCCATACTCCTCAGCGAGGCGGTCGGCGTACTCGTCCCGGGTCCACTTCAGCGTCGAGAGGTCACAGGTGACCGCCAGCGGCGTCAGGCCGCCCCCACCGCCCCCGTCGTCGTCGCTCCGGCCAGTACCGTCCCCGCTCTCGTCGGCCCCGTCGCTCCGATCCGCACCGTCTCCGTGCCCGTCGGGCCGCTCCAGCAGGTGTCTGTTGACCCTGTGGGAGTGACACATCATGTCGCTGAGGACGCCGCCGCCCTGGCGGGCGCCGTCCCAGAACCAGGCGGCGTGGGGACCGGCGTGTTCCTCGGCCGACCGGGCGAGGTAGGGCCGGCCGGTCGCGTCGGCGCCGTCCCACAGCAGTCCTCTGACCTTCTCGACGCCGGGCATGTACACCTGGTTCTCCAGGTAGGCGTGGGCGAGGTCGACTCTCTCGACGAGCGCGAGGATCTCGTCGGCCTCGTCGACGGTGCGGGCGAGCGGTTTCTCGATAGCGATGCCGTCGAGTTCGGCCCCGTCCTCGACGGCTTCGACGATCGTTCGAACGGTCTCGACGCGGACGTAGTTGGGGCTCGTGACCCAGACGGCGTCCACGTCGGGGTCTCGGACGAGTTCGTCGACGGAGTCGTGGACGGTCGGGTCGCCGCAGTCGTCGTCTGCGAGCGTCCGTGCGACGCGTTCGGCTTTCTCGCGGGTGGGATTCATGATCCCCGCCGCGTGGGCGTGGCGGACGCCCCGGAGTGTTTCGGCGTGGAACGTCTCGGTGATGAAGCCGGCACCGACGAAGCCGATGCCCAGCGAGTCGCCTCTCATGGCAGTCCCAGCGGGCGCGAGTCTCAAAGTACTACGGACGCCTCGGGGGATGACCAGTCGTCGTCCGGACGCCTCGACGACCGCTCGTCCCGGGATACACAGCGCATGCTGGTAAGAGAGTTAAGTGTCGGCCGGGAGACGTCCGGGTAGTGAGCGGACCGTGAGCGAATACCGACCGACGCGGGTGGGTGAGGAGGGTGGCCCGACCGGGAGCGACGGCGGAGGAGTCGTGACAGCGGTCGAACGAGAGGGTCGAGGTGTGGGTCGATGACGGGGGCCAGGGAGACCGACCCCGGCGCTGTCGAAGCGGCCGGGGCCGACGAGGTGAGAGTCTTGCTGGTCGACGACGACGAGACGTGGCTGGCGTCGACGGCACAGATACTCGAACACCAGCGGGAGACGTTCGCGGTGACGACGGCGTCGACCCTCGACGCGGCGCGGACGGCGGTCGGAAAGTGTGACCCGGACTGTGTGGTCTCGGACTACCAGCTGGCCGCGGGGACGGGACTGGACCTGCTGGAGGCGGTCAGGGAACGCGACGCCGAGTTGCCGTTCGTCCTCATCACCGGCCAGGGCGACGAGACAGTCGCCAGCGACGCCATCGGGCGGCAGGTCACCGACTACATCCCCAAGCGCTCGCTGGGCGGGCGCACCGACAGGCTGGCACGCCGGGTCGAGACGGCCGTCGAGTCCTACCGCACGCGGCAGGCGCTGGCCCGCGAGCGCCGGAGCAAGGACGCGATGCTCGACATCCTGACGGAGTCGTCCTCGCGGCGGGGGCTCGCGGGGGCGTTCTGCGACCACCTCGTCGGCGAACGCGGGTACGACTGTGCGTGGGTCGGGACGATAGACGAGGCAGGTGGAGTCGTCCCGGCGGCCGTCGCGGGCACGGAACGGTACGTCGACCGGGCGATAGAGCCCGGCGCACATCCCGGGAGTAGCGACGAACCCGCCTTCGGCGCGCTCGCGCGCCGCGAAGCCGTCGTCGTCGAATCGGTCGGCGGCGGGACCGACGAGGGGGACGAGGAACCCGGGACAGCGGGCGAGGACGGATGGCTCGCTCTCGCGAGCGACCACGGGTTCGGGCGTGCGGGTGCGGCGCCGATCGAACACGACGGGACGGTCTCGGGCGTGGTCGCCGTCTACGGATCCGACCCGACCTTCGACCCTCGGGGAGCGCGACCTGCTGGCGGAGTACGGCGAGACTATCGGCTACGCGCTGCGGTCGGCGGCCTGGCGTGAATCGTTGCTCTCGACCGGGACCGTGGCGATCGACCTCGAACTCACGGACCGGACGGTCCCGCTGGCGGCCGTCGGCGAACGGCTACCCGACGGGTCCCGGATCGAGGTCCTGACCGCGGTCCCGCTGGACGACCGCCTGCGCTACATCGTCCGTGTGACGGGCGCGAGCGCGGCGGAGTTCCGGGAAGGTCTCGACGCTATCGACGCCGTTCGCGAGGCCACGATTGCGGAGACGGACCCGCTACGCGCCGAGGTCGCCGTCTCCCTGCCCACGCCGGAGACGGTGCTGGCCGACCACGGGGGACGGGTCAGCAGTACGACCGTCGGCGGGCGGCGGACGTCGGTAACTGCCCTCGAGGGTGAGAGCGACGTCCGCTCGCTCGTCGAGGCACTCCAGGAGGAGTATCCCGACGCGGGCGTCCGGTCGGTCCGGTCCGTCGAGGGAGTGGGCGGCGAGCCCGGCGGGCGACTCGACGACCTGACCGAGAAACAGCGCAACGCGCTCGAGGTCGCGTACTTCAGCGGCTACTTCGAGCGCTCGCGAGAGCACGACATCACCGAAGTCGCGGCGAAACTCGGTGTGAGTCGCCAGACGCTCACCCAGCATCTCCGGGCCGCGGAGCGCAAGGTCCTGGACGCCGTCCTCGACGGCGACAGGTAGTCCGGTGAGAGAGACGGAGCCCGGTCAGTCGAACGGGTCTTAGCCCGAATCGGTCGGCGGGCGACCGCCCATCGGCATCGGGTTCGTCCCCTCGGCGTGACACGCGACGGCGTGGGAGACGTGCCCGTCGGCGGCGATGTCGGTCCGGACCCGGTGGACGTCACACTGGTCCGTGTTCCAGTAACTCCGGAGCGCGCTCCGGTCGGGGAGGGTGACCGTCACCGTGTACTCCCCGGCGGGGAAGTCGTCACCGAAGCCACGACCCTCGCCGGGTCCGAGCGTGAAGGTCTGCTCGAAGACGGCGGTCTCGGCCGCGTCGGTCACGTCGACACGGACCTCGTACGAGCGGTCGTGGTCGTTCTGGACGGTCAGTTCCCAGCGGTACTCGGGTGTCTCCGTCTCCCGCGAACTGAACGGGACACACCCGGCGAGCGCCGCCGTGGCGACCGTCCCGACTCCTGCCAGGAGCGAGCGGCGGTTCATACGGAGTCCGTCGGCCGGACGGGTGGTAAACCCCGGCCTGGTCGCGGTGTGCTTCCGCAGAGGTCACAGTCGTTCGGTACAGCGCTCACAGCCGCCCGGGGCAGTGCTCACACCCGTTCGACGAACTACTCACAGTCGCTCGGAGAGCGTCTCGGCGGTCGCCGCGCCGACGCCGTCGACGCTCTCCAGTTCCTCGCGGGAGGCCGCACGGACGTTCTCGACGCTGCCGAAGCGCCGGAGGAGTCGCCGCCGGGTCTCCGGACCGACGCCGGGCACGTCGTCCAGCACCGTGGAGACGTCGTCTCTGAGCGTGCGGTGGTACTGGACGGCGAAGCGGTGGGCCTCGTCGCGGACGCGCTGGAGCAGGTGGAGGTGTGAGGCGTCGTCGGGCCAGTCGTACACCCCGGTGGGAGTGACGACGAGTTCCTCGTCCTTGGCGAGCGCGACGGCGGGGACGTCCCAGCCGGCGGCCGCCAGCGCGTCCCGCGCCGCGCCGAGCTGGCCCTCACCGCCGTCGATCAGCAGGAGGTCGGGATCGGGGCGCTCGTCGCGACCCTCGACCGCGCGGTCGGCGCGCCACCGCACCAGCGTCCGCATGTTGGCGTAGTCGTCGTTTTCCTCGTCGAGTTTCTTCCGCCGGTAGTCGCTCTTTGCGGGGGTGCCGTCGACGAACGTGACGTCGCTACCGACTGCGGACGTACCCTGGGCGTGGCTGACGTCGAACCCCTCGATACGCTCGAGACGGGCGTCGAGGTCGAGCGCGTCCGCCAGCGCCCGGCCCTCGTCGTCGGCGCGGTCGCGCTGGCGGGCGTTCTTCAGCGCGAGGTCGACGAGCGTCGCCTCGCGGCCGGCGCCCGGCACTCTGAGTGCGACACCCTCGCGGTCGAGCCACGCATCGAGGTCCGCGTCGTCGGGATGGTCCGAACAGAGTATCGCGTCCGGGAGTTCGCGCTCGGCGTAGTACTGGGCGATAAAGGCCGCGAGCACGGCGCCCGCTCGCTCGCCCTCGGGCGCGTCGAGCGTGTGGCGGTCCCGGTCGACGAGTTTGCCGTCCTCGCTGTGGAGTCGGGCGACCGTCGCGCGGGACCCCTCGACGCTGACACCCAGCACGTCGACCCGGCGCTCGCGGTCGGTGTCCTCGTGGCGGCCCTCGGCGGCGACGGCCTCGCCGCGCTCGCCGTGGAGCGCCCGGACGGCGTCGAGTCGGTCCCTGAGATTCGCCGCCCGCTCGAACTCCTGGTTCGCCGCGGCCCGTTCCATCGCCCGTTCGATCGGGTCGACGAGCGCGCCGGTCTCGCCCTCGAAGAAGCGCTCGAGGGACTCGGCGTCGGCGAGATACGTCTCGCTGTCGACGTCGGTCTCGGGGACGCAGGGGGCCGAGCAGAGGCCGATGTCGTGGTCGAGACAGGGTCGGTCACGGTTGGCGAACTTGTGGTCCGAACAGCCGCGCAGACCGTAGGTCTCGCGGGCGGCCTTGACGGCCGTCTCCAGGCGGCCCTTGTCGGTGAACGGGCCGAAGACCGTCGCGCCCTCGGCGGGGTCTCGGGTCACCTCGATGCGGGGGAACTCGTGGTCGGTGAGCTGGACGAGGGGGTAGGACTTGTCGTCTTTCAGGCGGACGTTGTAGCGGGGTCGGTGGCGCTTGATCAGGTTGGCCTCGAGCAGGAGCGCCTGGGTCTCGGTGTCGGTGACGGCGACGTCGACGTGGCCGGCCTCGCGGACCATCCGGCGGATGCGTTCGCCCCGCGGGTCCGCGTACGAGCGCACCCGGTCACGCAGGTCGACCGCCTTCCCGACGTAGAGGACCCGCTCGCCGTCGAGGAACTGGTAGACGCCCGGCTCGGTGGGGAGTTCGGCGACGCGCTCGCGGACCGCCTCGGCGTCCATCGCCCGTGGTTACGCCTCTGTGGATTTGAACGCTACGTCTCTTCGAGGAGGAGTTGTAGTCGACAGGGACCTGACAGCAACTGCCGCGAACAGCGTGAAAGCCCCGACGTGTTCGAGTCGCGCGCCACGCTCTGCGCTCCTCACTGCGTTGCGGTGCTTGAGGCGGCGGGCTTCCTCGAACGCGTTGCCCCTTTCATTCCCACCCGCACAGACCGTCGCACCGGCTGACTCGGGTGGGAATGAAAGGGGCTGCTGGCTCCGGGAAGACGGACGAAGCAAGCACCGCAGCGAAGCGAGGAGCGCAGCGAGTCCCTCGACCGGAGCCAGCAGGGGCTTTCACGCTGTCTGCGGTAGCTCTCCCGACAAATCCGCCAGACGATACATCACGATTTGATCGCCTCGATCCCTCACTCCGTGGCACCGACGACGGGATCGAGGGCAGTGACGAGGGCACTGACGTCGGAGCCGGGTTCGGCGGAGACGAACAGTCCCTCCTCGTCGCCGTTGACCACCCGGACGATGGTGCCAGCGTCGGTGAAGGTCGTGAAGGCATAGACACGGTCGGCCTCCGGCACGAGGTCCGTGAGGACGTCTCGCTCGAAGAAATCCAGCTGTCCGTAGCGGTAGATCTGGTCGCTCACCGTTTCGAATCCGTCGTCGCTCTCGCGCTCGTATCGTTCCCGGACCGCCGGGTCGACGTACTGGATGGCGTAGCCCTCGTCGGTGTACGTCGAAACCACCAGCACCCTGTCGACCGTCTCGCGCGCTACTTCGGTGGCGCGCTCGGCGCCGAACGATACTGCTGTCCCCCCGTCTGCCATGCGTGTTACTATCATCGTAGTTTCAAATCGTTTGGGGTGGCGGCGCCGCAGCGAAACGCTTACCTCCGTGTCGGGGTGAAATTGGGGTGCGGGATCGTGGGGTAGCTTGGTAACCTTCAGCGTTTGGGACGCTGTACCCCCAGTTCAAATCTGGGCGATCCCACTGCGCACAAAGCTGTTTTCCGGGGTTTCCTGATAGGAACGCCCGCGCCAACGGCGGTGGTCGCCGTGGCTGACACCACCCCCGCCGACGAGCACGACGAGATCGGCGACCCTATCTGTGACTGCTGTGGCGAGGTCATCGAAGTTCCCGACCAGGAGTGCCCCGCCCGCGACGACGGGAGGTGCTTCCCATGAGCGCCGACCTCGAGGCTCGCCTGGACCTCCAGGAGGGTCAGCTGCTCGCCGGCGTCGACGCCGACGACGTCTCCGTGGTCGTCGCGGCGCCGGCCGACGCCGACCCAGAGGACCTCGAGGCCGCCGTCGCCGACGCGAGTCGCGAACTCGAGCACTCGCTGGAGGTGTGGCGCGATGTCTGACGACGAGGACGCCTTCCAGTTCGAAGCGAAGATCCAGCGCGGCAACGGGACCGACGACCGCGACACGTTCAAGGCGAAGGTCTCGGCGAACACGATCGACGAACTCGACGAGAAGGTCGAACAGATCCGCGAGCGCCTCGAGGAGTACGCCCACGAGTTCCGGCAGATCCAGCCCAGCGATAAACGCCCCCTGAAAGACGACCAGAGCCGTCTCGGGGAGGTCGAGAGCGATGCCTGAGCAGTGGCCGCTCAAGATCGACGGCCGCGAGTACCACCCGATCCCCGAGACGTGGCTGGACTACGGCAGCGACGAGGGCGCCGGCGGCCCGCGCTGTTACGCCGTCTCGGTCGCCCGGACGGTCCGGGACCTGATCCGCATCCGCTACGTCGCTCGCGACGGCGGTGTCTACGTCCAGTCGACCTCGAGCAAGGAGAACCCGACCGGCGGCGGGATCGTGCCCGCGTCGCTCGCGACAGCGCACGACTGGCCGCGCTCGATCGTGCCCCCATCCCACGTCGAGCCCGCGGACACCGCTCGGACGGCCGAGCGCGAGCGCCTGCAAGCGCTCTGGACGGAGCGCGTGGACGCCCTCGAGGGCGGCCGCGAGCGCGAACTGGTCGCCGACGGCGGTGACGCGCTCTACCTCGGCGCCGAGGACCTGCTGACGATCGCGCTCGAGCAGTCCGAGCACGACCGCCAGCGAGAGCTGATCCGCGAGGCGATACAGGTCGGTCGCACCCCACCCGCATGCGGGGGGTGGTCCGAGTGACCCGCGATAACGCTGTAGACGGCGTTGAACAACTTCGTCGCGACGAAGCCACGCGGCTGGCGTCGACAGAGGGGTACCCCATCTACCTCCATAACGTCGGCGGCAAGGAACCGAACGGGGAGCCGACCCGTCTGGGGAAGTGGACTTTCGGGACGAGGATGGTCCGCGAGATCGTCCTTGACCACGTTGGCGGCCGCGTCCTCAACGCCTGCGCTGGGAAGACGAAACTCCAGAAGCGCGGGACCGAGTTCGTCAGGAACGACATCGACGAGAACCGAGACGCCGATCTCCATGTCGACGTCCGCGAGATCCATCAACACTTCGAGGCAGAGTCGTTCGATGCGGCGATTCTCGACCCACCGTTTGACCCTGGTAGGGCGGCGAAACTCTACGAGGGCTGGCACGGTCAGGAGTACTCGAACGCCCGAGACGCCGTCGCAGAGGTCGTTCGACGCGGCGGTGTCGTCGTCGAACTCGGCTGGAACAGTTGGAGTCTCTCGGACAAGGACGGCTGGGAGCCCGTCGAGCACCACCTGTTCAGACAGTCGTCGTTCAAGGGTGACGTCCACCTGACCGTCGACCGCAAGATCAACCAGCAGACCCTTCTTGCGGCGACGGACGGCGGTGATGAGAACGTAACAACGACCACGGGAACAGAACACATCGATGACGGGGAGGGGTCGGCGTGAGCGAACAGGCCGAACTCCCGCTGGCGTTCGACGACGGCCTCCAGGAGGAGCGCGACGACGAGAGCGATCACTTCGTCGACGAGCACGGCGAGCACGACGAGTTCGACACCGGCGGAGTGTACGACCGGCCCGGCGGGGAGTTCCTCCTCGAGCCGACCAAAGAGCTTCTCGCCGAGCGGTTTGCGTTATTCCGTTCGGACCTCCCCGAGCAAGTCGGCCCATTCGAGCGCGTCGATGTTCCCGAGCGTAACGAGGGGATCGAGGCTCGCTACGAGACCCGCGAGGAGTTCGAGACGGTGGTCCGTATCTTCCCGCGCGGTCCGAGCCTCCACGCCTGGACCGTCGCGATCACCGAGTACGTCGCCACGCCCCGAGACGCGCCGCCGGAGGATCAGTGGCGCGGCTCCGGGTCCAAGATTCTCGAGGGAGCGAGCGACCTCTACGACCCGAGCGACGCGATCGAGGCCGCTGTCGAGTTCATGGAGCGCTCCGAGTAGCTATGTCCGACGAGTACCACCCCGGCGAGGACGTCGACGTCGATCTCGCGGACGTCCGCGCAGAGGACGAGGCCGCTCGCGAGCGCGAGGCCCAGCTGTGGGACGCCGAGCCAGCCCGCGACCCCGTCGACGACGAGTTGCCCGACGAGAACGAGGATCGGTCGGCCTGTCGCTGGTGTCGCGAGCAGTTCGGCACGACGATCGCCGAGGCCGACCACGTCTGTCCCGACCGGCGCGAGCACGATTCCTGGGACCGCTCGGACGACGTCCCGCTGCTCGAGCCCGCGACGCACGAACTCGAGACGCAACTGCTGTTCGACGGCCACGGGCAGAGCCCGTACTGGGCGCTCGTCTCCGAGTTCGACCGTTGTTTCGCCGAGACCCACCTCGACGAGAACGAAAACACCGTCGCCGACGACGACGAGATCGGCACGTTCGACGCCGCCGGCGAGACGTGGTCGCTCAACCACGACGAGGAGAAAGTCAAGTACTGGGAAGGCCAGATCGCCGCCGACGGCCAGGACTTCGACTCGTACTACGAGTACAACATCGGCCTCGTCGCCGACGACGCCGTCGAGCGCAAGCGCGTGAGTTTCCAGTTCCGAGTCTCGCACCCGGACATGCGCCACGCCGTTACTGGTGATCCCATCAAGAGTCTCCCCGACGACCTTCCCGACGGCGTGCGCGTTCAGACCGACTCCGCGAATCTGGAGTTTCACGAGGTTCTGGAGGTGCTCCAGGCCTTCGCCGAGGCGATGACCATCAACCCGGAGTACTTCGAACGGGATGCGCTCCACCACTGGAGTCGCGTGACGAAACTCGCGCTCTACGTGCGTATCCAGCGGGACGTCTCCGAGGACAAGATCGTCGCCGTCGACTCCGGTTTGCTCGACCGACTCCACGGGTTCGCCCGTCGCCAGCGCGGGAAGTGGGAGTACAAGGGTGACAACCGCGAGATCATGGGGCATCGCACCCACGTCGCTACCTGCGAGCGGACGCGTAACGCCTTCTACGCCGCGAACGTCGGCACGATGCTCAAGAGCTACCACATGAAGCACCCGCGCGGCGAGCCCGAGAAACCGACCGACCACCCGAAGCTCGAAGTCCAGTTCTCGCCGGAGTTCTCCGAGGAGCGCTCCATTCCGCTCGACAGTACCGGCGTCACGTACGGCGACAAGGCACTTCCGCAGGGCTACGACTTCGGTTCGTTGCGGGCTGAACTCGACGAGTGGCTGTTGAACTGTCTCCACTGGGCCGGTCTGCCGGTCCGTGCCGAGGAAAACGTCTACGTCGCCGACCAGTACTGGGACGCCCAGGAGTCCGTCCGCGACCGGAAGGTCCGCCAGAGCCCCCTCGAGGCCGCACGCGACCGCGAGCGCTCGCTTGCTGACTACCACGTCCATCGCGCAGACGCGACGCCCGCACAACGGGCCGTACTCAAGGCCGTGACCGACGGCGGCGAGCAGCGCCCCGTCCAGGACGTCGCCGACGACGCCGGCGTGTCCGAGCGTACCGTCTACCGAGCCGCCGAGACCTTCGGCGACGTCCTCCAGGCCGTCGACGGCACGCTCCAGATGACCGACGGTGTGGTCCGCGAGAAGGTGAACGACCTCCTCGAGCAGCTGGAGTCGACCGCCGAGTGGATCGAGGGCTCGCTCGACCGGCTCGTCGACGGTCAGGACCGCCTCGCCGAGGACTCGCCGTTCGCGAAGTGGCTCAGAACCTACGGCATCGAGTACGACGCCCGTGAGGGGCATCTCCACGTCCACGCCGGGCAGTACGACATGGTCGAGATCCGAAAGCTCCTCCGGGCTGGCCTGTCCGCAGCCCGCCAGACCGGCCCGCACATCTTTGACGACGTCTTCGCGACCTCGGCGACCTGGCACGACGCCGACGGCGATCGTCGGAACGCCGTAAACCCGTTCGCGCTCCAGGGGCAGTCCTCCATCGCCGTCCTTGGTGCCCACATCGCCCGCCTCGGCTGAGGCCCGCTGAGAGACATCTCAACCCAGCACCGCGTTTTCACCACAGTATTTTGCCGGTAGATGCGTCGCGCGCATCTCTGACCCAGCGCTGAGACGCCAGTCCGTCGATCGCGCCACGTCGACTGGCAAGATCGCGTTGACTCGGCCTGTCGGGGAGGGGCTTAGGGGTGTGCCTAAGGGCACGTATCCAAAATACCTCCCTTCGCTCGCTGGCGCTCGCTCCAGTCGAACCGCACCGCCGACCGCAATACTTCCGCGACCGCACACTGGCCAGTCCAGCGGGCGCTACGCACGGTGGATGACACACCCCCCGCATGCGGGTGGGGGGTCGGCAGAAAAGACGCCGGTAGGACTTACGACTCGTTCAGCGGGACCTCGAGGAGCAGTCGATCGCCGTCATCATCCCGCTCGATTACTGGCTCGGCCTCGATATCCAGGGGCTGATCGTCCTCGTCGACGAGTCCGTGCTCCCTGAGCAACTGGATCGGTAGCGTCGCGCCGACGCCGTTCCCAACTCGCTGCAACTTTCGGCCGTTCGCAAAGCGTTCGCGCATGGTGTGGTGGGGGCCGCATCCCGACCTGCAACGTGACGGACAAAAAATGTTAACTTTGTACTTATCCGGTCAGTACACCGTCAGTACACAGTAATTACAGACGAATGATACTTTTTCGTGGCCGATAGTACCGCGCCCATCCGGCCGTGAACCGGTCGGACATCCCGAACCCCTACCCATGCACAGGCACCGGTCGGATTCTCAGCGGGCGCAATCGCCGGACAGTACCGGCGAGGCGTCCACTGTCGGCCACGAACCAATCGGCGAGGTCTCAAACGCGCGCGACCTTGCGGGCGCGACTCGTGACCCCGCCGTTATCCCGCCCCGCGAGGTCTATCGGTGAGTCGCGGTCCTCGAGGACTGGTTTGCTCCGAAGCGTTCGTCGAGTATCTCCACCGATTCCGGGAGTCACATCCTGGCCGCACGGGCGGGTCGCAGTCGAACCTACACCCAACACATGAATTCAGCACTTAGACGTAGTGGCATCGTGTTTTTCGCGGTCCTGATGGCCGTCATGGTCGCAGCGGCGACCCCGGCGGCCGCAGCGGCACCGGCACTCAACTTCCAGAACGAGAAGACCCCGAACCCGACGATCGTCGAAGACACACTGACGATCAGCGAGCACGACCGGGCGTGGATGGACGGCCCGCTCGAGTACTACGACGACTCGAGTGACGTCACCCAGCTCAACGCGACGGTCAACGCTTCCCAGACCACGCCGGTCGGCGTCCGCTTCGACAAGATCGACGCCGACGCCTACCAGGTCTTCCCCCGGATCGACAACGAGAACAACAACTGGGCGACCTGGACGGCCGCCGGCAACTGGACCAAAAGCTCCGGCGCCGGCTCGAGCGTGACGATCAGTGACGCCGACGCCGACCAGGTCGACAAGGTGTCGATCGATGCCTCGGTCGTCGCCGGCGAGACGGCGACCGCGACGTTCGCGCAGAACGTCTCGATCACCGAAGACCCCACCAAGCGCGTGCTCGTGTTCGCGGGTAACGTGGACACGCTCGCGGCTGGCTCGCACGTCCATGTGCGTGTCGTGGACGATGACGGCGACTACCACTACGCGAACATCAGCGCCGACACGCTCCAGGCTGACGCCGAGGACGTCATCGCGAACTCCACGGGCACCGGCTACGTCTTCCAGGAGCGCGTCAGCAACCTCCCCTCGAGCGGCACGCTCGACGAGATCAGCAAGATCGAGGTCGTCACTACCGACGCGAACGCGAAGATCACTATTGCCGGCCTGGACGTCGGCCGCAAGAGCGAGTTCGACCTCGCCGAGGTCGAGCGTGACACCGACGACGACGGCGAGAACGAGACGACCGTCGTCACCAACCTCTACGAGGGCGGTGTGACCGGCCTCACCAGTCTGTCGACGCTCGGTTCGGAGTTCGACTCCGCGTCGATCATGGACCTGGAGGTCTACGACGTCCAGTACCAGCTGTCGGACCTGACCAACAGCGAAGAGTGGGACACCAACTTCACGACGGCCGACGACTACAGCTACCCGCAGAAGCTGGAACTCTACGCCGACCTCGAGGTGCCGTCGGCGATCGACCTGAGTCACGGCTCGTTTACCCTCGAGTTCGACCAGGGCGTCCCGAACGAGCGCTACGTCGCGCTGGAGACCGCCAGCGACGTCGACTCGACGGAAGCGTTCGGCAACATTTCCGACTCGAGCTACACCGACCACACCGACTCGCTCAGTGGACAGGACACAACGACCGACCTGATCGGCAGTCCGTCCGCTGACACGACCTACCGCTTCCACGCGGTGATCCTACTCCAGACTGAAGAGGTCGAGAACATGATGGACGCCAGCGGCGGCATGGGCCCGACCGGCTCGCAGGGCGGCGGGTTCTTCAACTCCTTGTTCGGCCAGGCCGTGACGCTCATCGGCAGCGTGCTGGGCGCCGTCGGCATGGCCCGGTACCTCGGCATCGGGACGGGGGCTAACTGATGGCTCGCGCCGGCGGTCCTCGCGTTCAGCGGCTGTTCGACCGCGCACGGAACGCCGACAGCCTCGGCGGCCTCATCTTTCAGGGCCTCGGCGCGATCTCGCTGGCGATCGGCTCCGCGCTCGCGAGCGGTGTGCTCACGATCGCGGACGTCGTGATCATCCCGCTGTCGGCACTGGCGAACGCGGCCGGCCAGCTGGTCGATGCGATCTTCGGCGGCGCCGCGTTCATCATCCAGATCGGCGCGCAGTCGACCGGTATCTCGATCGGTCCCGAAGGGATGTTCAACCTCGGCCCGTTCACGTTCGCGCTTGGCGTCGGTGCGGTGCTGCTGGCGCTGTACATCGTGACGGCCTACATCAGCGAGGAGCCGACCGGTAACTTCGTGCCGGGTATCCCGTTCGACATCCCGACGCCGGGATTCACCGGCCCCGAGGAGGACGACGAGGGCGACTGAGATGGTCAGCGCCAGCGATTTCGTCGACGGTGTGACGATCCGGTGGCGTCGGTTAGCCGCCGCAATCGTCGGCGCGAGTGTGCTGGCGTACTTCGAGGGTATCGTGGCGACGCTACTCTCGCTGGCGGATATTCCGATCAGCGTCCTCGCCAGACTCGCGAGTTTCTTCGGTGACCTGATTACGGTCGCCCTGAGCGTGCCAACGTCACGGATCTCGTTCGGCTGGGCACAGGCGGCCCCGTTCGTCCGAGAGGCGGGCATCCTCGGGTTCATCGTGGCACTGCTGCTCGTGTTGCTGATGCTGTACATCGTCGCGGAGGTGGTCAGCCGTGTCCGGTAATCGTCTGACCCCGATCCCCGAGTCCTGGCTTCAGCCGATCCAGCAGTTGGTCGCACTGTACGAGGAGTATGGCTCCCTTCCGCGGGCGATTTTTGGGCTCATCTCCCTGTACATCGTCAACGGCGTGCTGAACATCGGCGAATACATCGTGAGCTCGATCCTGCTGCTGTTCGACTACGTCACCGGATCGCTGGGACTGGTCCAACGGCAACTCGGGGTCAGTTTCGCGACGGTCAGTGCCGGCGTGCTCACCGCGATCTGGAACGTCCAGATGAGTATCGCGACGATCGTCACCCCGTACGGTCCGCTGACGCCGGTCGTCATGATCGGCCTCACGGCTATCGAGGCGCTGATCATCTGGCGCATCCTCGTCGCACTGCTCGGCGAACTGCCGCTCGGCAGTAGCATCACCGACCTGCTGGGGTTGAGATAACATGGATGTTCGAGAAATCATCACACACCCGCTTTCGTCAGCATTCGTCGCCGTTCTCGCGATCGGCCAACTCGCATTCGGGATGCTCGAGCCGGCCTGGGCGCTACTGTCGACTACCGCAGAGTTGTGGTTCCCGGCACTCGCGACCGCCGGTGCGACGATCCTCCCGAACATCGGGTTTCCGTCGCTCGGTACGGAGATTTTGCTGGCGGCAGCGGTCGTCTACTTCGCTGTCAAAGTGAATCAACTGATCGACAAAATCGAAAACTGGTACGCAAACAGATGATACACACGAATTCGGTAGAATTGGCGGTTCAGGCATCGATTTCGGGGCATCGAGGCCCCACCCCGCATGCGGGGGGTGGTTCGAGTGCCCCTTGACCTGATGGCCGGCCTTCTCGCGACGATCGCGGTGATCGGCGGCGCGATCGCCCTCAGATTCGGCGTCGCCTACGCTCGAGCCCGGGACCGACGCCGCGAGAGTCCGCTGCGCTACGCCGTCACCCAGACTGGCGAGTGGACGATCGGCATCGCGGTCGGCATCGGCGGCGCCGTCGCGATGGGGCTCGTCCAGTTCGGCGACATCATCGGCACGCTGTTCGGGTTCATCGGCGGACACCCGTACTTCGCGTCGAACCTCGGCGTGATTGGCCTCGGCGCCGGCGCACTGTCCGGCCTGGTCAGTCTCTCGACCGACCAGTTCGTCGGCATCGCGCTGATGCTCGTCGGCGCGGTCTTCCTCGCGACGGAGGTGGACGATGCGCTCGGCTTCTGAGGCCCCCGAGGTCGGCGAGGTCGGAGAGCCGTACCCGGTGACCCGGCTCCTCGAGCGTGACGTGGTCGTCGACGCCGCGGTGGTCCTCTCGGCGATGGGCATCACCGCCTGGTTCATCGGCGCCGCGGTGGCGGCGACCTGGTGGGTGCCGGCCGGACTGGCGATGCTGGTGCTGGTCGCGGAGGTGTACGGCCTCGCACACGTCGACCGACTGGCCCGCTCGAATCCTGCATGAGACGCACGCTCCTCGTCGCACTGGCGCTCGCCGCGGTCCTGGTCGGCGTGCCCGCGCTCGGCCCGGCGGCCGGGGCCCAGCCCGCAGCGCCGGCGCCGAACAACTCGACAGCGACCCCGACGCCGACGAGCACGCCGGCCCCGACCGCGACGGCGAGCCCGACGGCCAGCCCGACGGCGACTCCCGGGCCCGAGTCGTCCTCGAGCAGCGACGAGCAGTCGCGCTACACGTACGACTGGCTGAAACAGGACGGCACGCGCCAGGGCGTCCCCAGCGTCCGCATGGCGAACGTCGAGAAGCGCAGCTACTGGCTGGTCTTCTGGTCGGCGAACAACCCGTTCGCGAACGTCGGGAGCGAGACCGGCGGCAAGTACATGCCCGAGAACCACACGCTCGGGCGCGATACGGTCTACATGCGGACCTGGACGTACGTCGACCGCCCGAAGACGATCCATCTCGTGTTCTGGAACAAGGGCCAGCGCGAGGTCGAGCGCGGGAACGCGACGGTGATGGAGCCCTACGCCAAGAACGTCAACCACATCGAGCGGGACGTGACGTTCGACCGCGGGCGAGCGCAGGTCGGCGTCGACATCCCGAGCCACCACAACCGCAAGCGCGTCACGATGTGGATCGAAGGGGCCGAGTGGGCGCGCTGGACGTTCTACCACAAGAGTCTCGCGACCACGCAGGGCAAGTCGATCGACTCCGAGGGTGACTACCTCGCCGCCGCGATCTCGGATTTCCTGCTGTGGATCGTCCTCGGTGGCTTCGTCGTCGGCTACCTGTGCAAACGCGCCCTCGAGCGCGCGAAGATCGGCCCGCAGTACGGCTACACGCCCTGGGTCATCGGGCTCTCGCTCGTGACGGCCTTTGGCTGCCTGCTGTTCTTCCGGAACGTCGCCGATCTGGTCGTCAACGCGCAGTACGTGCTCTCGCTGTACGTCATCGCGGTCATCGGGATCGTGATGCTCGAGACCTACACGGCCGGCGTCAACGAGACGCTGCTGCTCCAGCCGACGCTCGAGCACACCGAGAGTCCGAAAGGCGACGAGGCGTTCGATATCGTGGGCTTCCGCGGCAAGGAGATCAAGACCGTCCGGAGTACGGACGGCTCTGTCGGCGCCGTGACGCCCGGCCTCATGCCGTTTCTGGCGCGAGCCTGGGAGAAGGTCGCTCGTATCCACAACGTCGAGCAACTCGAGACGCGCGTCCCGATGCGCGACTCGAAGTGGGACGAGGTGTTCGTCGTCGATCCCGAGGCCGACACCCTGATCGACTACGAGCGCGAGTCCTGGGAGTTCTCGCTTCCGCCGATGAACCGCGAGCATGCCCCGACGTGGGCCTCGGTCGGCCTCGGCCTGGCCGTCGCCGGCGCCGCGATCCACTACGACCTCGTCCAGCCCTACGTGGTCGGTGGCGTCGTCGTCCTCGGCCTGCTCGCGTGGGCGGCGACGCCCATCGAGGGCGTTGCGCACGTCGAGCCGGCGCCGGTCCACATCCGGTCGGCCTTCGGCACGATGCTGCGCTTCGCCGAGGACGTCGACAACGCCCATCGCTTCGACGAACTCAAATCGCAGATCGACCGCGAGCGGCTGAACAAGCAGCGCGACGTGGACCGCGAGGTCCAGCGCCACGACCGGACGCTCGTCGAAGAGATGGAAGACCCCGACGAGAACGTGCCCGCCGCGATCGAGAAGGTCGACGACGGCGACGAGGAGGTCACCGAACGGCGCCGTGAGAAATCGAACGGTGCAGTTCCTGACGGAGGTGCTGAGGACGATGCTTAGTCCATTCGAGTGGGCCTTTGCGGTGTTGATGATCGGCACCGGCCTCTTGGTGTTGAGGCTGTTCCTCCAAGAGCAGCCGACCGGCGGAGGTCTCGTGCCGTTCCCGGTCCCGCTTGCTCCGTCCAGAGTCGAAAAATCGGACATGGAGGACCATGACGACGACTAACGACCCAGAGCCGTATCGCCCGGCGCTCGTCACGCTCTCCGAGGACGTTCGCGAGCGCGTCGACGAGCTCCGAACCGGACTCGCGTCCGAGCGGCGCGTCCTCGAGTGGGTCCAGGAGATGACCATCCGCACGCTCGGGCGCATGGACGAGCGTGTGTACTGGGACCTCGCCCGGCAGTTCCGCGGCGAGCAGGGCGTCCTGCTCGGGGCGCTGCTCCGACCAGACGAGCGTCGACGGCCGCTGACCACGCCGCGAGACGACGAGAGTCGCCAGGAGCGCGCAGAGCGGGCCGAGGCGGTCGCCACGCGACTCCGTGAGAAGTTCGTTGCCCACTACGTCGCTCCGGCACATCGTGACGCGTTTCGCGAGCTACGCTCGGACGCGACCGAGTACGCCGACGGCGCTGGCGACGGCGACTCGCACAACCCGAAGCGCCAGCGGTTCGTCGCGATGCGACCGGCGCTGTCCGAACTCGACGACTGGCAGGGCCGCGCGCTCGACTCCCTCCTCGAGGGCTTCGACGACCGTGGCGATCTCCTGGACTGGGGCACCGACGTCCTCCAGGCGACCCACGGCGAACTCGACAAGGAGTGGATCACCCGCGTCTACGACGAGGAGTCGACGGTCGCGGTCATGGTCGGGAATACACGCGCGGACGCCCGCGCTCGTCAGCTGTTCGCGGCCCATCACGTGCTCCCGTACTTCCGCGCCGGCGTGCGCGTCCTGAGCGGGCGCGCTGGCGAGGTCGCCGACGAGGGCACCACCGAACGGGAGGCGAGTTTCGCATGAGTTCTCGGATCGACTGGGGCGATGAAGAACTCGCCGACGAGGAGACGACCCGCGACGTGCTCGACCAGTTCGCCGATCCCGTCCAGACGACGGCGCAGGCGACCGGGAACGCGTCGCGGTGGCCGGACGCACGCCACATCCGCGGCTACATCTACGAACTCCACGGCGACGGGGAGCAGCAAGACGACTCGATCCCGCCGTGGCGCCCGGAGAGCTTCGACTGGGAGGGCGTCATCCCGAACAACTGGGAGCACTCCTGGGACGCCAGTGGCGAGCGTATCGCCGGTGGCACCGACTTCCTCGCTCGCGGCAAGCCCGGCCGCGGGAAGTCCACGCTCGCGAACTACGTCGCCGTGCGGATGATGGAGATCAACGACGAGAAGGTCGTCTGGCGTGGCTCCTCGAGTCGCTCCGAGTGGCTCCCGCTCGCGCCGTGGACCGTGCTGTGCCTGCCCGAAGGTGTCGACGTGAGTGCGCGCCTCGAGAGCAAGGACCCGACCGAGCCGGCCGTCATCATCGACGTCGACCAGCTCGAGGAGATCGTCCGCGAGGTGCGGCGCTACTCCGACCCCATCGACCTGAACCGGCGCGTGCTCGACCAGGGCACGTTCCACGTCGTCTACCCGGACCCGCGCCTGCGCGGCTGTCAGGAGATCTACGAGCGCGACCCCGAGAAGCAGTACGACACGCCGCCGAACCGCGAGACGCTCTTCTCCGAGGAGGACCCGGCGAACCACTGGTGGTTCGCGTGGGCGTTGAGTCGCGTGAACCACGGTCCGCACCACTGGACGACGTGGATCTGCGACGAGATCGGCGACATCGCGCCGCAGTCCGCGCGAAAAGATAGCTACGGGACCTATCAGAAAGTCGAACTCCTCAAGGACATGTGGGTCGACGCTCGGAAGTTCGGGCTGTCGATCTTCCTGTTCGGCCACAGCGAGACGGACATCCACCGCTACATCCGCCGGAAAATCAGGTGGCGCATCCAGATGCCGGGCACCGCGAACCCGACCACTGCGAGTGACGTCGTCGGCTTCGAGTCCGTCCGCATGGACGCGCAGTTCACCGACGAGTTCCCCATCGGGAAGGCGCTGATGTACAACGAGACCAACTACGAGGAGTTTCGCTGGAAAGACATGCCAGCGGCCACCTCGTACAAGCTCAAAATCGAGGTGGCGCGATGAGCGCGATCTCGATCGTTTCGAAAACTCGCGCTCGCACCCTGGGGTCGCCGTCGCGATGTCGACGTGCGAGCGCGCGTCGGCGCGGCCGGGAGCGCGTTCTAACGCGCGCGTATATTCATATAGGAGCGCAGGGGTCCCCGCCCGGGGGCGCGCCCGTCAACGCGTGCGGAGGTGCGTTCGCGTGTTGATCATCCGCGAGGCCGTCGCGATGGGCCTGGAGTTCCTGTCCCATCTGGTCGGCCTCGAGGGCCTGGCGATCGGCTTGCTCGCGACGGCCGTCGCCGTCCTCTGGTATCTCCGCGAAGCTGCTGATGCCTTTGTCGTCCTCGCGAAGTGGGCGCGTATCGCCTCGTACATCGGGGTCGTCGTGCTCGTGCTGTTGGTCGGTGGCATGGCTACCGGCGCCGTCGAGCCGGGCAGTATCGGTGCGGTCCTGGAGGGATTCCTGTAATCATGATCCACAACACACTCGATCGGTCGACTCGGATGCGAATCGCGGAAGCGCTCGCCCACGCGGGCACGCTCACCGCGCTCGTGCTGACGTACCTGCTCGCGGCGTACACCCGCGAGATCAACCCGGTGGCGGCGACGCTCCTGGAGACGCTCGGCTACGTCCCGACGGCGGGGCTGGCGCTCGGTGCCGTCTCCGCGCTGTTCGTCGGCTACCGGCGGCTGGCGGGCTCGTACCCGCGCACGGCCGAGGCCGGCGCCTGGGCGATCGTCGCCGTCGGCGTGCTCGACGTCGGCGTGAACGCGTGGCGCCTGTCGGTCGTCGGCTTCCCCGAGACGTGGTCGTTCGGCGTCGTCGCGGGCATCCTCGCCTGCGGGCTGGCGGGTGCGCTCGTCGTGCGTGGCCTCGAGTACTGGCGCGCGGTCGTGGCCGTGGGTGCGGGTGGGCTGACGCTCGCGCGATTGTACTGCCCGCGCCCGTCCAGGCGAGACGTGCGGACGGGCGTGCTCGTGCTCGTCCTGCTCGCGCTCGTGCTGACGCCCGCGCTCGGTGTGGTGCCGTTTGAGAATACGTCGGAAATTGACCCTGTCCGCAACGCGATTGCTGGCAATCCCACTTCAACAATCTCAAACGATTTTGCAGACGGCAATATCAGTCTATGGCAAGAAAGCACAGCGGCGACATACAGCACTTCCAGTACCTCGTATCAAGGTGATAAATCACTGTATCTGAGTACGTCTCAAATAGAAAATAAAGATGCTCGGCTCAATTCCACAGCCGGTGCCGAGTTTACCTTCTACCTCAGGGGTGACGGCGGAGGTACTTACGAGCCGAAGGTGGGTTGGTCCGGCAACAATGGAGAGGTTGAATTGGGTGGGCCAAACGCCGACGACAGACTGGGCGCATCATATCCCGACCCAGATGGAAATAGTCAAGCCAAATATATATCCCATGATTTCGAGTATGGGGCTTGGTACAAGATCTCGGGAACTGTAGAAGACGGCAGTTGGACAGTTACATTCTACAACCTATCGTCAGGAGGCACAGATCTGGGCTCGGTTAGCTTCGAGACGCTCCCGATGGATGCGTATTTGACGCTGAATGTGGGGAGTAACGACCCGAACACCGCGTATCTGGACTATTACAGTGTCACAAAATACTCAGCATCCACACCCACCGCGACGCCGACGCCCGACGAGCAGTTCCGCTACAGCCTCGGCGTCTGCTACCGCGGCGACGCGGAGTTCCGCTGGCGCGACGCGACGGCGACCTGGAAGCAGATAGACACGCCCCAGGACGACCCGTACGTCTCGCCGGGTGAGGGCGCCGTCGAGCACGAGGAGACGACGCTCTTCCAGTCGGCCAGCATCGGCGCGTCGACGGTCACCGAGATCACCGACCGTGACGACGAGACCACCGAGGTCGAGATCCGGAGTGACCGTATCGCGATCGACATCTACGGGCTGAACCCGAGCCCGACGGACACGTTCCAGCAGTTCGCGATCGACACGCCGTTCGGGCTCGACATCGACTCGCCCGAGGGGATTCCGGTGCGGTCGGCGCTGGCCTGCCAGCCCGAAGACACGCCGTCGGGCACGTTCACGCCGACGCCGTTCCCGACTGACACGGTTGGGACCGGGACGCCCATGCCGAGTCCGGGCACGCCGCCAGAAAACGGGCCCTCGGGCGATATCACGGCGCTCGGCGTCTGTACGGTGCCCGACGGCAACGAGACGAAAAAGGGCCTGCTCGTCGAGTACTGGGACCCGTCCTACAGCACGGAGTCGATCGACTACCGGCTGACCTACAAGGGCGTCACCGGGTCGGACTACGTGCGCTTCGACGAGCCGAAGGGCTACTACTACGGCTGTTCGGCGGGCGAGCAAGGGATCGATCCGCCGCCGGGCGGCGAGCCGACGCCGTACCCGACGCTGACGCCGTACCCGAACGGGACGACGCCGACGCCCTTCCCGACGCAAACGCCGTTCCCGACGCCGACCGACGGCCCCGGCGACCCGCCGATCTGCGAGGACGGCGAGGCGCCGGCCAGTGACGAGGCCGCGGTCGAACTCGAGGCCACGCTGTCGAACGGGTCGACCGTTCAGGACACGGACTGTGGATTCGACGACCCGATCGAGGACCCGTTCAACCTGACGAACCCCGGCGGCGGTGTCGGGCCCATCGGTGGCGGTGGCGGCGGTGGGTCGCCCGTCCTCGGGTTCGCGCTGATCGCCGCGCTCGGGTACGGTGCTGCGCGCGCGACTGGTCGCGCCCCGAGTCTCTCGGAGACGGCCTCGCAGGCGAGTCAGGCGGCGCGCAACGTCGTCCGGAGGGTCCGCTGATGGGCGAGACTCACGAGGTCGTCATCGCGGTCGGCGACCGTGACGCCGCCGAGGACGTTCGCGACGGCATCCGGATCAAAGACGACGCGATCGAGATCCGGGAGGTGGAGTGATGCCTGCCCAACTGCGCGCGTATGTGTCGGAAAACAAACTCCGCGTGCTGACGGCCGTCGCGATCGCGGCGACGGCGCTGGTCGTCTGGCGTGTCGGCCTCGCGACCGTCGTCGAGCAGCTGGGCGTCGGCGCGGTCGTCCTCCTGGTCGGCGCGACGCTCGTCGTCCGGGTCGTGGTCGACCGGCCGGTCCTCGAGCGCATCCTCCACTACGCGCTCCTGGCGGCACTCGGGTTCGTCGGCGGCCTCCTGCTGAAACCGCGCCTCGTCGACGCGCTGGGAGGTGGTGCCTGATGGCGGACATCTCCCGCCGGCGCATCCTCCAGGCGCTCGCGGTGGCGCTGGGCGCGACCGCGGCCGTCGCCTACACTGACGACGATGGGCAGTCGGCGTCGTTCCCGGGCGGCGGTGGCGGTGGTGGCGGCGGCCTGCTCGGAAACCAGCCCGCACCGGTCTCCGAGATCGATCCCGAGTGGTTCCACGCCGACTCGCGGGCCGACCTGGAGACCTACGCCGGCGGTGTGACCGTCGTGACCGGTGACCGTCCCGGACTGGTCTACAACGTCCGGTCGTCGACGCCGGTCGACGCCGGCACGTGGGACTGGTACGCCGCGACCGACCGGAGCGAACTCGTCGAACGGGACGGCGCGCTGACGATCGTCGTCGGCGACCGCCCCGGGCTGGTCTACGGCGCGGCGACGCAGACGGGCATCGACCCATCGACGTGGCAGACGTCCAGCTACGACTTCGAGAGTGGCGATATCGACAGCGAACCGGCGCTCGTCATGATCGACGACGAACCAAGCGGTCTTGCAGTCATCAAGTCATGAAAGGTACACAACTCGGCGGCTACGGCGCAGTGGAACAGTACGCGCGCGATGTGGGGGCTCCGCTGCCCCACTGGAAGGATCACCCTCCGGACAGCGCGATCCCGGAGAACCTCGGCGGTCTCGTCTACACGATCGACCAGGGCAACGGCCTCGAGGTCTGGTCGAAGGTGAAGGGCGAAGATCCCGTCCCGCTCGGCGGCGGCGGTAGCGGCTCCTCGAAGTGGTCCGAGAACTCCTCGGGCGCCCTCGAGCCGAAGGACGGCCAGCCGGTAACTGTAGAGGAAAGCGTTACCGTTCAGGACTCTGGCACGGACCCGTCTGAAAACGGCGAAGTCCGAAACAACGGCGGGAAGGTCAAAACGCAAACAGATGGATCAGTCGGGGAGTTGATCATCGGCGGCGACAACGACCCACTCACGATTCCCCAGTCTGCCTCCACAGCCGGCCCAACTGACGTTGCTATCGGCCAAAACGCATCGGCGGGCACCAGTGGGGGAGAAAGCAGTCAGCGGTCGGTCGCCGTCGGGGATAATGCAGTTGCGGAATCCATAGCGGTCGCCGTGGGGGAGGGCGCGGAAGCGACGGGGGCCACATCGGGCGCACTCGGGTCAAACGCAGTTGCCGACTCCGAGGACGCCTTTGCCTTCGGCGTCGGCGCAGACGCGACGGCCACTGGAGCGCACGCGATGGGGCGAGACACAGTCGCATCTGCAAACGACGCTATCGCCATCGGGCGTAGTGTGACGACAGCGACGGCTAACGTTTCGCGGATAGGTGGTGCACAGTTCGTCTTCGGCGCGACAAGGGACACAATTGCTGATGCAGACCTCAACAACGGCGAAATGACCGCCGAATTGGACGAGTCGAACAGTGCGTTCCGACTCCGAGGTAAAGACTCGTCTGGAACGGTCCGAGAGGCAACGGTGGCGTGGTAACATGACCGAGATTACGCTCGACGTGACCGACTCGCACGCTGACCGCCTCGCCGAACTCCGCGAGACGATGGACGCAGATGTGGACGCCGAACTCGCGGCCCTGCTGATGCGGTCCATCGACGAGACCTACCGACAGGAGATGGTCTAAATGGCGACCCTCAACTACAACGCACAATCTGACGACGCCGATGGAACCGTCACGGTCGACCTCGCAACGGCGCAAAACATCATGGACACGCTGGAGACATGGGCGTCAGCGTCCGCCGACCGCCACTTTCAGCGAGCGACTTACGACGCACAGAACGGCCTCCTGTCGTTTAGCGTCCGCGTCGAGAACGTCGACAACGTCTCAGACTTCGTGACGACGATCAACGACGGGATCGACTCGGTAAACCAGGCCCACGGGACGGCCTTCCCGCAGGTCAACTCGTCGGACATCACCGGGTCGTGACGCGGTAACGTCTAAGGCCAACTCTGAACCAAAATCCAGGCCCGACAGGCCCGGAACGAACGCCTCAGTCGAAGTGGATCGCGTCCATCTTTCTCGCGGTCGCCGTCTCGTTGCGCTGAATGTAGACCTTCGCAGTCTGATGGTCGGCCCAGCCCATCAGTTGCAGCAGGGCGTTCATGTCCAGCCCCTTCGCCGCATGGTAGCTGGCAGCGCTGGCCCGTAGTGAGTGCGGTCGGACCCGCTCGGCGTCGAGCCCGTCGGCGGCGTCCGCGCAGCGATTGACGATGCGGTTGATCATCATCGCCGACCACTCCCAGCGCTCGTACAGGTCGAAGAACCGATCCATCCACAGCTTGAGTCGCGGGTCGAACCCGAAGTACACCGACCGGGCCGCGGCGTCGGTCTTCGCCGACCACTGCTGATCCATCGCCTCGGCCTCCGAGATCTCCTCGTCCCGCGCGGCGCGCTGGCGAGCGAGTTGCTTGCACATCCCGCAGGGCCCGCCATCGCGGCCCATCGTACAGCGGTCGTGTCGGGGGATGCGGATCATCTCTTTGCGCCAGTCGATCCAGTCCTCTTTGAGGTGGCAGAACTCACCCCGCCGGAGGCCCAGCCGGCCGAGGACGTGGATCGCGAACGGCGTGCGGATGCCGTTGTAGTCCTCGAGGCCGGTCGCGGCCTCCAGGAGGCGTTCGAACTCCCGCTGGTCGAGCGCGTCTTCGCGTGAGTGTGTCGTCTGAGCGGTACTACTATAGCCGTGCGCGTGCGTTTTCGACATGCTTCGGTGTTCCCGAAGCCTGGTCGGCGCTCCTACGCCGGCCTTTCTGCGAGGCGAACCAGGCTTCTACCCGCTGGTGGGCCGGTTGACAGATAGAACCCCACGAGCGGCTTCTGACTGCGAAGTGACTCGATGGGAGTGGTTATCTGGCCCGGCGTCCGATAGAAGGGTGCAGCGACCCGGCATATGGCCCCCACCACACGCCGGGTCCGTCCCGGTCTTCCGACCGAGACACCTGAGGTTCTCTCGGTCGGGCCGTGAATTTTCTGTTACCCGGGACGTTTTAGACGGCGCTTAGAAATGTTCGATTCTGCTCACGGACTCGAACATTTTTACCGCCTGCGCCCGAGTCCGTTTATATACTTACCATGTCCGAAACTACCCGCTCGATAAATTCGAACATTTCCTGGCTCAAGCCAGCGCAGGTCGACGCGATGCGCGACGCCGCTCACGAGGGTCGCCACGGCCAGCGCGACGAGGCGATCGTGGTGCTGCTCTACGATACCGGTCTGCGCCGCGGCGAGCTGGCGCAGGTCGACCGCGCGATGCTCGACCTCGAGGAGCAGGAGTTGCGCATCCCGCCGGGCATCCAGAAGGACTACCCGAACGACAACACACCGTCCCGGGCGACGTTCGAACTCGACCAGTCCGGCGACCTCGCGACCGCCCGGACACTGCGCGCGTATCTGAACCAGCGTGACGACGGGAGTCCGGCGCTGTTCCCCTCGCAGAAAAGCGACCGCCTCACCGGGAAGGCGATCAACGATATCGTCAAGCGCCTCGCTGGGCGTGCGCCGGTCGAGCCCTACCAGTACGCCGGGCGTGGCACTGCCGACGACGTGACCGCCCACACGCTCCGGCACAGCGTCGCCTGGCGGATGCTTCGCGCCGAGGACGGCCGGACGCTCTACGATGTTCGGAACCGCCTGCGCCACGCGACGATACTCACGACCGAGCGCAAGTACGACCACTTCGACCGGATCTGAGCTTCCCACCCCCGCATGCGGGTGGGGTGTCCGAGTTGTCACTCGCCAGGCGATCGCGCGAAAAAACGGTGAATGGGAACCACTCAGTTACGCGTCGGGGCCCTCGTCCGAGGAGAGCGTCGAGGAGGACTGCCCCTCCTGGCTCTGGTAGACCACGTCGATCTCGTAGTCGCTGAATGCACCGACGTAGACACGATCCCCAGAGACTACGGAACTATCATCACCGCTGGTCGCGTTAGCGTCCCAATTACCCGCGGCAGTGATGTTACCCGGCGCCCCAGTTGAGCTTCCCGGTATTTCGTTACTTGGGTCCTGCACTGTGGTTATTCCCGATCCACGGATGAATACCTCATTGTAGCGAACCGTATCCCCACCGTCGTGGCTGACGGTTACGTACCCTGCAGTCCCGTTGAAGTCTTCATACTCGAACGAGAAGCTCGCCTGCGGGTTCGTGTTCGTCGCGCTGTTCCCCAGTCCGAGGACGAACGACGCGATGACCGCGGCCAGGATGACCGTGATCGCGACCATCAGGATAACCCCGATGACCGGTGACACCGCGTCGTCGTCCGTGAAGAGTTGTTTGACGTCCATGGTTGAATGGGTGCGCCCGGTGCCGGGCGCTGAGTCAATTCGATGATAGATTACTACTTAATAAGGTGGGCCTGTTCGACAGTTCAAGCGTGGCTTTCGCGGTTTCGCAGCGAGAAAACACTGTCTCACAGCGCGAAAACGGGAGTGCGATACTCCCGGCACCGGGTGCAGCACGAGGCTGCATCCACGTTTCCACGACTCAACCTTTCGTGGGGACGCCGGTAAGCCGCAGGTGCTACCTGCCCGACGCGATCCCAGCACGGCGGCAGTTTCCCGGTCCGATGTTCCGCTACATAAGTGTTGGTGGTCGTTGGACAGTCAAGGCGCAGTTGTGACCAGTTTCACCACTTTCACGTCCCGGTTCCGTTCCACACATCGGCAGTACCGACCGTCTCGGCTGCCGACCAGTCGTTTCACTTTCACTCTACGGCGGCGGCCCGGCCTCAAGTCTCACCCCCGACGACAGTCTCTCGGGCATGGTGGTCCTGGAAATCGAAGACGAGACAGATGCGTATCGCCTCCGGTGCCCTCGCGGGCACCAGGTCGCACCGACGAACAATCACTGGTGGTGTCGAGCCTGTGCGAACAGCCACGACCCGGACGCCGAGCCGGAGCTCGACGCCGCGATCGACGCGAAGACCGGGCGCGAGGTGGCCCGTGGCGACGTCGAACTGGATTTCGACGTGCCCGGGGTGTACTATGCGTAGTTCATCCGAGACTCTATTCCGCTTCTTTAATTTTAGATATCCCGCTATCCGTTATCCACCAGACTCGGGATCTACCGACCTTTTTCGAGGAGACAAATCCGCTCTCTTCCATCCGGCGAAGCTTCTTGTACATCCCTCTATCGCCGATTCGCGTTTGTTCGGCTATTTCAGGGGCCGACATGACCGGATCCTCGCAGGACTGGAGGATGCGGAGAACATCGATGTCTTCGACCACGTCAGGTCGACCTCCGCTGTCCCCGTTCCCGACCATACAGGAATGCAAGTTGCATCACCAATAAATTCTCACATACTCGACAATAGTTCTTTTGGCGTTCCTAAGCACGCCGATAGAACTAAGTTCCGCTGGCGTAACCATCGATGTAGATCGACGCGGCGCTGCTCGGCGTTTAACTGCTCCGCAAAATCGGGGGGTTGGCGCCCGTGGTGGCACACGAGCGCCGCGTCGGTCGGGAACGCGACCGTATGCCAGCACACGACCCCACGCGGGAAAACGATTCCGACTGTTGCGCCGGTAAGCGTCGCCTACAGCGCATTTCGGCCCGACAGATCGCTGGCGACGGCGGGCGTTCCACGGGAGGTTTCTCAGGTATGAGCAACACCACCGACAGCGACAGGCGTACCGACACGGTCTACGTTTCGACGTTCGGGCGGCGCGGCGGCACGCCGCGCGTGCTCCACACCGACCGCGACTGTACCCGGCTCGCGAAGGCGACGAGCGTCCGGGAAACGACGCGGGCGGCGTATCCCGACGACACGCCCGTCTGTGCGGAGTGTGCCGGGACCGTCGAGACGCCGACCGACCAGGACCACAGTCAGTGGCAGGCGCTCGCCGACGCCAGTCCCGACGATCTCCGGCCCGACGGCGGTGTCGTGACCGGCCCGGAGGTGCTCGACGTCGTCGACGCGCCCGACGACACGACCTGCCAGATGTTCGGCACCGGCGACGAGCCCGAGCGGTGTTTCGACGCCGCAACGAACCTGATCGTCTACGACGCGCGGATCAACTCCGCGGAGACGGTCCCGCGAAACGTGCTGGCCTGCGAGGAGTGTTGGCGCAAGCCCGGACGAGAGGTTCGGGCCGACGGCGGCCGGCCAGAACACCAGCCCGTCGACGGCGGGTTCGTCTGTGACGAGTGTGGCGCAGTCCGCGAGACGCCGCTGGGCATGGCCCGCCACCGCACGATGATGCACCGCGACGTGCGCACCGACGGCGGCACGGACCGAGCGGTTCGCCACCGACGCTCTGCGTCGCGAGGCGAGCTGTGGATTCGCGACGGCGGCGACGGCCTGCCCGTTCCCGAACACGACGGCGCCGACCAGTTCTGGCTGTTCACCTGCTGTGAGTGTGGCCGGCGCTGGGTGGACCCGCCGGCGCCAGTCTCGGGGTGTGGCTGTGGCAGCGACCAGATCGTCTGTCATCGCTTCGACCCCGACGCCTACTGGGCGATCAAACGCCACGGCGACCCACGCGCCCGGACCGACGGTGGCGTTGCCCAGACCAACCTCGGCCGTGACCCGACGACGCGCGAGGTCGCGAGCCACGACCACGACGAGGATAACCGGCCGCTCTGTCCCGACTGTGGGCAGTACGTTGGCCCCTCGAAAGGCGGCGGGAAACCACTCCCCGGTCACGAGGCAACGGCCTTCGGGTGGGAGTGTGCGGACTGCGAGTTGACACTCCCGTCGAACTGTCACGGCGAGGCCGCGCCGATGTTCAACGACCACATGGCCGGCCTCGAGGTGCTCTTTCGGGACGGGACGCCGCGCTGGGTGCCCGTTCCGGCGCGGTTCGTGGAGGGAGGTGCGTCAGCATGATGCGCCGACGCAACGGCCTCATCGACATGGACCTCAACGGCGAGGTCGAGAAGGTCTCGCCGGACAACACGATCGGGATGTTGTCAACCTACGACCCGGAACAGTTCCCGGAGTCGCTGCTGGTCGACCCGGAGCGCCTCGAGCGCGCGCTCATCGCCGTCCGCGAGGAGTTCGACAACCCGTCGGCGATCAACATCACGCTCGTTCGCGAGGACGCGGACGACGACGATCCCGACCTCGCCCTGTATCCCGACGACGAGCGCGACCGCGCGATCGTCATCGCGCCCCGCCACCGTTCGGGTGACGGTGGGACGCCGGAACCGGGCGAGTTGGAAACGGTAGAGACCGCTGGAGGTGGCGACGCGTGACCGACGGCGACCTCCTGACCTGCTCGGTCGCGGAGTGTACCCAGCCCGCGCTCGCCCGCGTGTTTCCCACGCACGGCGACACCGACCACAAGGCGTGGCGCTGTCGCGAGTGTCTGCTCCACGACCTGGAGGATCACTGGTTCAGGAAGTGGCGCAAGGAAATCTACTCGCTCGACGAGTACAAGAACCAAACCGATCACGACGACGCACTGGTCAACCAGCGGGTGGTCCACGCGCCCGCGCTCGCCCCCATCATGGGCCCGATTCTCGACGAACTGCCCGCGATAGACGGCTACTTCGGGCGGACCTGCAAGTTCGCGTATTGTCGGGTCTGTGACGCCGAGGCCGAGTTCGTCGTCTCGAAGCCGGGCAACACGGTTCCACTGTGTCCAGAGCACGCCGGCACCGAGTGTTGCACCGACGGTGGCCGCGACATCAACCAGTTCGACATCGCGGAGGACCGCCCGGCTATCAGCTACGGGCCCCACGCCACCCGTGACGACCAGTGGGTGCTCGCGGCGACGACCGGCACCGTCCGCGTCGAACTCCTCCTCGAGGAGCGTGCGATGTACGACCTCTGGACCGAGGTGAAAGGCGTCCCGTGGCCCGACCGCGACGGGAGCGAGAAAGACCGGCTGGTCCGGCAGGTCGTCCACGCCGCCAACGGCGCCGACGAGGCGATGCTCCGGGACGCGCTGGCGGTGCTCGGCCACCCCGACCACCGCGATCGCGAGGTGCGCGATGCCGAGTAGAGCGGCCGACCCCTGGCGGTTGCGGTGTCCGGCGGGCCATGCCGACCTGCGGGCCCGTCGTGAGGGGCCGACCAGCGGGCTCGACCGCCCACACTGGTACTGCGCGACCTGTGCGAAGTATGGGAGTGACCCAGTCCACCCGGTCGCCACCGACGCGAAGACCGGCCAGGAGGTCGCGCCATGACCGACGCCGAGACCGTCGAGACCTGCCCCGGATGCGGGGAGACCCACTTCCGGTCGGTCGTCGCCGCTGACGAGCGCTTTCACTGCTGGAAGTGCGGTGAGCGCTTCGACGAGCCCGACGTTCGCGAAGCGAACCACACGACCGGCCCGCGACGCGGCCTCGCGAAGGATCTGGACGACGTCGACAGCCTCGAGGAACTCGCCGAACTCGGCGGTGGTCCGGCTTGAGTCCATACGCGTATCTCTGGGCATTCCCGGCCATGCTGTTCCTCTTGTTGCTTACCGGAATTACTGGCCTCCTCGTCATCTGGGCGTTTGGTCAAATCAAACGATCTATACTTCCTGGCCGGGAGAGGTCAGAATGACGGCGAAGTACTCCACGGACGACGACGCTCACCGGCGCCGCTGGGAGTCTGACGAGCGCTACGTCCTCGCGAGGTGGTCGACCAAGCCGTTCGTCGGCCACCGACACCGCCACGAGACGGTCGAGCAGCGGTTCGTCATCGAGTACACGCACGGTGTCGGCGTCGATATCCTCCACGAGGCGCGGTCGGAGGATACCGGGAAGTTCGCCGACGACTGGGAGGTCGTCGAGAGTGTCGAAGTGCGCGACTACGGCGCCAGTCACACCCGGCACCCGCATGCGGGGTGGTTGGAGTGACCGACGAGCCGCCCGCGTTCACGCCCCGCGAGGCGATGAACAGGTGGCTCAACAGCCTCCGGAACAAGCGCAGTGACCAGACCGTCGAGACGTACTACTACCGACTCAAGCTGTTCGTCGAGTGGTGCGAGCGCGAGGATATCGAGACGGTCCAGGACTTCTCGGGCTGGGTGTTCGACTCCTACGAGAGCTTCCGACTGGCCGCTGACGTCGCACCGACGACGCTCAACGGCGAGTTGCAGACGCTCAAGAACTGGGTCGAGTACCTCGAGCGCCTCGAGGTCGTCGAAGACGATCTCGCGGCGAAGGTGCCCATCCCCGAGGTGCCGGTCGAAGCCCGCAGCGACGAGGAGATGCTCCGGTCCGATGCCGCGCGAGCGCTGCTGAACTGGTATCGCGACGAACCCGCCGTCTACGGGACGGTGAACCACGCGTGGCTGGAACTCGCGTGGCACACGGGCGCGCGGATGGGTGGCCTTCGCGGGCTCGACCTGCGCGATTTCGACGCTGACCGGTCGCTGGTCGCGTTCCGACACCGGCCGTCGACGGGCACGCCGCTCAAGAACAAGCGCGACGGCGAGCGGCCGGTGGCGTTTCCGGCGAGTGTGACGGCCGTCCTCGAGCGCTACATCGAGCACCACCGTCACGAGGCCCACGACGAGCACGGGCGCGCGCCCCTGTTCACGACCACGGACGGGCGCCCGGTCGCGAACACGATGCGCGTCTGGAGCTACCAGGCGACGTTCCCGTGTCACCACAGCGCTTGCCCGCACGAGAAGGACCCCCAGACGTGCGAGTACAAGAGCTACACCCAGGCCAGCAAGTGCCCGTCCTCGCGGAGTCCGCACAAGATCCGGACGGGCTCGATCACCTGGCAGCGCGATCTCGGGTTCCCGCCCGAGGTCGTCGCCGAGCGGGTCAACGCGAGCCTGGAGGTCATCGAACAGTACTACGACCACGCCGACGCGCTCGACCGCCTCGAGCATCGCCGGCGCCCCTACATCAGCGACATGGAGATCGACCAATGACGCACGCAACTCAGACCGACCGTACTGACATCCAGTGGGCATCGCGCCAGTTCAATCCTGGGCGATCCCACTTTGCTGTCGCGAGCAAATTCGCGAACGACTGCGATCAATAAAAAGGGGACCGGTCGTGTCCTGGCACACCGAAAGAGGGAGTAGTGAGACAGCGATGGGCGGACCACCTCGCGGTTCGGCGTCGGCGGCAGACCGGCGTACGGTCGCCGTTCACAGCCCCAGCACGCCCTTGTACAGTTCCCGGGTCGTGTAGAACTCCTCGACTTCGTCGGTGACGCCGGCGTAGTACTCGTCTTCGTCCTGCCGGACCTCCTCGCTCACGCCGAAGTCGTGTTCCTCGTAGAACTCGCTCTCGGCGCCCATGTTGCGCATGATCTGGAAGAAGTTGCGCGGGCGGAACACCAGGAGATCCTCCATCTCGGTCCGGTTGCGCGTGGGGTCGAGGTTCGTGTCGAACCCTGCTTTATCGAACTCCTCAATGAGGTATTCGAGGCGCTCGCTCACGTCCAGGTCGGCCATGTCCTGCCAGAATTCGGTCTCGCCGTCGGAGAACTTGTAGTGGACGGCGACGAAGTCGTAGATGGAGTTCCACTCGCGGCGCACCCAGCTGTTGTAGGTGTCCCGGGTGGCGTCGCTGGCGACG
>ENA-ORCS01000334-ORCS01000334.1-marine-metagenome-genome-assembly--contig:-NODE-334-length-39911-cov-39.268539_pt1 | contig 39911 bp, 43 predicted proteins | sample MGYA00237781_ERZ508513 | MGnify/ENA primary metagenome ERZ508513 (study PRJEB26184, sample SAMN06268793) | marine metagenome | isolation source: Eden Landing Ponds, San Francisco, CA, USA | place...
GTGGCCATCGTGAAGGTGCTGTTCGTGGAGAGCGGCGGCGAGGAGTACGGCATCCCCATCAAGACCGTCGACGAGATCTCGCGGATGAAGCCCGTGAAGACCGTCGACGGCGAGGAGGTCATCACGTACGACGAGACGGTCTACCCGCTCGTGCGGCTCGGCGACGCGCTGAACGTCCCCGAGGAGACCCGCGAGGACGACGGGATGCTCGTCCGCATCCGCGACACCGAGCGGCAGGTCGCGGTCCACTGCGACGACGTGCGCGGCCAAGAGGAGGTCGTCGTCAAGCCCTTCGAGGGCATCCTCTCCGGGATTCCGGGGCTGTCGGGCGCGGCCGTCCTCGGCGAGGGCGACGTGGTCACCATCCTCGACGTGTCGACTCTCTAACCATGAGCACGATGATAGACATTCGGCGGTTACAGACGGTGAACGAACTCGCCCGCGAGGGCGCCTCGACGGTCGCGGACAACCTCAGCCAGCTCACCGGGGTCGAGACGGAGATGGAAATCACGAAAATCAACGTCCTCGACGTCGAAGACCTCGGCGCCCACCTCGGCAACCAGAAGCAGGTCGGCGTCAACGTCCCCCTGACGGAGAAGCCGTACGGCTCCGTGCTCGTGCTGTTCGACGACGCGAGCGCGCGCCGCGTCGCCTCCACGATGATGGGCGGCATCGACAGCGACGGCGGCGCGTACAGCGACATGGAGCGCTCCGCGATTCAGGAGGTCGGTAACATCATGACCAGCGGGTTCATCGACGGCTGGGCGAACGTGCTCGGGCGCACCATCGACATCTCCACGCCGAACCTCTTCCGGGCGTCCGGCGACGACATCGTCGCGCACTGCGTCGACCCGGGCGAGCACGAGATCGCGATGGTGTTCGACGCGACGCTGTCGGCGCCCGACGCGGACATCGAAGCCAAGATCTACTCGTTCCCGGACATCGAGGAGTTCGTCGCGATGATAAACAGCATCTGATGCGCGTCGACCTCGACTCGCTGGCGTCGTTCAGCCACACTGGCGCTGAAGGCGGCCGGCGCGCGGCCGACGCGCTCGAAACGCTGACCGGCGTCCCCGCGCACTGCGAGCTCTCGCGGACCACGCTCGTGGACGCCGACGGGCTCGCGGCGTTCCTTGGGGACGTGGCGACCCGCATCGCGGTGCCGTTCGACGGCGCGCTCGCCGGCCGCGCGCTCGTCTCCTTCGAGAAGCCGTTCGCGGCGCGCGTCGCCGAGGAGACCGGAATGGGGGGCGGCGCGCTCCCCGAAGTGGCGAACATTCTCACCAGCGGGTTCGTCGACGGCTGGGCCGAGGACGCCGACGGCACAATCGACATCCAGCCGCCCGAGCCCGCCGACGACGAGTCCCTCGTCGGGGACGCCGCGGTCGCGGACGGCGCGGCGTTCGTCTTCGAGAGCCACGTCCGCCTCGCGGGCGTCGACGGCATCTGTCGGTTCGCGGTGCTGCCCGCGGCCGACGAGTTCGTCGACTACCTCGGAGGCGACGACTCACTGTCGCCGGACGCGCTGGCGGCGTACGCGCAACTGACTGCCACCAGCGCGGACGCGGTCGCCGACCACCTCGGTGCGATGACGGGGATCGACCCGAATGCTGTGGAGTCGCACTTCGACTTCGTGCCCGTCGAGGACGTGCCGTCGCTGCTCGACGACGCCGCCTACGAGGGGGCGGTCTTCGAGAGCGACGGCCCCGTCCGCACCGTGCTCGCGGTGCTGTTCGACGAGGACGAATCGGGCGCGGTCGCGGACGCGCTCGTGCCCGGCAACGACCCGGACCCGGCGCTCGCGGAGAGCGCCATCGCGGAACTCGGGAACGTCACCGCCAGCGGCGTCCTCGACGGCTGGGCGAACGCGCTCGACACCACCATCGACGTCTCCACGCCCTCGCACGTCCACGACGACGGCCGCGCGGTCCTCGATACCGTCGCCGCGGCGTACGGCCGCCACGCCGACACCGTCGCGGTCGTGGACGCCACGGTCGCGCTCAGCGACGACCTCACGTGTCGCGTGTGCGCGTTCCCCAGCCCGGAGGACGCCGACACCGTCGCGGAAATCGCGGGCGCGCTGTCGGCGGGCGACGCCGACCCCGAGCTCCCGCCCGAGTACGGGGGTGGGGAGTCGTGAGCAGCGAGACGCGGAAGGCCCGCGTCAGCGTCGCCGACTGGCGGGTGACCGACGGCGACGACACGCTCGTCACCAGCGGCCTCGGTTCCTGCGTCGCGGTCGCCGTCTACGACGAGGGCGCCGCGGTCGGCGGGCTGCTGCACGCGATGCTGCCCGCCGCGCCGTCGCCCGCGGAGACGCCCGCGAAGTACGTCGACTCCGGGCTCGACGAGATGCTCGCGGCGATGTACCGCCGGGGCGCCGACCCCGACAGCGTCGCCGCGAAGCTCGTCGGCGGCTCCGCGATGCTCGACATCTCCGTCGGGGACGCCATCGGCGACCGGAACGTCGAAGCCGCCGAGCGCGCGCTCGACGACGCCGGGATTCCGCTGCTCGCCTCGGAGACGGGCGGCAGCACGGGCCGGTCGGTGACCTTTTCCCCGACGAACGGTGACGTACGGATAGACCGCGTCGACGGGGTGGACGTGATTTGACAGAGTTCGAAGACCTACTGGAGTTCGTGGAGCGCGAGACGACGTTCGCCACCAGCTACTACGACGACGCCTACCTCGACCGCCGCGTCTCCGCGCGCATGCGCCGCCGGGACGCCGACACGTACGCGGAGTACCTCGACGTGCTCCGCGAGGACCCCGACGAGCGCGCGGAACTGCTGGACACGCTCAGCGTCAACGTCACGCAGTTCTTCCGCGACAACAAGGTGTGGGCCGCGCTCGAAGACATTCTCGTGGAGACCGCCGAACAGCAGTCCTCGGTGTCCGTCTGGTCGGCCGCGTGCGCCGACGGCCGCGAGCCGTACTCCATCGCGATGCTCGCGCTCGACGCCGGCCTCTCCCCGCGGAACATCGACATCCTCGCCACCGACATCGACGAGGACGCTCTCGACCGCGCCCGCCAAGGCTTCTACCAGAGCACGCGCACCGCGGACATCCGCGAGCAGCTCGGCTTCCTCGACGACCCGATGGCGTACGTCGAGGAGCGCGGCGACGACGGGTTCGTCGTCGCCGACCACGTCAAAGAGCTCGTGACCTTCGAGCGCCACGACCTCATCACCGACGACCCCAAGTCCGGCTTCGACTTGGTGTGCTGTCGGAACGTCTGCATCTACATCGACAAGCAGTACAAGCGCCCCATCCTCGACACCGTCAGCGCCTCCCTGCGGCCGGGCGGCCACCTCGTCCTCGGGCAGACCGAGACGCTCCCCAGCGGCGTCAAGGAGCGCTTCGAAGCCGTGGACCCCCGCATCCGCATCTACCGGCGGCTCCCCGAAGACGACTCCGCCGAGGAGTAACGCTTATTCTACCTGACTGACCAACTACTGGTAACTGAGGGGGTTATGTCGGAATCAGCAATCGCGGACTTCGTCACGTCGTTCATTCCCGACACGGCCACGCACGCCGAACCCGTGCGCGGGCGCGTCGTCATGAGCAAGCGCCGCATCGTGCTCGCCACGGACAGCGACCGCGTCACCATCCCCCTCGAAGGCGTCTTCGACGTCCAACACGACACCGCGCCCGGCGACCTCGCGGAGTTCTTCGACGACACCGTCACCGTCGCCTACGAGCGCGACGGCGAGCGCCACGTCGCCGTCATCGAGGGCGCCGGTGACACCGTCGAGCGGTTCGTCATCCTCGTCTTCAAGGGGCTGCTGAACGGGTCGAAGGTCCACGTCAAACACCCCGCGCGCCGCGGCGGCCGCGTCACCGACCGGCCGTTCGAGTCGGGGGCGCTGTCGGTCTCCCCCGGCACCGTCGGAATCCGCGGCACCGACGCCGCCATCGACATCTCCACGGTCACGCACTTCGAGCGCGTCGAGCGCGAACTCGGCGGGACCACGCGCCCGCTGCTCTCCGTGCGCCACATGGACTCGACGGGCGCCGTCACCACCGAGCTCGCGCTCGACTCCGGCCGAGAGATGAACCTCCTTGGGCGCTTCATCCGCCTGCGGTACACCCACCTCAAGCAGGACCTCGGCGACGTAGAACTCACGGACGAGGAGATCGAGGCGCTGGTCGCCATCTACTCCAGCGGCCCGAGCGCCAACCTCGCCACCGTCCTCGGCGTCGACGCCAGCCAGCTCACGATGCTGCTCAACGACCTCATCGGGAAAGACCTCGTGCGCGACGACGACGGCGTCAACCTCACGTCGATGGGCCGGGCCGCGGTCAGCGAGCACATCGAAGACGTCAACATGTAGCCGGCGTCGGTAGTTTCAATTGCGTCGTTCCAGAACGCCCTCTCGATGGACGAGCGGCAGCACTGGGGGGAGCCCTGTTACGACAGCGTCGGGTGGCCTCGCGTATCCGAGGACAGCAATCTCTTGTATCGCGTCGAGGACGGGTCGTGGGCGCTGACGTTCGTCTCGACGGTCGTCGCGGGGACCGCCGGGACGCTCGCCTACGAGCTGCTCGAGCCGATGGTACAACGGAAGCTCCGGGAGCGTCGGTCGCTCTCTGCCGAGGACGTACACGAGCGCGTTGCACAACTCGAAGACCTGATTCCGTTCGTCGGGACCGCAGACGTGTTCCTCGGGCAGCGGCGGCCGTGGATGGCCGACAAGTTCGAGGGCGTCCGGGAGTTCCTCAACGACCTCGGCGACCGGCCCGAGGACGAGCTCTACGACCTCGACCAGATTGCTGGCTACTCCACGAACGAACTGCTCCAGACGCTCGACTTCCTCGTCACGACGAATCTCGCGCTCCACGACGAGGGGCCGGTGGACGTGTTCTCGGACTCGACGCTCGAAGTCGACTTCGGACGCGACCTCATCGCCATCGGCGGCCCAATTTCGAACCACTACACGCGGAACCTGATGTACGGCGACCACGTGGACCTCCCGTACCGCTACGACCTCAACCCCGACGACGGCAGCGACGACATCGCCGACATCCCGCCGACCGAACTCCGGGAGCTCGGCCTGACCGACGAACGCGGCTTCGACGAGCGACCGAACTGGCGGCTCGTCGACCGGAACGGGAACCTCCCGCGCATCCGCAACCGGGCGACGAAACCGATGCGGCGGAACGGCGTATGGAAGCAGGACTACTTCACAATCATCAAGGCGCCGAACATCCACCCGTCGGCACGCAAACGAGTCGGCACCGAGACGTACAGCCTCGTGCTCTCGGGGTGCCACGGGCTCGGAACCCGGGCCGCTATTCGGGCGCTCCAGACCGAGCACGTCCTCGACACGCTCGACGAGGAGGCCGGCGACGGCTTCTTCCAAGCCATCGGGAGCGTCAAGCAGCCCGAGTCGGGCGCCATCGACGCCGACCGCATCGTCGTGGAGCCGGAACACGTCGAACTGCTCGACGTCTGAACGTGACGGAACTTCTATTCGTCCGGTGGCCGACCGTCGAAACAGATGCAGGTACAGGTCACCACCGACGGCGCTGACGGGACATGCGAGGACCTCGCGGGGCACGCCGGCGACTGTGCGTGGGTTCTCGACGGCGCTAGCGGCGCCGTTCGCGCCGGCGTCACGGACGCACCCTCGGACGGCCGCTGGTACGTGGAGCAGCTCAACGACTTCCTCAGAGCCAACTGCGACGCCTCGACTCCGCTCCCGGAGGTACTGCGCCGCGGCGTCGAGACGGTCGCGGGCCGCTTCCTCGAACTCCCGGGAGCGTCCGACCTCGACCGCGTCGAACAGCCCCTCGCGGCGGGCGCGGTCGTGCGCGAACGCGAAGGCCACGTCGAGTTCCTGCTGTCGGCAGACTGCAGTATCGCCGTCCAGCGCCCGAGCGGAGCCGTCGAACCAATCCTCGGTGACGGCCCCCGGGAACTCGACGCGCGCGTTCTCGACGCCATCCGGCGACTGGAGCGCGAGGACGGATTGACCCACGAAGAAGCCAGAGACCGCACTCGGGAGGCCATCGTCGACAACCGCAGGCAGTTGAACACGCCCGGCGGCTACTGGGCGCTGTCGCTGACGTCGCGCGCAGTCGACCACGCCAGAGGCTCGACGCTGGACGTCGAGGACGTCGAACGAATCGCCCTGTTCTCCGACGGGCTCGAACGACTGTTCGAGTCCTACGACGCGATGTCCTACGAGTCGCTGTTCGAGTTCGCCGCCGGCGGCAACCTCGACCGCCCGTTCGAGCTGCTGCGCGAGGTCGAGGCCAGCGACCCGAACTGCTCGACGCACCCGAGAATCAAACCCAGCGACGACGCCGCGCTCGCAGTCGTCGAGTTCGAGTAGCGCGGCCAGTCGAAGGAAAGTATATTTGCGCGCTCGCGCAAGTGCGGAAACACATGCGGGGATTAGACGGAGCGGCCGCAGTGGTGACGGGCGGCGCCGGTCCGAACATCGGGAGTGCCACCTCGGAAGCGCTCGCGGACGCCGGCGCCCACGTGGTCGTGCTCGACGTCGACGAGGACGCCGGGGAACGCACTGTCGACCGAATCGAGGACGACGGAGGGACCGCGAGCTTCGTGCACTGTGACGTCTGCGACCCGGCGGAACTCTCCGAGACCATCGACGCCATCGCGGCCGAACTGGGCACGGTAGACGTGCTCGTCAACAACGCGGGCGGGGCTGCGGGCCTCACCATCGAGGAGATCGACCCCGAGACGTTCGACCAGAACGTCGACGTCAACCTCAAGTCGGCGTTCTTCGCCACCCGTGCCGCGCTCCCGCACCTCCGCGACAGCGGCGGGAGCGTCGTCTTCGTGTCGACGATAAACGCCTGTCTTGGCGGCTTCAGCGAGGTCGCGTACGCGGCCGCGAACGCCGGCCTCCACTCGCTGGCCGAGACGCTCACGGCCGACCACGCCGGAGACGGCGTGCGGTTCAACGTCGTCGCGCCCGGCTCCGTCGTCGGGGACTCCGAGACGTGGCAGCGGCGCGAAGCCGACTCCCCGGGGATGCTCGACCGCCTCGCGGACCTCTACCCGGTCGGCCGGTACGGGGAACCCGACGACGTGGCCGACGCCGTGACGTTTCTCGCGTCCGAGCGTGCCGAGTGGATTTCGGGCGTGACGCTCCCCGTCGACGGCGGCCTCGCCGCCACGGGCGGGCTGCCCGGCGGCACGTGGTGGGACTCGATATAAGCGGTTACTCCTCGTTGATGGCTTCGCTGGCGATGTTCCGGCCGCGCGTCTTCATCGTGACCTCGCGGCGCTTGCGCACTTCCTCGAGAACGTCGACCTCGATGAGCCGCTCGAAGATGGACTCGACTTCGTCGACGTCCATCCCGAGGAAGTCCGGAATCTCGAACGACGACACGCCCGAGTACAGCGCCATCAGCACGCGCTTCTCGGTCTCGGAGAGGTCGACCGCGCCCTGACTCTTCTCGGCCTCCTTCGTCAACAGCGACTCCAGAATCGAGCACGTGTGCGAGTCGCTGGAGAAGTACGTCTGCACGCTCGTGTCCTCGACGGTGTGCTCGACCTTCAGCACGGGGCTCTTCTCGCCCTGCACGTCCAGCGACGCCGCCTCCGCGGAGCCGACGTCGTCTAAGTCCACGGAGACGAACGACCCGCTCTGCATCGCCACGCTCAGCTGGCTCTCGTCGACCTTGATTCGCGCTCGCTCGAAGGACTCGTCCTGCACGACCCCGCCCTTCACTGCGGGGTGTTTCACGAGCAGCTCCGTCTGGTCGAGCAGCGCGCCGTAGAGCTTGGTCTCGAACTGCTCGGTGTTCTCGCCCATCGAGACCAACACGACGCTCTCGGAGTTCATCCGGATGCTCACGTAGTCGCTGACCTGCGCGACCGTCTGGTTGACGTCGTGGCGGCCGCTGAGCCCCGACACTTCCGATAGCGGGAGGCTACGCTTCCCGTCGTTGCCGGCGAGGACGACGCGCTTGTTCGACAGGAGGATGCGGCCGTTCGTCCACTCGGCGTCTTTCATCCGCCGGCCGTCCTTGACCGCCTGCAGGAACTTCCCCGCGCCGTCGGCAATCTTGTATTCGGACTCGCTCATTCCGTCTCTCCGTGCGGACGTGCGGGCGTCCCAACCCCGTCGCTTGCGTGCCGGCCCGACGCGTCCGTACTCATTACTTGCGGAACTTATTCCGCTGGCGCATATAACGTTTTGCGTGCGATTCTCGGATTTGAAATCGGGCCACGGGAGCGGGGCGTGGTCGCGTCACCGCGGGTCAGGAGTGGCCGCCGAGCTTCGAAATCGCGGAGAACGCCCGGCGGCGGACCTCCGCGTTCTCGGTCTCGTCGACGAGCTTCTCCAGCCGCTTCCGGGAGCGCTCGCCGCCCACCTTCCCGAGCGCGAATGCCGCCATCGCGGTGGCGTCCTCGCCGTACTCGTCGGCCTCGATAACCTCCAGCAGCGCCGTCTCGACCATCCGCCCGCCGATTTCCGCCAACCCCGTCGCCGCGAACTGCGAGATGAGGTCGTCATCCTCGCCGAGCACGTCCCGCAGCGCCTCCACGGCGTCCATCTTCGTGGACTTCGCGCCCGCGACGCGGCCCAGCATCCACACCGCGTTCCGGCGCTGGTGAATCTGGGTGCCCTCCTCGATGATTTCCACCAGCGACGCCACGATGGAGGGGTCGCTGCGCGCCGCCATCCGGTCGACGATGGTCTCGCGGAGCTCGTGGCTGCGGTCCGGCGGCACGTTCGACAGAATCTCGATGAGCGAGAACACCGCTGCCCGGCGCACGAGGTCGCTCTCGTCGCCCAGCCGCTCGACCAGCGCGTCCACCGGCTTCGCGTTCTCGAACTGCCCGAGCGAACTCACCGCGGTCCGACGCATCTCCTCGCTGTCGTCGTCGACGACCTGCAGCAGTCCCTGCAGCGCGGTCGGGCCGTTCAGTCGCCCGAGCGACTCCGCGGCCTCCCGGCGCACGCCCAGCGGCTGTCCCTCCAAGTGGTCGACGAGGACGCCCGCGACCGCCGGGTCGCCGACGCGACCCAGCGCGCGCGCAATCCGGGCGCGGACCTCCGCCTCCGGTTCGGCCTGCAGGCGCTGGGCCAGCGGCCTCGCCGCGTCCTCGACGCCGAGCAACCCCAACACGTTCGCCGACGCCATCCGCAGCTCGACGGTTTCGGCGTCCAGGCTCTCCACGAACGCCTCGGCCTGCGCCCACGTCGCGCCCGACTCCGGGATCGACTGCCCCAGCCCCTTCATCAGGGCTTCCACGGCCTCCTGTTGGGTGAGCGCGTCGATAGCGGCCGCACGGACCGTCGGGTGCTCGTCGCTCATCGCCTCCACGAGCGCGTCCAATCCCTCCGACCCCAGCTCGTCGAGGTTCCCGAGAATCTCGGCTGCGCGGCGCCGAACCGTCTCCTTCTCGCTCTCCCGCAGCAGTTCGACGAGCTTCTCGACGTCCCCGGAGCGTTCGAGCCCGTACAGCGATGGCACTACCCGAACTGTACGGTGAGAACGTATAAGTCGGTGTTGGTGGTGTCCCGCCTCCCGCTCGTCTCTCGGCTCGCGTTCCGACAGCTCGAAGCCGCGTGTGGACGACGCGAACGGGTACCCAAGGGACATATACCCGCAGTCGCCTATCCGGGCGCATGAGCGAAGACGACTCGGCGGACACGGCCCCCGCTGGGAGCGGTGACGGGGACGACTCGGTTCTCGGCGTCTCTCGGCGAACGGTCGTCGTCGGTGCGGCGGGCATCGGTCTCGGTTCGGTGCTCGGTGTCGGGTACGCCGTCCTCGGCGGTTCAGACGAGCCCCAGAACCGAAGTATCGAACCGAAGCAGCCCAACGACGACGGAAAAGCGTCGCTCGCGGAGCTCCACTACATCCTCGAGAACAGCGGCGCAGAGAACGCCCGCCTCGACGTCACCGAGTTCGTCTACCAGCCCGACGACGACGCCGTCCGCGTCTCGTACCGGACGCGCGCAGACGATGTCGAAGACGTCCCGCCGCAACGCCAGCACATCCGGGAGGTCGGCCAGATGGTCCGCATGTACGCCGAGTACGTCTCGCAGGGCGGCGAGAAAGCCGACGTCGTTCACGCCCACATCCAGAACCCCAGCGAGCCCGCGGAGCAGCCGGACGGCTATCTCGTGCGCCGCGAGTGGGTCGAGAAGTACAACAGCGGCGAGTGGGACGGAAACGAGACCCTGAACACCGTGTTCGGCAGTTCCTACACGGACGAGGCGCTCGCTAACGAGACCGCCGGCAACTCGACGACCGCCGAACCGACGAACACCTCCGAATAACGCGCGACGTCTCGCTGCCCCTTCTGCCGTCGCTGTCGCTGTTCGACGTCGTCGCGCGCAAAGAATGAAAACCGCGAGCGGAACCGATTACAGCTGAACCGTGCTGCCTTCGTCGCCGACGAGCGAGTCGGGCATCTGGAGGTTCACGTAGCGCTGCGAACCGGACTCCGTCGTGATGGTCAGCTCGACGTTCGCGCTCTCCTGGAGCACACCGAGCTTGCTGTTGTCGTAGCCCTCGCCGGGGTTCAGGGAATCCCCGATGGATTCGCCGACCTCGCGGTCGTCAGCGAAGTCAGTTGCACTGGCGTTGTACGCCTGCTGGAGCGGGATGATGAGCTCGTAGCGGTCGCTCTCGGAGGTCATCACCGTGTCTTCGCTCTCGGCGGTGATCTGGCCGACGAAGTAGGCCGAATCACCGTTGTCGCCGGGCTCGATGATGGCCTCACCGGACGCGTTCGTGACGATCGGCGAGTCGGCCTCGGTCGCGTGAACGAGGTTCGCGAACGAGTCTCCGCCCACGTACTGGATGGAGAGGCCCGCGAGGTCGATGTCAGCCGCGCCGGGGGACTTCTGGACGGCGAGCGTGACGGTGTGACCCACGGGGTCGCTGATACTCGAGTTGTTGAACGTCGTGAAGTTCTGGTCGACGGACTGGTCCGTCGTGTTCACGATGGTCGGCGCGTCGGCGTCGGTCTCCGAGATCTCGGCGACCGAACCGATGACGTTGATGTTGTTTGCGACTTGGTCGGTGCTGTCTTGGCCGGTGTCCTCGGCTTGCGTCTGGAGGACGCCGGCCGTGTTGATGAGGACGCCAGCGGCGATTGCGGCGACCAGGACCATCGCGATGAACACGATGAGTGTCCCAATCCCCACCTGACCGCGCTCGTCTTCGTCGGTAATAAATTCGAACATTGTTCTAGATTACAGCTGAACCGTACCGCCTTCGTCACCGACCAGCGAGTCGGGGACTTGCAGGTTCACGTAGCGCTGCGAACCCGACGGCGTGGTGATCGTCAGCTCGACCGTGTCGCCTTCCGACAGCAGGTCGAGCTCGGTGTTGTCGATGTCGTACGTGCTCGACGTGAGGTTCTGCTCGATGTCCGTGTCCGCGTCGTACTCCTTGTCAGCGACGAGGACTTGGTCCGCGTTCGAGCTGTTGTAGGTCTTCGCACCGGACGTGTTGTCCGCGTTCTGCAGGTACGTCCCGGTGGGGACGACGATTTCGTAGCGGTCGCTCTCGGAGGTCATCACCGTGTCTTCCTCGGTCTCGGCGGTAATCGCCTGTACGAAGTACGCGTTCTCGAGCGTGTCCGCGGACGTGTTCTTCTCGCTGACGTGGATGAGGTTGCCGAAGCCGTCCGGGCCGACGTACTGAATCGAGAGGCCCGCGAGGTCCACGTCGCCAGCGCCCGGCGACTTCTGGAGCGTCGTCCGAATCTCGTAGACCCTCGTCTGGTTGTAGTTATTCAGGTTACTCTGGTCGTTCACCTCACCGACCGCACCGATGACGTTGACGTTGTTTGCGACTTGGTCGGTGCTGTCTTGGCCGGTGTCCTCGGCCTGCGTCTGGAGGACGCCGGCCGTGTTGATGAGGACGCCAGCGGCGATTGCGGCGACCAGGACCATCGCGATGAACACGATGAGTGTCCCAATCCCCACCTGACCGCGCTCGTCTTCGTCGGTAATAAATTCGAACATTGTTCTAGATTACAGGGTGACCGTGCCGCCCTCGTCACCGACCAGCGAGGACGGGACGCGGAGGTTCACGTAGCGCTGCGAACCGGAGTCAGTCGTGATGGTCAACTCGACACGGTCGCTCTCCTGCAGGAGGTCGAGGTCCGTGTTGTCAATGTCGATGGCGCCGGGGTTCGTCTCGATGTCGTCGTCAGCGGTATACGCCGCGGTGCTGACGTTGACGCCACCGTTAGCGACAGATGCGTTCTGGAGTGCGCCGCTGCTGTTGTTCCAGTAGGTGCCCGTCGGGATGACGATTTCGTAGCGGTCGCTCTCGGAGGTCATCACCGTGTCTTCCTCGGTCTCGGCGGTGATCGCCTGCACGAAGTAGACGTTCGAGACGTTGTCGCTCGAGGTGTCGTTCTTCTCGCTGATGTGAACGAGGTTACCGAAGCCGTTCGGTCCGACGTACTGAATCGAGAGGCCGGAGAGGTCGATGTCACCGGCGCCCGGCGACTTCTGGACCGTCGTCCGAATCTCGTAGATGCTCGTCTCGTTGTAGTTCGAGAGGGCGCTGGCGTTGTTCACTTCGCCGACCGCGCCGATGACGTTGATGTTGTTGGCGACTTGGTCGGTACTGTCCTGCCCAGTGTCCTCGGCCTGCGTCTGGAGGACGCCGGCCGTGTTGATGAGGACGCCAGCGGCGATTGCGGCGACCAGGACCATCGCGATGAACACGATGAGCGTCCCAATCCCCACCTGACCGCGGGCGTCTTCGTCGTTGATGAATTCGAACATTGTGTGTGGTTTCGTTGCCCCGTTCCCGAGCGGGACTGCTGGGGCTCACCCTCAACGAATCCGGAACTATACTAAAAGGTACGCCCCCGGTTATCAGGCGTGAAAACCGAAGTAGCGGTCCGCTAAGACCTAAAACCCGGGAGTCGTGTTCGCACGCATGAGCGAGCGATTCGATTTCGAGGCCGTCAGGCATCGCTTGAAACTGCTCCGGGACGCGGGCACCGAGCAAGTGTACGAGAACCGCGACGGTGTCGCATGTCCCGCGTGCGGAGAGCCGTTCGCGGAGGCGCTGGCGACGACCGACCGCGCGTGCCAGCTGTCGCCCGGGCCGTCCGTGGATGTCTGCATCGTCCGAGAGTCAGACCGTACAGTTGTCTTCACGCACGCGTAACGAGCGATTCTAAGAATTGGTAACCGTGGGGGAAACCTTTTATACCTACTTGGCACGTCTTCGGCCACGAATGCTGGGTACGCTTCGAAAACTACTCGGCCGGACGTCCGAGCAGCCGGCGACGGACGGCGGCACCGACACCGGCCAGTTCTCCTTCGGCGATCAGGACAGACACGCGGCGGCGGTCCGGGACGGCTACGAGGTCGAGGGGGCTCGGCTCGACCCCAGCCTCCCGGACGAGGCCCACGACCACCTCGGGGGGTTGCTCGACGAGACCGGCCCGGAGACGGCGACGTACGTCCCCGCCTACGAGGCTGCGGGCGTCGACGCCGCGGAGTTCGTCGCCGCCCACGACGCCGCTGTCGACGGCGTCGTGCGGTCGGTGTTCGACCGGCTCCGCGACGAGGGACTCGACGAGCAGTCCCTCGACCGCGCGGAGGCGGAGTTGCGGACCGGGCTGGACGCCGTGGTACAGGACGCCGCCGCGGGCGTCGAGGCGTTCGGCGCCGCCGGCGGCGAGGAAGAGCTGAACGTCGAGGACGACGAACTGCTCGACGGCGTCGGCGTCCCCGTGTTCATGCTGGACGCCGACGGCGAGGTCGTCGCGTGGAACGAGGCGCTCGCCGACCTCACGCAGTGCCCAGCGGAGGAAGCCATCGGCCTCACCAACGCCAGCGAGGGGTTCTATCCGGACGGCCGCCGCGTGCAGACGCTCGCGGACAAGGTCATCGAGGCCCCGGCAAGCGCGGACCGCGAGTTCGGAGTCGAGCCCGCTGACGCCACCGACGGCGGGTTTGTCGACTCCAGCACGATGGTGACCGCGGACGGCGAAGAGCGGGAGATCCGGTTCACCGCGACGCCGATATTCGACGGCGGCGAACTCGTCGCGGTCGTCGAGACTGTCGAGGACCGGACCGAGGACGTTCGCCGCACGGAGGCCGTCGAGGAGCTCGTCTCGGAGCTCAGTTCGACCATCGACGCGCTGTCGGCCGGCCACTTGGAGCGCCGGGCGTCCTTCGAGCACGACGGCGTCATCGACGAACGCCTGCTCGGCGTCGTCGACGACTTGAATGGGATGGCCGACGAGTTCGAACGGCTCGTCGGGCAGGTCGACGGCCGCACGCAGGAGCTGGCGACATCGATTCAGCGCGCGACCGAGGACGCCAACGAGATCGCGGAGACGGTCGGCGACCAGAACGAGATGCTCTCGGACGCCGCCAGCGAGATGCAGAACTTCTCGGCGAGCATGCAGGAGGTCGCCGCCAGCTCCGACCAAGTGGCGGCCGCCGCCGAGCAGGCCCAGACCGCCGCGGAGAACGGCCTCGACGCCAGCGAGGGCGCGAGTCAGGCGACCGACGAGGTCATCGAAATCAGCGACGACCTCGTGGACAGCGTCTCCGAGCTCGAGGAGAAGATGGACGAAATCGAGGACGTCGTCGACGTTATCGCGGAGGTCGCCGACCAGACGAACCTGCTGGCGCTGAACGCGAACATCGAGGCCGCGCGCGCCGGGGAAGCCGGCAGCGGATTCGAGGTCGTCGCCGACGAGGTCAAGCAGCTCGCCAACGAGACCCGCGAGCACACCGAACGCATCGCGGGCAGCATCGACGAGGTCCAACAGCAGGCCAACGAGACGGTGCTGGCGGTCGAGGAGTCCCACGAGCAGATCTACCGCGCGGGCGACGAAATCGACGACGCGCTGACCGCGCTCGAAGAGATTGCGGACGCCGTCGACGAGGCGGCGACCGGTATCACGGAGGTCGCGCGCGCCAACGACGAACAGGCTAACACCGTCGAGGACGTCATCGTTACCATCGAGGAGGTCCAATCGCAGGCCGAGCAGGCCGCGGACGCGTCCGAGCGCATCGTCGAGGCGACCACCGAGCAGTCCGAGGCGGTGCGCGAGCTGGACGACAGCGTCGACCAGCTGACGTCCAGCGACGAGCGGCTCACCGAGGAAACCCAATGACCCTGAACCCACGCGAGTACGACCCCGAGGAGTTGCGCAGTGCGGCCCGGCAGAGCGACGGCCAGAACATCCGCGAACTCAAGCAGCGGCTCACCGAACACGAGCAGACCGCGGACGAGGCGATTCGGTCCGGTCAGCTCAAGCAGCTGCTGTTCATGCACTCCAGCGCGAGCGAGGAGACCCTCCAGCGGCCGTACTTGGAGACGATGCCGGGGAAGTACGCCGCCGAGATTACGCTGTTCGAGTGGCTGGAGTTCCTCTTGGAGCGCGGCGGCGTGAAGCGCTCGCTGAACGCCATCGACTACTACGAGTCCATCGGCTGGGTGGGGGAGGACGCCGCCGAGGAGCTCCGCGACCACGTCCGCGGGTTCGGGGGACCGGCCGACGAGGACGCCCATTCGGACTTCGAGATGACCGACCACGTGCTCAGCCTCGTGTTCATCGCGCGGCTGTCGTCGATGGAGTAGGGGCTCTTTCTCGGCGTTCGTACAGGCCGCTCGGCTGCTCTCCGACGCGCTCGCGCCGCCACAGCCGGCGTCAGGCGCCGCGATACCAATTGTTGGTTTTGAGAACTGGGGGAGAACATTAATTACGTCCGGAGCACCTGTATCACTCCGAATGAAGTTTATCCACCTCACCCCGGCTGCGCTCGTCTTCGTCCAGCTCGGGGCGCTGGCCGTCGGGATGGCCAGTTGGCTCGACGACGACGAGGAGGGGTCGGGGGACTCCGGCGGTGGCGACGACGAGTTCGGCGTCGACGACGACGAGTTCGACGACGAGTTCGACGACGACGAGTTCGACGACGAGTTCGGGTCCTTCGACGACATGGACGGCGGCGGCGGCGGGGGCGGTGGTGCGGGCGCCCAAGACGCGTCCGTGAACGAGCTCGAACACCGCATCGAGGAGCTCGAAACCGAAGTGTCGAACGTCGCGTCGAAGGCCAACACCGTCCGCAGCGAGAACGAACAGATCAGCGAGAGCGTCGAGGACGTCGAAGAGAACGTCCGCAAGCTCCTCGAAATATACGAGATGGTGACTCGCGGCGTCAATCCGTTCGTCGACGACGTCAACGCCGACGCGATGGGCGGCGGCGGGGGCGAGAGCTTCGGGCTGTTCGACGACGACGGGGGGAGCGACGACGCCGCCGAGGAGGACCTCGACGCGGACATTACGGACGCGGACGCGGACGACTTCTTCGAAGACGACGCCTTCGAGGAAGAAGACGATGGGATGGACGACCTCGACGACGACGCCGGCTTCGAGGACGACTTCGACGAGGGTGACGACGAGATGGGAGAGTTCGGCGAGTTCGACGACGAAGACGATGGGATGGGGGAGTTCGCTGAGGAGGGCGACGAGATGGGGGAGTTCGACGACGAGGACGAGGAGATGGGCGGCTTCGGCGAGGAGGACGGCGACGACGAAGGCGACGACGGGGGCGGCGGCGACGGCACCTCGTTCGCGGAGCTGAAAGAGGAGTACGAGTCCGGTGACGCCGACTGGGCGGAGGAGGACGAGGAGCCGCCCGCGGAAGACGGCGGCGACGAACCGGCGACGGTCGAGGCGGACGACTCGGAGCTGGGGTTCGACGACTCCGACCTCGAAGGCGACGGGGCCGAAGCCGACGCCGGCGAGGACGACGAGGCCGAGGAGGAAGAAGACGGCTTCGAGTTCGAAGACGAGCCCGAGGAGGACGAAGCAGAGTCCGCGGGCTCCACCGGCGTGGACGAGGCTGGCGGCGGGGCGCCCGCGGCGCCGGGCCTCGGGTTCGCTTCCGACGGCGACGAACCGCACCTCTCGGAGCCGCCGACGGGCTACCTCGCGGACGTCGTCGCGCTGGAGTGGCTGGACTACCTGCTCTCGGAGTTCGGGCCGAAGAACACGGTCCGGACGCTGAACTACTACGAGCGCATCGGCTGGATCGGCGAGCCGGTCCGGGACCACCTCTTCGACTACCTCGAGGGGTTGACCGACTCCGACTACCTCTACCGCGAGGAGTTCGGGACGACCGACCTCACGATGGACGACCACTTACAGAGTCTCGACTACATCGACGAGTTGGCGAGCGAGAACATCGAGCGCGCCATCGTCGACCGCTTCGACGACCTCCACAGGAATGGGATTCAGCGTTAGTGGGTCCGCGGCAATCCTGTTCATTGCCGCGTTCGTCAGCGTCGGCATCCTCTACTCGGCGGCGTACAACGGGTACGAGCGGGTGCAGGACGCCGACAACAGCTACGACGACCGGATGCTCGAACAGCGCAACACCGCCGTGAACGTCACGGACGCGACGTACAACGCCACCGGCAACGAGTACGTGACGGTGAACGTCACCAACGAGGGGTCGACCTCGCTGTCGGTCGACGACACGGACGTCCTCGTGGACGGTGAGTTCCAGCCGCGGGACAGCTACGTCGACTGGGACGTCGAGGGCCAGTCGGACACGTCGCTGTGGCTGCCCGGGGAGACGTACAATGTCACGCTCGACGTCGGAACCGACGGGTCCCGCGTGAAGGTCGTGACGGCGGGTGGGATTACGACGACCGCGGAGGTGGCCTGAATGGCGAGCGTCTCTTCGTCGACGCTCATCATCTTCATCGCGAGCATCCTCGTGGCGGCGTCGGTCGCGGGGACGATGACGAACGGCGTCCAGCGGCTGAGCGGCGCGCTCGGCGACCGCAGCGTCGACGTCAGCGAGCAGATACGGACGGACGTCGAACTCATCAGCGACCCCGGCACGCCGTCGGCCATCTACGACGGCAGCAACGACACGGTGACGTTACTCGTGAAGAACACGGGGTCGAAGGCGTTGCCGGCGAGGCCGGGGACGTTCGACATCCTCGTCGACGGCCAGTACGTCTCCCCGTCGAGCGTGACGGTGCTGGGCGGCGGCCAGTGGCGCCGCGGGGACGTGGTACGGGTGACGCTGGAACGGAACCTCTCGGCGGGCGACCACCGCGTCGTCGTGACGGTCAACGGCGACGAGGAACTGCTGGAGTTCAGAACATCATGAGCACGCGAAACCTCTACTCGCTCGGACTCGACGAACACGACAGACTGAACAACGAACTCGGGGGCGGCATCCCCGGCGGCAGCATCGTTCTCGTGGAGGGCGACTACGGCGCGGGCAAGTCCGCGCTGAGCCAGCGGCTCACGTACGGCCTCTGCGAGGAGCAGCACTCGGTGACGCTGGTGTCGACTGAGCTCACCGTGCGGGGGTTCATCGACCAGATGCACTCGCTGAGCTACGACGTCGAGGAGCACCTCCTCGACGAGAACCTCCTGTTCTTCCAAGCGGACGTCGACTCCGGCGGGAGCACGCTCCGGGGGAACGAGGACGAGGAGAGCAACCGCATGCAGCTGCTCAAGCGGCTGATGGAGGCCGAGAAGATGTGGGAGGCGGACGTCGTCATCATCGACACGTTCGACGCCATCCTCCGCAACGACCCGAAGTTCGAGGCGCTCGTCCGGCAGAACGAGGAGCGCCAAGCGGCGCTGGAAATTATTTCCTTCTTCAGGGACTTGGTCTCGAAAGGAAAGGTCATCGTTTTGACCGTGGACCCCAGTACTGTAGACGAGGAAGCGATCGGTCCGTTCCGCTCCATCGCGGACGTGTACTTCGAACTACAGATGGCGGAGGTTGGCAACGACGTCCGCCGTTCGATCGCGGTGCGGCGGTTCGCGGGGATGGGCGAGCAGGTCGGTGACACGATCGGGTACTCCGTGCGCTCCGGAACCGGTATAGTCATCGAGAGTCGGAGCGTAGCGTAGCACGAGCACACCACTATGGCAGACCACGGGAGCCGTCAGATCGGGCACGAACTGCGGGAGACCGCGAGTCGGAACACCCATCTGCGCGAGTACCTCCAGCGGTTCAAGCAGTTCACGGGGGAGTTCCCGGAGTTCATCGACGAGCCGGAGGACGAGTGGGAGGCGGACAAGCCGAACGTCCTCTACCCCGTCGGCGGCCCCATCTACTGCCACGTGTACGGCGACCTCGGGAAGGACACCAAGTATTACACCATCGAGCCGGAGCTCTCCGGCCCGGAGGCCGCGGTGTTCGATCAGGTGCGCGAGCGCATCCTCGAGAAGTCCGTCAACAAGCCCGCGCCCGAGCAGGAAGCCGAGTACGACGACCGCATCGAGGAACTGCTCGACGAGACGGTCCGCATCAACGACGACGACGAGGGCGGCGTCTTCCAGCGGATGCGGACGCTCCCGCAGAACCTCGGCACGCTGGTGCGGAACTTCGACGCCTCTTCTATCGCCGACCGGATGGTCAGCGACGAGCGCGGGCAGATGTCGCTGGATTCGGGCGACCTCTCCAGCCAGCAGGTGAAGGCCGGCGCGCGCCGCGTCGCCACCGCGCCCAAGCAGGCCGCCCGGCAGTTCCGCGCGGCCGCGCCGCTGGTCCGGGACGCCTTGGAGGAGGCGTTCGGCTTCGGGCGGATTCCGGTCACGCAGTCGACGTACGAGAACATCCGCTACCAACTGAACCGCGACATCGTCGGGTTCGGGCCGCTGGAGCCGGTGATGCGCGACCCCTACAACGAGGACATTCACGTCATCGGCCCGAGCCACTGCTACGTCGACCACGGCACGTTCGGGATGCTGGAGACGACCGTGGACTTCGGGACGCCCGAGGAGTTCGACGGCTGGCTGCGGAACATGGGCGAGCGCATCGGCGACCCGGTGTCCGACTCCGACCCCATCGTGGACTCGACGCTCCCGGACGGCTCCCGCGTGAACATCATCTACAGCGACGACGTCTCCCTGAAGGGGCCGTCGCTGACCATCCGTCAGGGCGACGAGGTGCCGCTGTCGGTCGGCCAGATTACGAACTGGGGGACGCTCTCGCCGGAGCTTGCGGCGTACCTCTGGCTCTGTCTGGAGAACGAGCAGACCGTCTTCGTGGTCGGGGAGACGGCGTCCGGGAAGACGACGACGCTGAACGCCATCATGTCGTTCATCCCGCGGGACTCCAAGATTTACACCGCGGAGGACACCGCCGAGGTGCTGCCGCCCCACGACACGTGGCAGCAGCTGCTCACTCGCGAGGGGCAGGGCGAGAACTCCGCGGACGTGGACATGTTCGACCTCGTCGCGGCCGCGCTGCGTTCGCGCCCCGACTACATCATCGTCGGTGAGGTGCGTGGCGAGGAGGGTCGGATGGCGTTCCAGGCCGCCCAGACCGGCCACCCCGTGATGCTGACGTTCCACGCCAGCGACATCGTCTCGATGATTCAGCGCTTCACCGGGGAGCCCATCAACGTCCCGGAGACGTTCATGGACAACGCGGACGTGGCGCTGTTCCAGAACCGCGTCAAGCAGGGCGACGACGTGCTGCGCCGGGTCACCTCGGTGCAGGAAATCGAGGGGTACTCCAAGGAGATGGGCGGCGTCGTCACCCGGCAGGCGTTCTACTGGGACCCCGTCGAGGACGAAATCGTCTTCCAAGGCCGGAACAACTCCTACGTGCTCGAAGAGCAGATCGCGACGCTGCTGGGGTACGCGGACACCCGCGAAATCTACGACGAGCTGGACTTCCGCGCCGACATCATGGAGCGCATCATCCAGGAGGACTTGACGGGGTACCACGAGTTCAACGAGACCATCGAGGCGTTCCAACGGGACGGCATCGAAGGGCTGCCGTTCACCATCACTCGCGGGTTCTAGTATGGCCGCGGAGGACGTCGACGTCGAGCCGACTGGGACGCTCGAAGACGTGGAACTCGGCGACCTCGTGGATTCGGTCGTCGAGTCCTACCGACAGATGGCGATGCCGGCGTACACGTACGCGCTCGTCGTCATCGTCCCCGCAGTCGTCTTCCTGCTGGCGTCCATCGCCGCCATCTTCGTCGTGGACCTGCCGATGTTCGTCGCCGTCCCGATTCCGATGCTCGGCGCGCTCGGGGTCGTGACGGCGGTCCTCTACCCGAAAATCAAGCGCGACCAGCGCCGCACTCGCATGGAGAACCGGTTCCACCTGTTCGTCACGCACATGACCATCCTGTCGACGACGAACATCGACCGCGTGGAGGTGTTCCGGCGGATGGGCGACGAGTACGAGTACGGGCCGCTCGCCGAGGAGTCCCGCCGCATCGTCCAGCTCATCGACGCGTGGAACCAGAGCCTCGACGACGCCTGCCGGATGCGCGCGAACGCCGTGCCCAGCGACCTCGTGGCGGACTTCCTCGACCGGCTGGCGTACACCATCAACTCCGGGGAGAGCCTCGAAGCCTACTTGACCTCCGAGCAGGACGCCATCATCCGGAACTACGCGACCGTCTACGAGGGGCAACTGGAGAACCTGCAGGTGATGCAGGACCTCTACCTGTCGATGGTGTTGTCCGTGACGTTCGCGCTCGTGTTCGCCACGGTGCTGCCCATCCTGTCGGGGACGGACCCGACGATGACGGTGTCCGCGGTCGTCGTGCTGTACTCGTTCATCCAAATCGGGTTCCTGTACGCCATCTACACGGTCGCGCCCAGCGACCCGCTGTGGTACTTCCCGGAGAACCGGACGACGTGGGCGGAGTGGCGGCTGCGCATCGCCACGGGAATCGGCGTCGGGCTGTCGCTGGCGCTGGTCGCCGGGACGCTCGTGGTGCTCCTCGGGTGGACCAGCATCGACCCGCACACCGTGCCACTCCCCATGTACGCCGCGATACCGACGACGCCGCTGCTCGTCCCCGGGCTGGTGGCGCGCGCCGAGGAGAAGCGCGTGAAGGACCGCGACGACGCGTTCACGAACTTCATCCGCGCGCTGGGCGCCAGCGAGACGGCGCGCCAGACCACGACCACCCGTGTCCTGGAGACGCTGCGGAACAAGAACTTCGGCGCGCTCACGGAGCTCATCGACGACCTCTACAAGCGGCTGAACCTCCGGCTGGACGCCGAGAAGGCGTGGCGGTACTTCACCGCGGACGCCCACTCGTATCTGATTCAGAAGTTCAGCGAGATGTACCTCATCGGCCGCCAGATGGGCGGGGACCCGAAGCACCTCGGCGACCTCATCTCGGGCAACATGGGCGAAGTCCAGCAGTTGCGCCAGCGCCGCAATCAGGCCGCGTCGACGATGGTGGGCGTGCTGTACGGCATCACCGCGGCGGCGACGTTCGCGTTCTTCATCGGGCTGGGCATCGTGGACGTCATCTCCGGGCTGGGGCTGAACTTCTCGAACTCCGCGGTGCCGGTCGACGACCTCATCAACACCGGGATGTACGACATCCAGCTCATCCAGTACCTGCTGGTAGTGACGGTACTGGTCAACGCCGTGTTGTCGTCGCTGATGATTCGCGTCGTCGACGGCGGGCACAAGGTGAACGCGTACATCCACTTCGTGGTGCTGACGTGGGTCTCGTCTATCATCGGGTCGCTGACGCTTCGGCTCGTGGGGTCGCTGCTGGCGGTGTAGCGCGGAGCCACACTTATGTATCGTAGTCCGCTATCTCTGCCACGATGAACGAGGCCGGAGGCGACGGGTACGTGTTCGCCGTCGCCAGCGGGAAGGGTGGCGTCGGGAAGTCGACGACCACGGCGAACCTCGGCGTGGCGCTCGCCGACGACGGGTTCGACGTGGCCGTCGTGGACGTCGACCTCGGGATGGCGAACCTCGCCGGCCTGCTCGGCGTCGACGCCGACGTCACCCTCCACGACGTGCTCGGCGGCGAGGCGTCGCCCGCCGACGCCGCCTACGAGACGAACGGCCTCACGCTCGTGCCGGGCTCGACGGACTTAGACCAGTTCGCGCGCGCCGACGCCAAGTCCCTGCACCGGGTCGTCGAGTACCTCCGCGAGGACAACGACGTGGTGTTGCTGGACGCGGGCGCCGGCTTGAGCTACGACATCGCGATGGCGATGAGCGTCGCGGACGGCGTGTTGCTCGTGACGACCGCGGAGCTGAACTCGCTGACAGACGCGACCAAGACCGGCAAGCTCGTCGGGAAGCTCGACAAGCCGGTGGTCGGCGCGGTGTTCACGCGCACGGGCGACGGCGGCTTCGACGACGTGGAGGGCATCGCGGCGGCGCTCGGGACGACCGACGCCGTGACCGTCAGCGTCCCCCACGACGACGCCGTGAAGCTCGCGGTGCGGAAGGGCCGGCCGGTCGTGTCGCTGAAGCCGGAGAGCCCGGCGGCGCGCGCCTACGACCGGCTCGCCGCGAAGTTCGCTGACAGCGTCGGGATGGAGCCGGCCGAGCCGGAGCCCACGGGCTTCGAGTGGGTGGACCCGGAGACCGGCGAAACCGAAGCACAGAGCGAGGAAGACGAGGAGGGGCCGGTGTACGAGATTCCGCTCGAAGACCTCATCGAGGAGGCGGGGTTGGACGCGGACGAGGAGACCTCCGAGCGCCGCGTGAAACTGTACGACCGCGTGAAGTCGAAGTTCTCGTAGTCTCGGTCAGCGCTCCGGCGTGACGATGCTGTACATCACGAAGATGTAGCCCGCCGTCGTGAGGATGTAGTTCGCGGTCAGCAGCGTCCGCGTGTGCTCGAAGTCGGTGACGAACGCCACGACGGTCGTGCCGATGGCGGCGGTGACGACGAGCGCGAACCCGGCCGAGAGGTGCATCATGGAGTGTCGACCGGTGTCGAGGTACGCGCGGACCGCGAACGCCACCATGCTGAGGCCGGCGGCAGCGAGGGTCGCGCTGAAGACGAGGTAGATGGCTTCGATAGTGCGCATGTGGCCGTGACTCGTACGCACGTCCCCCAGCCCCTCTATAAAGATGTCCCCGCGATTATTATCTCGTAGAATCCCACTGCATACTGGGTTACTGCTCGGAGCGGAGGTCGCTCCAGACGTCCACGAGGGCGTTCTTCGCTTCGGTGCGCTCGGTCGTCTCGATCTCGGTCTCGTCGACGCCGAACTTCACGGTGATTTCGTCGACCTGCCGCCGGTACACCTTCGTGCGGCGGCCCTCGTCGGAGAGCTCCTTCCCTTCGAGCTTGAGGAGGTCGTGTTCGTTGAGCTCCTCGATGCGTCGGTAGCTGGTCGCAATCGGGATGTCGAGCTCTTCGCTGAGCTCTTGGGCCGACTTCGGGGAGTGAGTTGCTTCGAGAATCTCGGCGTTGTACTTGTTGCCGAGTACCCGCAACACGTCCACCGGGTCCATCGAACTGATGATGATGGTGGAGGGAAAAAAGAGTGTCGGGGTTGTCGTGTCGCAGCGCCGCGAAATCCGGCGACGGGGCGACGAACGGTTTTCGATCTAACACTTTCGGCGCGTAGACCCAACGCTTAATTCGGTTGGCGGCAGATTCGCCGGTATGACAACGGGAACCGACGTGTTGGAGTTCTCGCTGGGGGAGGACCGCTACTGCATCGACATCGCGCACGTCGACGAAATCGTGGACGCCACCGAGGACGTCACGCCGATTCCGAACGCGGACGCTAACGTCGTCGGCGTCGTCGACCTCCGCGGGGAGACGACGACGGTCGTGGACCCGCGCGTCCGGCTCGGCGTCGAGGGGACGCCGGACGGCAGCCGCATCGTCGTCCTCTCGGAGCACGAGAGCACCGGCCTGCTGGTCGACGACGTCCACGAGGTGGAGTCCGTCGACCCCGAGGACGTCGACGACTCGGCGGCCTCGGAGACGACCCGCGGCGTCGTCCGCCGCGACGACCGGTTCGTCGTCTGGGTCGACCCCGACGCGCTCGTCTAGTCGAGCAGCGCGTCCACGTCCGCGTGGTCGTGGAGCAGTTCCTGCATCCGGTCGACGGTGCGCTCGTCGCGGACGCGCCCGCCCCGGACGAGTTCTTCGGCCCGCTCGACGGTCGTCAGCGTGTCCGACTGCACGGACAGCACGGGCACGCCGTTCTCCGCGGCCTTTCCGAGCACCGCGCCCGACGGCCGGTGGCCGCCCGTGAGCACGAGGCACGTCACGCCGGGCGCGTCCAGCGCGGCGGTCTGGACGTCCGCGCGGTCGCCGCCGGTGATGACCGCGGCGTCCTTCGTGCGCCGGAAGTGGCTCAGCGCGGCCTCCCCGCTCATCGCGCCGACGAGGAACCGCTCGACGCGCTCGTTGGTGCCGACGCCGTCGTCGGTGAGTACGTTCGCGCCGAGTTCCGACGCGAGGTCCGCGACGGTGACGCCCGCGAGGTCGTCGTCAAGCGGGAGCACGCCGCGCACGGGCACGTCGCGGCCGTCGAGGAACGGCGCGACGTCCGTCTCCACGTCGTCGTAGTCGGCGTCCTGCACGGCGTTGAACACGACGCCCTCGCAGCGCTCGCCGAGGTCGTCGGCGGCCGCGAGCACGTCGTCGACGTCGCCGGGCTCGCTGTACGTCGAGAGCACGAGCGCGTCGGCGTCGAGCAGCTCCGCCACCGCGGCGTCCGTGAGGTCCACGATACCACCGGTAGCGAGGTCGTCGGCGCCCTCGACGATCATCAGGTCCTTCTCCTCGGCGAGCCCCTCGAAGGCGTCCTGCACGCGCGTGCGGAGCTCCTCGGGGTTCTCGCGCCCGCGAATCGCGCCCTCGACGAACGTCGGCGAGTAGACGACGGGCTCCAGTTCGTGCATCTCGGCGTCGAGGTCGAGCAGTTCGCGCGCGAGCATCGGGTCGGCGTCGAGGGTCTTACCGACGTTGCTCTCCAGCCGGGTGCCCTTGGGCTTCATGTAGCCGACGTCCGCGCCGCGTTCGGTGGCGAGTCGCGCGAGCGCGAGCGCGACCGCGGTCTTGCCGGTGCCTGCTTCGGTGGATGTGACCAGTAGCGTGTTCATAGTTGCTCGGGATCGATGGTGAGTCGCACGTCCAGCGCCTGCACGCCGTCGGCGGTCGCCAACAGCGGATTCACGTCCAGTTCCAGTATCGCGGGGAAGTCCGTCACCAGCTGGCTGAGCCGCTGGACGGCTTCCGTGATCGCCGCCTCGTCGGCGGGCTCGCGGCCGCGCGCGCCGCGCAGCAGCGGCGCCGAGTCGAGGTCGCCTATCATCTCGTCGGCCTCGCGCTCTGAGACGGGCGCGACGCGGACGCTCGTGTCTTCGAGCACTTCGACGAAGATGCCGCCCAGCCCGAACAGCACGAGCGGCCCGAACTGGGGGTCGCGGTTCATGCCGAGAATCGTCTCCGTGCCCGCGTCGACGTCGACCATCTCTTGCACTTGGACGCCGAGGATGGTCGCGTCGGGCTGGTAGTTCTTCGCGCGCGTCACGAGGTCCTCGTAGGCGTCCCGAACCTCGTCGTCGGGGACGCCGACCTTGACGCCGCCGATGTCGGACTTGTGGAGGATGTCCGGGCTGACGATTTTCATCACGGCGTCGCCGTCGATGCCCTCGGCGACCTGCTGGGCCGCCGCCGGGTCGTCGACGACCTCGCCCTTCGGCGTGGGGATGCCGTAGGCGTCCAGCAGGTCCATCGCTTCGACGCCGAGCCGGCGGTCGTCGCGGTCGGCGGCGGTCTCCAGAATCTCGCGGGCGCGCTCGCGGTCCACGTCGAACTCCGCGGGCGCCTCGTACTCGCGGCCCTCGATGGTGCGCTGGAGGGCGACCGCGTCGAGGCTGCTCACTGCGCGCGCCGGGTCGAAGTAGTTCGGGATGCCCGCCTCCGCGAGCGCGTCCGACGCCTGCTCGGTGCGCTCGCCGCCCATCAGGCACGCCACGACGGGCTTGCCGTGTTCGGCCTGTCGCTCCGCGAGCACCTCCGCGAGCTCCGCGAAGTCCAGCACCGCGGTCGGCGCGGCGACGACCACCGCGCAGCCGACCTCCTCGGAGCCGAGCACCACGTCGAGGGCGTCGGCGAACCGGCCGACGCCGGCGTCACCGAGCACGTCCACGGGGTTGTAGACGTTCCCCTCCTCGGGCAGCATCCCCGAGAGTTCGTCGATGGTGTCGTCGGTGAACGACGCCATCGAGAGCCGGGCGTCGCCGACGGCGTCGGTCGCCATCACGCCGGGGCCGCCGGCGTTCGTGACGACCGCGACCTCCTCGGAGTCCGGCAGCGGGAGGCCGTCGAGGGCGCGCGCGTAGTCGAACAGCTCTTGGACGTTCTCGGCGCGCACCACACCCGCCTGCTCGAAGCCCGCCTCGTAGGCGGCCTCGCTGCCCGCGATGGTGCCGGTGTGCGAGGACGCGGCCTGCGCGCCGGCCTCCGTGCGACCGGACTTCACGACGACCGCGGGCGTGTCCTGCGTCACTTCGCGGGCGGTGTCGATGAACTCGCGGCCGTCCTCGATGCCCTCCAAGTAGCCGAGCACGACGTTCGTCTGTGGGTCGTCGTGCCACTGGCGGAGGAAGTCGGTCTCGTCCATGACGGCCTTGTTGCCGAGGCTGACCACGTCCTTGAAGCCGATTCCTTGGTCGTTCGCCCAGTCCAGTACGGCCGTGATGAACGCGCCCGACTGGCTCATGAACGAAAGTGAGCCGGGGAGCGCGTTCGACGGGCCGAACGTCGCGTTCAGTTCCGACGGCGTGGAGAGCACGCCGAGGCTGTTCGGGCCGACGAGGTTGAGGTCGTAGTCGTCGGCGACGGCGGCGAGGTCGCGCTCGCGGTCGGCGCCCTCGCTGCCGGTCTCGCTGAACCCCGCGGTGATGACGACCACGTTCCGGACGCCCGCCTCGCCCGCGTCGCGGACGGCGTCGACCACCACGGTCGGTGGAACGACGACGACCGCGAGGTCGGCGTCGGGGGCGGACTGGAGGTCCGGGTAGCAGTCGTAGCCGAGCACTTCGTCCCGGCTGGGGTTGACGGCGACGACGTCGCCGTCGAAGTCGGCGAGGTTCGTCACGATGGCGCGGCCGACGGCTCCCTCTCGGTCGGTCGCACCGACGACGGCGACACGGTCGGGCGCGAACAGCCCACTTGCGTCGTCTTCCATCTTCGTTTGGACCGAGGGACAGCGGGGGCTTAAAACCGTCCGCGGCTCCCGCGAGGCGAGAACCCTACGCGTCCGAGCCTGCGGAGCCAGATTCGGCGAGGCGGTCGTCGTACTTCGCCAGCGCCTCGTCGAGGGCGGCGCCGGCGTCGTAGTCGAGTTCGTCCGCGAGCGCGAGCAGGCAGAACAGGGCGTCCCCGAGTTCGTCGCGCTCGACGTCGGCGCCCCCGCTGGCCCCGTAGTCGGTGGCTTCGTTGACGTTCTTCGCCAGCTCGCCGACCTCGCTGGCGAGGTCGAGCACGCGGTTGGCGGGCGGCGCGCGCATGTCGTTGTCGTCGAGGAACGCGGCGACGCGGGCTTGCTCGTCCATGCGTCGAGCCTGCGAGCGAGGCCTATTCACTCGAACGGTTTTAGGTTTCCCAAATTTTTCTTTCTGGAACAGAAAGGACTATTCCGCGAGCGTTCGTAGCCTCGGCCATGGAACTGACGGGTGCACTCGCGTTCGTCTTCTTCGCGGGCCTGCTGACGGACCTCGCCACCGGTCTCGGCGCGCTCCCCTTCTTCTTCGTCGACGACGTCGACGACCGCTGGCGCGTCGCGCTCTGGGGGCTCGCGTCCGGCATCATGCTGTCGGCGTCGGGCTTCGGGCTGTTCCGCGAGGGGCTCAACTACGGCACGCCGCTGGAGGTCGCCGCCGGCGCGCTCGTCGGCGTCGCGCTCGTCGTCGTCGCGCGACGGCTCATCGACGACCACGAGTTCGAACCCCGGGAGATAGCGCAGGCCGACCTCGAGAAGCTCGTGCTCATCGCGGGCGTGCTCACCGTCCACTCGTTCCCCGAGGGCGTCGCCGTCGGCGTCTCGTTCGCGGACATGGGTCTGGCGGGCGGTTACCCGATTCTCGGCTTCTCGGTGCCGCTGCTGGCGGTGTTCATGACCATCGCCATCTCCATCCACAACATCCCGGAGGGGCTGGCGGTCTCGATTCCGCTCCACGAGCACGGCGCGCGCCGCTGGCAGCTCGTCGGCGTCGCCGTCTTCACCAGCATCCCCCAGCCGATCGGCGCCGTGCTGGCGTTCGCGTTCGTCCAGTTCGCGCGCTCGCTCCTCCCCATCGGCTACGGGTTCGCGGGCGGCGCGATGGTGTTCCTCGTGCTCACCGAGTTCGTCCCCGAGGCCCGCGAGGTCGGCCGCCGCCTCCCCAACGGCGGCCGCCGCGAACTGCTCGCCGGACTGGTCGTCGGCGCGGTGGCGATGCTCCCGCTGCTCGTCGCGTAAGCGATTTGTCGCCGCCCCGCGAGGGTTCGAGCGTGCTCGACACCGGGGACCGCTGGCTGGCCGCGTGGAGTCTCGGCTACGCCGCCGTCGGCGCCGCGTCCGTGCTCGTGCCGCTGTACGCCATCGAACTCGGCGCGGACGCGTTCGTCGTCGCCGTCGTCGCCGCGACCGCCGCGTTCGCCGGCATCCCCGGCGCGCTCGCGTGGGGGAGCCTCTCCACGCGAACCGGCCGCTACCGGCCGTTCCTCCTCGTCAGCCTCGGCCTCTCGGCGGTCGCGTTCCTCGCGCTCCCGCTCGCAGGGTCGCTGCCCGCGGTCGTCGCCGCCAACGCCGCCCTCCAGTTCGCCGTCGCTGCGGCCGCGCCCGTACTCGCACTCTTGGTCGTCTCCGGCCACCCAGACGCCGACTGGGACCGCCGCATCGGCGTGCTGAACGCGTGGCAGGGCTACGGCTGGCTCGCCGGCCTGCTCGCGGGCGCCGCGTGGACCGCCGTCGCCGGGCGGTACGTCGCCGCCGTCACCGCCCAGCGGTGGTTCTTCTACGCCTCCGCCGGCGCGTGCGCGGCGGCGACCGTGCTGGCGTGGCGCTGGCTGCCCGGCCGCCCGAACGTCTCCGCGGCGCGGTTCGGCCGCGCCACCGGCTCCATCGAGCGCCTCCAGCGCGGCGCCGGGCAGGCCGCGCGGCTCGCCCCGTTCTCCGGCGTGCGGTCGTTCTGGGCGCTGCGCCGGCTCCACCCGCGCGCGCTCGCCGCCCGTCTGACGCCCGCGCTGTCGGGCTACCTCGCGGCCGCCACGCTGTTCTTCACGGGGTTCGCGGTGTTCTTCGGCCCGCTCCCCTCGTATCTCGCCTCCGACCTCGGGCTCGCCTCGGGGAACGTGTTCGCGCTGTTCGTCGTCTCCAGCGCGGCGTCCGCGCTCGCCTACGAGCGCGTCGGCGCGGCCACCGCGGTCCGGAGCCCGGCCGCCCTCCAGACGCTCGCGCTGGCCGCCCGCGTGCTCCTGTTCCCCGCGGTCGCGTTCGCGTCCCTGTTCGGCGCGCTCGCGCTCCCCGGACTGGTCGCGCTGTTCGTCGCGGTCGGTCTGACGTGGGCGGTCGTCGCCGTCACGGGAACGACAATCGTCGCGCGGCTCGCGCCGCCAGCAGTGCGGGGGAGCGCGCTCGGCGCGTACACGGCGCTGGGCGGACTGGGAACCGCCATCGGGAGCGTCGTGGGCGGTGCGCTCGCCACTGAACTCGGCTACGTCGGCGCATTCGCCGCCGCGGGCGCCCTCGTGCTCGCGGGGGCGGCCGTGGCGGCGGCGACCCGCCGGACTACAGAATGATGGACTTCTTGCGGACGAACTCGTGGATGGTCGAGTCCAGCCCCTCGCGGCCGATGCCCGAGTCCTCGTTCCCGCCGAACGGGATGTCGCCGAGGCCGTGGGAGGGCGCGCCGTTGATGCGCACCGCGCCCGCGTCGATGTATTCGGCCATCCGCATCGCGCGGTCGTAGTCGCTGGTGAACACGCACGCGTCCAGCGCGAGGTCCGAGCGGTTCGCCACGTCGAGCGCGTCGTCGTCGCTGTCGAACGTCGTCACCGCGCAGACCGGCCCGAACTGCTCCTCGTCGACGATGCGCGCGTCCTGCGGGACATTGGCGAGGAGCGTCGGTTCGAAGACGTGGACGCCGTCGGCCTGCTCGTGGCGCTCGCCGCCGCGGACGACGGTCGCGCCGCGCTCGACAGCGTCGTCGACCAGTTCCGCCACCCAGTCGGCTTGGGACTCGCTGATGAGCGGGCCGAGGTCGGTGTCCTCGTCGAAGAGGTCGCCCTGCACCCAGTCGTCCATCCCGGCGTCGATGCGCTCCACGAGGTCGTCGTGGACGGACTCGTGGGCGAGCACGCGCGAGACGGCCGAACAGCGCTGGCCGGCGTACTTCAGCGAGCCCTTCGCGGCCGCCGCGGCCGCGTCGTCGAGGTCCGCGTCGTCGAAGACGACGGCGGGCGCGTTCCCGCCGAGCTCCATGTGGAGGTTCACCATCCCGGACTCGTAGGCGACGTGCTTGCCGGCGCCCGACGAGCCGGTCATCGCGATGGCGTTCACGCGGTCGTCGCCGGCGAGCTCGTCGCCGATGGCGCTGGCCTTCCCGGGGACGAAGTTGAACGCGCCGTCGGGGAGGCCGGCCTCGTCGACGATTTCCGCGAGGATAGCGGCGCTGACCGGCGTCTTGCTGGCGGGCTTGAGCACGACCGCGTTCCCCGCGGCGAGCGCGGGCGCGACCTGCAGCGCGGTGGTCGCCAGCGGGTAGTTGTACGGCGTGATGCACAGCACTGCGCCGACCGGCTCGTGCTTCACGATGGCCTCCCAGCCCTCGTGGCCGCTCGTGGTCCCTTCGCGGTACTCGCCCTTGAGGTGGCGAATCTCCTCTTTCGCGCGCTCGAAGCGCTCGGCGGCGCTGTCTACTTCGCCGCGCGCCGACGAGATTGGCTTGCCGGCCTCGCGGACGATGACCTCCGCGAGCTCGGTCTTGCGGTCGCGCAGGCCGTCGGCGATGGCCTGCAGCCACTCGCAGCGCTGCGGGATGGTGGTGTCTCGGAGCGTCGCCTTCGCCGCTTCGGCGGCGGCGAGGGCGTCGTCGGCGGCGTCCGCGTCGGCCGCGGCGACTTCGGCGAACGTGCCGCCGTCGGCGAGGTCGGTGACGGGGAAAGTGTCCGGCCCCGTGACCCACTCGCCGCCAACGTACAGGCGTTCCCGGCGACGGATGGCCTCTCGTTCCATACGCACGTGTTGGTCCGCCCCGGGTAAAGACTTTACTCAAATTCGTATTAACGGCGTCCGTCGGCTTTTTGCTCGCCGCGCGCGGACTCCGGGGCGTGCCGACACCGACCGTCGCCGCCTGTCAGACCGACCTCGCGGACCTCGACCCGCCAGCCAACCTCGCCACCGTCGGCGAGCGCCTCGCCGCCCTCGACGACCGCGTGGACGTGGCGCTGTTCCCCGAGTACGCGCTGACGGGGTTCGTCGCCGACGAGCGCGTCCACGATGCCGCGCTCGCCCGCGACAGCGACGAACTCGACCGTCTCGCTGCCGCTGCCGCCGACTACGGCGTGAGCGTGCTCGCGGGCTTCGTGGAGGACGCGGGCGGCGACTACTACAACACCGTCGCCTACGTCACGCCCGATGGCGACCGCGCCTTCTACCGGAAGCGGAATCTCTGGGGCGGCGAGGCCAACGTGCTCGCCGCCGGCGACGAGGCGGTGACCGTCGAGACGCCCGCCGGGAAGACCGGCGTCGTCACCTGCTACGACCTCAACTTCGTGGACGTGAGCGCCGAGTTCGCCCGCGAGCGCGTCGACGCACTGTTCGTCGTCGGCGCGTGGCCCGGCCCGCACAGCGAGAACTGGCGGCTCCTCCTGCGCGCTCGCGCGCTCGACGGCGTCCGCTGGGTCGTCGGCTGCGGGCGCACGGGCCGCCGCGAGCTTCCCGACGCTCGCGCCGTCGACTACGCCGGGAAGTCGACGGTCGTGCGCCCGGACGGCGCCGTTGGCGCCGCGCTCAACCGCGACGACCGCACGCTCGTCGCGGACCTCGACCCCGAGGTACTGGCGGAGCAGCGAGAACTCGTCGGCATCTTCGACTGAGCTACAGCGCTTCGAGGTCGCTGGCGCGCTCGTGGATGGCCGACGACGAGCAGCCCGACGGCGTCTTCAGCGCCTTCATCCCGATGGGTGCGCCCGCGCGCTCCCCGGCGACGCGGAGCGCGGCGGCCGCCCACGCCGCCGGCTCGTCGTCCACTGGACGGTAGTCGGCAGCGGCCGTCAGCAGCTCTCGGGCGGTGTCCGCGACGTACTCGGAGGCGGGCAGGTACTCGCAGTACCAGTCGACGGCGGCCGCGGCCGTCGCGGGCGGCGGGTTCCGTTCGCGCAGCACCTCGCGTTGCTCCTTGTATCGGTTCCGGATGGTGACGTGCGTGACGTCCGCCAGCTCCGTGAGCGTGTCCTGTCGGACGTCCATGTCCGCCTCCACGCAGGCGTTGTAGATTGCGGCCGCCGCCCACCCGCTCGGGGACTTCCCGCCCGCGATGCCGGCGTCCTCGCAGTGGTCGACGATTTCGCGGGCGCGGTCCGCGATGCCCTCCGGGAGCCCGAGGTCGTCGGCGTACCGGTCGACGTACTGGGAGGCGTCGGCGAACCCCGAGAGGTCGATGCCGAGCTCGCTGGTCACTTCCTTCGCGCGCCGCAGGAGCTGGGTGCGGTCGACGTCCGTGGCGTCGACGAACTCGCCGACCGTGCGCGGGACGCGCTCGACCTTGCACGCGACGTAGAGGCACGCCGCGGCGGTCGTCTCGACGTCGTGGGCGTGGACCGCGCGCTGGTCTCGGTGGCGGCGGAACACCGCGACCGCGGTCTCGGTCGTCTCCGCGGGGACCCCGAGCACCGTCGCCGCGGACTGAATCCGGTCGAGCGCGTCGCCGACCACCTGCGGCTCGACGCTCGTCTCGTCGGTGGTCATCTAATCGTCCCGGAGTGTGTCGTGTGGGGACAAATAACTCGGGGTTGAGGCGGATACCACGCGCCGCGCCGTCCCCAAGTCAGGCTTCGAGGGCGTCGACGAGCCCGTGGAAATCAGTAATCGTGAGGTCGGGGCCGCCCGCGAACGGCTCCCACGGCGATTCCTTGCGGTCGACCCACGCGCTCTGCATCCCCGCGTGGCCGGCGCCGAGCACGTCGAACCAGCCCGCGGTCACGTGGACGATTTCGTCGATGGGCGTCCCCGTCCGCGCGGCGGCGTGGCGGTACAGCTCCGCGGCGGGCTTGAACGTCTCCACCTCGTCGGCGCTGACGGTGTCTTCGAGGAGGTCGCCGATGCCCGCGTGCTCGACCATCGACGCCAGCATCTCCGGGTTGCCGTTCGAGACGACGTAGCAGTCGTAGCCCGCGTCGGTGAGCGCTTCGAGGCCGTCGCGCACGTCATCGAAGACGTCGAGCTCGTGGTAGACAGCGAGAATCTCGTCGCGCTCCTCCGTCGTGATGTCGACGCCGTGGGCGTCCAGCGCGTACTGGAGGGCGTCGCGGTTCATCTCGTAGAACGGCTGGTAGGCGTCGATCTGGTTGGCGACGAACGTGTACGCCAGCGACCGCGACCGCCACAGCCGCGAGACTGGTTCGGGGTCGGGCACGCGGTCGGCGAGCGCGCGCTCGGCGGCGTCGACGTCCACGAGCGTGCTGTACGAGTCGAAGGTGACCGTGGTGACGCGCTCCGGGTCGAAGCTCATCGCGTCCGCGTTCGTCCCCGGCGCGGATAGTTCCCGGGCCGCCGCACCATCGGGACGCGTCGACGACCACGACGAGAGTTACACGGTCCAGCTACGCGTCCCCGAACAGCCGCGACCGGAGGTACGCCTCGATTTCCTCGCGGACAGCGGCCGTCGGCGGGTCGTCGGCGGTTACGCGCTGGTTCATCGCGCCGTTGAGCAGCGCGAGCACGAACGACGCTATCTCCTCGGGGTCCACGTCGCGGAACTCGCCCGCGTCGACGCCCCTGCGGACGATGCCGGCGAGCTCCTCGCGGAACGTCTCGTCGCTGCGCGTGAAGTGGTCGCGGTAGCGTTCGTCGTGGGCGGCCTGCGCGCGGAGTTCCACCATGGCTCGCGTGAACGCCCGCTGGTCGTCGGGGAGTTTCGCCGCGAGCACGTGGTCGAGAACCGCGTCGAGGTGTTCGCGGGGCGGCAGGTCGTCGTCCGGGGTCGCCCGCTCGAACCCCGCGAGCATGTACTCCAAGAAGTCCAAGAGGAGCTCGTCCTTGCTGTCGTAGTGGTGGTACAGCAGCGACTTGCTCTTCTCGAAGTGGTCGCCGATGCGTTGAATCGTCAGCCCCGCGTAGCCGTGCTCGCGGAGCGCGCGGAACGTCGCCTGCATTATCGCCTCCCGCGTGGTCGCCGGCTCGCCGCTGAACGGGTGAGCGTCCGCCATCGGTGAACGGATAGTCAGCCGAGCGGGAAAGTGATGTCGATGGTCGCGGCCGGCGTGGCAGTCGCTCACGTACGCCAATCGGCGGGACGCGCTGGGAACGTCACCCCCCTACGTCGGGGTGCCCTACTAACGGGTATGTCAGACGCCAGCCTGCAGTCGCGCACCGACGCCGCCATCGAAGCGCTCCGCAGCCGCCGCTCGGGGCACAACTTCGACCCCGAAGCGGACGTCGACGAGGAGACGCTGGAAGCCATCGTCGAGGACGCGACGCTCGCGCCGTCGTCGTTCAACCTCCAGCCGTGGGAGTTCGTCGCAGTCCGCGACGACGACCGGCTCGACGAACTCGTGGACATCGCCAACGGCCAACAGCACGTCAAGGACGCCGGCACGGCGATTCTGGTCGCCGGCCACACCGAGGCGAAGACCGTCGACCGCGTCGTCGACGAGTGGGTCGAGGCCGGCCGCATCGACGCCGAGCAGAGCGAAGGGATGAAAGAGCGGACCGCCGAGAGCTACGAGTCCGAGCGCGCGGGCCGTGACTACGCGATTCGGAACGCCTCCCTCGCCGCGGAGAACATCCTGCTGTCCGCGCACGCCCGCGGCCTCACCGCGACGCCGATGACCGGCTTCGACTTCGACGCCGCCGCCGAGTTCGTCGACCTCCCCGAGGACGCGATTCCGGTCGTCCTGATTGCGGTCGGCCCGAGCGGCGGCGACGAGCCCGAGCGCCTCCCGCGCCGGGACGTCGACGAAGTGCTCCACTACGAGACGTTCTAACCGCACCGCCGACCTCGTTTTCGCCGCCGTCGCCTCGTTTTCACTGTTGTCGGGACGCCGCCGGCCACACCCTTTACGAGCCGCCGCGGCGACCCTCCGAGTGTGCCAGACACGTACGTCGATACGGAAGTCGAAGTGGCGGTCGATTCGACCGAACTGGAAGTCGAAGCCGGCGAAGAGGAGGAGTTCGAGGCGGAGTTGGAAGCCCCCGGCGTCACCATCGAGGTAGAGGCCGAGATACAGGTCGCAGACGAGAATGGCGAGGAAGACGAATACTACGCGCCGGAGTCAGAGGGGATGGACATCGACGACGCCGACGGGGCGGACAGCGACCCCGCCGACGAGGATTAGAGTTCCAGCCAGCGCGTGGACAGCGACTCGTCGGGGAGGTGCCAGCGCTGCCGGGGGTCGTCGTCGCCGGTGACTTCGACGACCGCGTCGAACTGCCCGAGCAGTCCCTCGACCGCGATGCCGGGGACGTGCTGGCCGACGTGGACGTGCGCGATGGCGTCGCGCTCGCGGGCGAGGTCGCCCAGCGCCTTCGTGAACTCCAACACGCTGAGGAGGTCGTCGTCGTCGAGGAGCGTGCCGAGCGCGTCCATGCAGACGCGCAACTGACCCGGGTCGTAGCCGTCCAGCGGCGCGAGCGCCTCGGCCTCCGACGCGACGCGGTCGGCGAGCGCGTCCACGTCGGTGGCGACCGCCGACGACGGCAGCGACGGCTCCGGCGGGGTCGCGGCGGTCGCGTCGCGCGCGCCCGACCGGTAGACGACGGTGCGTTCGTCGGGGTCGTCGCCGGTGGGCGTGGAGCTGGTGGTGTGCGTGTCGGCGTCGCTGCGGACGAACACCCGCTTGCGGGCGCGGCCGTCGTCGCCCCCGAGGAGCCGCCGACAGCCGTCGCCGCCGGCGTCGCTGCCGCCGGCTTCGAGGACAAGGAGCAGACACCCCGCCGACTTGAGGTCGTCGAGGGCGGCCGCGAAGGTGGCGGGGTCGTCGACCCACCCACGGGCCGTGGAACCATCTGTCATCGTACCTGTACCGACGCCCACCGAACCGATAAATATTCGGGGTTTTCGTCGGGCGATAAAATCCCCGTCGACGAAGCCGGCAAACACCCCCTCCTCCACCGCGGCTAAACCCCGGGCGGCGCTACGTTCCGACGATGACAGACGACGTCTTCTCGCCGCTGGAGCTGCGAGACGTGACCGCCCGCAACCGGTTCGTCGTGTCCCCGATGTGTCAATACTCCGTCGAGGCCCGCGACGGCCTCGCCACGGACTGGCACCGCGTCCACCTCGGGTCCCGGGCCACGGGCGGCGCGGGCATCGTGATGACCGAAGCGACCGCCGTCGAGTCCCGCGGCCGCATCACGCCCGAGGACCTTGGCATCTGGAGCGACGAGCACCGCGACGCCATCGAGCCGGTCGTCGACTTCGTGAAGTCCCAAGGCGCGACCCCGGGCATCCAGCTCGCGCACGCCGGTCGGAAGGCCTCCAAGTCCCGGCCGTGGGAGGGCTCCGAGCCCGTCCACCCCGAGGACGGCGGCTGGACGGTCGTCGGCCCCTCCGACGAGCCGTGGCCCTACGAGAGCGAGCCGCCCGCGACCGAAGCCCTCGACGCCGACGGCATCGACGAGGTCATCGAGTCGTTCCGGCAGGCCGCCCGGCGCTCCCGCGAGGCCGGCTTCGAAATCGCGGAGGTCCACGCCGCCCACGGCTACCTCCTCCACGAGTTCCTCTCCCCGGTGACCAACGACCGCGACGACGAGTACGGCGGCAGCTTCGAGAACCGCACCCGCATCGTCCGCGAGGTCACCGAGGCCGTCCGCGAGGAGATGGGCGAGGACAACGCCGTCTTCGTGCGCATCTCCGCGACCGACTGGCTCGACGACCGCGACTCGTGGGACGTCGAGCAGTCCGCCCGCCTCGCCGACGACCTCTACGAGGTCGGCGCGGACCTCATCGACGTCTCCTCGGGCGGCATCCACCCCGCTCAAGACATCGAGTGGGTCGGCCCGAACTACCAGCTCCGGTTCGCCGAGCACATCCGCAGCGAGCGCGACACCGACGTGAAGGTCGGCACCGTCGGCGGCATTACCTCGGCCGAACAGGCCGATGCCGTCATCCGCAACGACCGCGCGGACGTCGCCATCGTCGGCCGCGAGTTCCTCCGCGACCCCTACTTCCCGCTGCACGCCGCGCAGGAACTCGGCCGCGAGGACGCTGTCGACGTGCCCGTCCAGTACCACCGCGCGTTCTAGAGACTGCCTGACACAGTCTCGTCAGCTTCAAGCCGCCCTCGGTCACGTTTCGGGGTATGTCCGAGTTTCGCGCGGTCCCCGACGCCGACCGCGACGCGTTCCACTCGCTGGTCTCGTACGCGTTCCGACCCGAGGCCGGCCCGGTCGAGGCGTTCGACCCCGACGACGTCCCCGAGCCGACGAAAGTCGGCCGGCGCTACGGCCTCTACGACGGCGACGACCTCCTGACGACGTGCAAGCACATCGACTTCCGCGCGCGGATTCGCGGCGGGTTCCGCGACCTCCACGGCCTGTCGGCGGTCGCGAGTCCGCCCGAGCGCCGCCGCCGCGGCCTCGTCCGCGACCTCCTCGCGGGCAGCCTCGAACAGTCCCGCAGCGACGGCGTCGCCTTCTCCGCACTGTGGCCGTTCAAGCGCTCCTTTTACGCGCAGTACGGCTGGGCGACCGGCACGCGCGCGGTGAAACACGAACTCGACCCCGCGGCGCTGTCGTTCGCGCCCGACCACGACCACGGCGCGTTCGTCCCCATCGACGCTGACGACTGGGAGCGCGTCGACGCCGTCCACACCGGCCACGGCGCGGGCTACGAACTCACCGTCGACCGCACCGAGGAGTGGTGGCGCAAGCGCGTGTTCGCGGGCTGGGAGGACGACCCGTTCGCGTACGGCTTCGAGCGCGACGGCGACCTCGCCGGCTACGTCGCGTACAGTTTCGAGGGAGACGGCGACACCGCGCTCCGCGTCCGCGACTGGGCGTACGTCGACCACGACGCCCGGCTCGCGCTCCTGCGCTTCCTCGCCGACCACGACTCGCAGGCCGACGCGCTCCACGTGTGGACCCATCCCTGCGAGGACCTGCTCGACCTCCTGCCCGACACCGACGACGTGACCGCCGAGGTGCGCCTCTGCCCGATGGTCCGCCTCGTGGACGTGCCCGCGGCCCTCGAAGCGCTCGCGTACCCCGAGAGCGCGGACGCCGACCTCGTTCTCGCGGTCGAGGACCCGCTGGCGGACTGGAACGACGACACGTTCCGATTCGCCGTGACGGACGGCCACGGGACGGTCGAACGCGCGGACGCCGCGGACGCGGACGCCGAACTCGGCGTGGGCGCGCTCTCCCAGTTGGCGGTCGGCTACCGGAGCGCACACGAACTCGCGGCGGTCGGCGACCTCACCGCGGACGACGACGCGGTCGCCGCGCTCGCCAGCGCGCTTCCGGAGCGCCCGACGTTCCTCCGCGAGGGCTTCTGAGCGCGTTCGGTCCCCGAGTGCGCGGCTAATCGGCGCCAATTGGCGTGAAACCGAGGAAACCCGGCGCCAGCGACTCCACACTCCTTATTCGTGGGGCTCCCGGGGACGACTGCAATGATAGAGATCACCGACGCGGTGGCGACTGTCGGTATCGACTTCGCGAATACCCTCGCGCAGGCCGGTCCGCCGACGGACCTGCCCGCGCCGGTGCCGGACTTCGTGGGCGATACGCTGGGCTCCGTGCGGTCGTTCGTCGACGGCGGCGTCGAGAAGCTCGGGTCGGTCGTCAGGGACGTGACGCCGGGCGGGCGCTAGACCGGCTCGAACCGGTAGCCGTCCCACTCGTGACTCTCGGGCTCCCGAATCCCGGCCTCGGGGTCGCGTAGCTCGTCCTCGTAGACCGGCTCGACCTCGGAGCCGATTTCGACGCCCTCGGCGGTCGTGAGTTGACCGAGCGCGCGCACGCTCTCGCCGTCCAC
>ENA-ORCS01000337-ORCS01000337.1-marine-metagenome-genome-assembly--contig:-NODE-337-length-39477-cov-7.290178_pt1 | contig 39477 bp, 35 predicted proteins | sample MGYA00237781_ERZ508513 | MGnify/ENA primary metagenome ERZ508513 (study PRJEB26184, sample SAMN06268793) | marine metagenome | isolation source: Eden Landing Ponds, San Francisco, CA, USA | place...
CGGTGTTCCTCGTTGTCTTCGCCGGTGTAGCTCAGGTCGAAGCGCTCGGGCATATTGAAATCGAGCTGGACGGTCGGTCCGTCCCAGCTGCGCCCCAGCGCGTCCTCGAACGCAAAGTCGATCTTCGGCCCGTAGAAGGCCCCGTCGCCGTCCTCGACTTCGTAATCGAGGTCTTGATCGTCGAGTACGGCCGCCAGTTGTGACTCGGCACGCTCCCAAATCTCGTCGCCGCCGACGGATTTCTCGGGGCGGGTGGCGAACTGGACGGTGTAATCGAGATTAAACGTATCAAGCGTGTCGAGGATGATGTCCATAATCGACTGGACCTCTGCCTCGATCTGATCCGGGCGAACGAACAGGTGGCCGTCGTCGATCGTGAACGACCACACGCGCGAGAGCCCCGACAGTTCACCGCGCTGTTCCTTTCGGTAGACTTTCCCGTCCTCGAAGTATCGCACCGGTAGGTCGCGGTAGGACCACTGCTGCTGATCGAAAATCGTGGCGTGACCCGGGCAGTTCATCGGCTTGAGGCCGTACTCCTCGTCGTTGACGTCTAGCAGGAACATATCGTCCCGGTAGTTTTCGTAGTGGCCCGACTGCTTCCACAGTTCGGTGCGGAAGACGTGTGGGGTTTCGACCTCCCGGTAGCCGGCTTCGCGGTTGAGATGCCCCGCATACTCCGAGAGTTCGTTCAGGATGGTCTTGCCGTTGGGATGATACAGCGGCAGTCCGGGGCCGGTCGTTTCGTCGATGGAAAAGAGGTTCAGCTCCTGGCCGATCTTGCGGTGGTCACGTTCCTCGGCTTTGCGGCGCTGTTCGAGAAACGCTTCCAGTTCGTCCTCTTCAGCGAAAGCCGTCCCGTAGACCCGGGTGAGCATCTCGTTTTCCTCCTCGCCGCGCCAGTACGCCGAGGAAATCTGCAGGAGTTTGCTCGCGCCGATCTTCCCGGTCGATTCGACGTGTGGGCCTTTACAGAGGTCCTGCCAGTCGTCTTGGACATAGAAAGAAATCGGGTCCTCGCCTGCGGCTTCGGTGTCGAGGATGTCCTGTTTGTACTCGTTGTCTGCGTAGATCTCCTCGGCTGCGTCTCGATCACGAAGAGTGCGCTCGATCGTGTAGTCGGCTTCGATGATCGCCTCCATCTCGGCTTCGATCTCCTCGAAATCGTCCTCGTCGATGTCCACGTTCGCGATATCGTAGTAGAAGCCGTCGTCAGTCCAGGGACCGATCGCGAGTTTGGCCTCGGGATGGAGACGCTGTAGCGCCTGGGCGAAGACGTGGGCCGCCGAGTGACGAATGAGATGAACGTAATCGTCGCTACCGGGCGTAACGATCTCGATCTCGGCGTCGTCGGTGATCACGTACTCAGGCGGAACCAGGTCGCCGTCGACTCGGCCGGCCCGGCAGTCCTCGCCGAGTCCGGGGCCGATCTCGTAGGCGACGTCCTCAACAGTGACCGGTTCGTCGAAGGAGAGTTCTGAACCGTCTGGCAGTACGACCGATACGGATCGCTCTTGTTCTGAGTTAGCCATGGTGAATCACACCGCCCCCGCGGGCGGAAAATCGCAGACCTGGCGGTCGGTGATCATTCGGACCGCGGTGTAAATCGATCACCGACGTGCATCGTACGCGAATCGACGGTGTTGAAACGAATAAAACTTTTGAGAGCCGTGCTCGCACGCGATATGAGATGGTATACCAACCCACATCCACGACGGCAAGACCTATATCTATCATCTGTTTACGTGGTGGCACTCGATGGTGCTCGGATTCGTCGGCGCGTTCGAGTGGGCCCACCAATGGTGGGGCCCGCTCTCGTGGCTGGTACTGCTCGTCTTCCTCGTCGGGACGGTCGCTGAGGCATACGACCGGCGACTCGCCCGATATGTCCTGGCGAGTGGCTGGGGCGTACTGGCGCTGTTTTGGGTCTCAGCTATCTATCAGTTCGTGTTCGACCAGAAATCGATTACCGAGGGCATCGCCGTCGTCGCTGCGATCCCGCTCTCCGTGTACGTCGGCTACCTGTTGGCGAACGGTCGTGACCGTTTGATGGTCGTCTCACGAGCAGTCGCCGTCGCGTGGCTGATCTATCTCCCGTTCTCGACGCTTCCCTTCCTCCGGAACCCACTAATCTCGATCGTCACTGATCAGACCGCGGCCGTGCTCTCCGTTCTCGGCGCGGACTTCGAGGTGATCGCCGGGAACAATTTCCCGGCGGGGCTGGGTCCCACCAAGCCAGTCCAACCGTATCACAAGACGTTTTTCTTCCACGTTCCCGATGTGCGCGCTATCTCGTATACGATCAAGATGGCGTGTACCGGGGTCGGCAGTATGGCCATCTTCGGCGGCCTGATCGGGGCCGTCCGCGCTCCGCTAGCGCGCAAGGTGAAAGCACTCGCGGTCGCGGTCGGCATCATCTGGCTGCTCAACATCGCCCGGAACGTGTTCATCGCCTATTCGTTCGGCTACCAGCGCTTGCAGGTCTTCCCCGAGTTCGTGATGTCGACGTTCGGCGTCAACCGAGTCGAAGTGTCCTACATCGTCGCTGACCGCATTCTCGCGCAGTTCCTCTCGGTTATTGCGCTGGTGGCCATCACGTACATCGTCATCCGACTGCTTCCCGAGGTGCTCGTGATCGTCGACGAGGCGCTGTACGTCCTGACGGGAACGGAGTATGACCTGCAGAGTGCGCTCGGGGTCGATACACACGGAGAACACGGGTCGACTCGCCGCGAAGAAACCGCCTGACTGCGTCGCAGTTAGGCGAGATCGGCGGCCTCGGCCGGGAGACCGGCAATCTCGACCAGGGCGTCACGCTCGATGTGGTGTACTGTTCCGGGGATAACAAGCATATGCAACGGCTTGCCGAACGTCTCCTCGGCCAGCGCGCCGAGTCGGTCACCCCGTACGATCGGGTCGGGGCTACCCGCTCGTGCAATCACGACAGCCGGTACGGTCTCGTCCCAGTCAGCCGCGAGCATCGCGGCGGCCTCGTCGCCAGTCAGATACTCCTCACGGTCCGAGTCGACTTTGATATCGAGAAAGACCAGTGTGTGTAACCCGCGCTCACGGTTGGCCTCGATCGTCTCGATGACGCTGTCGGGGACGCCGTCGCCGCCGTGTGAGGACTCGAAAGGGAGCGTCGTCGCCTTCCCGAAGCGGTAGTTCTGGAGGCCAGTTAGCGAGCTTGCTGCCGCGGCTGCAGTCGTGCCGTGAACGATCCGGGTGTCGATGCCGCGTTCGTGGGCGCGCAGGCGCAGGTCGACGTGAGTCGTCGAGATCATCGTGTCGCCGGCGGTACAGAAGACCACGTCCCCTGTCTGGGCGGCATCAAGGATCGGGTCGGGATTCCGTTCGACCCCCTCGCGAGTCCGGAGTTCGATATCGATATCGTGTGCGGCCTCAACGTCATCGAACTCCGCGCCGACGAGCCTGCTGGTGTATCTCTCAGCGAAGACGCGATCGGCCTGCTTGAGGGCGTCCCGGCCCTGGAGGGTGATCGAGCGCTCGTCGTACAGTCCCAGTCCGACAAAGGTGAGCATACGGCTACTGGGTGTTGCTGGTGAATAAGCCAACCGACACGCTTACCGCCGGCGCTCGGCGAGTGGTCGGTATGGAACGCCCGTGCGTTCGTGTCGCCCGCGAGGACGGCGAGACGACGCGACAGCGTCTCGCCGAGGCCGAACTGCTGGATCACGACTACGATATCGTCCACACGGACGGCGAGTTGTATCTGCCAGTCGTCAGTCCCGATGACGTTCCCACTGACCTGTCTGTCGTAACCCGCGATGTGCCGCCCAGAGAGACCCAGACGTTGCCTGCCGATATCCTGGGATTCGAGCCAACCTACGAACGTCTCGGTGAGATCGTCATCATCGACGAGGACGACCCCGAACGCGCAGGTTCGATCGCCGACGCGATCGTCGAGTCAGCGATCCCTGCTGAGACGGTCCTCAACCGTGCCTCGAAAGTGAAAGGCGAACAACGCATCCGGGACTGGGACGTGCTGGCCGGAGACAGCACCGAGACCGTCCACCGGGAGTACGGCAGCGAGTTTCTGGTCGATGTCGCCGACGTGTACTTCTCGCCGCGACTGGCGACCGAGCGCCATCGCGTCATCGAGCAGGTGCAGTCGGACGAGCGCTTTTTCGATATGTTCGCCGGCGTCGGGCCGTTCGTGATCCCGGCGGCCAAACACGGTGCGACGGTAGTCGGCGTCGACATCAACGAAACCGCTATCGAGTATCTCCGGGCAAACGCACAACGTAACGGCGTCGCCGACAGCACCACTGCCATCGCCGGCGACGTTCGGACTGTGTCCGACAGGTACACCGACTGGGCCGACCGGATCGTTATGAACCTGCCCCACAGCGCCGACGAGTTCCTCGCGACCGCTGTGGACCTGGCAGGGGCGGAGGCGGTCGTTCACTATTACGACATCCAAAACGAGGATGACCCGTACGGGCCGGGTGAGGCGGCGATTCGTGACGCCGCCGAACCAGCAGGCTACGATGTGACCATCGAAACTCGACACCCAGTTCGGTCGTACGCACCCCACGAGTTGAACGTCTGTCTAGACGTGCGACTGACTCGCTAATGGCGTCCGATTCGCAACCCTTATTGTGGTATTCGCTCCAACTGGTAATTGCAATCGCACTGTGCCGACGACCTGCCGGAGACGATGACAGAGTCGGTGCGTGAGCGTGCCGGTGTAGCTCAGACTGGGAGAGCGATTCCTTCGTAAGGAATAGGCCGAGGGTTCAAATCCCTCCACCGGCTTTTTGCTGCGAACAGTACACGATTAGCGACTGGTGCACAGTACTTGAGCGCGCAGCGGCACAAGTAGTCCGGTGGGTGATGGCTCCTGTGCACCGCAAGTGAAAGGCAAATCGCGATCGTCTTCACTCACTCAGCCCATACGACGGCATATATTGCCGGGTTTTGGCTATCGGAAATGCTGTGATTATAAATAATTCTAGCCAGATATAAATCACGAGAGCTCTCTGTATGAACGTGCCGATTGGTTCCCACGATCTCCGGTATATCGTCCCTCCCCTCATCGTATCGGGCATCGCAAGCATCGCATCGAAGGTGTCCCCGTATCAGCTGCAAACGACGACAGTCTACGGATTAGAAGGAGATCTCGTCGCACTGTTCCAGAGTATCACACACCCGCTTCTCACCCAGTTTTTCACGTTCGTCTACATCGGCCTGTATCCACTGTTGCTGGGGCTGACCTACGTGTTCCTCAAATATGAGCGGGGTAGCCGCCACATCGATTACGCGTTCACGTACACCGCCGTCGTCGCGGCAGCGACGCCATTTTTCTATTTCAGCCCTGTTGAGGTCACAGGGTACGTCATCGATGGCGTCCAGCCACTACTGTACGAGGGGAGCGGCATCATCGGTGCATCCGTGACGAAAATTGACACGCTCCAGAAGGCGATGCCGAGTCTTCACCTCGCGTTGGCCGTAACGGCCTCGCTGCACGCGCCCAAACATAAACTGTACAAACTCCTCAGTTGGAGTATCACCGCCCTCGTCGCAGTTTCGACGCTATACCTGGGTATTCATTGGGTGAGTGACCTCATTGTCGGCGGCTCGATCGCATATGGGTGTTATCTCGTGCTGCCGATCGTACAGTCGTACCTCGCCGACATTCTGGAACCGGCTTCCGCCGACGGTGTCTACGGCGATTAAACACACGTTCGGCCCGGCGCGGGTCCAGCCGGTCGTTCGATCGCACATTGGGCCTGACCGAGCGATCTAACTGCTTAGTCTTGGACAGGACCCTTTATAAGCTAGCAGTCCATACCGGAGAAACGCCGGTGCGACGCTTTTCTCGTCGATACCGGCAGACCAACGATCCGCCTCGCTGCTCGGCCACGCCGCTCGCCTCGACCGTCCGGACGGTCATCTCCCACCTCGTCCGCCCCTCTCACCTCGCCTTCCCGATCAGTTTTCGAGTGCTGTTGTGAAGTGCTCGGCAGTTATCTCGACCTCGTCTGCGTGGTCGCTGGCCCGTTCAGGGTCGTACGCCAGCGCCACGTCGTCGATCGCGGCCATCGACGCGTCGCGAACGAGGGCCTCGATCTCTGCTCCCGAGGCCCCTTCGGTCTTCTCGACCAGCATATCTATGTCGACATCATCACCGAGTGGCTTGTCTTGCGTGTGTACCTCAAGGATCTTTCGGCGTGCCGTCGCATCCGGAAGTGACACTTCGACGTGTTCTTCTAACCGTCCGGGTCGCAACAGCGCGTCGTCGATCGCAGTCTTGCGGTTGGTCGCGGCGACGACGACGAGGTTCGGGTTCTCGGCGACCCGATCCAACTCGGTCAGTAGTTGGGAGACGACGCGTTCGGTTACCTCGTTGGAGTCCCCACGTCGGCCCGCAATGGCGTCAATCTCGTCGAAGAAGACGATCGTCGGAGCCGTCTGACGGGCTCGATCGAACACCGCTCGGACCGACTCTTCGGACTCGCCGACGTACCGATCGAGTATCTCGGGACCGTTGACGTGGACGAAGTTGACCCCACTCTGGCCGGCCAGCGCCCGCGCGAGCAACGTCTTGCCAGTTCCGGGGGGGCCGTGTAACAGGACACCGCTGGGCGGTTCGGTGTTGGCGGCCTCGAACAACGGTCCATACTGGAGTGGCCACTCGACAGCCCGTTCGAGCGTCTGCTTGGCGTCGTCCAGCCCACCGACGGCGTCGAAGTCAACGTTCGGAGACTCGGCGACGTACTCGCGCATCGCCGACGGGTCGACCGAGGCCAGTGCCGCCTCGAAGTCCTCGCGATTGACTGTCGGCTGATCGGTATCGCGTCGCAACGCGTACATCGCGGCCTCGGTCGTCAACGATTCGATATCAGCACCGACAAACCCGTGTGTCCGGTCGGCGAGTCGATCGAGATCGACGTCATCTGCCAGCGGCATCCCGCGTGTATGTACGTCAAGGATCTCCCGACGCCCTTCGACACCCGGGACGCCAATCTCGATCTCGCGGTCGAATCGACCACCACGGCGCAACGCGGAATCGACTGCATCGACGCGATTGGTTGCACCGATGACCACGACACGGCCACGGTCTTCGAGTCCGTCCATCAGCGTCAGGAGTTGGGCGACCACGCGGTTTTCCATATCGCTGTCGTCATCGCGAGCGCCCGCTATCGAGTCAACCTCGTCGATGAACAAGATCGCCGGCGCGTTTTCGGTCGCCTGATCGAACGCCTCACGAAGTCGCTCTTCGCTTTCACCCTTGTACTTCGAGACGATTTCCGGGCCGGAGATGACATCGAAATAGGCGTCGACCTCGTTTGCAACCGCCCGGGCAATCAGCGTCTTACCGGTCCCCGGCGGGCCGTACAGTAAGACGCCACTCGGCGGTGCGATGGACAGCCGTCGGAACAGTTCGGGTTCTGACAGCGGGAGTTCGATCATCTCGCGAACGCGCTCGAGTTCCTCGTCCAGACCACCGATGTCCTCGTAGGTCGTCCCGTCCTCACCGTCGTCGGCCCGGGCGGCATCCCCATCGCTCGACCGGTCCTCGCTGTCGGTCTGTCGGTTCGGTTGGGTGTCTTCCACGACGCGCACAGTGGTACTGGACTCGACGCGAACCGAGCCGCCCGGAGTGGTATCGACGACCCGAAAGCCACCAATACCTTCGACGTGGAACTGTTCGCCCGCTCGTACCGGTCGGTCAGCCAGTCCGTCCTCGACGAGCGGGGCGATCGAATCCGCCTCGAACTCCTCGAGTGGTTCCGTCGGTGTGACTGTAAGCGACGTGGCCGTCGAGACTGTCGCCGGTCTGACGCGGACGGCATCACCGATCGTCACGCCCGCATTCGACCGCGTATCCGCGTCAATCCGGATCACCGCCTCCTCGCCGTCACCCGGCCAGACTTTCGCGACCGTCTCCTGGTCGCCTTCGATAACGATCGAATCGCCGCTCAGGATTCCCAGCCGACGCCGGACCGGTTCGGGCAGCCGGGCGATACCCCGGCCGGCGTCGCGCTTTCGTGCGCCGGCGACCGACAACTCCACCCCGTTGCCAGCTGTCATATCTCCCTGTTCGGGTGCCACCGACTTGAGGGTTTCATCGTGACTGGTGGCCTCCCGACTGGCCGATATCGGCCGGGTCGGTCCAGTCGTACTGGCAGGTCGAAACACTTACGCCGCCGAATGATAGAAAGGCAAGTATGAGCTCTGACGACAGCGGACTAATGTCTAGTGCTGGCCTCGTCCGGTACTTCGACGCCGAAGATCGAAACGCGATCCGGATTGACCCAAAGACCGTGGTCGCGTTCGGTGCTATGTTCGGCGTTCTCATTCTCGTGTTGAACGCACTGTAGTCGTAACCGCGACGTTTTCAACGCCGGGCCGCGAATCAGCGGCCAAGATGGACGTTCGCTCGTTACTGTCTCTATCGAGCCGTCGTACCGCCGCGGGACGTGTTACTGCGTCGCCGGAACCGAACGAGCCGTGTCGAACAGGTTCCCAGCTATGAGTGACGCTGCCCGCGTGAAGGTCAGAGGGATATACACGACCGCACTGACTCGTGCCCTTGCCACGGCGGACGACTTCGAAGTCGTCCAGGCATCGCCGGCGATCGACGACCGTTTCGACCGCGAGTTCGATCCCAAACCGGCCGACGTGACCGTCCAAACGACAGACGATCGGCAAGGCGTCGGGGTCGTCGGCCCCGAAGCGCTCGCCGTTCGCGACCGACTGGCAGCGATCAGCCGGGATACGCTCACCTGGCAGGCTGACGCGCCACGCGGGGCCGTCTTTGATGCGACTATCACCGAGACCAAAGGGAGCGGTGCGATCCTCGATTTAGGTGAGCGCTCCGGATTTCTACCCTTCTCCAACAGCGATGAACACGTCTCAAAAGGCGACTCGCTGCGCGTACAGGTGACCGAACCGCGGCCACCGTGGGACAACGGCCGGCCAGTGCTCGACACGACGCTTCGAGTGCAGCGTCCGCTGGTAACGCTGGTCCGAGACGGCACGGCGGGATCGAGCGGACAGCCCGAACTCGTGGAGTTACTCTCGACAAATCCGCCCGACGGATGGCGCGCTGTGTGGGATCGGACAGCTGACGATGCCAGCCTCGACGCACTCGGTGACACGCTCGATGCGGCCGTCGACCGAGCAAACGCGATCGATGAGGCGACCGAAGCGGCTGGCCCGGTAGCGGAGACACCACATACGGTGTTCGATGGGCAGCCGACGGTCTGGACTTGGTTCGGTCGGGAAGCGCGGTTCGAACTCGACGAACTCCGCCGGGAGGTCACGTCGACAATGGCCGGACACCACCGGATCAAGGCCGGCGACGAACGAGCCAGCGCGGCGGTCGATTTCGTCGAAGCAGTCTGTGACGGGAACGGTGAGTTCCCCTTCGAGGCCGTGTCTCGGCAGTTCGGCCCGACAAAGGGCGATACTGTTGCGATCGACCACGGCAAGCCGGCCGGCCACTGCATCCGACTCGGACGTGGCGAGGTGATCGAATACGATTCGGAGGGGACGATCCGCGTCGAGCGGGAGATGTCTCCCGGCGGGACCTACGACGGGCTTGGAGTCGAACGTCAGACCGGCGACGTCGCGCGGACGAAGTTCACGGAAGGCAAGTGGTGGTATCCGACGGTCTACGAGGGAGCAGACGGCGAGAAACGCGGGACCTACATCAACGTCTGTACGCCCGTCGAGATATTCCCGAACAGTGTGCGCTACGTCGACTTGCACGTCGACGTGATCAAACACGCTGACGGGACAGTCCAGCGGGTCGACGACGACGAACTCGACGCGGCCGTCGACGGGGGTGACGTCCCGGAGACACTGGCCGAAAAAGCCCGGGACATCGCCAGCGCCGTCGAGAACGCGCTCAGAAGTTAATATCGAATCCACCGTCGCCGCCGTTGTCGCCACTGGGAAGGTTCGGAACGAGCCAGGAGACGAACGCGTCGGGACTACGGGTCTGCAGCCAGACTGTCCCCGGTCCACTGAACTCACAGACCAGTCCTTCCCCGCTAAGCAACGTCGATTTCAGGCCACCGACCTTCCGGACGTTAAAGTCGGTAGTGCCCTCAAATGCGACGATGTGGCCCGTATCGACGGTGTACGACTCACCGGGATCGAGTTCCTTGGACTCGATTGCGCCGTAGCTTGAGAGAAACGCCGACCCCGTCCCGGTCAGCTTCAGCAGGAACAGCCCCTCCCCACCGAAGAAGGTCCTGCCCCCGCCGAACTCAGTGTCGATGTCCACGTTCGGTTCCGCGGCGACGAACGACCCCGACTGTACGTACAGTGTGTTCTGGTTCAGGCCGTACTGGATTACGTCGCCCGGCAACGGCGGCGCAAGCGTCACGTGCCCTGGCCGCTCGGCGGTGAACGTGTTCATAAAGAACGACTCGCCGCCGAAGGCCTTGCGCTTGATCGAACTCAGCATTCCGCCGTCAGCACTGGTTTCAATCTCGATACCGTCGGTGTGACTCACCATCGCACCTGCTTCGGAGACGAGCGAGTCGCCTTGATTCAGTTCAGCCGTGACGAGTGCGTAGGACGGTCTGTGATCGATATCGTACTCCATATCGGCCCTTCGACGGACTGGATTATATAAGTTTGCCAACAGATGGGGAGGGGGAAAGCGAGACGGTGAAAGCCGCTGACTTTTGGCCCACCGAACCCAACAGTGGGTATGATCGAACCGGATCTCAGCGGGCAGATCGCGCTCGTGACCGGGAGCGCGAAAGGTATCGGTCGGGAGTTGCTGCTCAAACTCGCCGACTGCGGGGCAGACGTGGCCGTCCAGTATCGGAGTAGCGACGACGCGGCCGCCGAAGTCGCTCGGAAGGCTGGCGAGCGGGGCGCGCGGACGACGGTCGTCCAGGCGGACGTGACCGAGCCGGACCAGGTCGCCACGATGTTCGAAACTGTCGAGGCGGAGCTCGGGACTGTTGATATCTTGGTGAACAACGTCGGCGCGTTCGCGCCCCGTCATTGGGAGACGATCGACTTCGAGACCTGGAACACGGTCCTGGAGACAAACCTCAACGGGACGTATCTCTGCTCGAAGGCGGCCCTGCCGGCGATGCGCGAGCAGGGATACGGACGGATCGTCAACATCGGCTACGCCTCCAGCGAGAAAGGACTGGTCAACACGCAGAACTTCCCGTATTTCGCGGCCAAATCCGGCGTCCTGATGTTCACGCGGATGCTCGCGGCCGACACTCAGCACGACGGCATCACAGTCAACGCCGTCTCGCCGTACGTCGTCGAAAACTCCGATGAGTTCCCGGCGCAAGCACCCCGTGGTCGCTGGGCAAGTACGGACGATCTGGCACAGGCGCTCCTCTTTTTCCTCGATCCAGACAGCGGCTACATCTCCGGGCAGAACGTCGAGGTCGACGGTGGGTGGCTCCCCGAAACTGTGTAGTGGGACTCAGGACAGCACGCAGTGTAGACATCCGGATCGCGGATGTGGTCGACCGGCATTGTCGTATCCCACACCAGACATCCGGAACCGAAAGTTCGTCTCACATCCTATTGAGTGAGACGGCGACACCGCAAGTTGCTAATATAGCCACTTCAATATTGCTAAAGTGTGAATCCGATAACGCTGCCTGTCTGTTGCTAATTAGATAAGATGGTAAATTCGAGCCTCAATATCGATGGCGATCTATTAGATGATGTCGACGATACACTCAGCTATGGGGGTTCTCGGGGTGTATCTGTCCGACAGCTATGCGATTGAAGCTCGCCGTATATCCGGTCTTCAAACACACCGATCTTCCCGAGTATGAAGAAGAGCGAGGAGAGCTTGTGGTCGAGGCCGTCGAAGCGGCACTCTAAGACTAACCGGAGGGTGTCACGTTCGGTACCGAGGCAACGAGCAACAGCAGCGAACTCGACGATCCGCCGTCACCGCCGCCAGCGAGGGCAAGGGCTCCGATGATCATCGCAATGACGATCAACCAGAATAGCCCACTGTTCCCGTCGTTGAGGTCAGACTCGTCGTACTCGTTCGTGACCTGACTCACATACGAAGCAGACGCGTCGGTCTCGATGGCGATCTCCTCGTTGCTCATCTCCGGATTTTTCTTCTTCTTCTTCAGAATCGCCCGCTGTTTGTCGGTGAGCTCGTCATCGCTCATACTCTCACCCGACAGCCAGAAGGTTCAGTACAGTTGTGGATGACACTGCTACGTAGCCACGGGGAGGCCTTTTCGCTCGGCATACACTGAATTACTTCATCTGGGCTCGACTTGTAGCTTCCTTCCTATTTCAATTTGAGATAACGCTTTATAGTGCCTACAACAGACCGAACTGTATGAGAACGAATAGCGCTCCGAGAATCGCAGTCATAACACCGCCAGCAACGAGTGGTGGATTCTCCATCGCCTTCTCGTGGACTGGCATTTGCTCGTACTCCCGTCGGAACTGGTCGCGGTTCTCCTCGTCGTAGAAATACTTCGTCTGCAGCGCGAATCGGTCGGTCACCGCACAGCCCGTACAGACCGGTTCCTGTTCGACGCGTTCGGTCTTGATGTGGCTCTCGCAGTTGATCGATCCACAGTTCTCACAGAACGTGTACGTCTCGTCGTGGTCGCTCGTGCCGCAGTGGACACACTTCCGTATCCCGTCCTCTTTCGTCGTATGTGAGGGACCGGCTACGTAGCACTCGTAAGGATAGCGGTACTGTCCGAGGCTGGCCTCGATAGATATTTCCGGAACGTAGACTGGATCAATCGACTGAACAGAGATATCCGACTGTTTTGGCTTGCAGGTCTTGTCGTAATCGACGTTGTTGTCGCCGGTGTAATGTACCGTCTCCGTGTGCTTCTTCTGTAGCTTATCGACCACCCAGTCCTTGTACTCCGTTTCGGTCCGGTCGAAGTGTTGAATATCAACCCTGTCGAACGTCTGCTCAAACCGCCCAGTGGCCATATCGACCGCTTGTGAGCGGTTGTTCCGGACAAGCCGATTTACCGACGATGGGAGAGTCTCCGGTTGACTCCGGTCGCCAGCAATCGGGACTTGATCAGTCGTGTTGATCCGATGGATTACGCCGACACTCGTCTCGAACGTCGCGTCGATCCGTGCCGACACTTCCAACGCCGGCTTGAATACGGCTTCACATAGTGTGTCTCCGATCTGTTCCGGATCGAGGTTCTCAATCTCTCGGAACGCCTCGCGTGCGGGCTTGTCCTTCGGTCCCGTGGGATGGGTCGGTCGTAGCGTCTCCTCGCAAATCACCTCGATTCGTCCGTTGTACAGATCAAGCCCGATCTCCTCGCCAATCTCCCTGAGATCGTTCCCATCGAGCAGTTCGACACTCCCGTTGTCGCTGTTTCGCTGGAGGTCCGCAGCGTACTCTTTCGCCGGTCCAGTGAACGTCCCAGTCGTCGCGACGATGCCGCGCCGTGGGCCGTCAAAGTCGAACGTCGAGACGGCGGAGTGGAGCTTCTGGATCACCGGCCGACCGACGGTGTCGGTATGCTTGCACTCGACGATCACCGCGCGGGTCCGGCCGTTGACTTGCTCTTCCATAATGATGTCTCGGCCCTCATCCCCGGTCTTCGTGGCTTGGTGGACGTTCTGGTACCCGAGGTTCCGGAAGACATCTTCCATCATATCCTCGAACTCGAATCCCGAGAGCTCGTCTAGGAGTTTCGGCATCGCTATTGTCCCTCAGTTTCGCAGGTCGCAATCGATCGTCCAGTACAGCAGTGGGGGGGAACGGCAGCCATACTGGATGACCGTGTAAGCCTGCAGTGATAATTGTTCGGGAGCTATTTCCACAATTGGAAACACCGAGACACATTCGCCCTACAGCAGTCTGTGGTTGGGTTCGGAGGATTCGACCGGTTCCTCGATCTTCCGACCGTGCCCGTAGCACTTGATGCCACCACGGTCGCCAGAGTGTGCTACCACGTCTATTTTGTTGTCATACCCATCAGGGCACGAGACCCACTCTTCGAGACAGATGTCGTCGGACAGAAGAAGAGAGACACTCAATTGATCTTGCGCAGAACACCGCAGGCGGTGGTTTCACGATAGAGGCACGTGCCGCAGTCCGGGCAATACCTCATAAACGGCAGACGCTTCCGGTCACGCTGCTGGGGTTCAGTGATGGAACACCCACAGAACGCGCAGGTCGGGAGTGGAGCAGAACACACAGATTCGTCTACTTTATTAATATACGATATGGGGTCGCCCGGATTTGAACCGGGGGTACGGGCACCCAAGGCCCGAAGGTTACCAAGCTACCCCACGACCCCGCATCACACCGTAGTGTGGTGGAGCGGTAAAGCGTTTCGTTATTTACCCCGGGACACTGAAGTACGATGTCAATGGTCAATGGGTTCGAGCCACAGACCCCAGTCGAATCGTATCATCCCGGTCCGCCGCGGTTCGTAACCGTCGGCGACCCGATCCGCGATCCCGTCTTCGTCCTCAGAGCCGACACGACTGGGCTCGATATGGACGCTACTATCGATCCGCACGATCACGGCCGAGACAACCTCTCTCCACGACTACCTGAGCTGTCGGCCACACCCACAGAATACGATTCCACAGAGTTCGAGTGGACAGTGGCCTCGGTTCCCGAGGAAAGTGATGGCGATGTGCTCTCGTTTGGGACCTCGACGACGGCGGTACCACGGTACGACACCGGAGACGACACCGTCGCCGAGTTCGAAGCCGACGTGCCCGGCCGCTATCGTCTTCGGCTCGACGCGCCCGACGAATCCCACGAATTGACACTGTACGCGTTCCCCGAAACTGATCCGGAGGCCGACCCGCCCCGGATCGAACTCGATGGGACCTATGACGAGGGTAACGAGACCTTCCACATCGAGTCGAACGCACGGCTCGCACCGTCGAGCGACGCTACTCGCGAAGATATATCGGTCGCGTTTCTGGCCGACGATCGCGACGCGCTGGCGACTCACGACATCGAAATTAACGACGACGGAACGACTGCGAGGGTCCCTCGCAGCGCGCTCGAGGGGACGGTCTGTCGGATCCACGCGGCCGCACACGACGGACGGGCGACTAGTACACAGGACGTGCTGGAGCTCGATCCCGACGGAACTGTCGAGACCCCGAACCGTCCGCCGGCGTGGCTCGACGACGCAGTAATCTACGAGATCTTCCCGCGATCGTGGGCCGGCGAACCCGGCGAGACGACATTCCAGACGCTGATCGAGGGGGATAGCGAGACCGGCGCGCGCGGCGTCGAGTATCTCGACGAACTCGGTGTCGATGCCGTCTGGTTGACACCGATCGTGCCAGCTATGAGCGCCGGTGCTGTCGGCGCGCCCGGCGGCCCCCACGGCTACGGGACTCTCGAGTATATGGGGGTCGCAGAAGACCTGGTGCCGGAAGGATATGACGACCCTGTCGAAGCCTATCGAGACTTCATCGAGGCCTGCAACGACCGAGATATCAAGGTCGTGTTCGACCTAGTCATCAATCACGCCGGTCGCGATATCGATCTCTTCCAGGAAACGATCGATCGAACGGGCGAGCTGACAGACAGCGGCCTTCTGTCGCTGCCGACTGTCGAGTCGTGGGATCACGACGCGACCACCTTCGACTGGTTTGATCGGGTTTATGTCCCCCGTTATGCGGAAGACGGGACGCTTGTTGAAACCGCTCCGCGACCGACCGGGTTCGCCGACACACGCTGGATGCCCAATTTCAACTACGAATCGCTCGGACTCCGGTCGTATATCCTCACTGTGGCTGATTTCTGGGCCCGAGAAGTCGGTGTCGATGGGTTCCGCTGTGACGTCGCGTACGGCATCCCCCACAGCTTCTGGATGGAGGTCCGAGAGCTCGTCCGGAGCGTCGACTCGGAGTTTCTGCTGCTCGATGAGACGCTGCCGAACGACCCCGCGTACGGTGCCTCCCAGTTTGATATGCACTTTGATACGTACGGGTTCACGCACACGGCCCAGGACGTTGCCACGCTGGATCGCGACGACCGAGCACACCCAGACCGCCTAGTCGAGGCCGTCCTGGCCCGGCACGAGCAGGGACATCCCGAATTCACGCGGTTGCTCAACGCCCTGGAAAACCACGACGAACTCAGGTTGTTGAATCAAACCGTGATCGATCCGGCCGATCCCGACCACGAGAGCCTCTCCGAGGCACAGTGGGAGCGTGCGATGACACTCCAGCGGGCCTGTTTCGCCGCGACCGTGACTCTCCCGGGCGTCCCGATGATCTACTACGGCCAGGAACGGGCGATCAGCCGCTACGGCGAAGGTCGTCATCGGGGTGAGGGAGACAGCCGCGGAATCCGGGACGGAGAGATCGTCCCACGAACCGACGTCCGGCCTGGCGGTCGTCAGCGTGCGTTTATGAACTGGGCTGAGTACGACAGCGATCACCTGTCGTTCTATCGGACGCTAATCGAGTTGTATCACAGACTCGACGTACTTGGATCCGAAGCGACCCTTGAGCCGATCGAGACCGACAGCCGGACGCTAGCAACGGCGTTCGTCCGCGATGTGACCCACAAATCAGGTGTCACAGGTCCGGAGCGAGTACTCGTCGTTTTGAACTTCGAAGACGACGCGGTGCAGCTATCGGTGCCGGCCGGCGTAGACGAGACGAACCTCGTGACAGTCGCGAGCGACGAGTCCGGCACGCTCTCGGTCGACACAGTTGGCGTGTTCCCACTTGAGACCGCGATAGATTATGATGCCGTCGGATTCTGAGCGAGGGACCGACCAGTAAAGCGTGTGGAACACCGGTTGGCCCGAAGACACATACCGCTCCCAGTCCTCGTGTCGGATATGGTAACGCCCATCGAGGTCGGCCTTGTCCTCGTCGTTCTCGCACTGCTGTTTGGTGCATACAAGGTCGTCAAGGCGATCAAGCCGTTCGTCTGGAACGCGGTGGTCGGGCTAGTGGTGTTCGTGCTCGCCGACGCGCTGTTCGGGCTGTCAGTTGCAGTCACTCCGCTATCATTGCTCGTTGTTGCGCTTGCCGGAGTTCCAGGCGCACTGCTGGTACTCCTCCTGTCGTATTTGGACGTGGCGTTCGTCGCCGGTTTCACCGTCATCGTGCCCGCAGTACTGTAGCCGATTGCAGGCGTTGACTGTCCCGGGGAGTACCGAGGCCAGCGAGTGGGTAGGTCACGCGGGGGGTTGCAGGCCCCAGATGAAGGCGATACCGAGTGTCGTAACGACCGCGAGAATTGCCTGTAGCGGTCCGCCGAGACGAATGTAGTCGGTGAAGCGGTAGCCACCAGGACCGTACACGAAGAGATTCGTCTGATAACCGATCGGCGTCATAAACGCCGTCGAGGCCGCGAACGTCACCGCGAGGACGAAGGCAAAGGCGTTGGCGCCCAACTGGGTGGCGACCTCTACGGCGACGGGGATCATCAACACGACCGACGCGTTGTTCGATATCACATTCGTCAGCAGAGCAGTCACGACGTACAGCACCCCGAGGACGACGATGGGCGGCAGCGAGGGCGCGATTGCGACGATCGTGTCAGCGATCAACTCCGCACCACCAGTGACTTCAAGTGCAATCCCGAGCGGGATGACACCCGCCAGCAGGAAAATGACGTCCCACTGTACGGAATCATAGATCTCAGTCGGTTTGAGACAGCCGGTGAGAACCATTCCGAGCGCACCGGCCATCGCGGCCGTCGCAATGTCGACCGGCGTTGCCGCGGCCACTCCAACTACTGCGGCGACGATACCAACGGCGACGGGGATCTTCGACTGCCGGTAGTCCGGACGCTCGACTTCCTGGGCGACGATGAAATCCCGGTTGTTGTTCAGTCGGTCGATGCTGTCGGTCGTCGCCTCAACGAGAAGCGTGTCCCCGACCCGGAGTTGTGCTTTGTCCATCCGTTCGCGGAGGAGTTCGTCACCGCGTCGCAGCGCCAGCACAGTCGCGTCGTAGCGCTCGCGAAAGTTCGTGCCTGCCAGGGTTTCCCGGACCAGCGACGAGCCGGGCGCAATGACGATTTCGACCAAGTTGTGTCCGCTCTCGGGCCTTTCAAGTTCGTCGTCAGTCACCTCGATGTCTGCGAGCAGATCCAGTCCGTCGGCGTCCATAACCTCGACGAGCGTGTCCCGGTCAGTCCGGACAGTGAACACGTCGCCGGGCTGGATGACTTTCGGTCCGAGCGGTTCGAGAAACGTCTCGTCATCGCGGATCAGCTGCACGAGATCGACATCGAGATCCGTCTCTTGCAGTGCCGAACGGACGGTCTGGCCGATAATCGGCGAGTCCTCCCGGACGACGACCTCCGTGAGGTAGTCAGCCATCTCGAACTCGTCAGTGAGGCCCTCGGCGACTTTGATCCGTTCCGGAACGAGCCAGCGACCGACTGTCATCAGGTAGACGATACCGACAGCCATCACGAGGGCTCCGAGGGCCGTAAACTCGAACATAGAGAACTCTTCGAGGTAGGCGATGCCCAGTTCCCGGCCCAGCCGGCCAGTGATTTCACTGGCAAGGATGTTCGTCGAAGTGCCGATCAACGTGAGTGTCCCGCCGAACATCGAGGCAAAGGACAACGGCATCAACAGCTTCGAGGGCGAAGTCTTACCCTTCTGGGCGAGATCAGTGACCATCGGTAACAGGATCGCGACGGCCGCCGTGTTGTTGATGAACCCCGAGATGGGGCTGACCAGTCCAATCGTCGCACCGAGCTGTTTGGTCTCGTCTTCGCGGGTATGAGCGGCAATTTTCGAGCCCAGAGCCTGGATCACACCCGTCCGTCGAACGCCAGCGCTGAGGATGAACATCGCCAGAACGGTGATCGTCGCCGTGCTCGAAAAGCCTGACAGGCCCTGTGCAGTCGCGCTGACCTCGCTGCCAGGTTCAGTGAGGACGTACACTGGCTTCCCAAGTAGTCCCCACATAGTCAGTTGTTCGGTAACTGGCTGGACGAGCAGTAGCGTCACCATCACACCAATCGCAGTGATATCGACCGGGACCAGCTCCGTCGCAAATAGCACCAACGCTACAAGGATGATTGCGAAAACGACGAGGACGCCGGTCGAGAGCCCAAACAGTGCCACAGTATGGGGCTGGGAGCGATAGTTCAATTACTTTTCGAGATATTCGTCTGCGAGAGGGAGGGACAGTCGAGTCGCAGAGACGACAACACGGAAATCGAGTTTGGCGGGCGGTCAGTTCGAGAGGACAACACGTTGCTCACTGACGCGACGAAGACAGTCCTAGGCGTCTGTTCGACGGGCAGTTGCAGGGGATCTCCTCAGGCTACTCCCCGCCGTTCAATATCACTTCTGAAAATAGAAGTTCGCAGATCAGGCAAATATCTCTTTATAGCCGACAAGACCGCCGGACGTAAAGCTTCTAATCAGTCGGTACAGATATCGTTGCTGGTGCGGTCGCTGATTTCATTTCTGAGAGTGTATTTTCTCGCTGAGAAAACGGAAAATCGTTCGGGGTATTTATTGGCTATCCCGTGAACAGCTTTGACCACGCACGCTGATGCGTGCGGGATCCACAATGGATGTCAAGAAACTCTTCAACGACGACGACGCCGTAAGTCCGGTGATCGGCGTGATCCTGATGGTCGCGATTACGGTGATCCTCGCGGCTGTGATTGCATCGTTCGTACTTGGACTCGGCGATTCGACGAACACATCTCCGACAGCGGACTTTAATTTCGACTACAATAGTAGTGGGAGTAATAGTCTAGTCATCACGCACAATACGGGTGACAACATCGACGCGGACCGCGTGACCGTCAAGGTAGATGGCACCGCGGTTGGTAGTGGTTCGTATAGTTTCGATAGTGGTGGTTTCTCAGATACGATCTCTTCGGGTTCCTCAGTTAATGTGACTGGCTTCTCTGGTGGAGAGAAAGTCACGATCACGTGGAACTCCGAAGACCAGGAATCCTCGTCAACGCTCGGCGAGTACACAGTCCCGAGTTAACTCCCTTTCACCCTCCATCCATCCGCGGATGGGACTGATTCTTAGCAGGCGCGTTGAGTCACTTTTTTGTAATACGGTAAGTCTCATAAGTTCGTCTTGATGTGTACCGTTCACAACATTAAGCAGTCGCTGAAACAGTGAATCCAAACTACATCTGGTGATTTACCACGGCCCTCCGAACCGGAATCTATGATTCCCGGTGTATGGGAAATAGATAATAACTTAATGATTAATAATGATAAATATGAAGTATGGATCGCAGACACTTTCTCACAACAGGCACCGCTGTCGGGTTGAGTATGCTCGCTGGATGCGACAGCGACCAACCGTCGGGATCCGAATCGACGCCGACCGAGTCTACGACATCGACGTCCGAGCCAACGCCGACGTCCGAACCGACGCCGACACCGACCGACTGCGAACCGGAGGTCGTCAGCGAGAATATCGAGGAAGACACCACCTGGGACACCACCGACTGTCACCGGGTCGCGCTGGACGGGAACGTCAGCGTCAAAGGCGGAGCGACGCTGACAATCGAACCCGGTGTCGAGGTAATCGGGCAGTCCGAGTCGCGACTGTCGGTGCGCGACGAGGCGGCCCTCGTGGCGTCGGGCGACCCGGAGAACCCGGTCACGTTCCACGGCGAATCTGAAACGCCCGGCTACTGGGACGGCATCGAGATAACCTCGAACAATCCAAACAACAGCCTTGACCACGTCGACATCGCCCACGGCGGCGGCAACGACTATGCGAACCTCTACGTCGGGTACGGGAATAACGGCCTCGTATCGGTCACCAACAGCACGCTCAGACAGAGCAAGACGGCCGGACTCCTCGTGGAAAGAGGGGCGACCCTGTCGGAGTTTGCCAAAAACGAGTTCCGCAACAACGAGGGCGCGGCGGTGTATATTCCGACAAATATGGTGGGAGCGATCGACGCGGACTCGACGTACGTCGACAACAACGGGATTGACGCGGTCAGGGTGAGTGACGATTCGGTCAATGATGACGCCACCTGGTCCGGGGTTCCGTACCGCTTCGACGGCAACAATCACGTAATCCACGGCGGCGAGGTCACCGTCGAACCCGGCGCCCAGTTCACGATTAGCCAGGGCGGGCGGATCACGGTCAAGGACGGTGGGGCGCTCACTGCCGAAGGGACGAGTGACTCGCCCATCACCTTCGAGGGGGAGTCAGGCGCGCCCGGCTACTGGGAGGGGATCTGGATACGGACGGACAATCCGAACAACAGCTTCGACCACGTCGATATCGCTCACGGCGGCGGCAACGACGTTGCGAACCTCTACGTCGGGTATGGCAATCACGGCCTTGCATCGGTCACCAACAGCACGCTCAGACAGAGCGCGACGTGGGGGATCTATGTCGAGGACGGTGGCTCACTCGACGCGTCGAACAACACGTTCAAGAACAACGCGAATGGAGGCATCAGATACCCCTAGACCAGACCGTGACTGAGAACGCCACAATCGACAACCTGTCGCAGTCGTTCCCGACAAGGCCCGGCCGATGCGAGGCTACCCACCAACCCACTCGATCTTAGACCACCGTCGGAGCTGGTGAGCGCTGTACGCATCCTCTGTATCTGAAAGTCTTGGTATGCGCACCTATTAGAAATCTTAATGGGACCGCCGTGATTCGAACACGGGTCCGACGCACCCCATGCGCCGAGGATACCGCTACCCTACGGTCCCGCACTTGAGTCGAAGAGGGACCGCCAATTAAGGGTGTCGTTTCGGACCGCCCTCGTTGGACTCAAGGGTGCTGGTCCTTTCATACGAGTACGCGTTCAAGTTCGACTACCAGACCCGACTCGGCATCTGGATCAGCGACGAGACGGCCAAGACAGACAGCGGCCCCAGCCGGCGTATAGCAAGCGACCAGCTGGCTGTCGGGTTCGTGCTCACACTCGATGACTCCTGGAGCATAGACTGGGGCACCAGTGGCTACGCTCTCGGCAGCGCTGGGAGCGATCGTCACCGACGGGACGTTCTCCAGAGCGCGCTCGGCAGGGTGGACGAGTTCCCGAAGCGGTTCGGTTCTGCCGTCCTCGTGCCACCAGGCGAGCGCGTCTGCCAGATCGTGCATCGTCACCAGCGACCGGTCGGTGAAACTTCCTGTGGCCGTCCGCCGCAAATCACCCATATGAGCGCCGATACCGAGCGCCAGCCCGATGTCGTGACAGAGCTTCCGGATGTAGGTCCCACTCTCACAACGCACTCGAAGCAGTGCCTGTCGGTCTTGGACCCCCAGTACGTCTAGCGCGTGTATCTCGCGAACGCGAAGCGCTCGAACGACTGCACTTTTTCGTGGGGGCTTTTGATAGATCGGCCCCTCGAATTCAGCAACCTGTTCCTGAAGATTCTCCGGGGACTCGTCGTGTAACTCCAGTACAGTGATGTACTCCTTGATCGCGTCGTCGAAGACCTGTGCCATCCGGGTTGCATCGCCGAGCAGCACGGGCAATGAGCCAGTCACCTTGGGGTCGAGCGTCCCGGCGTGCGCGGCTCGGTCGAGTTCGGCCATATCTCGGAGCCAGGCGACGACCTGATGCGCGGAGGGACCGGGAGGTTTATCGAGGTTGACGACGCCGAACTCGAGCAGTTCGGCGGGCGAGCGCTCAGACGGTGGGCCACGGAGCATTTCAGAGGTCGTACTCGACGTCAGTGATCGGTGTCTTGCCTTCGTCGCCGGTCTCCTTGTATGACTGGACGGCGTGCAGCGTCAGACTGAGCACGCCTTGAGGACCCCAGCGAGCGGTGTTGATCGATAGATCATAGATCGAGAGGTCGTCAAAGTCGATGTTGTAGTACTCATAGTACCGATGAGCCTCACTTTCGCCGCGCTCAAGAGTTTCCTCGCGGGCCTGCTTGAAGGGCTTGTTCTCCCGCTGGGAAATCCGTTCAGCTCGGACCTCCAGCGGAGCGGACAGCCAGACTTTCAGATCGGCGTAGTTGCCGGCCATCCAGCCGGCCAGCCGTGACTCGAGAATTACCTCGTCACGCTCGCGAGCGATCTCGCGGAGTCGCCGGTCGAGGTCCCGGTCGATATCTTCGTCTTCCTCGGCCTTTTTGTTCAATTCTAGGGGTGTCATACCCCGCTCCTCGGCGAGGTCGCGAAAAATGTCCCCACCGGAGACGTGCTCGTAGTCCAGCGCATCGGCCAAACTCTGGGCAAGCGTACTCTTGCCGCTGCCGGCTGGGCCGGAGACGGTAATCAGCATATCTCCATTCGGTGCGTGTGATTCAAAGAGATTGCGTCTTCGAAGTGGAACTAACCGTCACGTCGGCGACGTCTGGACGTTGAGCGACTTGCGCAGGAACTGCGAGAGGCTCATCGAACACAGGATATACCAGAAGATCCACGCCTGCATCGGTCCGACGATACCGGCTTGCCAGCCGCTCACTTCACCGATCAACGGCATAACGATGACGGAACCGCTTCCACTACCGACGCCCACACCGAGGACCTGCCAGTAAACCCACAGGAACACAGGGATGGTAAGCAGCATAATCCAGGGCATCGAGCGGAACTGCTGTTTCATCATCCCGAATTGGTCGGTCATCATATCCATCTGCTCTTGGCGGATCTCTTCGAGCGCCTCCTCGTCGTCGCGTTCTTTGGCCTTTTGCTCGCGTTCACGAAGCTCTTCCTGTTTTGACTGGTAGTCGCTCATCCCCTCGAGGTTCGTCAACCGGTCCTGTAGCAACGTCGACCACAGGCCAGTGAGCACGGCAAGGACAAGGATAACGAGGTAAAACGGCAGGGCGGCATCGAGCGGCCCGAGCAGGATATCAATCGTGTGCCCGATCTGGTTGCGGATCGACGGCTGCCAGTAACCGACAAACAGTCCCAGCGAACCGGCCAATGCGACTTTGTCCCAACTCGACCAACCACTGTCGTCTTCGTCCGGTGGCTCGGCGTCTTCGAGTGCTTCTCTGACGCCGTCAGGATCATCGATGACGAACCCGTCACCGCCGGCATCAACGAGGATACCTTTCTCGATGAGGCGCCCCCACTGGCCACTCGTGAGTTCGTGGCTAACGTCGCTCCATCTGACGACGCCGTTGTCCTCGGCCGTTTCGAGGACGGTCTCGATGGACGACTCCATACTGGCGTCCTCGGCGACGAGGGATTCGACTTTCTGTGCCGTGCGTGCCATTGTGGATCTCTAATGCTCCAATCTAAATCAGGCTTTGCGTTCGATCGCGGCCTTGAGCTCCGTCCAGACCTCGTCGGGAGTCTGTTCGCCGTCGATTTCGACGAAACCCTCGTGGTCGCGGTAGTGATCGATCACCGGCGCAGTGTTGTCCTCGAACACTTCGAGTCGGTTTCGGACCGACGCTTCGGTGTCGTCGTCACGCTGGATCAACTCGCCACCACACGCATCACAGACGCCCTCTTCTTCGGGTTGGTTAAACTCGACGTGGTAGTTCGCTCCACAGTCGTCACAGACGCGCCGCCCAGTGAGTCGATCGACCAGTTCTTCTTCACCGACAGACAGCGAGAGAATTGCGTCGAGGTCGGTCATCGATTCGAGTTCCTCGGCCTGCTCGAGGTTGCGCGGGTACCCATCGAGGACGAACCCATCGGCAGTCGTGAGCGCTTCCTCGACGATAGCGTTGACCACGGCATCAGGGACGAGTTCGCCTCGGTCCATATACTCGCCGGGAGTGTCGTACTCCATATCCATATCGGAGATGTCCATCTCCTTGTTCGATCGGAGCGCGTCACCCGTCGTGACGTGCTCGACACCGAATGCCTCGACGATGTTGCTCGACTGTGTGCCTTTGCCGGCGCCCGGCGGCCCGAGCAAGAGAATACGCGGATTGCTCATACCAGCCGCTTTCAGCCCGGCATATAAATGGTTGTCCAAACCGTCGCGTCGCCGACTGCCGACGTTCAGTTCACAGTGAAACAGGCAAATGACAGACCGCAGGGAGCCACAACGGTTGCTGGGCAGACCGACAACGAGTACTATTAACGGGCCGAACGACAAACAACGCCCGATGAGTGATCTTCTCGTTCGCGCGGCCCGCGGCGAGCGGACCGAACGGCCGCCGGTCTGGCTGATGCGTCAGGCCGGCCGGCATATCCCGGAGTACAGAGAGATCCGCGACCAGTATTCCTTCGTCGAAGCCGTCACCAACCCCGAAGTAGCCGAGCGGATCACGCTGTTGCCCTGGGATCGATACCAGCCGGACGGTCTCGTGATGTTCTCGGACATCTTGACGATTCTCGAACCGCTGGGGTTCGACTACCACATCGAATCCGGCGTCGGGCCTGTGATCGAGAACGCCGTTTCGGGTCCGGACGACGTCGACCGCACCCCCGAGCCAATCCCGGAGCGTCTTGGGTACGTCGGCGAACTGCTGGACCGGCTCGACGATCGGGTCGGCGATCGAACGTCGTTGATCGGCTTTGCCGGCGGTCCGTTTACGCTAGCTTCGTACGCGATCGCCGGCGAGCCCTCGCGCAACCATCTCCCGGCGCGCAAGTTCCGCCTCCAGCACCCGGAGGCGTTCGGACGGCTGCTCGATCTGTTCACCGAGGCAGTCACCGAGTTCCTACAGTATCAGGTCGCTCACGGGGCGGATGTCGTGCAAGTGTTCGATACCTACGCCGGCGTCCTGCCCCCTGCCGACTACGAGCGTCACATCGTCCCTCGCCACCGGGAGATCGTCGACGCTGTCGATGCACCGACAATCCTGTTCGTCCGGAATATGAACGGGCGACTCCAGCAAGTCGCCGCGGCCGATCCCGACGTGGTCGGCCTCGACTGGACCGTCGAGATGGAGACCGCCCGCAGCGATCTCGGCAACCGGGGCGTCCAGGGGAATCTCGATCCGTCCGTGCTGTTCGCCGACCGAGAGACGATCCGAGAACGCACCCGAGCGATCATCGAGGCAGCGGGCCCGCAGGGCCACGTGCTGAACCTCGGTCACGGCGTCGACCGGGAGACGCCAGTCGACAGCGTCCGGACGTTCGTCGAAACGGCGAAAAACTTCCGGTGGTGACCCAGCATACGGCGACCGTAGGGAGCCGTTTCACTCGACCTAGCGTGGTCGCCTCGCGACCGCGGAAAGCCGAGCGGCGGAGCAGCGAGGCAGTGAGGTCGAGGTCGTTTTTTCCCACCGTTTTGGGAGGGAGTCGAGCGAAGCGAGACTACCCGACGCAATAAAAAGTGGTGCTTCAGTCCCAGTCTGGATCGGGCGCGTTCAGACACATCGTGCCCGGCTTGTCCCGACACTGGCACTGTCGGAACTGGAAGTACCCGGGATCGAAATCGGCGAGGAACGGCTCGGCTAGGTCCGCCAGCACTGACGGGAACCGGTCGTCGTCGTGCGGGATCGGGACGCGGTAAAACTCCAGGCCGGCTTCGTCGGCCTCTTCGCGGAGTTCGATATCGAGTTCCGAGAGCGTCTCGCTTTGCTCGTGCATAAAGCTGACTGGCTCGACGACGACCCGTTCGGCGTCGACGTTCTCTATGGCCGCCTCGATATCAGGCTCTGTCCAGACGACGTCGCTGCGGTTGTCGTGGTTCTGGAAGCCCAGCGCGTAGTCTTCGAGTCCCAAGATGCCAGCCATACCGTCACACCATTCCTCGACGTAGCGGTCGTAGCGGCTCCCCTCCTCGAGGTAATACCGGGGGGTTCCGTGGGCGGAAAACAGCAGCGTCGTCTCCGAATCGTGGAGGTCGACACCCTCACTCTCAGCGTACTGTCTGATATTCTCCGCGCGCAAGCGATTGTATGTCGGATGGCGGTGCCAGCCGCTGACCTCGTGGAGTTCGCCATCGAATCCGGCCTCCTCTAGGCCCTCAGCCAGGTGATCCAGCGAGAGGTTCGTCGTCGAAGGGCCACAGAGGGGATAGATCGGTAGCCCGAGCACCTCGTCGTGGCCGTCAGCGACGGCCTGTTCGGCGGCCTCGTGGGTGAACGGCTCCGTGTAGAGCATCCCGGAGTACGTCTCGATATCGTACCCACGGTTTCGGAGTTCAGTCTCCAGGGCCTCGGCCTGCGCGCTGGCCTGGTCGTTGAGCGGTGATCCACCGCCGATCTCCTCGTACTCCTCGATCAACCCAGATGCGCGACGTTCCGCGAGTTTGCCGGCGCGTTTGCGTGCGGCCCCCGGAGTGAGATCGGGGTCCTCCTCGATATCCATATTCGAGTAGAAGATTCGTTCAAGGTAGTCGACGACGACGTCGCGGTCGGCCGTCGGCGGTTCGCCGAAGTTCAGCAGGACCACACCTGTCGACATACACAGGTCTTACGGCCGGTCATAAATAGACCCCTGGGTTGCGGCGACAAAATTCGCGATGCGGCTCCTACGCTAACTCGAAGACGACCAACGGTCGTTCAGTCGTCTCGGATTCGCCCAGACCGACCTCGACCGGCGTGCCGACATCTACCTCCTCGGCGTCGGCCTGCACGCGGCCGGTCAGTCGAACGTCGTCGAATTCGGCGATACCGAGGACGTACGGCACGTCGTCCGCAAAGTCCGGCGTCGGGACGTGAGTGACGTTGTAGGTCAGCAATTCGCCCGTGGTCGGGATCTCGACTTCCTCGAGGTTCCCGGAGCCACACTCCGGACAGACCCGGCGAGGCGGCATCGATTGGTGACCGTCCGGACACTCTAGCGCGTATGGTTCACCGTTTTCGATCGCTTCCAGAGCCTGATCGTACCCGTCGTTAGTGATTTCGTCGCTCATTCTGCCACCTCCAGAACGTGGACAACTGCAGAAGCGACCGTCCCACCGGCGTTGTGGGTCAGCCCGACTGTGGCGTCTTCGACGGCGTCGCTGTTAACGTGATCACCGCGGAACAGCTTGGTCATTTCAGTGATCTGTGCGACACCGGTCGCTCCTACCGGATGGCCTTTGGCCTTGAGTCCACCCGAGAGGTTGACCGGCAGTTCGCCGTCGGCAGTCGTCTCGCCCTCGCGGGCGGCAGTGATCCCTTCGCCTTCCTCGTAAAAGCCCAGCCCTTCGAGCGCGAGGACTTCCGCGATCGTGAAACAGTCGTGGACTTCCAGGAAGTCGACGTCGTCTTTGGCGATGCCCGCGTCTTCGTAGGCTCGCTGGCCCGCGTCCTCGGTCGCGGGCGTCTGGACCATCGAATCTCGTTCGGCAAGCGAGAGGTTATCCGTTCCCTGGCCAGTGCCGGTGATTGCCACCGGCGTCTCTAGACCGTGTTCTTCGGCGTAGTCCTCGCTGACTAGTACCGTCGCGGCCGCGCCGTCGGTGATTGGCGAGGAGTCGAACAGCCCCATCGGCGTCGCGACCGGTGGGGCGTCAAGTACCTTCTCGATGGATATTTCGGTCTGATACTGTGCAAGGGGGTTGTTCGAGGCGTTGGCGTGGTTCTTGACGGCGACGTGGGCCAAATCCTCACGGTCGCCGCCGTGGACCGCGAAGTATCGCTGTGCCATCAGCGCGTACGCACCCGGGAACGTGATCCCCTGACGGATCTCCCAGAGGTCGTCCGCCGCGACCGACAGGCCGCCAGTCGCGCCAGCAGTCCCCATATTGTGCATACGCTCGACGCCGCCAACGAGTACGACGTCGGCCTCGCCGTTGCGGACGTCCGTGACAGCTTGTCGGACAGCCATCCCACCGGACGCGCAGGCGCTCTCGACTCGTGTGGCAGGCGCGTCGATGCCGACGGCTTTGGCCATCAACGGCCCCATATGACCCTGGTTCTCTGAGAGTTCACCCATAAAGTTCCCGACGTACAGCGCGTCAATCGCGTCGCGGTCGATCCCGGCGTCTTCGATAGCGGTACCCCCGGCTTCAGCGAAGAGGTCGCGACCGGTCCGTTCAGGAGACTCCCCGAACTCGGTCATACCGACCCCAGCGATGTGTGCGGATGCCATATGAATACTCCGTGTAATGTCAGGGCCTACCCAGTGATATAACTTCAGTTATCGCGTGTCCGATCGTCGGTGATATCGCTAGACCGGGAGGACGTACAACAGCAGGTAGACGACGATGCCCAGCGCGAAGGAGACGAGCCACAGGCTCGCAGCGACGCGACCGACTCGCGGATGGGCCGTCTCACCGAGTTCGGACGGATCGTGGGTCACCGCAAGCAACAACACGTAGTACACCAGTGGGAGACAGACGATTGCCAGTAGCATATGGATGCCAAGCACCGGGTAGTAAACCCACAGTTTCAGCGCCTCTGGACCGTCGAACGTGGTCGGCCCTTCGATTGCCACCCGGAAGAGATACAGGCCGAGAAAGGCGATAAACAGGACGAAACTCGCACCCATCGCCCGGCGGTGGCGCTCAATGTGCCCACCTCGGATAGACCGCCAACCGTAGACGATCGTGCCGATCGCCAGCGCGCTGATCACCGCGTTCGCGTGGGGGATCACGTGAAGCACGCTGTCCGGGGGCGACGGCAGCACGACCTCGGGCACGAGCTGTCTGACCGCCGCGATGACGACCACCAGCGATACGACCGTTAAGACGGTGGTAACCAGTGGAACGTGTCGACGGAGCGTCCGTTGCATTGACGTATCGTTGTCGTGACGGCTGTAAGTCAATTCCGTATCCGTCGGGCAGGCTCAGTACCGGATGAAGTCGTCGTCGAGATGTGTGGGCCTGGTCGCGAAGTAGTACACCAGGCTCCAGACGTGTATCAGGAGTCCAGCCATCCCGACCAATCCGATTGTGTTGCCGCTGTAGGTGGTCGCCTGGGCCAGATGGGGCGTGACAAACGGGTTGACGCCGACGACGAACGCCGCGAGTCCCCCATATATCCCGATGACTGCGAGTGCTTGTAGGAACGCTGCGACCCGGACGTCCGAATGAATCGCGACGAGCAACTCCCAGAGCCGACGCTTGAGGCTGTGTCGTCCCATCGCTGCGTAGTCGGGAGTCCCTTTGGACTGACAGTGGATAACTGTGATGGCTGTCCACATACCACAGTGACAACCACCCCGTTCACGCGGCAAGTCGATGTTCTCTCGGAGAGAAGGGTGTCATACAAGCTTCTTATGACCGCCCTTCGATAGCCTGATTCGCTCAGTACAGGGAATGTAGGTAACGATCCCTTTCTGTTCGAACGATTTCGATGATTGAGACTGTCCAATGATCAGTTCCAGCCTAGAGCTTGAAGTGTCACGGAGTACCGTGGTGAGCTATGGGGGATGAGGCTGTGGCCTCCGATGAAAGCGAGTTTTGGGAGCGACGCCACGATCTCTCACTGTCGCCGATAACAGAAGAGGATGTGGCCAAACAAGGCGTTGGACGCGAAAGACATCTGGTATTACTCGCTCATCTCAATGACGGAGATTTGATCACCGAGCTTCAACCGATACGTGATCGACTCGGTGATTTCGAGTGCTTTGAGCCAATTACCGAGCAGAACCTTCATATCACGGTCAAAGTATTCGGAAATGTGGTCGAGAATCCGAGTGGGGAGGCTGAATACTCGTTGGAGGAGGAACGTGAACTTGCGGACGAGCTGGGATCAGTGTTGGATGATTTCCTGCCATTCCACATTGAGTTTCCAAGATATAATCTGTTTCCGACTGCAGTGTACGCTGAAGTTGACGACGATGGTCGATTTCGAGAGATGAATCGCAGAGTGTGTGGACTCTCCAACGTTCCCGTCTTGGATCGAGATACGGTTGGATTCATTCCCCACCTCACGTTGGGCCATTTCACCCAACAGAGTGGCTATGAACGGTTGGTCGAGTATCTGGAGACCAATAGACGACTGGACCTTCCGACCACCCGTGTCGAACAGGTGAAATTTGTCGCTCTCGACTTCTCGAAAGGGCGTTTCCCGCCGTACGAAACGATAGAAACGTACCAGTTCGAATGATGCAGATTGCTAAGCGTGCTCTTGTGCCGTCGTGTTTCAGTGTAAATGGCGTGCAAGATACACAGAATACACTGAACAGGCAATTCGTTTTCTAAATTCCTGGAAACAACACCCTAGTGAACTGTTCTATGACACCCTCACGGAGACGTCAAAACACCTGCCAGACCGACTGAATACGCCCGGAATCTTTTGGGTTGTCACCGAGTGGGTGTTGATATGTGTCCCGCAGACACTGAAACACTCGACGGCGGCGAACCCACTTGGTGGAAGGAAGCAGTCGTATACGAGATTTATCCACAGAGTTTCAACGACAGCGACGGTGACGGGACCGGCGACATTCCTGGCATAATCGAGAAAGCCGACTATCTCGACGAGTTGGGGATTGACGTTATCTGGATGACACCACCGTATGACTCTCCGCACGCGGACAACGGCTACGACATTCGGGATTATCGCTCGATTCTCGACGTGTTCGGCGATATGGATGACTTCGAGCGACTGCTGGAGGAGTTGCACGACCGCGATATCCGGCTCATCTTGGATATGGTGTTGAACCACACCTCCGACGAACACGCGTGGTTTCAGAAATCACGCCGTGAGGAGGACGGCTATGAAGACTACTATCACTGGGTCGAGGGCGACCCCGACCAGCCTCCGAACAACTGGACGTCCGGATTCGGTGGGTCGGCCTGGACGTACGATGACACGCGGGAAGCGTGGTATCTGCATCTCTTTCACGAGAAACAGCCAGACCTGAACTGGCGCAACCCAGCGGTGCGCCGTGAGATGCACGACGTCGTCGAGTTCTGGCTACAGAAAGGCATCGACGGCTTCCGCTTTGACGTGTTTAACGTGATGTCCAAGCCCGAGGGGTATCCCGACGGTGACCCTGACGGCGGCTGGGTCGGGATGGAACACTTCGCGGACGGCCCTCGGATTCACGAATACATCAGTGGGCTCTGCGACGACGTGCTCGCTGGGTATGACGTATTGACTGTCGGCGAGGGGATGGACATCACGCCGCGGTCGGCCAAGCGATACTGTGGCCCGTCCGGTGACGGGCTGAATATGGTCTATCACTATGACCATACAATGCTGGATTACGGCGACGGCGGCTGGTGGGACATCGTCGACTGGGAGGTCTCGGAGATCCGTGACGCGCTGACGAAATGGGTCCGGCAGCTGGAGGTGACCGATGCGTGGAACACGGTCTATCTGGGAACCCACGACACACCGCGGATCGTCTCCCGGTTTGGCAATGACGACCGATACCACTACGAGTCGGCGACGATGCTCGGCACGCTGCTGTTGACGTTCCCAGCCACGCCGTTTTGCTTCCAGGGCGACGAGATCGGGATGACCAACTACCCCTGGTCTTCGCGGGAGGAGATGCGCGACGCTGACGCAACGAACCGGGTCGAGTTGGCTCTGGAGGACGGTCGTGCCGAGACGTTCTCCGACGTGGCCGATGTCGTTCGCTATCGCTCGCGGGACAACGCTCGCACCCCGATCCAGTGGTCAGACGACGAAGCAGGTGGGTTCACCGACGGTGACCCGTGGATCCCGGTCAACCCGGCCAGCGATGCGATCAACGTCGCCAACCAGCGAGGCCGACCGGACTCGGTGCTGTCGTATTACCAGCGACTGATCGAACTTCGTCACAACGAAGACGCGTTAGTCTACGGCGTGTACGACCTGCTGACTGACGATCACCCCCGCGTATGGGCCTTCGAGCGCTCGTTCGAGAGCGAACGCTTGCTGGTCGCACTCAACTGGGCCGGACGGACATCACGGGTCGATCTCTCCGAGGCCGGCGAAGTCGCGTCGGTACTCGCCTGTAACTACGACGACCCCGGAACCGATCTCGGCGCACTCACGCTGCGGCCATACGAAGCGTGTGTCTTCCGGGTCGTGTAGCCACTTCAATCCCGCATCTGGACGATGTCAACCATCGAATAGATCGGAACGTCGAGGATTTCGTCCTCGCCGTGCTTGTCAGTGAGGACGACTGCCGCTTCGACTTCGCCACCCAGATTGCGGATATGCTCGATCGCCTCGGTCATCGTCTGACCGGTGTCGATGTTGTCGTCGACAACGTAGCAATCCCGGTCGCGGATCGACGAGAAGTTCCGCGAGAACGAACCTGAGCCGCCACCGCCTTCGTCGTTCCACTGGTACTTGCTTGGCAGGTACACACTGAGGTCAGTGTCAAGTTCACGGCTGATAACCGTCGCGAGCGGACCCCCAGACGTGCCGACCCCGACCGTCAGATCGACCGGATCACTCTTGTCGCCCAACAAGTCTGCCATCGCGATCCCGACGTGTGTCAGGCGGTTGCTGTCGCGACCGACTGCACTCCAGTCGACGTGGACATCCGAGGGACTGGCCGCTCCAGCCAGTTCGTCGGTCCCTTCGCCGCTCTGATCGACGAGCCAACTCGCGGTCTCTCTGGAGACGTTCAGTTCGTCCGCAATCTCACCCTTCGAAAGACCTCGTTCCGTGAGCTCACCCGCACTGTCGATGAGTTCTTCGGTGGACTTCATTCGTCGACTCGTTTGAGCGCCGGGAATAAAACCACCTGTGGTCTGCGTTCGCGGGCACGGGTGCACCAGTCTGCAGGGAGCGACCGGGAGACGGGACTCCTAGGCCCGACAGGGCAGATGAATACGACCACGTCGTCGTGTGTGCCGTCCGCGATCGAGGCGACACACCGCGACTATGAAAACGTTTTTCTGAACTGCTCGGCAATTACTGGCAGGATACATGACGATCACGCTCATGGATTTTATGGCTGACTGGTGTGGGCCCTGCAAGACACAAGAGCCGATTATCGAGGACTTAGAGGAAGACTATCCCGACGTCGAGTTCGAGCGGATCGACGTCGACGAGCGACAGGACATCGCCAACGAGTATCAGGTACGCTCGCTGCCGACGCTCATCGTCGAAAACGACGACGGCGTCGTCGAACGATTCATCGGTGTTACCCAGGCCGGGGACCTCGAAGACGCACTCGAACAAGCAGGCGCTTGAACATACTGCCCGACCTGTTTCACAGCTCTTCTTCGCGCAACTGTAGTTCCGCGACGATTTCGTACGGATCGGCCCCCTTGCGGATCTGATCGAGAATCAGGAACGCTTCGGTCGGTGAGAGGAAGTGTCGACAGACTGCCCGTCCCAGATCCGTAGGTTCGAGCCCGTCGATGAACTCGTATTCCAGCAGCTTGCCGATCGCGTGCTTAGTCGGAATCTCACCGAGCATCCGGGCGTTGAGTCGCTTGGCCTGGCTGCCCGCGACCACGAGGTTCGCGAGCGTCTCCTCGACGGCTGCGTTCTCGTCGTAACGTGTCATCACCGACTCCATCTCGCCTTTCAGCAGTTTGAACGCCACCTCGTCTTCAGTCATCTCCTGGCTGTTGTGGTAGCTGCCGTCGGGTTCGACGAGGACGTAGACCGTCCCCTTGTCGTGATAGTCGGGTCGGCCGGCCCGGCCGAGCATCTGGTGGAACTCTTGGACGGTCAGCCACTCGATACCCATCGCTAGCGAATCGAAGATGACCTGCGAGGCCGGGAAATCGACCCCTGCGGCGAGCGCGGCCGTGGTCACGACCGCTGACAGATCCTGGTCGGCGAACTGCTGTTCGACGCGCTTGCGTCGCTTGTTGTCCAGCCCGGCGTGATACGGTGCCGAAGAGTACTGTAGTTTCCGGGAAATCTCGTGACATCGCCGCCGAGAGTTGGTGAAGATGATCGTCTGACCGCGGTAGCCTTTCGAAGATTTGGTGTCGAACGCGCGCTTGACGAGTTTGTCCTCCAGATCGACCTTCTCGTAGGCGTCGGCGAAGGTGACGTGGCGCTCGATCGGTACGGGACGTTCTTCGAACTCGATGAGTTGGGCACTCAACTTCTCGGACAGTTCGGAGGTGTTGCCGACTGTCGCAGACAGGTAGATCCACTGGGTGTCCCCGGCGTCGTGGGCGTTCGCGCGGCCGTCGTGACGCTGGGCGACGGTCCGTTCGACCTCACAGTAGTACTTCAGCCGGGAGATCAGCCCGTCAAGACGGTGGCCACGCTCGCCCTCGCCGAGGGTGTGGACTTCGTCGATGACGACCGTCCCGATCGTCCCCAGGTCCTTACCGGTCCGCAACGCGTGGTCGATCCCCTCGTAGGTGCCGACGATCACGTCCGCGCCGGGATCGAACCGGTTGTCGTCGCCGCCGATCCGGCTCGATCCGACCCGCAGCGTCACGTCGACGATGTCGCCGTACTCCTCCTGGAAGTCGTTGTATTTCTGATTGGCCAGCGCGACAAGCGGGACGAGAAACAGCATCTTCCCCTTGCCGTTGAGCACGCGGTCGATGCCGGCCATCTCGCCGACCAGCGTCTTGCCCGTCGCAGTCGCGGAGACGACGAGCTGGTCCTGGCCCTCCGTCGCCCCGTTCTCGACGGCGAGACTCTGGACCGGCAGGAGGGTATCGAAGCGGTCCTCCAGCTTGGTCTGGATTCCAGGGTGGAGGTTGAGTGAGTCGGTCGGGACGGGATCGACCTCGTCGACAGTCGCGGAGATTTCGTCGAATTTCGTAAGTTCGGGATCCAGATCGCCTGCGAGCAGGTTCGTGATCCGATCGAGATCCTGCACGTCGAGCAGGAGTTCTTCGAGTCGGTCGCGTGCACTGCCGGTCACGTCGCCGTGATAGGCCAGCTCGCGTTCCAACTCTTCGATCGCACAGTCCGGGCAGATGTACTCGTTGTCGGCCTCGATAGCCGTCTCACTGGTGATCGGAGAGTATTCGCCGGCAGAGGCACAGTACCGGCAGGTGCGGACGACCTTCGCCTCAAGTTGATAGGCGTCGAGCATCTCCTTGAGGCGGGTGCGACCGCGTTCGGAGGTCTGCTCGGAGATCCGGATGCGGGTCGCTTGCCGGGCGAGTTCGACGAACTGGTCGGGGCTGATCGGCTCCTCGCTCGAACCGCGCTTGACCCGCAATCGGGCGGGACGGGGACCGGCGCTGGTCTCTTTGAGTTCGAGGATTCCTTGAAGTACGCGTTGGCCGTCGCGCTGGACGGCGACGCGGACGTTCTCACCCTGCTCGTGGAGGAACAGCGTGTCCACCTGGGCGACCTGCTGTGACACGCGATACAGTAAGGGAGTGGGCTATTTCAGGGGTTCGGAGTCGGATCGCCAACGACGGCTGATTCGTGTGGACGCTCGGCTATGTTTCCGCGGCACGAGACTGGTCTTGACGAGACGAGAACTCCGGTAACGCTCCGAGAGAATGTTCGATCCCAGTCAGAGCCAGGTTGCGGCGAGGTAGCGTCACCGGCAGCACGAACCCACTTCGGGTGACTTATTATTGTCCCGAATCAATGTGTTCAGGAATGAGCAACGCGGCACGTGACGTCATCGAGTTTATGCTGACAGCGACGGTCTATACGGACAATCGCGATCTGGACCCGGACGATCTACCCCCGAACGTTCGACACGTATTCTGGGGCGATGGTACCATCGAGCGCCCGCTCACGCCGACCGTCGAGACCGCTCGTGAGGCGACCGATATCGAGCGGCCCTGGGACGCCGTTTCAGGGCTAATGTTCACTGATCACGACGAGTTTGACGGGGCGTTGACGTTCACCGAACGGGAGATGGCCGAAGAATGGCTCCTCGACCGGATTGAGGCCGAGGACGTCCTGCAAAACCCCGTTCTTGCCGCCGAATATGGCGACGAGTTCGACGTCACCCACGAACGCGCTCGAGAGCACAACCGTCCGGTCAGGGCCGATCGAGTCTGGATCGACTCGATGCTGGAGGAGTATTTCGACGACGAGGACGAAGAGGAGATGCTCGATCTTGTCGATGTCCGGGCCCCCGAAGAGGTCGAGATGCGGCTGGACGACCTAGTGCTCACGTCCGATCAGGAAGACGAGATCAACAAACTCGTCAAGGCGATCGAGCACCGCGATTACCTCGCACAGATCGGCCTCCGTGAGATCGGGAAACTCCTCTTTGTCGGCCCGCCGGGTACCGGAAAGACCAGCGTCGCGCGGGCACTGGCACACGATTTGGACCTCCCGTTCGTCGAAGTGAAGCTCTCGATGATCACCTCTCAGTACCTCGGGGAGACTGCCAAGAACGTCGAGAAGGTGTTCGAGGTCGCCAAGCGGCTCTCGCCGTGTATCCTCTTTATGGACGAGTTCGACTTCGTCGCTAAGACGCGCGCGAGCGACGAGCACGCCGCGATCAAGCGTGCGGTGAACACGCTCCTGAAGTCGATCGACGAAGTGAGTCTGATCGACGACGAGGTGCTGTTGATCGGTGCGACGAACCACCCCGACCAGCTCGACGCCGCGGCCTGGCGACGCTTCGACGAGATCGTCAACTTCCCCAAGCCCGATCGGAGTATGCGTGCGGACATTCTCCGGGTCGTCACCCGCGAGATGGAGATCATCGATTTCGATCCCGACACGCTCGCGGAGATGACTGAGGGGCTGACTGGAAGCGACCTCCGACTCGTCCTCCGTGAGGCAGTACTCGATGCACTGACTGAGGAACGGACCACGCTCACCCAGCAGGACCTTGAAGATGCCATCGCCAACTTCGAGGAACGTGACAACCTCAAGAACCTCGATATGATCGAAGGCGACCACGACGCGCTGGTCGCGGGCGGCACCCCTGGCGGGGACAGCCACGACCACGAGCACTGATCCACTCCGGGCTGTGAGTCTCACGGCCCGAGACGACACCGCAAACGCGAACCGTCGGTGCTCGCAGGTCGCCACGCCGACTGGACATCGTTTTCATCGTTGAGCACGAACCACGGGTAATGACTGATCCGACTACGCTGGACGTGACGATCGTCGACGGCTACGTCGACGAGCCCGCGCACTTCGGCGTGCCACCGTATATCTCTACGTATCCGCGCTACGTCGCCGGTGCGCTGGTCGACGCCGGCGTCCCGCGCGAGCACATTACCTACCACACGATCGATGCACTTCGCGAGGAAACCGCCCGCTGGCAAGCGGTTGCCGAGGCCGATCTGACCGTCTACGTCGGTGGGATGACCGTCCCCGGCAACTACGTCGGGGGCACACCAGCCGAGCCGGACGAAGTCCGGAGAATCGCTTGGACGGCGGACGGCACGTCGATTATGGGTGGTCCAATCCGGTTTGGCGTCGGCGAAGAGAACGTCGGCGCGAGCGAGACCTCCCGCGAGGACCTCGATTTCGATTTCGTGGCGGGGGCTGACATCGAGGCTGCAGTCTTCGATCTCGTCGAGAACGGACTTGAGGGATTCGAGCCGCGGTATCGCGGCGTCCCGGAAGAAACACGATGGGCACGAAAGGGCGCGTTCATCGTCGAAAAGCATCCCAACCATCCGGACTATCTGCTCGCCGAACTGGAGACATCGCGGGGCTGTCCCTACCGGTGTTCGTTCTGCACGGAGCCGATGTACGGCGATCCAGACTTTCGACCGCCTGAGAGTGTCATCAAGGAGGTCGATGCTCTCTCCGAACACGGCGTCAAGCACTTCCGGCTCGGTCGCCAGGCCGACATCCTGGCCTACGGCGGTGACGGCGAGCAACCCAATCCCGAGGCGCTCCGGTCGCTCTATCAGGGGATTCGGGAGGTCGCGCCGGACCTGGAGACGCTACACCTGGACAATATGAACCCGATCACGGTCGTCAAGTGGCCTGAAAAGGCCCGGGAGGGAATCCGAATCATCGCCGAGTACAACACGCCCGGGGACACGGCCGCGTTCGGACTCGAATCCGCGGATCCACAGGTCCAGAGCGATAACAACCTCAACGTCACCGCCGATGAGTGTCTGGAGGCCGTCCGAATCGTCAACGAGGAGGCGGGCTGGCGACCGGGCGAGGACCCCGAGGACGCACCTGCCTTCGGAGAGGACGCCGCGCCGCGCCTGCCGAAGTTGTTGCCGGGGATCAATCTCGTCCACGGCCTCAAAGGCGAGCGCAGAGAGACCTTCGAGCACAACAAGCGGTTTCTCCAGCGGGTCTACGACGAGGGACTGCTGCTCCGGCGGGTCAACATCCGACAGGTTATGGCCTTCGAAGGGACCGAAATGGAAGACACTGGCGCCGAGATCGCGGCCGATCACGAGCAACTGTTCAAACAGTACAAGCGGGAGGTCCGCGAGGAGATCGACAACCCAATGTTACAACGCCTCGCGCCGCCAGGGACGATCCTCGAGGACGTCCATCTCGAATACCATCAGGACGGCAAGACCTTCGGCCGTCAGCTAGGGACCTACCCGTTGCTCGTTGCACTACCCGGCGAACGCGAACTCGGAACGACGACCGACGTGGCAGTAACCGACCACGGCTATCGCTCGGTGACTGGTGTCCCACATCCACTGGACGTGAACTCAGCATCAATGGACGAACTGCAGGCGCTTCCGGGGTTGGGTCGCCAGCGCGCCGGCAACATCGTCGTCGATCGACCCTATGACAGCATCGAGGAAATCGGAGCGACAGACCTCTCGAAGTTCGCGGTCGCCGAGCGCGCGGAATGATCGGCGACTCGGGTGTGAGAGAGCTGTCAAGACGACGGCCGTCATTCGAAATCCTTTTTTCCGGGTCCCTCCCACGTAGGAGTGCGCGCCGCCTTAGCTCAGACTGGGAGAGCACTCGACTGAAGATCGAGCTGTCCCCGGTTCAAATCCGGGAG
>ENA-ORCS01000338-ORCS01000338.1-marine-metagenome-genome-assembly--contig:-NODE-338-length-39429-cov-4.838102_pt1 | contig 39429 bp, 46 predicted proteins | sample MGYA00237781_ERZ508513 | MGnify/ENA primary metagenome ERZ508513 (study PRJEB26184, sample SAMN06268793) | marine metagenome | isolation source: Eden Landing Ponds, San Francisco, CA, USA | place...
CGCTGTCAGAGAAAAACAATCACCTAACCCAAAATTTAGGACAGAGATTTTTAAAGAAAGAAGAAACCAATAATATTGTAGAACTCTGGTATATGAATTATCTTTCAGCTATTTCCACAGTATTCAGAAAATTCTTAGGTCTTTTTCTTGGCGGCTACTGGACTTGGATAGGAATCACGGTGTACGTTTTCTACGATAACCGTGATGCTTTGATACAGTTTTTCCAGACAGTGAATTTGATACCGCTGTTCCAGTCAATCGGGAATAATTTGGCGAATGCAGATCAGGTGGTTCTTTCGAATACGGAGAATATTCTTCAGGGCTCTGTTTCAGCGATGGAGTATTCTATCTCATTCTTGAGTTTTCAGTATACGATGCAGTTGGAGGCAGCTGCGTACTTGGCTGCATTCATGGCTATTCTGGGAGGACTCGCCTACATCGCTTGGTATCTGAAAGCGTTCGATAGAATTCTGATGCAGGGGATCTTCGGTCCTGGAAGCTCGCATTGGGTAGGTACACTGGTTTTAGCGCCTGTCGGGTATGCTTTGATCGTGTACGCTGTTCGTGGAGAGATGCCTTTCAGCGGTGTTTCGCTGTTTTTCGAAAACATCGAGACGGTTTGGGAGTCGGTTAACAATGTGCAGGTTTTGGAAGTTGATTTCAGTTTTGGCGGCAACAGCTCTGAACCAGTCAATAACTCGATTGCGTAATGAATCGTAAGGTTCTTTTAAAAATACTTAACCGACAAAATAGTTTATATGTCTAAACCTTCTGTCGAAGTAGAGGTTCTAAAAATTGTTTCCAAAGGCGGCTACACCAAGGTCAAGTTCGCCAACCTTACTGCAGGTAAACGCTTGAAAACAGTATACAGGAACAAATTCACTGTCTACTTTGAGGAAAACCCAGGATGGGATGAAGGACAACAGATCAAAGTCCCGTTCGACAAGTTGATCAACAGCCAATGAAACCACGACACTATGCTCTATCGGCGCTAGCTGCAGTACTCTTACTGAACAATGCCACCGCTGATCTGCAAATCCAAAACCAGCTTGGAAACGATCTGCAGCCCGGGCAAAACAACGCAGTCGGGAACTTCACGGTTACAGCTTCTAACGAGACAGTAGAAGTCACAGACATTGTTACGAACGGGCTTCCGTTCACCGCCACATATTCGCCGTCCAGCTTCACCGTAGACAACGGATCTCGGAACGTCGAGACCGGGATTTCTGTTCCGTCTGATTTCCCTGCCGGCAATGTTTCCGGCGAAGCCATTTTCGTAGTTTCAAACCGTTCTAACATTCAGAAACCGGTCGATTTCGAAGTGGTCGAGAACCGGAACTGGACTATCACCGATTCAACGTTCAAAGAGAATGTCTCAGTAGGTAACGGCGGGAAACTTGGCGAAATCCAGTTCGAAAACAACGGTAACACACGGGTCGACCTCCAAGTCAATCAGTCCGGCAATCTCACAGAGTTCCTCGGGCTCGAATCCACCACACTGTATCGTGGCACCAGCGACACCTACTTCGTCAACTACGATATCCCACGGTCCACAGAATTCGGTTACTACAACGCCTCAATCACGTTCTACACCGAGACAGGGAATGATTCACGGACACTCAATCTCTCCACACGGTTCTTGGACAAGATCCCGCCTGAACTTGTAGCCAAACAGTTCGAGAATTTCTCCGCTACGAAGCCTTCAACGTTCAAAATCGACGCCACCGACAACATCGAAGTCAACCAAGTCAATGCCGAGGTCCTCTACGAGACACAGGTCCAACGCAACAACTCCACGGTCACAGTCAACCAGTCTTTGGAAACCATCGAGTTCGACCGGCAAGAAGACACCACAGTCTGGAACGGCGAGATGCAGAACAACGACCGTGTCGGAGACTACTACATCAACGGATCAATTACAGACGGAGCCGGCAACACCGTCTACTTCACAGACCGGTACAGCGTCAACCAGCTGGACGTCATAACCACCCAAGGCAATGTCGAGCTTCCAGCGTACAAGTACGACACCGAGTTCACGTATCCAGTCGGCAACATCGAGAGAGACACCGATCTCACAGTAACTCTGGAAAGCTTCAATCAACCGCTTGGAGACGACAGCAGCGGAGAGTCCTGGTCAATCGGTGTGAAAACGCCAAGCGGGAAAGAATACTTCTCCCAAGTCAATTCCTCAGTAACACTTGAGCAAGCCGGTGAGATCAACTTGTTCGTCTACAGCGATACACCAGAACGATTCCAAGGAGAACTCGACTACAAACCTATCGACGAACACACCGGATTGAACAAGACCACGTTCTACGGCAGGTTCACCAACTACACCAGTCCGAAAGACCGGGAATTCGTACTGTACAACAAGGTCTACCGTTGTGACGGCCACTCCAGCCAGCTACTGAATAACTCCTACTGGAACTGCAGATTCAATATTTCAGCAAACACCGTACCACCACAGTCAGAGCTCGGTGAAGCAGTACAATTCGTGATCCCGCAGCAAGTCAAAGAAGAACAGGAAGAGCAGTGGCAGACCCGTATTGACGAAGCGAAACAAGAGAAAAATAATGCGCAGAACACGTCCGCATGGGCGCTCCGAATACTGTTCATTGGCTTAGTCGCAGGATTGTACGGTTTCAGATACTACCCTCGGCACTACGGCTGCTACATCAAAGCCACAAGCCGGACACAGCAGGCTCGAAAATCATTGAAAGAAATTCTCCAAGAAAAGTTTGGAGATAAAATACCAAGTATAAGCATTAGATGATACTATGACAGTCAAAGAACCATTCACTATCGATCTTTTCGACGGAAAATACTTCGGAGCATGGACGGACGACTGGGAAGAAACCCAGAGAGGGAAACGCCCGAAAATCCGGAAAATGGGTATGGGATTTTTCTCCAGCCTCTTACCGTTCATCAACTCCACGAAGGCCTTCAACTACGAAATCGACCCCGACAAGAACGTGAAAACCATCGACACCCTGTTCGGAATCACGTTCAAGGTCTTGATCCCGACCGAGAGCGTGCCCAAGTGCAACGTCGACGATACCATTTTCGGCAAAATCGAGAGTTTCAGCGAATCAAGGACGGCAGACCTGCAGAAGGAAGTGAAGGAGAAGAAGCGGAAGATCAGGCAATTAGAGCAGGATAAGAAACGGTTGATGGAAGAGCAGGAAGAGCAGCAGAAGCACAAATCCAAGAACGAAACCAAGAAAGTCAGCTGTCCGGACTGCGGGAAAAGCTACTCACCGCAGAAATGGACTGCTGAGGACGGAGTCTGTCCGAACTGCGAGTACACGTACAAACGCTACAAGAACGAGGACTAAGACAGGTGATTATCTACTAAATGGTAAATGACGACACGAATGTAACCCAGAAAATTCTCTCCGACGACGCCTTCGACGTAAGCGAAGGAGAGAGACACGCCAAAACCACGGCAGATGATATCGGACGAGGTGTTCAGCCGAACCAGTACAAGAACAAGAAGACCCAGGTCTACTCGAAAGCCGAGGAATTAGAACGTGGGATAGATGACGAGCTTGGCGCTCTCCAAAACCTGCTTAACGACTTCGAGGACTTGAAAAATTCCGATCAGTTCCAAGACGATTTCGAAAACGGGAGAGGGTTTGTCGACGCCGACGACTTCCAACTTGCAGAGGACATCATCGAGATCTTCAAAGACATCGTACCTCGTTACACACTCATCAAAGAGCTGCTCTACAATTTATCCGAGCAGCAGGACACGTTGATCGATATCCAGCAATTAGCTCAGGATGAAGGCCGGATCAAGGAGTACATCAACGAGCAAGTCAACTTGGATGAGAAGCGGTACCAACGGATGTTCGACATATTCAAGGAAGACATCCAGCGATACCATGAACGATTGGAGGGTATGCAGGAGGAGATGAACTCCATCAAGAAGACCGAGGCCAAGAAAAACGACGAACTGAACGAGACACTGGAGCAGCTATCTCAGGTTCTCGCTGCTATGCAGCAAAACGGTGTGCAGCAGCCACAATACAACCCGACACAGGGATCTGCGTATCAAGGACAGCAGCCAACCGCAGGTAATCAAGGGCAGCAGGTTCAGAACAACGGAGCGATGCAGGCCCAGTCACAGAACATTCGAACACAGCAAACCGGTCAGAACGGCCAGCAACCCGCTCAAAATCAAAGCCAGATGCCGGACCTTGACCAGTTCGACTTGAACGACAAGGAGAAAGAACTCGTCGAGAAATACTTTGAGATGAAAGACAACCCAGATTTCAAACAACAGAAACTTGCTGAAGAAGTAGATCTCGCTAGAACAACAGTCTCATCTAAACTCTCAGAGTTTGAGGAGAGAGGTATAATCCCTGAAAGGCAGGGTTAACCGAAGCTGCCAGTAATTACAGCTTCGGGATGCAGGAGGTGACAGCGGCTATTTTCATGGTTAGACAGCTTTTCGACAACAAGAAACAACGACCGGTTACAATCAAAGACGTAGAACAAGTAACCGGTGTCGAAGAGAAATACGAATACCTCGACGAATTAGACAAGGTAAGCTACAACGGCAACACGTTTCGGCTTTACACTCACCGACGACATCCGTTCCATAGCGACTACATTAAACTCCGGAACAGGATGAAGCAGAAGATCCCGCCAGAGAATATGAAACTCTACAGATGGGTAGACGACAAGCGTGTTGTATACCGTGAAAGAGCAGTCTGGGAGCTATGGCGGCGGTGGAAAGAAGGCTGCTACAATGTCTACAGGATCGGCGGCCAGCCACCGATGGAATACGTCTTCAAGAAAACCTGGATACAAAAAATAGACTAAACGACAGAATGATACTCGAGATACACCAGACACATCTATACGCCTCACTCGGACTTTTTCTTCTAACACAGTTGTATGTGTGGTCCAAAGTAAGCGATATCGGCGGCTACATGCTTGGTTCCGGAGCAGGACTGCTGATTTTCAAAATCTCGATGATCTACCTGCCGCAAATCTGGCCTCTCTGAGAAAATGGATATCGAAGTACCCCACGTATTGATGGCAGGAGTAGCAGGCATCATCCTACTCTTATTGAACCAGCAATACCAGTTCCTCTCAGCTGGTCTAATCCAGATACTGTTTGTTCTAAGCGGCGCTGCCTACCTGCTACGAAACCACAGTCTTGGATCAAATGACCCGGCAGAGAAAACCAGTATCAGCCCGAATGAGGCGATACCGGTAATCCAAGACTTTCTCAAGAGTTCTCCGGGTAAACGCCAGCTCTGGCTTTACGAAGACGATTATGAAGCCACGAAGATCCATGACCGGGTGAAGAAAACAGTCGAGAACGGTGAAGAGAAGAAATACTATGGAATTGTCGCCCGGCCTATCGACACGGAAAACAAGGAAGCGGATGTTACTCAGATGGTCCGGGAGATCTGGAACCTGACCGATAACGAGCACCATCAGTACAACGGTGAGCTACCGGTACGGCTTGGAGAAAAAACACGTCTGGATCCGTTCGACGACGTCGACGACTTCATCGAAAACCAAGGCACTCTCGAGGCCAAGGACGACCCGGATGATGGAAAGGTAACTCAAAACTTCAACCTGCAGAACTCCTCGAGTCGGGAAGGTGAGTCACGCAGTGAATGATCGGTACACTACCGGTTTCCAAGGCTTGGAGGTCGGCCACGAGAAGTACAAGCAGCATGTCCCTGAGAAACAGCGGAAACAGCCGCCACCGAACTACAGTCAGTCAATCCCGATTGGAACACAGTACCGTTTTCCTGGTGTGAATAGCCGGGATGAACCTGTTACCCGTGAAGAGGCCGGGATTGCGGAAATGCAGTTATCCAGCAGCGACCGAATCCTGATATGTGACAGGACGGGTGCCGGGAAAACTAGCCTGCTCAAGCGGATTGTCTATGGTTTGCATGAAGCCGGTCAGAAGATCATCCACCTGACGGACGTAAAAAACGATTTCGCAGATATTGATACAGAAGGCGGAGTTCCACAGGAGTTTATCGACGAAGCCGGGATGCATCCAGGTGAATCACCGGGAAGTATCCCTGTAGAAGTTTTTCAGCCACGTCTCTTGTATAATGAATACCGTAGAAGCCCGCCCGATGTCCTAGAGGGAATGGAGACATTCGCTTACGGTTTCCAAGATCTGCGGGAGTCCGAGATCAAGACATTGGTGAATGCTACCAGCGACACACAGACCGATATCCTGACCAACGCAATAGCTGCTCACGACGAATTGACGTACTCATCGTTGGAAGACACAGTTCTTTCGATAGATGCAAATCCACAGGCGAAACGTAGTTTGATGAACTCTATCCGCCGTTTGAAAGAGCAAGAGGTACTTCACGACGATTACCGGGAGAAACTGCCAGCAGATAGCTTAGAGGACGGTGTGGTTGCGGTTTCGATGGATAACTGGGATAGTTTCAAGCGGGAAGGCCGAGAGAAACTGGAAATCCAGATTGCCATTGCGTTGCGACGGATTAAGCACCGGCTCCGTGATGGCGATCTCAAAGGCCCGGTAACACCGATCTTCGATGAGGCCCACGTGTTCTGTGGAGAGAAAAACGATATCAGCACACCGGAGATCGTGGATATGATCGACCTCGGAAGAGCCTACGATATCCCTATGATATTTTCGAGCCAGCGTGCCAGCCAGCTTGATCAGGAGATTATAGATGGTTTGAGCCATTTCTTTATCGGGAAGAATGTGCCACCAGATCAGCGGATGGATTTGTTGAAGGCGGCTGACTTGGTGGATCACGAAGATTACTCTACAGGGAAATGGACCAAGATCTTCCGTGAAATGGAGAAATACGAGTTTCTGCAGGTAGATTCGGAGCGATCTCTATGGCGAGTAGTCAGTCCGTTTGCTCCGCCTTGTTTCCATCCTTGGGAAGACGATGAATAGCCTGAAGTGCAGCTTTACACAATCTCTTTTATAAAATAGGGTTACGATTTATTACGCAAAGGGAGGCGCAAAGATGAAATGGGTTCTACAGCTCACAAATACAAAGTCAAAGCCGGATGTCTGAGCTGTGGAAGAAAATGGAAAACCAAATGCAAACCCGATAAAAAAGCGCCTCGACGATGCCACGGACAAAACGGTTGTGGCAGCACCCAGATCTCCAAACACAAAGTCTGGAAAAAGGTTGACGGCGACCTCATCCTCATAGAAGATAAGACAGGAAAGAAAAACGACAACGGCAGCGGTGATCGATACTGGTCCTAAACACAATAATACAGTTAGCAACGCAGAACCCGGAAGCAACCGTACTCACAGGTTACACACTAGCTGCTCTCATCCTCTACTTCGGATTTTTCACCTTCCTTGACGACCTTCCGATTCCGTTGGTCGGCAATCTGAACATGGCCGGCTACGTCGTTATCACAGTTTCATTCTTCTATCATTACCAGATCATCAGCGCTCAAACCCACATAGAAAGCCTGTTCATGCAGATAACAAGCATTGTCGGGTTCACCGTCCTGACCACAGTAGTCGGCAAAGAACTCTACAAAAACCTAACATAGAAGTGATAAAATGGATCTCAAAATAATAATCGCAGTAGTTGCAGTAATGGCCGGAATCGGCTTCATGATCAACGGCAGCTATTTCACAGCCTCAGTGTTCGATGCAGATAGCTGCCAGAGCCAGAAAGTGAACATCAGCGGCCAAGTCTACAATTCTAAAGCCGAACTCAAGGAAGATGTTCTCTCGAACGGCGGAGAAACAGCCTGGAACGACATTCAGGAAAACATAGCCAGCTGGAAAACCCAGAACGGCGATCTCTACTTCGAACCAGCAGAATGTGAAGGGGTGATTCAATAATCAAACAGAAGAAACTGGCCGTAGCAATCCTGGTGGCAGCATTCCTGCTTGGATCTGCTGCAGCAGTCGTCACCAGTATCGACAGGATCAACTATAATTCGAACAGCGAGTTCTTCGGCGGTAGCCCAGTCATCACAATCGGTTACGTCTCGGATTTCTCCACTGACCAGATCGACGTCCACATCGGAAAAGGAGAACTCTCCCAAACGATTCTGGACGGGAAGACCCGGCAAGACGTTACGCTGGACGTCAGCAGTCAGAACAGCTACGCACTGTACGGCGTCAACGACCAGCCAATGCGGAAAATCTACAACTTCAAACCAATCAGCTACGATGCCGGAACAAAATCAGAAGCCGAAGACTGGGCTGATAGCAACTGCTACCAACCTGGCACCGGCCCTTTCGCCTACATCGACCAACACCTGACACTGTTCTCCGGTTACGACTACAAAGTATACTGTGTCAGGACCAACGGCCACTGGGGACAACCAGCACAACTCAAATCACCGACCGAACGCTGGACCACAGAATGGTTGCTCAGAGCAGACGGAGAAACACTTCAAAGCGCTACCCTGTCGAACGGAGATTTCGGCGGTGACAGCCGAGCAAAGCTTGGAGATCACGCAATAATTGAAAGCAGCGGAGCACTCAGCCTTGGAAACAATCCTCCCGAGCAAAGCAACAGCCTCGCACTTCACAACAACCAGTACCCGGAGAATTGGCGTATCATCGACAAAGGCCGTTACCAGACCTACAACAGCTACGTGGAGAACCAGTTGATCGACGATATCGGGAAATGGGGTAATGGAGAACTCAGCAAAGCAACCTTCGGAAACACTGCTAATTCGAAAAGTGAGCAGGCAAAGACACCGGACGACGACACACCGCTTACCGACGTCACAGTGGTCGACTCCAGTTTCACAGGCGGCCAATTCAAATACGATATGTCGGAAGAGCTCCTATTTCCTCGTTTCACAATCTACGTCGAGGCCGGAGAGAACGGGTACGTAGAAGTCTACAAACCGGTTGGACAAGCACAGATAACCTCTACAAGCGGGGCGACCTTTGGAGAGTTCGAATCCGGAACCGTATCAGCCACAGTCAAGAATGTGGGAGAAGCAGAAGGCAGCTTCACAGCCGATATCTCCGGCTGCAGCAGCGACCATTTCAGCTACGACGGCACTACGAAAAGCTTCACACTGGACCAGGGAGCGTCGACAACCGTTGATTTCCGGGTCAGCTTCTCCAGCGGCAGCATGGAGCAGGAAACCGTGTCCGGAAGCTGTACTGTCGAGGTCTTGAATCAGGAAGCTGAATCCACGACTGCTTCTATCGGTGTCACCGGTCAGCAAATGAATCAGTGTACACCCGGCAAACAATACGTAAAGGTAGAGAACGGGAACGAGGTGATCTACGAATGCACCGACGGATTCACACAGCAAGTCGTGGAGCGTTGTACAGATGAAGACGGTGACGGCACACCACAAGTAGCAGTTAGAACCGACGGAGAATACAGTTGTCAGGAGCAGGACGAACCCGTTGTAATCGGTAAATGCGAAACACAGATCTTCGGAACAGCCGTGACAAACCCGGTCTGCAAACTCGGCAACCAGTTCTCCAGCATTACGGGCGGTATCAGCCTCGGACTTTTCATGCTCGACCTGTTCGTAGGACTGGTAGCAGCAGCCTGGGGATTCTCGCAAGGATCAACGTGGATCTACGGATTACTGAGTGAATCCGGCGTACCAGCACTCAATTCAGATCCAGCGAAGATCGCAACCGGTCTACTAATAGCAGGTATAGCCGGTGTAGCGGTGTACTCGTTGTTCTCGAGTATCGTCATCAAAATCCTGATTTTAGCGGTCTTGGCGTTCTGGACATGGATCCAGCTCCAGATATAAGTTTGAAGACAGTGGTTCACAACCGGCTTTATTTAAAAAATACGAGGTCCAAGCTTCTAATACATACTATGGAATCTCATACTTCTACGCAAAACCTGGAAAACCCGTTGAGTGGGGAGAAAATAATTCCGGCTTCGAAGGTGATCAGGTAGAGCGGAGTTCGGAAAGGAACAGCGAAGAGAAACGGACAAGATCATCCAACCGGCCACTAGTGGTGGTTGGGCTATTGGAGACTGTGTGAGGACAAGTCTAAAGAATCCTTTCCCAGACTGGTAAACGATCCAGCTTCCGGATCTAAAATCCAGGCAGGGAAGGGCATAAAAGACGCTCACCAGCACCGGAAGACTCCATAGCAATTTTTTCCAAACGTCCGTTGTCCAGCTGTCCGATCTGCTTTACCCTAATCTATCACCAAGAAGCGCTCTCTCAACGAGGCAAAAATCATGGAGGTGACAATATAATTATGGACAAACGCAAAGGAATGAATAGCTGGGTAGGAGCAGGAGTAGGACTTCTCGCTGCACTAATCGTTGCATTCGTTGTAACAGGAGGAAGCTTCAGTAGTTTCGACGGAAGCAATCCAGATCCGAACGCAACCAACGGCGACACACCTGTCGAGTTCAAAACCGTTCAGTGGGACAGCAACGACTGTTCAACCTGCTACAAAGTCGACTTGGAAGCAAGAGCACCTGTAGCGTCCGACTTCGAAGCAGACATTTTCAACAAGGAACCGAAGGACGACGGTGAATACGCAAACTACGTTGACTACAACCGCAGCGAAGCAACCAGCGGTATGACACAGGGCGTCGACTACTACCACTCAGATGGAACCAGTACAGACACACTCACATGGTCAAGAACCATGGACATCCAGTCTGGAACCTACAAGGTAGCAATCGACGACGACGCCAGCAGCGAAGAGTACCACACACTGTTCACAGAAGTCAAAGTACCTGACACAGTTACATTCGGAACCTACGACAACAACAATCCGATCACAGCTGTCCAGCAGAGCGACTTCATGAGACGTGCAGCTTACAACACTGACTCCGCCGAAATCACAATGATCAACGGCGAAGCAGCACAGTTCTCTGACCTCGACGGAGACACCAACCTATCCGACTCTGCTTGGAGCAGTAACGACGACGAGACAGTGACACTGGAAAGAACGTACGACTACAAGCACGGTGTCGACCTGCTCGGAGAAGTCTCAGTAAGTTCAGTAGCTTCCTCAGTCAACGAAGCCGACCTCAAACTTGTCGCACAGACACCTGACGGAGAAAAAACGGTGTACGACAAGACAGTAGCTGAGAACGGAGCCAAGGTTTCCGGACTCGAGACAACAATCCCAGATCTCGGAGACGACGAAGACATGGATCTCAACCCAGAAGAAGTAAGCGGGTTAACCTGGACACTTGACGTCGAGTTCGACGGAACATCAGCTTCAGCCGACAGCACAGCAATCACCGTTGATGTAGACGACATCTACGGTAACAGCGTCGGAACAGCTGGTTCAACAAGCCTCACCTACTAGATCTGCCTGACGGCAGTCTGGAAAAGTCGAAGGCTTTGGAGGAAGGATCCCTGACCGGGAGCTTCCTCCCCTCTCTTCCTATCTATACAAAGAACTCAGAAAAAACAGCAAAATCTGAACCATGAAAACCAGTTATGAGATACTTCAAAATAACCTTTATTCTTCTACTTGTCATAGCTATATCTTCTGCGGTGACAGCGAATAAATTCAGTATAGAGACCCAAAGCGACTGGGATCAAGGAAGTTTTACTAATTCTACCTCTAGAAGCGGCAACCTCGAACTGTCTTGGGGAGGTCAAGATGGTAAGATAGAGATGATAACAGATATAAAATCAGATATAAGTATTTTTGACTACCAAGACAATCAAAATTATAGACCATTCTCAATCGGCTTACCAGATCAAGGAACAGATTACAGAAGAATTATAGGAGATCCTGTAGACTTTAACAATGATAATTATCCAGATATACCTTTCGTTGATTCAGATAATAACTTTAAGTATTATGATGTGAAATCAAAATCTACTATAGATACTTCATTAAATGTTGAACAGATAAGTGGGTCAGCCGATATTGGCAATGATGGAGATCAAGACTTCATATTAGAGATAGCTTCAAACAGCAATCTAGGATACTACGATATAGGATCAGGTTCTTTAGTAGATACTTCAGTCACAGTTGATGGTGATAGCTCTCTTGGTTATCCTGGCGACTTTGATAATGATGGAGATATAGATGTTGGTATACAGCATTCACCAGACACATCTACTGATATATCATATTATGATTTCGGTTCAAACAAGGTCACTAGTTTAGTTGAAGCAGAGACAGGTTATAATTATGGTCCGATAGGAGATTTTAAAACAGATCCTGCCGGTCCCGATTTAGTTACAACCGGTCCTACTTTTACAAATATATCAGCTAGCGAATCTACTATTTCCGCTTATAGCGATGGAACTTATGCAATTGGTTCTGCAGAAGACTTTGATAATGATGGTAATACGGAACTATCTTTCGTTGAATATGTTATTTCTGAAGAAGAATATAAGGCGATTCTCTATGACACATCAACCTTGAGTTATGAAGAGCTTACAAATGCTGATAATGATGGTTTTGGAAGGTTTGATATTGGCGGTGGTGCCGACATAGACTTCAAGCCATCATCAAAGTATACTTCCAAGGAATTCAGTTATGAGGATAGGCAGGTATGGAAAAACATTAGTTTAGAAGGTTTATCTCGACCTGGAAGCTCAGCGGTGAACGTGACGTTTGAAACAAGTAATGATGGTTTCTCAACTGTGAATGATAGCGTTAAAATCACGGATTCCGAACTTAGTGATGGTACCGGTGATTATAGTCTTTCCAATTTGAGCTATCCAACTACTGATGCTCGGATTAAGATCGATTATCAAAGAGGTAGTACACCGTCGATTGACAATGTCACAGTTTACAGTGAGATTGAGAATCAGCCTCCGACGATACCGCAGCAAGATCTTGAGTGGACTATGCTTGGAGGCAGCGAGTCTAAGAAACTGATCTACAGCCTTAGTGACCCAGACGGAAACGATATTGTAAGCCACAACACGCCGCCAAGTGGTTCTGAGTCAGCGTTTTCGAATTCGACTTACGAGATCACCGGGTTCAATGATATCTTCGACTACCATGCAACGGTTTCAGATACTAGGGGGCAAGTCGGAGGGATCGATTCGAATTTCACCTTGTCGAAGATTCATGGGTTCTATACTGCGGACAATGACTACGTGAACAATAGGAGCCGGCAGAAACTGAATGCGTCTGTAGAAGTCAATGTCCGTGGAGGTTCATCGATCTACACTATATCTGCGGTCAAACCTATGGTTACGAAGCAGGTTGTGACGGACGGCAACACCAGCACTGGCACAGCGACAACCGGCACAATCTCCACGAGCTGGGAGTGGATTGTCGACCACATAGAGACCAAAACCTTCGGCACTGAGAAGGATTCAAGCAAGACATCTACACTCTCGAATCAGCACCTTATCCGGAACAAGGAAATGGAGAACAACGGTTCGACATCCTTCAGCCAGATAGAGGTCGAACCCGTTACACCAAGTCTGGGAACCTGCTCTAACTGCAACACTCGCAACGTCTCCGTCTCCGGCAACTCAAAGACAAACGTGTCTTTCAACAGTAGCGGAGATTTCCTCACAGATGAAAAAGAATTCTCGTTCAAAATCGGTGCTAACTCGATTACTCTTGGAAAAGACTATGTCGGGATAAGAAACTTCCAGATAAACGAAACAGCAGGGTTTGACTGGCAAAGCATAAATATAACACAAAGTATTACCGAACCACCCAGCTGCAGCCAAAGTAATTCTTCTACTGTAGACATAGCTGCGGACTCGTTCACCAATACAACAGTAGAATTTTCATGCAACCCAGGAAACACCGGATCACCTACATTCACACCGGTCAATAAATCCGGATACGAGAAATACTGGTACAACACCACTCTCGCCGTAGAATCAAACCTGACTGAAGACAAGACCTTAGTCTGGGAGATCAACGAGTCAAACCTGAAAAACTGGCAGGACCGAGATGCAGGCTCAGCAAGTGCGGTTGTCAACGGCAAATCCTCAGATATTACCGTGGTTGACGGTGTCGGCGTCAGCTACGTCAAAGTAGAAGACGACTTCGGAAACAGCAGCCTGCACAAAGGAAGCCATGATGCGGCGTTGACCTGGACCTACGGCAAAGACTCGGATAGTGACGGAGGCGGCAGCACAGGAGGCAGTACTGGTGGGAGTACAGGAGGAAGCAACGAAGACGATACGAATACGAACGAGGATACGACAATCCGTTTCACAGAAACCACAGTCCGTGGTGTCCCCGGCCAGATCACGCCCAGCAGCTTCGTGGTCAAAAACTTTCTCGCAGAAAACAACTCGGTCAACATAGCGAAGAAAGCAGGATACCCGGCCTGCGACTTGTTGGAGGTAGAGACGCAGACAGACTACATCACGAGAAATGAGCAGGTACGGATCACTCACAGCAACGAGTTCGATGACGGCGGCACATACACAATCCCCTCCCGGAGCTACGGTTTCACAGAGGGAAGCTTCGGAGTACGGGTCAACGTCAGAGTGCGGGCACCGACCGATCAAGAACTGCAGAACCGGTTCGAAGACGTAGACGAACTGGTCTGTCCATTCGCTGTAAACGCTGAAAAAGGCGCAGCAGGTACGCTCGAGCTCCAAGTAGTGTCGCAGACCACTTTCACGGATGTACTCAACAATTTCTACCGTGCGCTCCCGCTCACCGGCGATACCAGCCAGTTGATCTACAACCGAGATCTCTGCTTCAGCAGCCAGGCGCAGTCTCCTGAGATGTGTCCGGATGGGAAGCTGGTTGAGGATGTACCGGTGCCGGCTCAGAACGCCTCCGCCGTTCTCGTACTGATTGTCCTCGGAATGGTATTGATTGGCTCCGGCAGATTCAGTTACTCCGTGCTCTGGAAAAAGTACGTACTCGGGAGGAACTGACTTTTGCTTGCTCTGTGATCCGTCAATCTCTCGTGAATGATTTTACTGATGGAACTCAAACCGACAATCAAGATGCGTCTACACATCGACTCAGGTACCCATTCTTTTACAGATACAAGCGAGCGAATCAGTAAGATCGAGTCCAATCTGAGTTCGCCTGATGTGGTCTTCACCGAGGATTCAACTGCTGATTACACTTTCATCGATGTCTTCCGTGTTCTTCCAATTGCTCCGCTTCTTCTTACTGCGATGCTTGTCTACGTAATCGGGCTTCGTATCTTACAGAAATTACGGGACAGTGACTCAGAGATTGTTGAACACTTAGAAACAGAATACGATGCAGATGTAGTACCGACCGACAAATCTAAGATCGATCTGATAACAGGATTGTCGAAACTTCACGTAACCGCTAATTGGGGTCTCCTCATCGTGATATATTTGACCTATTTGTTATTCGATCTACCGCTTATAGTCCTGATTTATCTTCTGGCGATCTCTGCGATGGCTCTATTTCTCACGTTTCTTTCTGGAGTCCATCAAACAAGGAACGAGCATATCGGAGCTGAAATCAGTGATCACGTCGACGATTACCAGGAAGCATGTCTAGTTACAGGCGGAGATCATCATGAAGGAGTCGGCAATTTGCTCAAAGATTATCAGGGCTTAGATGTTTTGAATCCGGTGTCAGAATCAGAATGAGTTCAGTACATCCTAAGTAACCACTTAAAAAATAAGAAGAAAAACTGTAGTATAAGCCGGCGGCAAGTCTTTCCCCCGGTTAACCATTTGAGGTATGAAAACCAGCAGTGGCACCGACAACCAACATCTTAGGCGACATCGAGATAGACTTCGCTAACGGCATCTTCTTCGCACTAACCGGTTTCTCCATCGCCGCAATGGCCATCTACGGACGTAACACCGGAAACATCCAACTCGCAAACGCCGGACTGGTCGGAGTCGCAGTACTCGTAGTCGCCGTCGGAATCATGGGCCGCAACCTGATAACCAGTCCCGCAACCGCCTTCCAAGGAGCAGCCGGCTACTGGGGAGGCCGCCTCATCGCATTCATACTCGGGTCCGGAGGTACATTCTCCTACTACACCACATCCTCAGAAAGCTACTTCTCATCCTACGTAGCCAATGTCTCAGAATGGCTGCAAGTCTTCCTCAACGTCCAGATCGCCGCCTACGTCGAAAACGCCATGTTCATCGGTATCGGAGTCCTGATCTACAAAATCCTGCAAGGCACCGGCGGCCTCAACAACCTGCCCTACATCGAAATACCGGAGCCACTGTCGTCAGCACTCCACCTAGCCGTAGCAATAATTATCTCCGGTCTCGGTTTCGCACGGATCCACGGACTGATCTCAACAGGATTCACTATTCGAGCAATCCTTTTGATAGCGATCATGGTCGGATTACTGATTGCTGAAGACGACGGCTTGATATCGATCCCGGTCTTCCCGATCACGTTCTCGGCTATGTACGGCTTGCACAGCGGGATTAACATCATGGAGGCCGGAGGACTGTTCGTCTACTACTCGACGATTGCAGCTGCACAGTACCCGGTTGACGTCATGGTCGAGGCAGTGTACTTGGTCGACGCACTGACAGCGATAGTCGTGATCTATGGTAGTTATCGCCGGATCATGGGTTGAGCAGTTAGAGTCGCTAATAGAGCCTGACTCCATGAGAATCCCCCGTTGAAATCCCTGGAGTTTGAAATACGAGATCGAGTCACGCTCCAAGGCAGTTCACTCTTCTTCGTCGATCCCAAGTTCGAACTGTTTGTTTTCTACAGCAGGATTGAGCACTACACTGGTATTCGATTGATTGACGTTAGAGTCTGCAAGTACGGATTTGATCTGCTCGTTCATATCATCAGTATCTTCAAACTTGCCTATGGCGATGATATCGTAGTCACCGGTAACCTCATAGACTGAAATAATTTGATCATGGTTCTTCAGAGATTCAGTGATCTCTGGTAGTGCGTTACCTTCTGTTTTTAGCTGCATTATTGCGGTTACGTCATATCCGATTTTTTCGTAGTTGACCGTGGGTGTGTAGCCCTCGATGACACCCTTCTCTTCGAGATCCGAGAGGTGGTTCGAGACAGTCGTCACCGAGACATCCAAGTCCTCACCGAGGCTTCGAAGGCTAGCGCGACCGTCCTCCAGAAGTGCGTTTACTAACTTGCGATCAAGATTTTCGTATGTCATTGTAGGCTTTAAACAAGGCAAGATATTTGGTGTTTTCGAATAACTATGTTCAGTTTTCCCAGAGAAAGATTTTGTGGCTTGCCCACAGTAGAGGGTGATGGCTAAAAATTATTCACCAGGTAGCTCAACGTTTTCTGGTTAAGTGAGGCCAAATCGGTCTACAATCCAAGAATCGATTTCCTGCAAAATCTGTTGTCGCTCTGAGTCTACAATATTTGAACCGGTACCTGCTTTGTCAGCTAGTCGTTGACATAGAGTGGTTTTCTGGATTGGATCGAACCCGTGTTCCTCACACCATTCCTGAACCGCATTGTCTATACCATACTCCGGTAAATCTTCGACTGTTAACCCGCTGATGGAGTCGTCCCATTTTTCGGATTGCCACTGTCGAAGTTCTTCGTTCACCGCTTCCACGTAGATATCAGGACGTACCAAGTCCTCTAAAACAATGGGCAGGTCGACGAAGTCGGCGTATGAGATGATCTGGTCAGCGTCCGCACCTGAATCTTCGAGATCTTCTCGCAGCTGTTCACCTCCATCGTCCCCGTCGACGATGAAAGCTGTTCGACCGCTTTCCGACAACAGCTGATCCAATGATTCCCCTCCTGCAGTAGCTGCACCCGGGGCAACCTGATATCTAAGATCCTGTTTCGAGGTTGCTTCTCTTATCAGAGACGGCAGTAAGATGCATTCGCATGGTCCTTCGCCGATAAGCGAGTTCCGTGAAACTGTGAATGCAAATGACTTCAACCCCATCGCAATCATCAAAGGGGAGAATCCTTCTCCTTCCCTCCAGAACCCGTTTTTGATGGTGCTCCGTTCCATTTCTTCGTCTGGAAGTATTGGCCGTATCCCTCTGCCCAGGTCGGACGGTAGGCAGCCTGCGGAGTGCGTTGTGTAGATTACGGTGGGTGCGAGTTCTTGTGATTCGAGTACTTCGATTAGACTGGCTTGGGCGTCGTAGCTCAGGTGTTGCTCTGCTTCGTCGACGAGCAGGATCGGGTTCCTGCCTACGTTTTTACTGTTTAGGAAGCAGACGAGTGCTACAAACCATCTTAGTCCGTCGCTTCGTTCTTCTATTGGTGAATGGCGCTCTCTGTCTTGGGTTTGAACATGTAGATGAAGTACTGTACTATCGACATCGATCACGGGCACAACTTCTTCCTGAACCCATGATTTAGAGAACTCATCTTCTAACGTGCGATTGGCATCCCGTGTAAGCGTGAATACTGTAGAACGTTCCCCTTCCATTGCAGCTTCACGTAGTTCGTCAAGATCAAGATCAGCTAGTTCTGCCAGGTTGGCTAAAGCATCCGGATAACTGTTGCCGTATTTTTCGAGGTCGTATGTGTTTTGCAGCTGGCGATCTGCTTCATCGAATGGCACAAATCTTGGCTGCAGATTCCGCAATGTTTCTTCGGTTCGATACGGAATGCATTGGTCTTCATGCTCAGAGAGTTGTTTAAGAAGCTCTGCCACCTCTAAATATGTCTCTTTTTCATCGATCTCTTCTTCGCTGTTTTCTACGACCTCCGCTAAGGTTTGGGAAAATTCTTTTATGTTTCTGATATCACTGTATCCAAGGAATGTTTTCTCTAGTTGTAAGGTACTCTGTATCTCACTTAATTTATTCCCATGAATCTGATCTTTGATGAATTTATCGCCTATAATATTGTTAAATCGATCCAGAGCATTCTTCCGTGGTTCAAGATCGTGTGAAAGATCCACATCTGTTTCAATATCTATTTCTCCTTCAGATTTTTTAGTTACTGTATATTCTGTAAGTTCTTCTGGACGGTCTAAATGAATGAGTTCCTCTTGATCTTCTCCGTCAAGCGTGAATGTTGCTGATATCGTAGGGCCGCAATTGTCGTAACGTGTGGCGTCAAAATCAGGGATTTCGTCTTCGTCGTTTAGTTCTTCTAGAGCGTCGAGAAATGAGCTTTTGCCGGCTTCGTTTGGTCCGACTACGGCGATGAGTCCTTCGTTGAGACGTACCGTTGTTGGTTCGGCGAAACGCCGGTAGCATTCTAGCTTGGCGTCTCTGATTTCCATAGGTCTGAGTGGAGGCTTTGTGCAATAAATCTGGTTAGCGAGGGAGGATTTTCAGGAGGCCGTTTTTGAGATAGATCTCCTGGTGCTTGCCGGGCGTGTAGTCCGACACCGGTTTTTAAAAAGAATGGTCCAAAATTTGTGTATAGATGTCAGTGAAAACCTTGATTTCTAATTCTGTACTTGGAGACACGGTACTATAGGAACTTCTTCAACAGACAAGACAGCCTTATCTAGTGAGGTGTTTTATTTCTATGGCTAAGAAGAAAGGTGACTGGTGGAGGATTCCTGTAGGAACAATTCTTCTTGTAGCAGCTATACCGATCTTCTGGGCAGATGGAATATCCAAATACATTAAATCGAGGTGGAGGTTTTGAATAGAAAATACTTGCTTCTAATCTTCCTGGTTTTAGGTTTGCTAGGTAATGCTTCTGCCAGTCTTGTAACAAACTATACTGTTGATGGAACAACTTACAGTTACGGAGAACAGTTGAATATTACTTCAGCTTCAGGAAGTCCGACGATCAACGGAAAAGTGTATTCAGTAAAACTGGTTGATGGAAGTGAGACAAATACTGGTACTGGAAGTATTACTGTTCCTTGGAGTTATTTCGGTACAAGCGATGGTTCTGACATCCGGTTTAAAAACCAGTATGAAAATGTTTCACTGGATTTTGAGATAGAGAAATGGGATGACTCGAATAAAGAGGCATGGATTTGGGTTAAAATCCCTGAGGCGGTGCGTGATGGAAACGATAATATCCACATGTACTGGGGTAATCAGGCAAGTGGTTCTTCGGCTTCTGATCCAGAGCAGACTTGGAGCGGTACAGATGCGATTATGGTTCAGCATCTTCAGGCTGATCCTTTAGCCGGTATTGATTCAACGTCAAATAATAATGATGCAGTGAGTATAAGCGGTAATACTGTTAGCACTGCTGACGGCCAGTTTGATAATGCAGCTAAGTTCGATGGCTCTGGAGATTATATTGATGTACCTCACCTAAGTCTTGACAACACTGATTTCAGTATTGTGATGTGGCTTGACCATGATGGTTCAAGCAGCAACCCAGATATTCTTTCAACATTTGACGGCTCTGGTTATATATATGGTTTAGGCAATGATAATCTTCGTTTCTTCACAGGTACGTTCCAGAGCAGCAGCCTTCAACTCGGTAAAAATGGTTACGAGCTTACAGGAGTTAGTTTGGATGACAGCGGGAACCAGTTTACTTTCTACAATAACTTGTCTTCGGAGACAGTGACCCAGGATGAAGAAGTTCCTTCAACATCTACAAATACTCGTATAGGTGCCCGTGCTGGCGGCGGCAACAACTACGATGGCAACATCGATGAAACCCGTGTCTATACTTCTGAGAAAAGCAGTGCGTGGTGGGAGGCAGAATGGGATATGTCTCCTAGAGGCAGTCAAACCTTTTTCAGTCAATCCGGTGTTGAATCAAATACTGTCGATACTGTAGATCCTGGTGTCACCATCAATGATCCCGGCAACACTACTTATGAAGAATTGAATATTACTTTGAATGCTGAAGCCACGGAGCAAATTGATACCTGGACTTGGAACTATGGTTCTGGAAACAATACTGCTGATAGCGGTGATGATGCAGATCTTAATACCAGTTTCAATGTTTCCAGTGATGGAACTTACGAGTTAACTGTTTGGGCGAATGACAGTGCTGGAAATGTTGGAAGAGATACTGTAACTTTCTCTGTTGATGCCAGTATCAGCGATGTTGAGTTTGTTGATAATGCAACTCTTTGTTATGTTTTTGATGAATCATCGGGTGATGTACTAGATTGGTGTGGAAGCAATGATGGAACTGTTTCTGGCGGGGTTCAGAGACAAGTACTTGGTGTTAACAAATCTAAAGGCGAGTGGGGTGAAGGCTACGGTGTCCAGGGAGATGGTACTGATGCCACTATTGATGCTGGTAGCCGTTCCAGTCTTCCGAACCATGAGGATTTGACTGTGGTTACATGGGTGAACGGCAGTCTTGGAGGATCTTTGAACCACCTTGCAGGACGTTTTAACGGCAATGGTTATCGTCTTGTAGCTGACGGGAACGCCGAGATAGGTTTCCAGATTAAAGGAGGAGCATCTAACAGTTTTCTTGCTACCAGCGGGGCTCCGATCCAGGGGGATGATTCTGAGTATCACATGATTGTCGGTACTTACGATGATTCTACAGGCAATCAGTCTCTCTGGATTAACGGAGAGTATAATCAAAGTACTTCTACAACAATTGATTTCTCTACTTCTGCACCTTTCACTGTGTTAAACGGTAATTCTCAGCCTGCCACTCAGCAAGTTGATGAAGTGAAATTATTTGATTATCCTTTAGATGCGAACGAAGTCAGTGGATTATATGAGAATAGTTTAGGTTCTCTACAAAATCCAGCAAATCAACCAAATATAGGTATTGATTGGCCTCGGCAGAAGCAGGCATACCAGAAAAACGGAAGTGATCAAGCCGAGATCAAGGTTAACGGTACTTACAGCAATATTTATGTTGACAGTATTGAGGCAAGGTTTAACGATGGTTCTTGGCAGACTGTAGATTCAAACCCTGGAAACGGTGTTTTCTCTGGAAGTATTGTCGGTTCTGTAGGTCTTGGCGGTGTGGATGTAAGGGTCTCTAACAATACCGCTGTGAATACTTCTAAGTCCGGTGTTAGGATCGGTCAGGGTATTGTGATTACAGGACAGTCGAATGCTGTTATGAGCGGCGACAATTTGTTTGATGTGCAGAACAGTACTTATCCTGCTGTTGCTTATGCTGTAAACACTACTAAGTGGAGGATTGCAGATGACCCGGTTCACAGAGATGATTCGATGGGAAGCTCTTGGCCTTATGGTTCTTCCTGGCCTGACATTGCAGATAACTTGACACGGATAAATAATCAGCCGTATTTCTATATTCCTACTGCTAGAGGAAATACAAATGCCAGTGCTTGGAATTACGAAGGGCCGAATGCCACTGCTTGCAGCTGCCAGTTATACGATAGAATGAATGATACGATATATGAATCTGAAGTAGGGAATCATGATGATTTGATCTGGTACCATCATCAGGGAGAGAAGGATGCTAACAACGGTATGAGCGAGGCAACATATGAGAGTTACCTGAACAGCTTCATCTCAGATATTGACAACAACTATTCGGCTGATGTTATTGTTGGCCGGATTCACGAGGAGTTTGGTGCTGGTGCTAGTACAATTATTGATGCACAGATAGATGTAATTAATTCGAATACGGATGCTTTGGATGGAGGTAATCATACCGGGATAACTACTCTAGGCCACTTCACTAGTGATCAGGAGCTTAGAGAAGTTGCTGTTGTAAGGACGAATGCAATTTTAGATCAGAACCAGACTGTAGGAGGCACTAAAGATACCACAGGTCCTTCGTTGACAATCCATAATCCTCCGAATGCTACAATTTCGACCTCCAGGCCAGATCTGAATGTGACATCTACTGAGGCAGCGAACTACACCTACAACAACGGTGCTGGAAACGTCACGGTCGACGAGAACGACCAGGATCTCAATGAAACACTGTCCGGTCTTTCTGACGGTCAGTACACTCTCGATATCTGGGCGACTGACTCAGCTGGAAACACAGCACACGGCAGCGTAACCTACACGATAAACGCTACCAGCGCACCCGTCGTCACGAGTGTAAAACTGAACTCTTGGAACATCGGAGGCAGCCTCAACGAGTTCGTCGACGTCTCGATCAGCGACTCCGATAACAACGTGAAAAACCACACCGCCTTGCCAGCAGGAGCCACGGAGAACGTCTTCTCAAACAGTACGTTGGAGATCGGCAGCCCCGGTAACCCATTCGACTACCAGTTGAAAGTCGGTGACTCAACCGGCCTATTCTCCAATCCACAAGATATCAACTACACTCGGTCAACAGTTCACAGCTGCTACACCGAAAACCAGAGTGGTACGGTTAACGAGTCGAGCCAAATGGTGAACTGCACCGTCAAAGTCGATGTTCGAGGAAATGCCATGGATCTCTCAGTCAATTTCTCCCAGCCAAGCCAGATGCTGGAACAGATCGATAACGGGGTGTCCAAAACCAGTTCTACGGGCGCAGTAACGGCATCAGGGCATTGGAGAGTTGACCACGTCACATCCACGACCTACAGCGAGGAACAGGACAGCAACGAGAGCAACACCGTTAACACACAGTACCTGGTCCGGAACAAAGAACTCGAGAACAACTGGAGCACCGCCTACAGCAGACTATCTGTGAAACCACCTCCACTCAGCGGAGCCTGCAGCAATTGCAGCACACGCACTATTTCTCTTTCCGGCAACTTGGTACAGAACCAAAGCTACGGCGCTAGTGGAGATTTCATCACAGAAACGCTTCACGGCTTCGAAGTCGCTACAGACCAAGTTACACTGACTTCTACCTATACCGGTGTCAAGGATCTCGAGCTCTCGAACACCAAGCCAGTGGACTGGACAGGTATCAATACAACTCCAGCAGTAACTGGTCCAAGTCAGTGCAGCCAGTCGAACAGCACCAGTGTCTCGCTCTCAGGGTCAACGACCTCAAACAAGACAGTCGGATTCAGCTGTGATCCTGGTACGCAGGGATCGCCAGAGGCCACGACACAAGCATACAACTCAAGCCATAATATCACATACTACAACGCCTCAAGCGTCGAGATCTACACCAACGATACCAAGAACACGGAGATCCGGTTCCTCTACACCAAATCCAACCTACCGGATTGGAGTGAGAGAGTTCCGGGAACCACCAACTTCACAGTAAACGATTCTGGGGAGAATATCTCGATCAACGAGGACACCTACAACGTCTACCCAGTGGTCGGAACTGATCACGGGAACAGCAGCCTGCACGCAGATACTTACTCGACGAGCTTGAGATACATCCATCCATTCAGCTCTTCCTCTTCGGATAGTGACGGCAGCGATGATGATGGAGGTGGAAGCACTGGAGGCGGCAGTACAGGTGGTTCGACCGGAGGCAGTACAGATAGCTCAGATGAAGCCGACTCCGAGAATGAGACATCGCCGTCGACAACCGACAAAGTAGAGCCAGTGATCCCCACATACAGAATCGTACCAGGATACACAGCTCAGAGAAGCTTCGATATCAAGAACTACGCAGAATACGATAACACGGTGACCTTGGATGTGCCGGACAATGGTTTCTGCCAGTACATCAGGTTGCAAAAGAACGTGACGACCGCCAGCTTCGGAAACAAAGGTGAATACGATGTGCCGTCAGCCAGCAGCTTGGAACCAGGACTGACATCTCCTGTAGTAAAGATTGAGATGCCGGAGCAGAGCAAGTTGTCTGGTTTGAACCGGACGGAGTCTGGCGGTTACAGTTGTAAGTTGACGTCTTCCGCTGAGACAGGTGACTTGCAGAGCTTCGTTGTCAAGGTGCAGCCTGCAGTGGATCCGTTGTCGAAGACCATAGCCATTCTCGGTAAATTAGTCGAGGAACTGATTAACTCAGTATTCACTTTGGGAAGTGGATTATCTTCTCTGTGATTGTTCTACAGAGTTCTCTCAAGTTTGTGGATAGGTATAATTTGCAGAGGCAGAAGATGAGGGCGAACCCGGAAGTCATGGTCCAGCCGGTGATCAAAATCCCGAGCCCGTTCATGAATTGTTGTGTAATGATCGAGTAGAGAAAGCTGATGTATACGACTCCTTTCGAGGTCTCGGTCCACCACGTAATCTGTTCTAAGTATTTGTGAACGAGGGAAATTGCTTTAGAGACAAGCAGTTTGTAGAGCCAGGAGAGAAGAGAAAAAGAAGAACGGTTCCCACGGAGATCTTCCGGGCGTACCCATGCCCATGGACGGGTGTTTATCCGGTTGCTTTTCCGGTTGTCCATCGGTCGGTCAGCTGGTCGGGTTCCTTGTTCCTGTTTTTCGTTTTCTTCGGAATGGTGCGTTCCGTGTCGGTATGTTCTTCTGCGATGTGCACGCCACGTTCCTGCTCAGAGTCGAACTCATCTCCGCAGTAAGGGCACTTGGTGCGTTCAGAATCTTCTGTCATAGATATCTATTCTTCTCCGCCGTCGGCCTCCAAGTTTTGCTGCGGAGGCTCGAGTTCTTCTTTTCCGTCCAAGATTTTGCTGGCTTCGGAGAATCCCATGACGGCTTCGCCGTTTCTGACACCGGATACTTTGAGCTCGTACAATCGGTAGTTGTCGAGGTCGGTGATCCCGTGCGCCATCATGTACTCCTTCATGAAATCGTAGGCGTCTTCCTCGGTGTTCCAAAGATAGTTTTCTTCACCGGTAACACACCGACCTGAAACCGGTTCACCTCTGATCTTGTTGAACCAAGCGTATGATGTAGGTAATTCGTTGAGTTCGTATTCGTCGTCTTTCAGTGGTCGTCCACCCTTTCTCAGTTGAAGATGTACACCTGGTCCTTCCCCGAGCTATTGTAGACAACTCGGGCCTCTGTTGTGTAGGTGTAGTTTCCGTGGTTTTGACTGCATTCGAAGTGGTAGATGTAGTCGTCGTAGCTCTGGTTCCATGTGTTGGTGCATTTGCCAGGCATTGCCTGTTGAACTGCTTGACGTGATTCAGACAAGGAGAAGTTCTCCGGCATTTGCCGGCTGTCATCTTCCTGTACTGTGGTGATGACCGCACCTACAACGATTGCTACGACGATCAGCATCCATCCGTAGGTCAATAGATAGTCAATTGCGCTTTGTCCTTTCAATTAGTTTCACCTTGAGTAGTATCCTTAGAGAGATCTGGGAAGAGTGAGTTTGGAGCGGTGCCGCCATCTGTCGCCTTGAACAGCTCCAATTGCCGCCCGCAGCCTTCAACCGGTCGTCTCCTCCCAGTTGCCCGTTCAGGATCGTTCTGATCCTGCTCGGGGTTTCTTCCCTTATTGGTTGAGTTTGCCTCTCCGGGCGTAGTATCGGTCCCGGCAGAAGCCATCTGGTTTGACGACACCGTATCTCCAATCACTCTCCACCACCGTTTTCGTTGTAGTCTGGTTTTTCGTCGAGGAACCGTTCCACGAGTTCTCGATCCCTCTCCTGCATTTCATCGCTGAGTTCGTCGAACGGTATCCACAGTGTTTCCCAGCGGTCGAGGCGTTCCTGGCTGATGTCCTCTTCCTCAGCTATGTGCTGGCTCCAGTGTGTCCAGAGCCGATGTGCTAACTCTGCAAGTACTTCTTTGTCGTATTCACCGACCAGAGGAACCACCTTCAGTAGAGTTGTGAGTCGAGTTTTCTGGAAGTTTTAGACTGACGTTGACCTCTCTATCCTGACTCAAATAGTAAATCCGGGAGTTACGGTTGTCATGGTTCTCAGCGAACTCGTTCACTCGATCCATGAATGCTTGAAGCTGATCGCCGTTCCAAAAGGTCCAGTTCCCGAACTTGATGTTCACCGTCAGGTAATCCTCTGTACTGTATTTCCTGGTGTTCCAAGTGATATCTCCGAGATCTCCGTATTCGCTGTCGTGGCCGCCGCTTTTCTCTTCAAAGTCGTTGACAAGGTTGACTATCGGAGCTATCTCTTCAGGTTCGATATCTCTCAACTCTCCCCACCCTGTTCGAAGAACTCACTCAGTTCGTCGAGTACTTGGATTTTGGACTGTAGATGTTTCTGGTCAGCCTTGTCCAAGTCACTGGTTTCCTGTAGTTCCCCGACTGCTGCTTCTTTGAAGGCTTCAAGCCAGCCTGTGACGGCGTCGACGGTGGTTATCTCCCGCTCTATTTGGCTCTGGGACTCGACTGCGTCCTCCGGACCACTCTCTTCAAAGGTAGTGGACCAACCGCAGTCTCGACATATATAGCGGCTGCCGACGCATTCTCCGTCCTTGTATGCGGGCTCAACATCAATCTCTATGCTGAGGCAGTTAGGACAGACTTCTGCTGTCCGGATACCCTTGTCTCGTCGAGAGATTTCTCCTTCTTTCAGCTCCGGCATATCAGTTGACCACCTCTCGTACCCGTTTCTCGAACTCCTTTGCCACAGGATTACTTGTGTGGTTACGGGTGACGTCGACGGCGATATCGTGGAGGACCTGTCGATATTCTCTGAGATTGCTTTCTATCTGATCTGGGATATCGATGTAGCCGAAGGAGCCGTCCATCCTGATTAATTCAGCGCTGCGTGTCATGGCCAGGACGTCGACCGCTTTCTCCCGAGTTAGAATGTGCTGGAGTTCGTGGCTGATAGTGAATGTATCTGCAGACTCGGGATTGAGTTGGATGTAGTATTTGTTGCTTCGCTTGATGTCGTCGTCTTTGGGTCGGCGGCCTCGAGCAGATCTTGTCCGGCCAATCTTCAGGACTTCTTGTTGGAACTCGGGGTAGTGCTTCAGTGTCTTTTCGAGTCTGGGGCGTATCCTGTCTTTTTCTTCGCTGCTCCAGTATCGGGTCCATTTGACGTTGACTCCTTGAATCACCTCAGTCAGTATTATCACCTTCAGCGTTTTTCTGGCCCAAACCTATGTAGGCCCGTAGCCGGTCATTTTTCTCTTCCCTGGTGTGACCATCCCATTCAACGTGCTTCTTGGGCAGCCAGTCTAGATCCTCGACGAGTTCACGGGGTATGTGCCATGCCTTCTGACCATGCTCGTCCTCTATCCAGACAATCACCCAGTCATCGTCTTCGTCGTCGGCTTCTTTCCAACCGTATTCTGGTTCGCTATCCCATACGTCCGACAGGTCGATGTGAGAATGACCTGTGTACGTGACCTCTTCCACCCAATCATGGACTGCTTTCAGGTACGCAAGAACAGCGAGATTCCGGTCCTCGTAGGCGTCGTTTTCTCCTGAGCTCTGGTTTTCTCCTTTCGTACTCTTGTCTTCGATTTCTTCTGCAGTGTTGATCTCGATTTCTTCAGGGTCTTCGATACTGCCTTTGCGGAAGTTGTCATCAATCACTTCGCTGGCTGGGGGTAGAACCTCGATCCCGGCTATTCTCCCGTCTTTGAAATCGAGTATTATCTGTCCGAGGTCGATAGAGTGGTCGAATGGGTTGTCTTCGCTGATTTCTTTCTCGTTCCAAGTGAAGTGGCCGTTGAGTCCGTCTTCTGAGTAGTGGTATTCGTGTTTTCTGCTCACTCTATATCACCGGATTTTGTGTTGGTGTTTCGTACATCTGTGATTTTACCTGTCCAGCTGCCGGTGAAGTACCGGGCGAATACACGATCCCCGATAATGAATCCGGCAAACATGACGGCTAGGCCAGTTAGATCAATCACTGGGTATCACCTGCTGCTACTGGACTGGCTTCGTGTTCGACGACTCTGTCTCGGATGTTCCGTATCGTGACCTCGCAAACACCGTTATCTAGGGCGACTTCTTTCTGCGTCCGACCATCCTGATCTTCGAGGAGATCGACAGCGGCGACTACGGATTTAGGTGAAACACCTTGCCCTACCAAGTCCCTGAGCGTGTCTTCGTACTTTTCTGGCACTTGGTCGAGGTATGGTTGTAGTGTGTAGCCGGTGTGGACGAAGTAGCGTGTTCCGTTCCCTCCGGTCCGTCCCTTGGTAATATTGATGTCGTCCTTGTCTTCGATGTAGTCGAGGAAGTTTGGGACTGCTTTGGCGTAGAAGAGCATTCGGTCGTCGACGGTTTCGAGTTTCCGCCGTAGTTCGTCTTGGGAGAATCTTCCGTGTACGTCTTTCAGTGCGTTGTACCAGTTTTCGAAGACTTGGTCCTGTTTGACCTTGCTCAGTTTGTTTCACCTGTGAATTCGAGTTCTATTGTTCTCCGGTTTCTGTGTCTCTTGGCTTTCCAGTGGTCGTTGTTTCTCTGGTAGCGGCGATGCATCTCGATGATCGACGGCTGGTTCACTGGGAGGTCACCTCTAACTCGATCTCTCCATTACTCTTGGCCAGTTGACGAACGTTCGCAGGAAATTTCTGTACCTGCTGTTGAAGCTGGTCAATCTCTTTTAGACACGCTCCAAGAGAGACAACAAGACCGATGAGTGCTGCTAGACTCCAAATTGCTGCGGTTATTGATTTTCCAGAGCCGAGAAGATAGCCTACTCCAAGTGTCGATCCAAGTCCAAGGAACAGATTCAGATAGTCGATTGGTTCAGGCATCTAATTTTTCACCATCCATTTCCAGGTCTTCCTTGAGCCTTGGCTGTCGTCTCTGACTGTTTCCACTAGTCCGTCGTCTACCATTGGTTCCCGGATATAGCTGAGAGTTCTATGGAATGAGTCTTCGTCCTTATACTCATCCTCGAACTGCTCGTATAGACTGTCTCTAAGCTGAGCAGTTTTCTTTGGTCCTTCTTTTCTGATCAGGTCAATAATTGCTTTTGCGACTTCCTCCCTTGTTCCGGTTAGGTCGGTTTTCTTGGAGAATTCTATATCGCTCATGCACAAGTTTTGTCTTCTGGATTTTAAATAGGTTGTTCCATAGAAGTCTATAGAAATTTCCATAGATTTCTATGGAATAATTATATAAAAGAAGGAATTCAAAGTTTAGTCAAGGAAGACGCTTCAACCACGGAATTAGTGATAAAGCAGGATTATCAACCAACGTGGAAACCACAGAGTTTCACCCTGTTCAACCACCCCAAAGACGGTGGGGAACACGGGTAGAAAACACATTGCCAAGCACAGGTGAGCAAAGAGAAGTGGGATATGGATACGAAGATCTCGAACAGAGACTTGACCAGTACTGGAAATATGCAGTTGCAGCTGTAGCAGGTATACTGGTTTTCCAGGTCTACAGGCAGCACCTGATCTACATCGGAGTAGAAGCAGATGCAGTAATGTCGATGATCATAGCAGTCCTATCCGGCTTGGCATACATCGGCGCTGAAAGCGTCTATTACGAGTACTTTGAGGTCAGTGGTCAATCCGAATAGCCCAGAAAAACATTAGAATAACCAGAAGCAGCTGGTAGGGGGGAAGGGAGAGAGTGTTTGTGTACACCTTGTGGAAGAGGGGGCTTCGGAAATAGTGCGGGGTTCGATTCCCTGCCACCTCAATTCGCCTATGTCAATCTTAAACAAGGCTAAAAAGAACGCAGCAGAAAGATCTCAAAACCAAGAAGAAAAAACAGAGCTGTACAAGACTTTTCTACAAGAAAAGCTTGCATTGTCACTTGAAGCAATCTACGATTCAGAAGAAACCATCACTCCTTCCGACGTGAAAAAGATTTCAGATACCACGTACGCCCACACAGTAAAACAGATTCAAAGACTGGAGGAATACGGATTAGTGAGAAGTAAGAAGAAAGGCCGTAAAAAATTCTTGTTCATAACTGACAAGGGAGAAAAAGTAGCTGAGAAACTGGTCGAGCTTGACGAAGCTATGGCCGAAGCCAGCGAGGTGTGAAGCTCAGCAGTGACCGTAGAAACAGGGGATAACGAATCCGACCTACAGGAACGAGTTATCAAGGTCGAGGAAGTTGGTGTGGAAGAACGAGGAGGCTACGATATCCTTGTTGTTGAAGACTCCGCCGGCAACCAGTACACCACGTTCAACGACAACTTCATGCAGGAGATACCGGATAAGAAGCAGAGATACGAAAGTTCTGTCTGGGAGATCCTGTTCACCGTGACCGATGAAGGCTACATCAACTTCCACGGATTCACTGAAAGCAGTGAGGAAGATCCTGTCGAGGAAGAAATCGATCCCGCCGAGTTCAACGAGAATTACGGGGAGAAGAAAGACGAACGGGATAACCAGATCACGCGGCAGTCAGCTGTGCATGACGCCACCAGGATTGTCGGCAGTATGATCGCCTCCGAAGATAACTACATCACAGGCAAGGAGGGACCAGCAACCAAGGCAGAAGTGAAGGAGGAAATCAAGTCTTGGACTGAGTACTTCAAAACCCATCACCGTACCGGCGAGTGGCCACAATAGGTCACTCCCCACCACTATCTATATCGGTGAGATTCTCTGATGGCAGAGTTCGATGATTTAGACGTAAGTACGGAAATCCGCTTCAGACACAGCAGCGAACATATTGAAGCTGGAGTAGCGGAGGGCGAGATCTTCCAAGTGATTCAAACCTCAGTCGGCAAAGCCTACAAAGTAAAACTGGAGGACAATCATTCAGAAGAGGATGAAGAGCAGCCCCATTTCTTTGTGAGTCCGGATCAGGTGCTCACTGTCGTCGATTATGAGGTTGTCTTTGAAGCAGAGAACTGGCAGCTCGTAAAGCAGGACGATGAATACTTCTTTGATCCGATTACAGGCAACATGGTCGCTGTTGAGTTCTCGGAGATATTCGATGCTTTGGAGAAATTGGAAGGTGATACATGTTGACAGGGAAAGACTTGGTTCTCTCCTTATCTGCATTGACGGCAGCGGCCTTCGGAACCCTGGACGTATACCACAGCTTTTCAAGATATGTTGTAGGCGACTATGCTACAGCTACCTCAGCGGCCATGAAGACCGAGTTTTCCGTTATGTTAGCTATCTGTGTACTGGGTATTGGCTTTTGTTTCAAGAAAACCTTTGATAGCTTGGTAGAGGTTTTAGATGAGAGTTTCTAACCTCAATGCTGAATTTTTATAAAACACTGAGAGAACTCAATATTACAAGGTGAACATCTAGAATATGTCTGGCGGAAAAGAAGAAATATTTCTCAACATCAAACCCTGTCGAGCTCTTATTGCGGTTAACAATCCGATGACAGAAAGCTATGCTTCCCAAATCTCCAAGAAAATCGACTCAACCTATGCCCACACGGTCAAGATCCTGAAAAAACTGGATAATGAAGGATTGATCGATAGGCAGGATAAAGGCCGGAAGATGATAGCGGAAACCACTGAACAAGGGAAGAGAGTAGCCCGTGCTGCCCAAACTCTTAGATCAGAGGTCAAGGATCAGTCTATTCAGGAAGAGTTCCATGATACAGTATTCCAAGCTGAGGGCTGGAATATCGTTGAAGCAGATAACAACCTGTATATCGACTGTCTTGGCACAGATAAAGCACCAGTCTATCTTGAAGAGCTACAAAACGCTATTAACCAGATGAAATCTGTCCAGTGATAAGTGCTTGAGTAAGCAATACAATATAATCCTCACTGAATCCCAGCGACAAGAAGTCACTTCACGGCAGGATCAAGTCGTAGCCGAGAAAATAATTGACTGTTTGAAAACAAAACAAGAGCAGTTGCAGTGGGTGGAAAGCCAAGATCAGCTGACCAAACGGTTTCAATCCTTCTTCGGGAAAGACGGCGTTCATTTTGCAGAACCAGGTTTTGAAGCCCACAACAATGAGTGGAGAGCCATTCTAATCCTGATACGGAAATCAGACACCTTCGTCTTTCATAGAGAGGTTAAGAAGCACGGGAATTACACGAAGAGCCGGCAGAAAGACATAATCCATAATCTTCAGTCAAATCCGAAAGATGCCAAGGAGAAGGCTTTGAACCTTCTCTTGGAATACCAGTCGAATCAGGTCGAGAATCTAATTGACTAATCCTCGAGCACGTTTTCCGAGATCTCCGATAGTGTTGGAGACTTGGTTTCCTGCTTTCTCAGCACTTTCTGGGATTTCGACGTCGCTCGTTCGAGTCAGGTTTTCAGCTTGACCTATGGCGTTTTGAAGTCCTTGATCTGCGTCGTCCGGTGTTTGGTTCCGGATCTCTTCGAGTAGTGATTGGACTTCGCCGTCCCCCTGCAGGTTACGTGCTTTCTCTGCAACCTTGTTGTACTGGTTCATGACTCGTTCCTGTGCCTTCTCCTTGCCCTGCATGGCTGCTTGATTGGCTTCAGCCAGTCGTTCCTTTGCCACGTTTGAGGCGTTCGAAAGACCGAAGGATACTGCTAGGTTGTCGGTGACGACCTCGACTTGGTGCAGTGGATGGCTGGCTCCGATGAATCCGGGATCTCCTTGAGGGTTGGTTTGTGGAGCTGCCGTAGTCAAAGATACAAGAAGTAGTGTTGCCGTCAGATAGAGAGAATTTTTCATAGTATGGTGTTATAGGCGAAAATACCGAGAACTGAGTTGTACAGGTTTTGCAGTGCTTGGAAGACTTGGCGGTCGAAACCGGTTCCAATCTGTCCGTCTTCATCATCTCCAGTGTTTCCAGTGCCGTCATCTGTCTCATTCTCAGTCGGTGAGGCACATCCGTTTTGACCTACATCTGAATCAGTGGTTCCGGGGCATTGATCTTGGTTCAACGGCACACCGTCTCCGTCTTGGTCAGGACAGCCATCGAACTGTTCCGGGCCCGGACGATCTACACAGGCATCAACTGAATCAGCTACTCCGTCGCCATCAGTGTCGCTGGTTTTCCTAGGATCATTCGGATACTCATCCTGCGAATCACAGACTTGGTCACCATCACTGTCTCTGGTACAATCCGAGTTATTAGGGAACTGGTCTGTGTTGTCGCCTACGCCGTCTCCATCGCTGTCACGGGTTTCTCCGCTATCATCAGGGAAGGCGTCATTGTTATCGCAGACTCCGTCATTGTCACTGTCTTCAACACAGCCCGGATCGTTTGGATATTCGTCGTTCGCATCTCCAGTTCCATCCCCATCTGAATCACGGGTTACCGATGGATCGTTCGGAAAAGCATCTTCACTGTCACAGACCCCGTCGTTGTCCGAATCTTCCACGCAGTCAGGGTCATTTGGGAACTCGTCCTCACTGTCGGGGACGCCGTCTCCGTCGCTGTCAGGACATCCATCTGCTGTCTGAGAGCCTTCTGTATCCGGGCAATCGTCGTCAGGATCAGGTATGCCATCGCCGTCGCTGTCCTCTATCGGACAACCGTTATCTTTCAATCCGAAGCCTTGGTCGCCAGTACTTGGACATTCATCTTCATCATCTGGAACTCCGTCACCGTCAAAATCCGGTGGCGGACAACCGCTGTATAGCTCGCTTCCCTCAGTATTCGGGCAGTCGTCAGAAGAGTCAGCTACACCATCACCATCCGAGTCTTTTGCGACGATAAAGCTGTCAGTATCAATCTGATATCCTTCATCAGCGTTATAGGCGGTTCCCCGGTGCCAATATCCAAGGAAAACACCGGTACGATCCGGTGCTTCGAAGTCGACCTCGACGGTTATGGTTTCACCGTCGCTAGCGTAGTATGTGTTACCTTGTGCGAAGTGGTTGGTGCCGTCGACTTCCAGCCAGTAGTCGGCGTAACAGATATCAGCTGAACCGCAGTCAATGGTGAGGTCAAGTTCACCTGTGAGATCATCTCCTGGTTCGATTATGTCGTCGCCGCTGCTGGAGAATATCGAGAACGCATTTCTCTGCTTTGGCTGAACTGTTTTAGACTGGACTGTGACGTTCGCTTGCTGTCCGACTTCTGCGCCAAACAGTTTCTGGACTTCTACTTGGAGCGGTGCAGCAGCTGTAATAGAAGCAAGGAAAAGTATTGAAATAGCGATTGAGGAAAGTTTTTTCATCGAACCAAGGATTTTGTCAGTACTGGCGATCTTTGTTTTTCTGTTTGTGTTTGGGATAGCTGTGGCGTTTGCTGAATTCTCCGCCTCGCTTCAGTTTGAGCTTGGCTGCAGCCGGTTTATTCGTGGTTCCGTTTTTACGGGCCAGTTTCTTAGCTTCTGACCAGGCTTCGCTCTGGGTATGGAAGTCTTCAGTTGCTCTCTCAGCTTTAGCACGTTTCACTTCCCAATTTTTATCTTTCTTATTTGGGTTCTTTTTGGGCTGTGCTATCCATTCTTTTTTCATAGAAATAGTTTCGAAACCTCCAGACGCTTTCTTTACGTAATAAATCGTAACCCTATTTTATAAAAGAATACACAACTCGGTTAAGCATTTTTTCTGATCCCAACCACGTCGGTTTCGTCGATCTCCTTGTACCGGTCGATCATCTTGCGGTTACCCCATCCCATGTACTGCATGATCTGCCGGTCTTTTAGCTCGGTGTTGTTGACGAGCTCTGTAGCTGCGTGATGCCGCAACCAGTGCGGAGTGAACCGGGTCTTCTTCTCCCCGTCCTCGTCGATGTATGTCCGGACGTCGGCATCTATCACGGTGTTTGTGAGCCGCCGACGCATGGTCTGAGCGGTTCCAAACAATAATTGGTTGCTGGGACCGGTTTCGAGTTCAATGTAGTCCTGTACAAGGTCAGCGGTTTCCTGGGTGGGTTCGACTGCTCGACGACTATTCTTCTTTTTCGGAACCTGTTGTATTCCAAGACCGGCGACGTAGGTCTTAGTGATTTTCAATGTGCAGTCGGTGTCGTCGAGATCGGGTTTGAAGTTGTAGTCGCTGGTTTGTGCGGCGGCGATCTCTCCGATCCGGCAACCGGTATCCAACAGTAGTTTGAAGACGGTGAGTTCGTACAGACCAGACGTTTCTTCGATGGCCTGTATTTCGTCTTCGGTCAAGAGTTTCTTCTCTATCTCCTGCTTTGTTATACCGGTATCTTGTTTATCGGAGGTGACCTTGCCGTATTGGATCATCCCGGAGAGCTGGTCGATAAGCTGCTGTTCTTTGCTGGAAAGTTGTTTGCCGATGTATTCGAGAAACCGCCGAACTCCGTTGGTTTTCACCGAATGCAGTTCTGTGGATTGGTAGTAGCCTTGTTTGATTTTATCCGCTGTTTCGAACAGCTGGTCCTGAGAGATCTCGATTGTGGTATCGGTGGATTCGAGGTATTGGAGGAAGTCGAGAACTGCGTATTTGTAGCTGCGAACGGTGTTGTACCGGTACTGGTCTTCGAGGTGTTGGAAGAAGTCGGCTACGTACTGGTCGGTTTGTATCTGTGTCACAAGTTGTCATGACCTCCATAGGAAATCAAGGGGGGTGTACTCTATTAGATAGAAGATTATCAATTATATTTTAAAAGCGTATGCTTGAGAAATTCAGCTGTAGCTCTGTTCGATCCAGTCATCCACAGACTGATCCTTGCTGAACAACCAGTGCTTCACACCGAGCTTCCCCATGCTATCAGCCACAGATTGATACACAGTTAGATACAGACGCTCCGTCACACTGAAATCCTGGTTGACCGTCCAATCGGTGCTTCCACAACAGGGACAGCGAAAGTTCACAGTCAGCAACGTATTATCTCCGACCCCAAAGGGTTCACCGACAATCTGATTGCGGAAATGCTGTATCTGTGAATAGTTACAGTAGCTGCAGTTATATTTGAGCCGGACCACATCTTTTTCTTAGCCATACATTATTTTAATTGCAACCTTTTCTCAAAACTAATTCAGTGATTCCGTTTTTCTATGACTGACGAAGATTTTCTTGACTACGGTAAATCGGCAGATCCTGTCTCCGGTAACCATGGCTTGGATATCTCTGAAATTCTCTCCAGTCTATCTGAGCAAGAAGACAAAGAGATCGAACGGTTGGAACAGAAACTGCGCAGTGTCCGTCAGCAATTGGAGGAGGAAAAAAAGGTTCTTCAAGACAACTTAGAGGTGATCTACCGGCAGATCGAGGCTGTGCAGGACCAGCTACGGGAGCTGGATGCTCCGGGGTACAAACCTGATAGTGATATAAAGAAAGAGCGAGAGCTACGGAACCGGTTAGAAGACTTGTATGGTGATGTCCGTAGGGAGCAGCGTGAGTGGCGTCGTGATCGTCAGGAACCGTTGAAGGAGGAACGTGAATTGGAGAAGTTGATTGATGAGCTCAGTGAGTCTGAATCTTTTGACGAGTTGATTTAGATAGGTTGTTGTTTGAACTGGCGGGTTCGTGGTTCTGCAGTAATTGGTTTAATATTTGGGTCCGAAAAGCTTACTAGGCGGACGAACGTGTAGCTTTCTGCCTATGCTTGCCACCAAAAGTATGGCCTCGGCACTCATAGGGCTCGTCACCGCCGGGTCGTCACTCCCGACTCGGAGCGCTGGCTCGTCATCGGCCACCCGACAGTTACCCCGACACGCTGTTGAGTGTTACTGGTACTCCTCGGTGACTTCTTCGAGGTTCACGACGCCCTCCGGCACGCGATAGGCGACCATCACCTCGCGGTCGGCGTCCGGGGAGTTGTCAGTCTTATCCACGGCGTAGGCGACGAACCGACACTCCTCGCGGCTGAACTCGAGCACCGAGTACCCCCAGTTGTGGCTGTCGAAGAAGTCGATGTGAGGGTTCATCTTCGGGATCAGCCACGAGAGCAAGGGTTCAGTGATCTTCTTGCGCGTGCCTCGCGTCAGGTGCAGGGCCTCGGCGACGTTGATGGAGGTGATCGCGGGGGTCATGAACTCGACGCCGAAGCGCTGGCCCTGCGCGACACCCTCGCCCCCCGTAACCCGGCCGGGGTAGGAGGTCTGCTGGTAGCCGGCGATGTAACAGTGCATGTCGCCGGTGACGGTCAGGAAGTTGTCGACGTCGGCCTCGGCGATGTGCTCGGCGATGAGCTGGCGCTCGCGCGTGTAGCCGTCCCACCCGCCCTGGACGGGATAGACCGAGAGCGGTCCCGAGCCCACCCGCAGGGGCATCGTCAGTACCTCGTCGGCCCAGCAGGTCCAGACGGCGTTCGAGTCCGTGACGGTGTCGAGCAGCCAGTCGCGCTGTTCCTCCCCGAGCATCGATCGTCCGGGGGGCTCGCGGTGGGGGCCGACGTTGTCGACGGTGGGGATGGCCTCGCGCGGTGGGTCCCGGAAGAGCCGTTCGTCGGTGAGCACCAGGTCGACGAGGTCGCCGAACTCGATGTCGCGCCAGAGTTTGAAGCGGTCCTGGAGCGACTCACCCTCGGGGTCGTACTCGACGCGCGCGGGCATGAACTCCCACCACGCGTGCATCGCGTCGGCGACGAGTTCGGTCATGAACTCCGGGTCGTCGCTGCGCGGGTGTTCGCCCTTCGGCGCGTCCGTCTCGTCGTCCCAGTAGACGTCGTCGACCATCTCGTGGTCGTCCCAGCCGGCGATGATGGTGTGGGATTCGAGCGCTTCCTGCAGGAAGCGGTCCGAGCGGTATGTGCGGTAGAGATACCGGTAGTCCCGCAGGTCGTGAACGTGGTCGAAGCCGCTCGGGAGAGACTTCTCGCGTTCCTCGTACTCGTAGGATCCGAGTCCCTTGAACGCGCCGGCGTCGGACTCGTAAATAAAATCGCCGAGGTGGACGATGAAGTCGACGTCCTCCTGTGCGACGTAGTGGAGCGCCGGGTAGTAGCCGTTGAGGTAGTCCTGACAGGTGAGGACAGCAAAGGAGACGGAGTCGGGCGAGTCGTCGGGGCGAGGGAGGGTGCGACAGCGGCCGGTCCGGGAGGCGACGCCGCGGTAGACGAAGCGATAGAAGTACGCCGAGCCGGGGCCGAGCTGGCTGTCCAGGTCGACCTTGACAGTGTAGTCGTGGGCCGCGATGTGCTGGTCGGCCGTGACGACCCCGTCGTAGACGATAGAGTCGAACGCCGGATCCTCTGCGACCTGCACACCGAGCGGTTCGCCCGATTCGACGACGTCGGGGTTCAGTCGCGTCCAGAGGATCGCACCGGTCGGAGTCGGGCCGCCGCTGGCGACGGACTGCGGGAACACCTCGTAGGGGTCCGCGTCGGGGTCGATATCGAAGACCGACGCGTCGCTGGCGTCGACGACGTCGAGTGCGAGCGCGAGGTCGTGTGAGTCCAGTTCCGAGAGGAGTTCCGCATGGTCCCCGTCTTCCCTCGCCGGTTCGTCGCGACCGTCGAGACCCGTCCGGTCTGCCATATCCGGTGCACGGCGTCGACCGGAATGTGTCTTCCGGGGCACTGACCCACCACGTGACTCCCTCGCAGGCTCCCGGGAGGTCTTTGTCGTCGGGACATCGAGGTCGTCTATGGTCGAGATCGACGGCAGCGCGGGTGGCGGGCAGATCCTCCGGACGTCGCTCACGCTGTCGATGCTCTCGGGCGAGTCGGTCACCGTGACGGACGTTCGCGGCGACCGGTCGGACCCCGGGCTCAAACACCAGCACCTCGCGGCCGTCGAGACGGCCGCCGCAGTGAGCGACGCGGCGGTCGAGGGTGCCGAGCTCGGTTCGGAGTCGGTCGTCTTCGAACCCGGTGAGTCGACGGGCGGCGAGTACGAGGTGTCGATCGAGACGGCGGGGAGCCTGTCGCTCGTCTTCGACACCGTCTGGCCGGTCGCGACGGTGCTGGCCGACCCGCTCGTGCTCTCGGCGACCGGCGGCACGGACGTCAAGTGGTCGCCCCCGTCGGCGTACTACCGGCGCGTGAAACTCCCGCTGTTGCGCGAACTGGGACTGGCCGCGACCGTCGAACTCGAACGCCCGGGCTTCTATCCCGTGGGTGGCGGCCGGGCGACGCTCCGTTTGTGGCCGTCGTCGCTCCGCCCGCCGACGCTCGACGGGGGAACTCCCGACGAAGCCCGCCTGTACTCGCTCGCGAGTGAGGGGCTGGCCGATGCCGACGTGACAGAGCGACAGGCGAAGACCGCCGAATCGG
>ENA-ORCS01000339-ORCS01000339.1-marine-metagenome-genome-assembly--contig:-NODE-339-length-39420-cov-25.186971_pt1 | contig 39420 bp, 44 predicted proteins | sample MGYA00237781_ERZ508513 | MGnify/ENA primary metagenome ERZ508513 (study PRJEB26184, sample SAMN06268793) | marine metagenome | isolation source: Eden Landing Ponds, San Francisco, CA, USA | place...
CGCTCGTGGTTCGTGACGAGTATTGTCGGATTCCTCCCACGGCTGAAGCCGTGGGCTTCCTCCTTGTTCCTCTGTGACGGAGCGCCGGAGAAACGAAGAAGTGCGAGGGGGACGACATCGGCGGCGAGGAGTAACGCGTTACTCCCGGTCGTCCGGGTCGAACGCGTCGATCGCGGCGTGAACGCCCTCGACCCACTCGTCTAGGGCGTCGTGGAGGCGCTCTTTCGCCTCCGGGACCGGGATCGCGGTGTACTGGTAGACGTACCCGCCCGAATCGAGCAGCCGACGGCGCCGCTCGACGAGCCCCTTCTCTCGCAGCGTCGACAGCGATCGATTCACGTTCGATCGGTCCCGGTCGAGGGTCTCGGCGAGTTCGGCGACGGTGCTCCCCGGATGATCGAGCAGCGTCAGGTACGTGCGGCTCTCGTGGTCCCGGACGCCGAACACGCAGGAGAGCACGTGATCGAAGGAGGGAGACACGTCGCCGACGAGGTCCTCGATCTCGGGATCGCTCATAGGTGCCGTTCGGCGGCGCTCGGGTTAAAAGTCGCCATCCGCCCCGCGTGACGGCGGTGTCGAGGTGTCGAGGTGTCGGTCACCGGGGCTCAGTCGTCGCTCGCGGCGTATCCCATCCGACGGATACATCCGCGCATCCCCGACTCGTCGCTGTGGCGGTGGAGGTTCGTCGGCGTGTCGCAGTGATAGGTCTCCCCGTCGTACCGGAGCACGACCTCGTGGTCGCCGCCGGCGACCTCGACGTCGACGAGGATCCGTCGTCCGTCGTTGAGGGCGTCGATTATCTCGTCGACCGACAGCTCGCCGGCCGCCACCCGGAGTACCTCGTTCATGGGCTCCCTTCGCGTGTGGCCGAATTAAAACCGTGCGTGTGCCGCCGGCGTCGGAGACCGGCGTGTCGGCCGAGTCGCGTGTGTGTCGGCGACGTCACGTCATCGTCGAGTCCGGGCCGCCCTCCTCCTCCGGCGGCTCGACTCCCTCGGCGGCGGCCACGTCGTCGGTCCGCTTCTCGGTCTCGACGTGCCAGCGGTCGATCTCGGACTCGTAGTCGGCGAGGATGTCGCTCACCTCGTCTTTCAGCTCGTCGTCGTTGACGTTCACCTCGAAGGCGAACGTCTCGCCGTCCTCGCCCCGCCCGACTTCCTGGATGTTGGCGCTGATGAGCTCGTTGTCGAAGTAGTACGGCGCCATCTGGGTCATCACCTTCCGGTAGACCGTGTCCTCGACCTTCCGGAGGGCCTTGCGGCTCGCGGAGTCTGCCGCGCGGGCGACGTGGCCGATCGACTCGCCCCAGCTCTCCATCGCGCTCTCGGTGTCGTTCTCCTCGACCTTCTCGTAGGACTCGGTGAGCTTCTCGCCGGCCGTCTGGAGGTCTTCACCGGGCGATTTCCCGGCCTGTTCGCCCTCGCCCTGGTCGACGGACGCCTGCTCGGCGGTCTTCGCCGACACGTCCTCGTCGATGCGCTCGTGGGACTTCGGGCGCCAGTCGTCGAACTCGTAGAACGCGTCGCCGTCGGCGCCCGTCTCGCGGAGCGCCAAGGCGATCCGCTCGCCGTGCTCGACCACGTCACCCCAGTCTCCGCGCACCTTGAAGCCGGAGATGCTCTCTTCCATCGCTTGCCCCCCGTACGAAACGAACGCGTATAAGTCTCTCCGACTGACAGTGAAATAGTCCCGGCGCCGCGGCGTCGTCCCGCGTCCGGCCCGGATCCGGTTCGAGTCCGGCCTGAATCCGGTTCGGGTCCGGCCCGGGCGCGCCTCGACGACCTTTTTTACCCGCTCCGTGGAATGAGTTCGCATGGGATATCGCGTCGTCGACACGGAGTCGGTCGATCCGGAGCCCGACCGCCCCTGCGAGTGCCGGAAGCTCACCGAACCCGGCGGGCTCGACGAGGCGGCGATCAACCGGTTCCGCGCGGAGCCGGGCGAACAGCTTCCGCTGGCGTACCACTACCACGAGACCCAACAGGAGGCGTTCTACGTGCTCGACGGGACACTCGCGGTTGAGACGCCGAACGAGACCTACGAGGTGCCCGCAGACGGTCTGTTCGTCGTCGACCCGGGGAGTCCCCAGCGGGCGTACAACCCCGCCGACGCCGACGGTCCGGTGAGCGTGATCGCGATCGGCGCGCCGCCCGCCGACGGCGATGCAGTCGCCTACGACCCGACAGAAGAGTGAAAGCGCGAACCGGTCAGGCCGAGTTGCCGTCGGCTGCGAGCTCGCCCGTCGTCTCGTCCGCGTCGGCGCCTTCGTCGAGTTCGGGCTGGTCGCTGTCGTCGGGGCTGGGAGTGTGGACGCTGTTGCCGACTGAGCCCCAGACGAGATACAGCATCGCGATGACCATGAGGAGGGTCATGACGGTCGCGGCGATCCCCACTGCGGACACGTACTGGAACATGGTCCGCGGTCGGCGGGCGCGACGTATCAACGTATCGGCTTCCGCCGATCGCTCGGCGTCGAGCGCTCCAGCGGCCGCGCCGCCGCGGAGTGAGACGCCCGCGCCGACCGATCGGTCCGCCGAACCGCCTGGTTTCGTCATCTTTTAACTCGAACGCGGCGCTTCTTTCGACAATGACGATCGAAGACCGCGACGACGCTCACCTCATCACGCACGCGCTGGCGAAGGACACCCTCTCGCGGCTCCGCGACGTCGAGACCGAGCAGGTCGCGTTCCGGAAGGGCCTCGTGAAGCTCGGCCGGATCTGCGGCTACGAGATCATCGACGGCGCGATGGAGACGGAGTACGTCCCGGTGGAGACCCCCTTAGAGGAGACCACCGGCGAGCGCGTGAAGGGGCTCGACGACGTGGTCATCATCAACGTCCTCCGGGCGGCGACCCCGTTCGTCGAGGGGCTCCTCAAGGCGTTCCCGCGCGCGAAGCAGGGCGTCATCTCCGCCGGCCGCGACGAGGAGGCCGGGATGACCGCCGACGGCGAGTTCCCGATCACCATCGACTACGTGAAGCTCCCCGAGATCCGGCCCGAGGACACCGTTATCGTCGCCGACCCGATGCTCGCCACCGGCTCGACGATGTGCGCCGTCCTCGACCACGTCCTCGACGAGGCCGGCGACTTCGAGGACCTGTTCGTCCTCTCGGCGGTCTCCGCGCCCGACGGGCTCGTCCGCGTGAGCGAGTCGGTGCCCGAGGCCGACCTGCTGACGGTCGCCATCGACGACCGCCTCGACGACGACGGGTTCATCCTCCCCGGGCTCGGCGACGCCGGCGACCGCGCGTTCCGGACGGTCTGAGGTTGAGGCGACCGCGACGGCGACCGACCGCGACGGCGACCGACCGCGACGACGACCGACCGCCGACGTACTTTTAAGAGTCGCCCGCGCGACCGATGCGTATGAGCGACGCGCCGACGACCGAGCCCTGCGACGGCTGCGGCGACCCCACCACGGACGCGCTCGCGCGCACCGTCCGGCTGAGCGTCGACCGGGCGAACATCGACACCCAGCGGCTCTGTCCCGACTGCTTCGCCGACTGGATCCAGCGCTACCAGGACCGGCTCGGCTCCGGACCCGACGGCGACGACAGCGACAGCTCGGAGATCATCGTCGACTGAGCGACCGGGGTCGTCCGCTCTTCGGTACCCGCACGGCAACGTCCGTCCCGACCGCCCGTCTTAAGCCGCGGCGGCACGGACGGCGACGTAATGGATCTCGCCATCGACGCCCCGACCCCGGCGGCGCCCGACTGCGCCGACGACGGGACGTGGCTCGCCTGCATCGAGTGTGACGAGACGTTCGCCCCCTTCGAGGCGGTCCGCTACACCTGCGACGAGTGCGACGGCCTGCTCGAAGTCCGGTACGACGACCCGCCGACGTTCGACGAGTTCGGCGCGGGCGCTCCCTCCGAGGGCCCCGACCGCGGCGTCTGGCGCTACCGCGAGGCGCTCCCCTTCGATCTGGGCGTGACGCTCCCCGAGGGCGACACCCCGCTCCACCGCGTCCCCCGCATCGAGGAGGCGGTCGGCGTCGACGCGCTCCGGATCAAACACGAGGGGATGAACCCCACCGGCTCGTTCAAGGACCGCGGGATGACCGTCGGCGTCCGTGTCGCCGAGGAGCTGGGCGTCGGCGCGCTCGCCTGCGCCTCCACCGGCAACACCTCCGCCGCGCTCGCGGCGTACGGCGGTCGCGGGGGGATGGAGACGCTCGTGCTCCTCCCGGAGGGGAAGGTCGCGGCGGGGAAGATCGCGCAGGCGAGCCTCCACGGCGCACGCATCCTGGAGGTCGCCGGCAACTTCGACGCCTGCCTCGACATCGTGCAGGAGCTCGCCGCCCGCGGCGAGGCGTACCTGCTCAACTCCCTGAACCCGTTCCGCCTGGAGGGCCAGAAGACGATCGGCTTCGAGATCTTAGAGGAGTTCCGCGACGACTACGGCGACTTCCCGGACCGGATCGTTCTCCCCGTCGGCAACGCGGGCAACACCGCGGCGCTGTACAAGGCGTTCCGCGAACTGGTCCAGTCGGGCGCGCTCGCCGTCGACGAGGTCCCCAAGCTGACCGGCGTGCAGGCCGAAGGCGCCGCCCCGATGGTCGAGGCGATCGAGGAGGGGAACGACGAGGTCCGGCGCTGGGAGGAGGTCGAGACGCGCGCGACCGCGATCCGCATCGGCAACCCGGTCAACGCTCCGAAGGCGCTCCCCGGGATCCGGAACACGGGCGGCACGGCGGTCGCCGTCAGCGATTCGGCGATCACCGACGCGCAGCGCGACCTCGCCGAGGAGGGCGTCGGCGTCGAGCCGGCCTCCGCCGCGAGCCTCGCCGGGCTCCGGAAGCTCCGCCGCGAGGGCGTCGTCGACGACGACGAGCAGGTCGTCTGCCTGACGACGGGACACCTCTTAAAGGACCCCGACGCCGCCTACGCGGCCGGGAGCGACCCCGAGCCGGTGCCGAACGACGTGGACGCGGTCGTCGAGCACTTACGCGACTGAGCGGGTTTCGCGACAACTCCTCGCAGTCGTCGAATTTCGGGCGTGCTGATAGTCAGACGTGACGGCGCCACAGTTTCTATTAAATACCGGACTGTAGTACAACAGACGAGTTGATAGACACCTCGATGACGGCGCCGGTCGCCGCGCTCTCGGCGATCGTGGCCGCCGGTGCCACCGCGGTCGCGTTCGACCACCGCGACGAGCCGGGCGGCCTCGCCGCGACCGCGTTCATGGGCGCGATCCTGTGGTGGTCCGCGGGGCTGTTCGGCGAGGCCGTCGCGGCGACGGAGGCCGGGAAGCTGTTCTGGCTCAACGTTCAGTACCCCGCGACCGCCGTCGTGCCGGTCGCGGCCGTCGCGTTCGTCGCGTCGTACCTCGGGTACGATGCGTGGGTCTCGCGGCGCCGGGTCCTCGCGCTGGCCGCCCCGCTCGTCGCGCTCGCGCTGCTGAGCTGGACGAACGAGTACCACGGGCTGGTCCGAACTGGGACCGACCTCGTCGCGTACGGCTCCGGGACGGTTTTGGTCCGGGAGTTCGGCCCGGCGTGGTGGGTCGGTTGGCTCTACTCGTAGTGCCTGCTCGTCGCGACGTTCGCGACGCTGGCGTACGGTGTGTACGACTCGGCGCCCGCGTTCCGTGCGTCGGCCGGGCTGTTGCTCGTCGGCTCCGGCGCCCCGTGGGTCGCGCAGTTCGTCGTCCTCGGTGGCGGTCCCGCGTTCCGGCCCGAACTCCTGTTCGTGCTCACGGGCGTCGCGTTCACCGTCGCGGTTCGCCGGGGACGGACGCTCGGCGTGACGCCGGTCGCTCGGCAGGTGACGCTGGAGGCCGTCCCGGACCCGATTGTCGTCGTCGACAGGAGCGGCCGGATCGCGGACACGAACCCGGCGGCGCGCGCGTGGCTCGGCGACGACGCCGCGGTCGGCGCGGCGGCCGCGGACGCGCTGGCGAGCGCGCCCGAGATTCACACCGCGTACCGGAACGGAGAGGCTCCCGACAAGCCGCTCCCAGTCGAGATCGGCGGGGAGACCCGATTCGTCTCGCTCTCGGCCGTCCCTCTTCCGACGTTCGGCAACCGGTCGCAGGGAACGGTGCTCCTGTTGCGAGACGTCACTGACTCGGAGCGCAACCGACGGGACCTCGAGGTGGCGAACGACCGGCTCCAGACCCTAACGCATGCGCTGGCGCACGACATCAAGAATCCGCTGACGGTCGCGGACGGGTTCACGAACCTGGCGTCCGCGGGCGACGAGGCGGCGACCAAGCGCGTCGAGGACGCTCACGCTCGGATGTTCGAGATCGTCGACGAGACGCTCGCGGCGGTCGACCACCCGGAGCCCGACGCGGACGCCGAGCCGTTCTCGTTCGCGGCGCTGGCGGAGGACGCGTGGCGGACCGCGGAGACGGGGAACGCGACGCTGACGATCGCGGGCGACGGATCGTACGCCGCGGACGAGGCCGCGGTCCGGAGCGTCTTGGAGAACCTCTTCCGGAACGCGGCGGTCCACGCCGGGACCGACCCGAGCGTGACCGCCGTCGCGCTCGGTGGGGGCTTCGCGGTCGTCGACGACGGCCCTGGGATCCCGCCGGCGGAGCGCGACCGCGCCTTCGAGCGCGGCTACACGACCGCGGACGACGGCACCGGAATCGGCCTCGCGTCCGTGGCGACGCTCGCCGCGTCGCATGGTTGGACCGTCGGCGCTGGGCGAGGTCGGGGCGAGACGGACGCGATTTCCGACGAAGAGACGACGGATATCGGCGACGGCGCGGCGTTCGTCGTCGCCGTCGGCGACCGACCGGTCGACGAAGTCGCGGCGTCGGTCCTCGCCGACTCGGACGCGCTCGTCTCGCCCTCGGAGACGCTCCCGGCGGAAGAATAACCGACAGGGTCGCGGGCGAACGCCGCGCTCGTCGTCGGGGCCGTCAGCCCGTTTTCACTCCGCCTTCCGCTCTTCCGCCTCGTCCAGCGTGATCTCGGTGACTTCGATCACGCGGTCGTCGGCGAGCAGCGCCTCGATGGCCCCGTCCGGCATGCCCTGATCGAGGTTGTAGACGGTGAGCGCCTCGCCCCCCTGCGTCTCGCGGGCGTTGTACATCCCGGCGATGTTCACGTCGTGGTCGCCGAGCACGGTGCCGATGAGACCGATGACGCCCGGCTCGTCGGTGTTGCGCGCGACCAACATGTGGCCGTACGGGACCGCGTCGACGCGGAACCCGTCGATCCGGACGATCCGCGGGTCCTCACCCGCGAACAGGGTACCCTCGACCGCGATCGAGTCCTCGCCGTTGTGGACGGTGACGCGCACCAGACTCTGGAAGTCCTCGGTCTGACGGGTCTTCGACTCGGTGACCTCGATGCCGCGCTCCTCGGCGAGCCGGGGCGCGTTCACCGCGTTCACCTGCCACTCCAGCGGCTCGAACACGCCCTTCAGCGCGCTCGCGGTGACCAGTTCCACGTCCTCCGCGGCGATGTCGCCCTCGTAGGTCGCCTCCACTTCCGTGATCCGGCCGTCGAGCAGCTGCGCGGCGACCTTCCCGGCGGTCTCGGCGACGGCGATGTACGGCTTGATCCGCGGGAACGCCGTCTCGTCGACCGAGGGCGCGTTGAGCGCGGTCAGGACGGGCTCGTCGTCGAACGCCGAGAGCACCGCCTCCGCGGTGTCGACCGCGACGTTCTCCTGTGCAGCCTCCGTCGAGGCGCCGAGGTGAGGCGTCACGACGATCTCCTCGACGTCGAGCAGCGGCGAGTCCTGCGAGAGGGGCTCCTCGGCGAACGAGTCGAGCGCGGCGCCCGCGAGGACGCCGTCGTCGACGGCCTCCGCGAGCGCGTCCTCGTCGACGATGCCGCCGCGGGCGCAGTTGATGAGGTAGCCGCCCTCCAGCTGGGCCAGCTCGTCCTCGCCGATCATCCCCTCAGTCTCGGGGAGGAGCGGGGTGTGGACCGTCGCGAAGTCGCCGCGCGCGAGCGCCTCGTTGAGGTCCTCGACCAGTTCGGCGCCGAGGCGGTCGGCGCGCTCCTCGGAGATGTACGGGTCGTAGACGACCAGATCCATCCCGAGCGAGTCAAGCCGCTTCGCGACCTCCTGGCCGACGCGACCGAGGCCGACGATGGTGAGCGTCTTGTTGTTGACCTCGGTGCCGAGGAACTCGCCTTTCGCCCACTCGCCGCCGAGGAGGCGGCCGTGCGCCTGCGGGATCGACCGCGCGACGGCGAACGTCATCGCGACCGTGTGCTCGGCGGCGGCCCGGACGTTCCCCTCGGGCGCGTTGGCGACGATGACGCCGTGGTCGGTGGCGGCCTCGATGTCGATGTTGTCGACGCCGATGCCGGCGCGGCCGACGATGACGAGCTCGGAGGCGGCCTCGAAGACCGCCTCGTTCACGTCGGTCCCGGAGCGGACGATGAGCGCGTTGGCGTCGCTCACGGCGTCGAGCAGCGCGTCGCCCTCGACCTCGTAGTCAGTTACGACCTCGTGGCCGGCGTCTCGGAGTCGGTCCAACCCCGCGTCTGCGATGGGGTCGGTCACGAGTACCTTCATGGGCGGTTTCACCGGCGGCGCGAGGTTAACCCTTTCCTCATCGCTTCGTTTTGCCGGGGAGACGATCCTCGATCGTGTGTATTCAACCCCTTTATTTCGGGTGGAACCCTCTCGTTTGTGGGTACGTATCGTCGAGGTTCGGTTCCGGCGTCAGTCCGGACCGAGAGCGGTCGGCGGGTCCGCCACCCGGCGGTACTGCCTTTTATATCCGGACGCTTGGTCGGGTATGGACATCACGATCGCGTTCGCCGGCGTGGCCGCCATCCTCGTGTTGACGGGGATCAGCGCCTTCTTCTCCAGCTCCGAGCTGGCCGTCTTCTCGGTTCCGATCCACCGCGTCGACTCGCTGCTCGCCGCCGACGTGCCCGGTGCGCGGGCGCTGTCGGCGCTGCGGGCCGATTCGCACCGCTTCCTCGTCACCGCGTTAGTGAGCAACAACGTCGCGAACATCGCGGCCGCCTCGGTCGCGACCGCGGTGTTCGTCCGGTTCGGCTTCTCCGGCGGCGAGGCGGCCACGGGATCGACGCTCGTCACGAGCGTCTTCGTCATCGTCTTCGGCGAGATCGCGCCGAAGTCCTACGCGGTGGCGAACGCCGAGAAGCACGCGCTCCGCGTCTCCCGTCCAGTGGTCGCGATTCAGCGCGTCATCCGTCCCGTGCTGTACGTCTTCGAGGCGCTCTCCGGAGTCGTCAACCGCTTTACCGGCGGCGAGTCCGACATCGAGTCGTACCTCACGCGCGAGGAGATCGAGACGCTCGTGCTCTCGGGCGAGGCGGCGGGCGCGCTCGACGCGGACGAGGGCGCGATGATCCGCGGCGTCCTCGAGCTGGAGTCGCTCCGGGTGTCGGCGGTGATGGTCCCCCGCACCGACATGGTCGCGCTGCCCGACACCGCCACGCCGGCCGAAGCGGTCTCGACCGCCGCCGCGGAGGGCGTCACGCGGATGCCGGTGTACGGCGAGAACCGCGACGACGTGGTCGGCGTCGTCGACCTGCGCGACGCGGTCGCCGCCGACGAGCGCGGGGAGTCCCTCGCGAGCGCGCTCCGCGAGCCGATCTTCGTCCCGGAGACGCAGCCGGTCGACGAGCTGTTCGCGACGATGCGGACGAGCGACCTCCGGATGGCGGTCGTCGTCGACGAGTTCGGCGCGGTGGTGGGGATCGTGACCCTGGAAGACGTGGTCGAGGAGGTCGTCGGCGAGCTGGTCGGGCGGTGGGAGACCGACCACGTCGACGTGGTCGCGTCCGACGCCGCGGTCGCGCGAGGGTGGACGACCGTCGCGCACCTCAACGAGACGCTCGGGCTGACCCTCCCGATCGACGGGGGGGCAGAGACCGTCGCGGGGCTGATCACGCAGCGCCTCGGGCGGATCCCGGCCGAGGGCGACCGCGTCGAGATCGGCGACGTGACGCTCGCGGTCGCGGGCGCGACCGCGACGCGGGTGACCCGAGTCCGGATCGAGCACCCGGAGATCGAGAGCAAAGTCGACGGCGGCTCGGGGACCGAGTCCACCGACGGCGACGGCGCCGAGTCGGGCTCGTCCGCCGATTTCTCGTAACACAACATACATATTCGTCGCCGGAATCTGACGAGGTACGTTCTCGATCATGATGTCTCGATGGGGGTGCGACCGGTGCGGGTTCGTCGCGTGGACGCCGGACCGGGCGTCGATGCGCGAAGTCATCGGCTCGCACCTGCTCGCGCACCACTCAGAGGCCGTCAGCCGGTCGGACTTTCGGACGACGTGGGACTGCCCGTACTGCGCGACGACGAAGACGGCCTACGACACCGACGGCGCGGTCGAGGAGTTCAAAACGCACCTCCACGAGCACGTCGCCGACCGGATCGAGGAGGGCGTTCACATCGCCGACGGCGTCTCGCGGGACGGGACCGTGCAGGTCGCCGCGCCCGTCGACAGCGCGGACGCGGACGCGCTCCGCGCCCACTTCCACGCCGCCGGCGACCTGGTGATCGCGGTCACGGCGAACCCGGAGCGGACCGTTCGCCTGCTCCACGAGGAGCTGGACGGCTGGCCACGCCGGACCGTCGTCGTCAGCACGGAGGCGTACCCGTTCGAGGAGGCCCCCGACCTCGACTTCTCCGAGATCCCCATCGAGGTCGTCGAGCTCGACCCCCGGCTCGGCCCGGACGAACTCGGCGAGACGGTGTCGCGGATCATCGACGCCAACCGGGAGGCGGGGGACGCGATCTCCGTAGAGGTGAGCGTGTTCCACGAGATCGTGCGCTCGTTCGACCTCCGGACCGCCTGCGACTTCGTCCGGATGCTCTCGACCCGACTCGACGACGACGGCGGCGTCCTCCAGCTGTACGTCGACGCCGACGCGGACCCGAACGTCTCCACGGTACTGAACTTCCTCGACGACGAGATCGATCTGAAGGTCGCGGCGGAGGACGGGCGGTTCGTGCGGCGGGGATGAGGGGCGCGTACCGTCGCCCGCCAGCGCGGCCGTCTACTCCGCGTGCTTCTCCGTGTAGTCCGCCGGCCGCCGCACGTAGGTGTACTCGATCGACCGGTCAGCGGCCGACGCCGCCGTCTGTCGCTTGAGTCGCCGGAGGACCGACCGCGCACGCTCCCTCGCGTCCGGGTCGGCCTCGGCGTCGGCGGCGAGCGCGCGCGCCTCGCGTTCGAGTTCGGTCGCGTCGAGCCGCGGCAGGTAGGCGGCCGCGATGTCGGCGACGTAGGGGTCGTCGTGCGCGAGCGCGTCGATCAGCCGCGAGACGGCGGTCCGACCCGACTCCGAACCTCCCTCGTCGTGCTCGATGAGTTCGCAGCACAGCCACATCGCGTGCCGCGCGGTCGCCGAGGTGACGCCGTCGACCCCCTCGTCGGACGCGACCTCGTAGAGCAGTCGCGCGAGCGCGCCGTCGTCCGCGTCGCTCCGGAGGGGTCGGTCGGTCACCAGCCGCTCGCGGACCTCTCGGCCCCGAACCGCGTCGCCCGCCGCGACGAGCCGCGACAGCGACGCCGCCGCGGCGCGCCGCACCGCGGGCGAGGGGTCCCGCAGCGCGTCGAGCAGAACCGCCGCCGACTCGGGGCGGTCCAAGTCTCGAAGCCGCTCGACGACGGTCTCCCGGAGGCGGTCGCTCCCGTTGTCGGCCGCGGTCGCCAGCAGGTCCGTCGCGTCGGGCGTCCCGATCGACACCAGCGCGTCGACGGCGGCGCGCCGGACGAGCGCGTTCGGCGCCCGCAACAGCGGCCGAATCGGGGCGATGCGATCGCCGCCGAGAGCGGCGTACGACCGCACCGCCCGGGCCCGCACCCGCGCGTCGCCGTCGTCGAACGCCTCTCGGAGCCGGGCGGTCGCGTCCGGATATCCCGCCGCGCTCGGGGGGCCCGCCGCGTTCGGAGGCGACGCCGCCTCCGGCGCGCCCCGCAGATCCTCGGATCCCGCCGCGCCCAGCCCGGTCGCGCCGACCATCCGATACGCGGCGTGGTCGCTCGTGAGCCACCGGGCGAACACGGCAGCGGGGTCGTCGCCGCTGTCGCGGCGCCGGACAGCGGCCGCGACGCGCGAGACGAGTTCGTCGACGTACCGGTCGCCGTGGAAGTACAGCGCGTCGATCGCCGCCGCGCGGACCGCCGCGTCCTCGTCGGTGAGCACGACTCGCAGCAGCCGGTCGGCGATCCGGCGTTCGCTGCCCGCCATCGAACTCGACGGCGTCCCGAGCGCCTCGACGCCCTCCAGCCGGGTCGCCGCGTCGTTGCCCTCGTCGAGGAGGGCGAACGCTTGCGGGCGCTCGCCGCCGGTTCGGTCCGGTCGAGAGTCGTCAGCCATCTGTCTACTCTCGGGATCCCCCCGCGATTAAACGTGCCCCCGTGAGTATCACAGCCGAGAACGTCGCCGCCGATCGCTCTCGCCCCGCGGGCGTCGGCCTCGCGAGCGTCGGGGGCGGCCGCTAGAGCTCGAACGACGCGACGGTTTCGTACTCCGGGCCCTCGCTCGTCAGCGTCGACTTCACCAGCCGGACGTTGTCGACCTCGAACCGGCCGATCTCTGGGCGGCGCTCGCGGACGGCCTCCCGCACCAACCCCTTCCCCCGGGCGTCGTTCATCCGGGCGAGCGTAACGTGCGGGCTGAACTCGTGGTCCTCGGGATCGACCCCGAGCGCGGTCGTCTCCGCTTCGAGGGCCTCGTGGAGCGCGGTCAGCTCCGCGCTCCCCGCGGCGACGCCGGCCCAGACGACCGAGATGTAGTCGAGGCTCGGGAAGACGCCGAAACCCCTGACTGCACACTCGAAGGAGTCGACTTCGGCGGCCTCGACCGCGCGCTCGCCGGCCGCGATCACGTCGTCGAGCACGGGAGCGGGCTCGTCGGCGGCGGGCGTCTCGTCGCCCCCGCCGATTTCTCCCAAGAACTTCAGCGTGACGTGCGCCTGCCGAGGGTCGACGGCGGTCAGTCCCGCCGCGTCCGCGAACGCGGCCTGCGCCTCCGCGACGGCGGGGGCGAGACGGTCGGGGAGGTCGACGGCGAAGAACGCGCGCATGGACGGCCGGAGATTGCGAGAGGTCGTTGATAAGTGTGCGGTGGAGACCGGATCGTCGGCTCGGCCGTGGGCACGGGGGCCGAGGAGCGGGGAGCGCCCGCCGGCGCCGGCCCTCAGAATCCCCCGTTGAACACCCAGAAGGCGACGGCCGGCGACAGCGCGACGGAGGCTCCGAGGGCCACCGTCCCGACGACCGTGCGCGCGGGGAGCTCGCCGACGGGCGCCTCGTACCGCCACAGCTGCAGCGAGACGAAGACCGCGGCGACGAGCACGCCGCCGAGATGCAGGAATGACGGCCGGAACGCCGCCGGTATCGCCGAGAGATCGCTCGTCAGTCCGATCTGAGTCCCGATCCCGATGGCGCCGACCGCGGCCGACCCCGAGACGTACGCGAACCCGGCGACGGCGTGCCGGAGGGCCGCGACGGCCGAGAAGGGATGCGGCTCGTCGGCCGCCGGCCGCGGTGCCGCGAAGCTCGCGACGCCGGCGTAACAGAGCGGGAGCGTTCCCAGCGCGACGACCACCGCGTACGGGAACGCGGAGCCGACGGCGAGGATGAGGATCGCCGCGGTCAGGGCGTACGTCCGCGAAGTCGCCTCGGCCATGACGATCGGGGGCACGAGGAGGGCGGCGACCGCCACCATGGCGAACACGGCCAGCGGGACCGAATAGCGCTTGAGCGGTCGAGTAGAGGAGGGCGAAGACATGCGGCGAACTTCTCGACACACCAATAAGTAACTTCGGTGAAAGAACGCCCCGCACGCGTCGAGCGGACCGCCTTCGGGAGGCTCGGTGATCGGTGTTCGTCAGGGGCTCGGTGCGCCCCTCACCCCGCTACAGGCGCTCCCGGAGCGTCTCGGCGGTCGCCTCGCCGACGCCGTCGACGTCGGTGAGGTCGTCGTACGAGGCCTCGCGCACGTTCTCGACGGAGCCGAACCGGCGCAGGAGCCGGCGGCGGGTCTGGGGGCCGACGCCGGGCACGTCGTCGAGGACCGTCGCGACCTCGTCGCGGACGGTCTGGTGGTAAGAGACGGCGAAGCGGTGCGCCTCGTCGCGGACGCGCTGGAGCAGGTGCAGTTCGGGCGCGTCGTCGGGCCATTTTCGGGTTCCGGTCGGGGTCACCACCAGCTCCTCGGCCTTCGCCAGGGCGACGACGGGAACGTCCCAGCCGGTCTCCGCGAGCGCGTCGCGGGCGGCTCCGAGCTGTCCCTCGCCCCCGTCGATCAGGAGGAGGTCGGGGTCCGGGCGGTCGTCCTCGCCGGCGACCGCGCGCTCGGCGCGCCACCGGACCAGCTCGCGCATGTTCGCGTAGTCGTCGTTGCGGTCGGTGAGCTTCTTCCGGCGGTAGTCGCTCGTCTCCGCGCTCCCGTCGACGAAGCACACGTCGGAGCCGACCACGGCGGTCCCCTGCGCGTGGCTCACGTCGAACCCCTCGATCCGGGCGGGGCGGTCGATCCCGAGCCGGTCGCCGAGCGCGCCGACCGGATCGTCGCGTCCGCCGCGCTTGCGGGCGTTCTTCAGGGCGAGTTCGACGAGCTTCGCCTCGCGGCCGGCGCCGGGGACGCGGACCGAGACACCCTCCGCCTCCAGCCAGGCGACCACGTCCGGGTCCGAGGGACGCTCGGCGAGGAGGACCGCGTCCGGGAACTCCCGCTCGGCGTAGTACTGCGGGAGGAACGCGGAGAGGACGGCGGCCGGCGTGTTGGCGTCCGGGTCGGCGGGGGCATTCTCATCCGCTTCGCCGTCCGCCGCCTCGCCGTCCGCCGCCTCGCCGTCGTCCCCCACCGCCGCCGCGTCCAGCCGGTGTCGACTGCGGTCGACCAGCTGGCCGCGCTCGCTGTGGAGCCGCGCGACGCGGGCGGTGTCGCCCTCGACGGCGGCCGCGAGCACGTCGACGGTGCGGTCGTCGGTGCGATCGCTCACGGCCTCGCCGCCCTCGCCGTGGAACGCCTCGACCGCTTCGAGGCGGTCCCGGAGGTTCGCGGCGCGCTCGAACTCCGCGTTCTCGGCGGCGGCCTCCATCCGCCGCCGGAGGGGGTCGGCGAGGACGCCCGTCTCGCCCTCGAAGAACCGGCGGGCGGCCGCCACGTCCTCGGCGTAGCTCTCGGGGTCGATCTCGCCGGTGCAGGGCGCCGAGCAGATCCCCATCTCGTAGTCGAGGCAGGGGCGGTCGCGGTTCGCGTACTTGTGGTCGGAGCAGCCGCGGAGGCGGTACTCGTCGCGGATCGCCTTCACGACCGCGTCCACGCGGCCCTTGTCGGTGAACGGGCCGTACGCGACCGCGCCCTCCTCGGGGTCGCGAGTCACCTCGATCCGCGGGACGGGGTGGTCCGTGATCGCAACCAGCGGGTACGACTTGTCGTCTTTCAGCCGGACGTTGTACCGCGGTCGGAGCCGCTTTATCAGGTTCGCCTCCAGGAGGAGCGCCTGCGTCTCCGTGTCGGTGACGGCGAACTCGATCCGGTCGGCGCGCCCGACCATCCCCCGGATCCTCCCCGATCGCGGGTCGGCGTACGACCTGACGCGGTCGCGGAGGTCGACCGCCTTGCCGACGTACAGCGTCGTCTCCCCGGTCCGGAACTGGTACACGCCGGGGTCGGTCGGGAGGTCCGCGGCCCGCTCGCGCACGGCGTCGGCGTCCATCGGATCCCAGTAGCCGCCGCGCGCGTTTGAACGCTACGGGCGTGTCTCGGGGACGTTCGGTCGTCCCTACGGGCGTGTCTTGGGGGACGTTCGGTCGTCCGACGACCGAATAATTATCAATCGTGAATAACGGGGGAAACGGTTTATCTAGGTGCTTGGGAGAGCCCCACGTAGAAATGACGGGACTTCGAGGGCTGCTCCGACGCGCGTTCGGTCGGGATCGGGACTCGCGGTCGGTCCCGGACGGCGGGGTCGTCGTGGACGATGCCGCCGGCGGCGCGGCTGGGACGAGCGAGAGCGGGGGGGACGGGTACAACATCACGGAAGAAGGCGGGAACGACCGCGCCGGGACGCTCGCCGTTGCCGGTCTCGAGCAGGTGTTCAACTCGACCGGCGTTCCGACGTTCATTCTCGATCGGGAGGGGAACGTCGCCGAGTGGAACGAGTCCATCGCGTCGCTCACCGGGAACGAGCGCGAGGACGCGGTCGGTCACGGCCACGTCTCGGAGCTGTTCTACCCCGACGGACGGCGCGCCGACACCCTCGCCGACAAGGTTCTCGACGCGCCGGAGACCGCCGACGATGTGTACGGCGTCGAGCGCTGCGACTCGTCGCAGACCCGCTACCGCGACACCAGCACGATGATCGACCGCCACGGCGACGAGAAACACATCGAGTTCACGGCGACGCCCCTCTACGAGGGCGACGAGCTCGTCGGCGTGACGGAGGTCGTCATCGATCGCACGGAGAACATCAACCAGCGCGACGCGACGGAGACGCTGGTGACCGAGGTCCGAGAGACCGCCGAGACGATCGGCGAGGGGAACCTCGAGGCGCGGGCCGTCCGCCACGAGGAGTGCGAGATCCTCGACGAGGAGCTGTTGAGCGTCATCGACGTCGTCAACCGGATGGCGGAGAACCTCCAGGACCTCTCCGAGAGCGTCCACGAGCAGGCCCGCCAGATCGACCAGACGGTCCAGGAGGCGAGCGGGGCCGCCGCCGACATCGCCCAGAACGTCGACGAGCAGAACGAGCTGTTGGAGGAGAGCGTCTCCGAGATGCAGTCCTTCTCCGCCGGCATGGAGGAGGTCGCCGCGACGGCGGACCAGGTCGACTCCGCCGCGGTCGCGGCCAGCGAGGCCGCCGACGAGGGGCTCGACGCCAGCGAGGACGCCCGCGAGGCGACCGAGGACGTGGTGGAGATCGGCGACGAGCTCGTCGAGAGCGTCGGCGCGCTCTCCGAGCGCATGGACGACATCGAGGAGGTCATCGAGGTCATCTCCGACGTGGCCGAGCAGACGAACCTGCTCGCGCTCAACGCCAACATCGAGGCCGCCCGCGCCGGGGAGGGCGGCGACGGCTTCGCGGTCGTCGCCGAGGAGGTGAAGAAGCTCGCCGACGAGACCCGCGGCTACACCGAGGAGATCACGGAGAGCCTCGCGGAGCTGCAGGCGCAGTCCGACGAGACGAGCACCGCGGTCGAGCGCTCGCACGACCGCATCGAGGACGCAGGCACGGAGATCGAGACGGTGCTCGACTCCCTCGAGGAGATCGCCGACGCGGTCGACGAGGCCGCCGCTGGCGTCGCCGAGGTCGCCCGAACCACGGACGATCAGGCCGCCACCGTCGAGGAGCTCACCTCGTCGCTGGAGGCGGTCCGCGAGCGCTCCGACCGCACCGAGGAGGCGACCGACCGCATCGTCGACGCCACCGACGACCAGGAGGTCGCCGTCGACGAGCTGATCACCCGCGTCGAGCGACTCGACGCGAAACAGACGGGACGGCAGTAGCCCCCGCCGGAACCGCGCGGCGCTGCGCGGTTCTCTCCGGCGGGGTCAGAACGGAGCGTCCGTCGATCCGCGACTCGGACCCTCGGTCCCCATCGCCCGTTCCGTGGGGTTCGATCCGGTCTCGGTACCGCCCTCCGGGTCGGCGGTCACGTCTCCCGTTTCGAGATAGCCCTCCTCGAGTTCGACGAGCCGTTCGTTGATCGCCTCGCTCTGTTGGTGCATGGGCGCCGCTCGGACGCGAACGAGGTCGTACTCGTGGCGGTCAGTGAGACCGTTCCACGCCCGAAACGACCCGATCGTCAGCGTGTGTGTCTGCGGGCAGAACGGGGTCGTCGGCGTGAACTCCGCGCGGAGCACGCGGTCGACGTCCGCCGCCTCGACGGCGTCGCCACCGTCGTCACGCTCGACGGCGTAGCGGTAGCCGGCACTCGTGTGGCGGGTGTCGAGGTTGAGCCGAGCGAGGTTGTAGTTGAACGTCATATCGTACACCTTCCGGTCCTCGAAGCAGTCGCGAGTGAGCCGGTGGAACGCGACGTGGTCGGCCCCGGTGAGCAGGTCGTGAGGCTCGAGGAACTCGCCCGGTCTCGGGATGTGGTCCGGAACGAACTCGTCGTACCCGTCGAAGAGGTCGCCGTCATCGGACCCGAACGGAGACGGAAAGCTGGGCATACGCGCACGTTCGAGACCGAGATGGGTGCTTCTACTCCCGTACATGTTCGGGGCAGTGACCCGGTCAATTCGGAACCGGGCGGCCCCGTCGGCCGGCCGGCGAGCGCGTAGACCTCGCTCGACCCTCTCATTCTTCGGGCGCCTCACGCACTCCTCGTGCGCCTCACTCATTCCTCGGGCGCCTCACTCATTCCTCGGGCGCCTCATCGGGGTCGCGCACGCGGCGCGGCGAGAACGACCCCAGGACGATCCGATCGATCGAGTGAGGGCTGTGACGGAGTAACACGAAGACCATGTTGAACACGAACACTGCGACGCCGGCACAAACGAGTAGCCCGCCGAGGAGCGCCGGGGTTCCGGCGACCCCCAGCAGGTTCGATCCGACGATCAGCGCGCTTCCGCCGCCGAGTAGGACCCCGTCGATCGCGGCGATCCGGTCGTCGTAGAGGTCGTCGATCATGGGCACGTCCTCCAGTCCCAACAGATCGCTGTACCGGTTGACCCAGATGACGAAGGGAATGATGTGATACAGCGTCCCAACGACGACGAACCCGATCGCTCCCAACAGCAGCAGGTGGCCGGCGTTCGCCGCGCCGAGCAGCTGGTCCCGAGTCAACGGGTCGGATATCCAGGCGGGCACCGAGACGGCGACCCACAGCGCGAGTGCGCCCACCGCCACGACGTACCGCGTGTGCATCGGGGTCCGCTCGACTCGCATCTCGTACAGTTTGCGTGCCAGAACGAGACAGATCGCCGTCGCGGCGGACAGGATCAACAGGCCGCCGATCCGCGCAACGGGGTCGTGAGCCGCGAGGCGACCGAGCGCGAGTGCGATCACGCCGATGGGATGCGCGATCTCCTCGACGGATCGAAGGCGGTGGTCGATCCCGTGGAGTTCCGTCTGCGTGAACATCGTTCCGAGCTGGTACAGCGCCCCGTACACCGTCGTGAGAACGGCACCGAAGACCGCGAGGGTCGCGTGGGCACCCACCACCCCCGACCGGCCGACGCCGACCCGCGAGAGCGTCGGAATCGTGAAGTCAACCGCGAGGAGGACGCCGAGAACGGTCAACGCGAGGAAGAACCCGAGTGCGCCGAGGAAGTGGCGTTCGGTGACGTCGTACTCCTCGACAGTGCCGAGCGTTCGGACGATGTTGTACGCGAAGACCCAGAAGCCGACGAGCATGAGGACCGCGAACGGGATCAGCCACGTCGTCTCGACCAGGAGAAACGCGCCGACGAACCCGGAGAGACCGGCGACGACGAGCCCCAGCTGCAGATTCGCGAGACGCCGCGAGTAGAGGGTCGCTCCCGACCAGACGGGCACGAACTGCGTCATCGCCCCCATGATCGTGATACAGATCCATCCGGCCAACAGGAGATGGACGTGAGCGAGCCGTCCCAGTCCCGGAACGGCGTTCAGGTGTAAGCCGATCCCCAGTCCGATTCCCGCGACGAGAAAGGCGAGCCCGACGACGAAATGTCGTAACGGGACCGTCATCGGAGGCTGTTGGTCCGTCTCGATGTCACCCGGGATGGCGCCCATGGGTCCGGGTACGTTCTCCGCACACCTGACGATACCACCGAAGATGTTCCCCTTCCGCCGGCCGCGGACCGACCCTCACCGGGGCGGAACCGAACGCGACCGGAGACGGGAACACGTTCGGAGGTACCCTCGTGTCCGGTGCGCGTCGAGCGGAAGGGAATGGCTGTCGACCGCTCACGGCGAGTCTCCCCGAATACGTTCGGGGGAACACGCACCTCGTCGGTGACCCTTGAACGAATATGGTCACCGAGCGAAACGAGGCGGATCGATGCCTGGACGTCCGAGAGATCGACGGTGAGCCGTTCGGAGAGATCACGGCCGAACTCGAAGCGCTCCCCGACGACGAGACGCTGCTGTTGATCAACAGTTTCGAGCCGGAGCCGTTGTATCAAGTCCTCGAAGAACGCGGCTTCCGACACGAGACGACCTCGGACGGCTCCGAGGCGTGGTACGTCGAGATCCGACACGAGTGATCGGACACCTTTGAGGCCCGTGGACCCCCACGGCGTCCGCTTCCGGACGGCTCCGAAACCGAGGCGGATGCGTTCGGGGACGGCCCGACGGATGACCGGGTGAGCGGAGGGACGGTCGGGAGGGAGTCACCGATCGACTTCGCCCATGATCGTGTCGAGACTTCCTAACGAGGCGATCAGGTCCGGAATCCGCTCGCCGGTCGCCATCTCCGGGAGCGCCTGCAGGTTCGAGAAGGAGGGGCCGCGGATCTTGAATCGGGCGGGTTTGTCGGTCCCGTCCGCGCGGATGTAGATGCCGAGCTCGCCCTTGGCGGCCTCGACGGCGCGGTAGATCTCGGTGTCGTCGTCGGGCCGCAGCGTGCGCGGCACGTTCGCCTGGATGTTCCGCTCGTCTTCGGGCCAGTCCTCGAGCAGGTCGACGCACTGCTCGATGATCTTCGCGGACTCCTCGACCTCGCGCATCCGGACGAGCAGGCGGCTGAAGTTGTCGCAGCCGTCCTCGGTGACCACGTCCCAGTCGAGCTCGTCGTAGTACCCGTACGGGTCGTCGCGGCGCAGGTCGTAGTCGACCCCCGACCCGCGAAGGACCGGACCGGTCGTCCCGTACTCCTTCGCGACCTCCGGCGGCAACACACCGGTGTCGACGGTCCGCATCTGGAGGATCTCGTTCCGAGTCAGGAGGTCGTGGTACTCCTCGAGGCGACGCGGGAGCCCGTCGAGATACGCGCGGATCGTCGAGAAGAACTCCTCGCGAGGCTCGGGGAGGTCCCAGACGACGCCGCCGAGCCGGAAGTAGTTGAACATCAGCCGCTGTCCCGTCAGATCCTCTAGGATCTCCTGTACGCGCTCGCGCTCCTGGATGGCGTACATGAACGTCGCCGTGAAGTCGCCGATCACGTCGAGCGCGTACGCCCCCAGCGCCAGCATGTGCGAGAGGATCCGACTGAACTCCGCGCCCATGGTGCGGACGATCTGCGCGTACTCGGGGACTTCGATGTCGGCGAGGTCCTCGGCCGCCCGCGCGTACGCCCACTCGTTGAGCAGGCCGCCGCCGCCCCAGTCCCAGCGGTCCGGATACGGCATGATCTGGTGACGGTACGTCCCCGACTGAGCCATCTGCTCCTCGCAGCGGTGGATGTAGCCGATGTCGGGCTCGACGCCGACGACGTCCTCCCCGTCGAGCGTGACCTGGAGGTGGAGCACGCCGTGGGTCGCCGGGTGGTGCGGCCCGACGTTGAGGAGCATCGTGTCGCTCCCGGTCGACGCCGACGAACCCGGCTCGATCGGCTCGTTCTCCGAGAGCGTGACGATCTGCGGCCCGTTCCCGTCGTAGTCCATCGAGAGCGGGTGGCCCTGCCACGTCTCGGGCAGGAGGATCCGACGGAGATCCGGATGGTCGTCGTACTCGATACCGATCAGGTCGTATGCCTCGCGCTCGTGCCAGTCGGCGGTTCGGAACACGGGCTCGGCCGACTCCGAGACCGGGGCGTCCTTGTCGGCGGGGACGACGACGCTGACCTCCTGAGTCGGGTCGTCGAACGAGCGGAGATGATAGATCGACTCGTACCGGTTCTCGTACTCCTGAGCGGTGACGCAGGCCAGGTGATCGTAGCCGGCCTCCCGTTTCAGCGTCGAGAGCGCCTCCTGCGTCGCGTCCGGGGGGATCCGGGCGGCGGGGGCGTTCAGGTGCGTCTCGCGTGCCGTGATCAGCTCCGCGATCGACGAGAACGGGTCCGTCTCCGCGTCGGGGTCCGTCCGTTCGATCCGCGCGTCGGTCGACATGCGTAGACGAACGCGACCGGGGGACCCGACGCTTCTGCCGGATCAAGACGGGTTTTTATAAGCTCCGAATCCGGATCTGGTCGACGTGAAGTACCTCCGGATCGAGCTTCGGTTTCCGCCGGATCTGATCCACCCGGTACACCGGCTCATCGACGAATCCGACGCGGTGGATCGGGACGTGCTCCTCCACGGAACGGTCCTCAGCGAACCGGACGACACGTTCCTGTTCTACGTGGAGGGGGACATCGACGTGTACGCCGACGCGCTCCGATCGGTCGACCGGATCCGGGAGTTCGAGGTCACCCGGATCGACGAGACGGGACACTACGTCTTCCTCACGCAGCGACGCGACGCGGTCGACGAGGCGATGTTCGTCCCGCTCCAGCGACCCGGTATCGTCGTCGTCCCGCCGATCGATTTCCGCCCGAACGGAATCGCTCAGTTGACCGTGATCGGCACCGGCGAGACTCTGCGTGACGCGCTCGCGGAGTTCCCGGACCGGATCGAGACCACCGTGCTCCGGATCGGCGAGTACGACTGGCGACAGGACCTCTTCGATCCGGGGCTGACCGACCGGCAGTTCGACGCGCTCGCGGCCGCCGTCGAGAGCGGGTACTACGAGTCCCCGCGGGCGGCGACCGTCGAGGACGTCGCCGACCGGATCGACGCCTCGCCGAGCACCACGTCGGAGCACCTCCGCAAGGCCGAGTCGGCCATGATGACCGCGTTCATGGAGCTACGCGACCTGCCGTGAGAGCGCGGTGACTGACGCCGCCGAAACGCCCTCGAACGGGAGGCGTCCCTTTCCGCCGAACGTTTAAGCGCGCTGAGCCCTCCGATCTCCCCATGTCCGCCACGCCGCCCGGACCGCACGGCGACCCCCTCGTCGGGAGCGGTCGCCGGTTCGCAGACGACCCGTTCTCGTTCATGCACGCCTGCGCCGACAGCTACGGCGACGTGACTCGGTTCGATCTCGGTCCCCGCGAGACGTATCTGCTCGCGAACCCCGCCGACATCGAGCGGGTGCTCGTCTCCGACGCCGAGCGGTACCGCAAGCCGAAGTTCGGCGACGGCGCGATGGACCGCCTGCTCGGCGACGGGCTCCTCATGAGCGAGGGGGAGACGTGGCAGCGCCAGCGCAGGCTCGCGAACCCCTCCTTCCACAGCCGCCGGATCGGGGCGCTCGCGGGGACGATGGTCGGCCACACCGAGTCGCAGCTCGCCGACTGGGAGGACGGCGAGGTCGTCGACGTGCAGCTGGAGGTCGCCCGACTCACCGTCAGGATCATCGTCTCCGCGATGTTCGGCGCCGACATCACCGACGAGGAGGTCCGGACGGTCCAGGAGAAACTGGAGCCGCTCGGGGCCCGGTTCGAGCCGGACCCGCGCCGCTTCCTGATCCCGGACTGGGCGCCGACCCGCGAGAACCGCGAGTTCGCTGCCGCGGTCGACACCCTCGAATCCGTGATCGACGGGATCGTCGACCGGCGTCGCGGGACCGAGCGCGACCCCGCCGTCGACCCGGCGGGTCCGGAGGGCGTCGCGGTACGCGGCCCGGCGGGAGATGGCCCCGACGGAGACGGCTCCGGCGACCTCCCCATGGACCTCCTCTCGGTCCTGTTGCGCGCCCGCGACCGCGGCGAGCAGACCGACGAGAACCTCCGCGACGAGCTGGTGACGATGTTACTGGCCGGTCACGACACCACCGCGCTCGCGCTCACCTACACCTTCTACCTGCTCTCGAACCACCCGGAGGCCCGGGAGCGCGTCGCGCGGGAGGCCGAGGCGGCGACAGACGGCGGTCGCGCAGCGGACGACGCGACCGCCGCCGCCCTCACCGCCGCCGACGCCCGCGAGATGGCGTTCACCGAGCGCGTGCTCAACGAGTCGATGCGCCTGTACCCGCCCGTCTACACCCTCTTCCGCGAGCCGAAGCTCGACGTGAAACTGGGGGGGTATCGGGTTCCGGAGGGGACCACGCTGATGTGCCCGCAGTGGGTGGTCCACCGCTCCCCGCGCTGGTACGACGACCCCGACGCGTTCGATCCGAGCCGGTGGAAACCGGAACGCCGGAGTCAACGCCCGCGGTTCGCCTTCTTCCCGTTCGGCGGCGGGCCCCGCCACTGCATCGGGAAGGCGTTCTCGCTTCTGGAGGCCAAACTGATCCTCGCGAAGGTCTGTTCGCAGTACGACTTGGAGTACGAGGGCCCCGACCTCTCGCTGCGCGGCTCGCTGACGATGCACCCGGACCACCCGGTGCCGATGCGGATCCGCGAGCGCTGATCGGGATGGCGAGCGACGAACCGGGGTCGTACTGCCGGCGCTGCGGCGAGCGCCTCACTCAAGGAGTCATCGCGAGCCAGCAGCGCGCCTGCTGTCTCAACGCGACTCCGATCGCCGGGGTCTGTCCGACGCACGGTCCGGTCGGGCCGCACCACGCGGTCGACGACCGGAGGGAGAGCGGCGGTATCGGGAGCGAAGACGGCGACGAGACGTGACCGGCGACGGCGACGTGCTATTTATAAATTGATAGCGGTGGCGCGCGCCTCCGAGCGGGCCATCGGCCCGCGAGCAGCCCGCGCGAGGGACGCCGCGAGCGCTTTTAAGCGCGAGCGGCGAGGTTGGGGAGGTATGAGGTGCGGGGCGGTGCTGATCGGGGTGGGACTCAAAGGGGCAGCCGTGAGGCGGGCGCAGGGGACGCAAGGACCGCAAGAGGGAGCGGTAGCGACCGACTGAGGACCGCAGCGAGCGTGCGCCCGCCTCACGGCTGGGGCTTTGGAGGTGTTCGTCGTCGATCCGTCATCAACCGTTTATACGCGAGCGGCTGGGAGCTTTGGAGATGGTCACTGTCGATCCGTTGACGATCCGTGTTCACCGGAAATCGAGCACATACGCTTATTAAATTCGGATAGTGTGTTTGAGATATGAACTCCCGCGTGATACTGCCGCTCTCGATCTTCGGGGCCTTCCTCCTCGGATTCGGCCTTTCCTTCGTGATCTTCCCGGATCCGACAGGCGTCCTCCCACTAGCCGGCGGAGTCGTGCTGACCGGTGTGTTGAGTCCCGTGTTCTACGTCGGACTCCAGCGAATAGCCGCTTCGAACGAGAGATCGACCTAAGCAACGCGTTCCCGATGTCGAATACGTGACGATCGTCTCACTCCGACGACGATAACGAGGGGAGGTGTCTACAACTCGATCGACGCGGCGACCTCGCGAAACTCGGGATCGTACAGGTCGAGCGCGTGGACGCGCCACCGGATGGGCTCGAACTCGACGCCGACGAGATCGGCCACGATTCCGGGCTCGGGATCCCCGCCGCGAGCCACGGTAACGTGCGGAACGTACTCCTCTCCCTCGATCCCCTCGACCGCGCCGTACGCGGCGCAGAGCCGCCGGTGGACCCGGACGAGCGCGTCGCTCTCGACGGTCAGATAGAGCACCGGTCCCGACCCCGACACGGGCGCGTCGAAGACGTCGATTCCGGTCACCGCGACGTCAAAGGGGTCGGTCCCCGCGAGCAGCGGGCGGAGGTCCTCGCGCAGGGCGTCGAGCGCGTCGGGTTTGGGGGGAGCGGGCCCGTCGGCGGGAGAGCCGGGGGACGCGCTCGCGCCGCCCCCGGCCCGGTCGTCGCGCGCGACGCGATCGGGCACGTCGTCGACGCCGAACCGCTTGCAGACGAGCGTGCGGCGGTCGCGAATCCGATCGAACCCCGATCGTTTCGACTGGAGATCCGCCGCGAGCCGATCGACGGCGGGCGGGAGCGGGACGTTCAGGCTAAACATGTCTCAGATCCGATCGGTGAGCCGTAAGGCGATCAACACGACGATCGCGATAGCGAGGAGCGTCGGGATCGCGTCCAAGAGCGCGAACGTCAGATCGAGCACCGTGTCAACGATCTCCAAGAGAAGCCACGCGATCGCGAGCAGGAGGATCACCTTCAGGAGGTCGTCGACGTCGACGTCGGCGCGGTCGGCGTCTGTTCGGTCCATGGTGAGGTCGACGGCCCCCACGGGCAAAAAGACCACTGGGGAGGCGCCACCGTTGCGCGATCAGGTGCTTCAAAACCCCTCCGCGACGAACGAGTCCCATGAGTCTCATCGCGTTCGACTTCGACGGCACGCTCTCCGACTCCGAGATGACGGTCCTGCTCGCGGGCCGCGCGGGCGTCGCCGACGAGGTGGCCGAGATCACGGAGCGGGCGATGAACGACGAGCTCAGCTACGCCGAGAGCCTCTATCAGCGCGCGGAACTGCTCGGCGGGCTCGGCGAGGAGGAGGTCGACGCCGCGTTCGACGAGGTGGCGCTCCGTCCGGGCGCCGGGGAGCTCATCGAGCGCCTGCAGGCCGAGGGGCATCACGTCGCCGTGCTCACGGGTGGGTTCGAGCGCGGGGTGGAGCGCGCCCTCTCGAAACAGGGCGTCGAGGCCGACACGATCGTCGCCAACCGCCTCCCGATGGCCGGCGGGAGGCTCACGGGCGAGGCCGAGGGGCCGCTCATCGAGGGAACGAAGGACGACGCGCTCGCCGCGCTCGCGGACGACCTCGGGGTCCCGATGGCCTCGACGGTCGCGGTCGGCGACGGCGCGAACGACCTCCCGATGCTGGAAGTCGCGGGTATCTCGATCGGGTTCGTCCCCAAGGACGCGGTCCGACCGGTGTGCGACGCGGTCGTCGCCTCGATGTTCCGGCTCGGGAAGGTGTTGGAAGGGTACGACGTGCTCACCGTGGCCGAGTGAGCCGGGGGAGCGGGGAAGTCGAACGGCCCCGGCGGATCCGGTCGCGATAATTTGGACGGTCCCTTCATGGCGACCGAGTCGAACCGTCCCCGTATGGCCGTCTCCGACCGGGTGGGCCGATGATCCCCGCGCCGACGTACCTGCAGTTCCACCTCGTCTTCAGCCTCCCGGTGCTGGCGGCGCTGTGGTACCTCGCGCCGCGACACGTCGGGCGACGACGGCGACGCGCAGCGGCCGGGATCGCGGTCCTCGTCGCGATCGCGTACGCGTACACGACGCCGTGGATTAGTTACATGATCCGCCGGGGCGCGTGGTCGTACGCCGACGGCGCGGTGGTGGTCCGCGCCCTGTCGGTCCCGCTCGGCGAGTACCTCTACTTCGCGATCCAGACGCTCGTCGTCGCGTTCGCGCTCCACCGACTCGGGTTCGATCCGACGTTCCGCGACAGCGACTTCGACCGCCTCCCGCGCGCCGCCGGCGTGCTCGCGGGAGTCGCGATGCTCGGCGGCGGACTCTGGCTCGCCAGCCGCGACGCCTCCCTGCTCTACCTCGGGGGGGTGATCGCGTGGGTCGGTCCCGTGCTGGCGCTCCAGTGGGCCGTCGGCGGCGGCTATCTCGCCCGCACGCCCCGAACGTGGCTCGCCGCGACGCTCCTACCGGCGGGGTACTTCTGGATCGTCGACCGGATCGCGATCGGTATGGGGACGTGGCGCATCGCTGAGGAGTTCACCACCGGAATCGCCATCCTCGGCCTCCCGATCGAGGAGATGATTTTCTTCTTCGCCGCCGGCCTAATGGCCGTCAACGGGCTCGTGCTGTTCGAATGGGTCCTCGACTGGAACGACCGCGGGACCGCGGCCGGTTCGCCCGCGGAGGAGGCCGACGCCGACACCCGTCTCGTCCCCGAACCCGGCGATGACTGAGGCGACGGCGCAAGCGGATCGGCTCTTCGCGCTGTACCCGGCGCTGGCGCTCGCCGCGCTGCTGCCGATCGGCGCCGCGACCCCCCTGTTTCCGGTCGAACTCGGCGTCGCGACGTTCGCGCTCGGCACGCTCCTCGTCGGGATGGCCCACGGCGCGGTCGATCACCTCGTCCCGCTGCGGGCGGCCCCGGGGGTGTCGCTCCGGCGGTCGATCGCGGTCGTCTCGGTCGTTTACGCGGTCCTCGGCGGGGCGGTCGTCGCCGCGTTCTTCTTCGCGCCGGTCGGTGCATTCGCCGGGTTCGTCGCGCTCACGTGGCTCCACTGGGGGCAGGGCGACGTGGCCGCGCTCGCGCTCGCAGGCGTCGAGCACCTCCCCACCTCGGCGGAGCGCTGGCTGAGCCTCGTCGTCCGCGGCGGGCTCCCGATGGGTGTCCCCCTGCTCTCGCACCCGGACGAGTACCGGCTGGTCGCGGAGTGGGTCGTGGGGCTGTTCCTCGTCGAGCCGGGCGCGGCGGCCGCCGCGGTCGACCCCCTCTTCGTCCCGGCCACGCGGCTGGCGGTCGGCGGAGTCGTGATCGCGGCGACGCTCTCGGCGGTCGGGGTGGGGTACGCGCGGGTCCGCCGCGGCGCCTCGCGACGCGGGTGGCTCCGCGATTCCGGCGAGGTCGCGGTGTTGTGGGCGTGGTTCCTGCTCGCGGCGCCGGTGTTCGCGATCGGGGTGTACTTCGCGCTCTGGCACGCGCTCCGACACGTGGGGCGACTGATGCTCATCGACCCAAACGCGGCTGCCGCGCTCGGGGAGGGCGGCGTTCGGCGGGCGCTCGCCCGGTTCGCCCGCGACGCGGCCCCGCTCACGCTCGGGGGGTTCGCCGGGCTCGCCGGGATCGGGCTCGCAGCCCCCGCGGGCGTCGCCGCGCCGGGCGGCCTGCTCGCGGCGTCGCTCGTCGGCATCGCGGCGCTGACGCTCCCGCACGTCGTCGTCACCGCGTGGCTCGACCGGCGGCAGGGGGTCTGGCGGCCGGGGATCGGCGGATAGCGCGAGAGCAGTGCAGACACCGCACCCCTCTTGCCCCCGGGAGCCGTACCGCGTGACGAATGGACGAGATCGCGATCCGCGACCCGCGACCGGGCGACGCCGACGAACTGGAGGCGCTCATCACCGCGCACTTCAGCGAGGGGAGTTCCTACGGCGTCGACCTCGGGCTCGACGACCAGACGTACCACGTCCTGGTCGCGGTGGAGGCCGACGGGGGCGGCGACGCGGACGCCGGAAACGGTAGCGACGGCCCGATCCTCGGCGTGATGGCGCTCCGCGAGTTCGAGGAGCCGGGCGCGGTCGCCGACGAGATGTACTTCTTCGACGACCCGGAGCTCGTCCCCGCCGCGGAGCGGTACGGGCACCTGGAGATGGGGTACGTCCGGGACGGCGCCACGGGGCGGGGGATCGGGAGCCGGCTTCTCGACCGGCTTCACGAGGTCGGGGCGGACGCGGGCGTGGACCTGTTCCTCGCGGACTCGTGGTACCACGGCGGCGACGACTCACCGGAGCGGCTGTTCGACCGCCACGGCTACGAGACGGTTCACCGGGAGCCGATCGATCGGCCCGCGTCGGAGTGCCCAAAGTGCGAGACCGAGTGCACCTGCGAGGGCGCGCTCGCCGTGCGGCGGATCGACGGGTGAGAGCAGGGGCGTCTCGCTCACTCCCACCCCGGCGTTTCCGGTGCGCCGGGGTCGTCCTCCAGCTCTCGGACCAGCCGCTCGCGGTCGTCCGGGTCGAGTCCGACGAGGTCGCCGTCGCCCGCGGTCCGCTCGTTCCACCCCCTGATCGCTCGGCCCGCCCACGAGTCGGCGTCGCGGGCGCGAGCCCTGGCCTCGGCCATTCGGTCGCGGTCGACGGAGAGCGATCCGGGGCTGGAGCCGACCGCGGCTCCGACGAACCGGGCGCGGTCGTCGGAGGTGAGCCGCTCCGCCCGAAGCCGGTCGATCACGCCATCGAGGTCGTCGGGGTCGGGGTACGCGAAGACGGTCGCTCCGGCGGCTCGGGGCCCGAACGGGAGCGGCGGGGTGTCGTCGGGAATCGCGTCGTCGAGGAGGCGGTCGCCGCCGCCGGCGGCCTCGACGCGCTCGCACTCTGTCTCGGCGTCCAGTTCGAGGCTGTGGGCGGGGTACGTCGAGCAGGTTCGCGGATAGCGGTCGTCGCCGTGGATCCGGCACTGGAGCGTGGTCGGATCCAGGAAGACGCAGGCGTCGAGCCACCGGTGCTCGTCGGTGCCGATCGGCGCGACCGGCTTCGGGGGTTTCCGCAGGCCGACCGCGAAGACGGGGCGGCCGCCGGCGGCGGCGACCGCGACGCCGTCGATCCGGACCGCGTCGTCGCCCTCCGCTGGCTCGAACAGACGAGGCACCAACACGTCGCCGAGACCGTCGTCGAGGAACCCGGCGATCTCGTCGCGCGCGAGCGGCACGAGGTCGTAGGCATCGTCGAGCGGCGGGCGGCTCCCGGTTCGGTCGGAACCCGCAGCCTCGGGCGCGAGCGGTCGCCAGTCGACGCAGCAGCCGGCGCAGCCCTCGCAACGGAGTTCCATGGTGATCGTGTGTGAGAAGAGTCCGCATGCGTAAAAGGGATCGCCGGACGCGAGGAGAGAGGTGAAAAGTCAACTGCGGTCGGCGCGCGCCTGCGAGCGGCCGCCTCTGGCGGCCGCGAGTCAGCGCGTGCGAGGGAGTCGGGCGCGACGAGGGCGACCGAAGGGAGCCCGCAGGACGCGCCCGACGAGGCTGGGGAGGCGTGAGGTGCAGTGCGGTCGCGGACGGGTGGGACTCAAAGGAGCAGCCTCGCGGGCTGGGGCTTTGGAGGTGTTCACCGCCGATCTGCTATCAGCAATTCACAGAGGGGTATCTAGAGAGTCGAACGCGTCTACCGCCGATCCGCCGACAGCGACGACGATCAATAACGAAACGACGGATTCAGGGCGAGACGCCGACGGTCAACAGCGTTCCCCACGTCCGGTACCGGTCGACCATCGCCTCGCGGGAGTCCCAGTCGTCGGTCGGGAACTCGGCGGCGTCCGGGATCTCGATCTCGCGGTCGGGGATCGCGTCCTGTGCGGCGACGTACAGCCCCGCCTCGCGGAACGCCTCGCGGTACTCCGCGCGGCTCCACAGCGTCATGTCGACCGAGATGTTCTCCTGCCACGCGTGGGTCTCCTCGCTCTCCGCGAAGTAGTTGACCGCGCAGTAGAAGGTGCCGCCGGGCTTCAGCACCCGGCGGATCTCTTCGAGCGTGTTGTGCGGGTCGGCCGCGTAGTAGAACGCCTCCATCGAGAAGACGTGATCGAGCGAGTCGGCGGCGAAGGGGAGCGCGTCGAAGTCGCCGACGAGGAACCCGACCGCGTCGTCGTCGGTGTAGCCACGGGCGTTGCGCGCCATCTCGGGCGCGCCGTCGAGCCCGTACGCCCGACCGATCCCCCGCTCGCGGAGCGCGCGGAGGGCGTATCCGGAGCCGGTGCCCAGGTCGAGGACGGCGTCGCCGTCTTCGACCGGCATCCGCGCGAGGACGTGTTTGGCGGTGTGCCAGTGCCGGTCCTCCATGCCGCGGTCCTTCCCCGCCGCCGCCCACTCGTCGAACTCCTCGCGAACGCTCATACGCGGGCGAACGTCCGGACGGGTGAAAAGCGTCGTCGTTTGGGCGGTGAAAAGCGTCGTCGTTTTATCGATCGGTACCGCTTCAGGGAGTATGAAACGCCCGCGGAGCCTCCGTCGACCGAAGTACCGGATCGCGGACTCGGCACAGCAGGCGGTCGGCGGATTCCTCCTCGCGGGCCCGTTCGTCGTCACCGCTGAGGTGTGGGAGCTGGCCGCGGGGATGAACTGGCTGCAGGCGGTGCTGACCGCCGGCGTCGTCGGCCTGATCGGCTACGCGGCGCTCTACCGCGCCGACACCGACCGCGACCCGGACGACGAGCGAGAGGTCGCCGGGATCCCGGTTCGGTTCGTCTCGCTGATGATCGTCGCGTTCGGCTCCGTCGCCGTGCTCGCGCTGCTGTTCGACGCGCCCGCGACTTTCCTCGTCGACCAGGGCGTGGCCGGCGCCGAGCTCTGGGCGACGACGCTCAAGGCGATCACGGTCGGGGCGGTGTTCAGCGTGGTCGGCGCCGCGACCGCCGACAGCGTGTTCTGAGACGGGCGAGATCGGTTCGGATCGGGATCGACCCTCGCCGGTTAGACGACCACCGAGACGACCGCGAAGAGGATGAGCACGCCGGCGACGTCACAGAGGTTGGTGACGACGGGGATGGTGGTGTCGTCGGGGTTGAGCCCGACGCGGTAGGAAATCTCGACCGCGGCGACGCTGGCGACGACGACGAGGACGGCGAGGAGCATCCCCGAGACGAGCGAGACGAGCAGCACGCGTCCGAGCCCGAGGGTCCCGCCGAGCGCGACGCCGATCCCCCACGCGGCGACGCCGACCGCGCCGAAGACGGTGCCCGCGAGTGCGAACACGGCGCCGACGTTGGCGCGGAGGTCCGGGTTCGACGGACTCAGCTCGTAGGTGCCGAGGTAGAGCTGGGTGGTGAGCCGCGAGCAGGTGATCGACGCGAGGTTGCCCGCGGTCCCGATCTGGACCGGCACCAACACGAGGAGCGCGGGGTTCGTCACGAGCGTCTCCTCGAACGTCTCCAGAACCGTGCCGGAGACCAGCTGGAGCACCGAGAGCGCGGCCAACAGCGGGATCATCGTCCGAACGATCCGGCGGATCGACCACTCGTCGACGTACTCGCGGTCCCCGTCGCCTCCGGAGTCGGTCGAGCTCACGGCACCGCCCCCACGACGTTCATAGGACCGCCCCCACGACGTAGATCCCGACGAGGAGGAAGAATATCCCGAACACGTCGCCGAGGGTGGTGACCACGGGGCCGATCACGTTGTCGGGGTCGAGCCCGCGCCGGTAGCCGACGAAGATGACGGCGATCAGCACCGAGATCATGAGCACCGCCGAGAGGAAGCCGGCGACGACCATGATCCCGACCAGTTCGAGGAGGTTCCCGGCGTTCCCGAAGAGCCGCAGCCAGAGGAACGTGATCACCGCGATGAACACGGAGACGGTCATCCCGTTGATGAAGGAAGCGAGGATCGCGTTCGTGAGCCGGCGGTCCAGCCGGAAGCGCGGCTCGATGAGCCCCTGGTGGAGCCCGGTCGAGAGCCGCGCGCCGAGCGAGCCGTAGACCCCGCCCCGGGTGGCGAGGAACGCCGGAAGCAGCAGGAGGAGGCCCGGAACCTCAGAGATGCCGGCCCGCATCGTCTCCGACCCGAGGATCGTCCCGGAGAACAGCCCCGCGACGAGGCTGACGAGGATCACCGGAAGCGCCTGTCGGTAGACGTCGCGGGCGGTGTCGTGACCGGGCATCGACCGTGCCGACGGAGGGGACGGTGAAAAAACCGGCCGGGAGCGGGTGGTCACGAAACGTGAGCGATGGGCGGAGCCGCGACGCGGACAACCGCCGACCACCGCCGACCGCCGTGCCCCGCATCGTTAAGTCGGTCGGGCGGTTTCCCGATCCCATGGACTACTCGCTCGCCATCGAAAACGGGCCGGAAACGATCCCGGGCGGAACCGGGCTGCTCCTCGTTCACCCGAGCATCGGCGAGACCGATCGGATCGACACGGACTTCCTGAAGACCGACACCGACGCCTTCCTCGTCGTCTCCACGCGGACCACCGCGCGCGAGGTCGAACAGAAGCTGGAGTACTACGACGTCGACGAGACGAAGGCGACGATCCTCGACACGCTCTCCGTCGAACGGGGATACTCCCGCCGCTCCTCGGACGACGTGTATTACGTCTCCGCGCCGGACGACCTCGACGGGGTCGTCGATCGGGTAGAGCGGTTCCTCACCGAACACGAGGGGAAGCGACGCGTCTCCGTCGACTCGCTCACGGAGATGGCGTACTACGCCGACGACAACGCGGTGTACGAGGCGGCCGCGGACATCCTCGACCTCCTCGACGAACACGACGCGGTCGGCATCTTCCACCTCTCCGAAGAGGTCCACGAGGTCGCGACGCTGGACCGGTTCCGGGAGCTGTTCGAGGGCGTCATCGAGCTCGACGGCGACGGGAACGTGACCGTCGACCTGAAGTAGGGATTTCCGACTCCCCGGCTACTCCGACGCCTCGACCATCGACGCCACCGTCTTCTCCGCCCACGCCACCGCGTAGGGAGCGCCGCGGTCGCGGTACGCCGCGGTGTCGAGCGCCGCGAACGGCGCGGGCAGATCGAGGCCGTGACGGACCGCCGAGCAGGCGTACTCGGTCGCGCTCGCGAAGTCGGTCTCCCCCCGAGCGACCTCGCTCGCAAGTTCGCCGAGCCGCCCTTCGAGGCTGTCGCCGGCGTCGATCCACGCGTCGAACAACCGGGGACGGGTGCCCTCCCACGACGCGAAGACGTCGCGGGTGTACAACCCGACCCACGCGTCGAACAGCGCCGCCGCGATCTGAAAGACGTCGCTGGGGCCCAACCCGGTCGTGGAGGCGCCCGTTTCGGGATCGGGGCGCCGGATCGCGGCGTCGAGGTCGCAGTAGCGTTCGCCGAAGAACGGGAGGAAACTCTCAGGGAGCCGAGAGCCGGGGGCCCCCTCGGGCAACGAGTCGGGTACCGGCTCGACGCCGACTTGGACCAACCGGTCCGCGATCAGGAACGCGAGGAAGTCGTCTGGCGTCCCTTCGGCTCGGTGCTTGACGAGTACGGTCTGCGGGTCGGTCTGGGTGGTTCGAACGACGGTTCCGTCTCCCGGAAGCCCCACCGTGAAAGCCGGTCCGGCGTACTTCCGGAGCAGGTCGGGCGACTCGTCGGGGAGCCATTCGACCGGAAACGACGCGGGCGAGAGCCCGTCGACGAACAGTCCGAGATCCTCCGCCGAGGCCGGGGGGAGCGTCTCGAAGTCCGCGTCGACGTCGAGCACCGGCGAGCCCGGAGCGTGGGCCTCGCGAACCGCGTCGAGGTCGTCGTCGAGCGGACGGGTCGAGAACATCAGGCGAAGACGTACGAGAGAATGATGAGGACCGACAGGGCGGCCGAAACGCCGATCGTACCGACGACGATCTTGGTGGATTTGCTCATGGAGGTTCCTGCGTCCGCCGGTCGTTTAAAGCTATATTCTTCGGCGAGACCGCGGACGAGCCTCGTCGGTGAACTGTGATCGAGGCGCGCCGCGACACCCCGGCGTCGACACCGGTTTTATGTCTGAACGCCGGATACGCGTAGTATGCGAATCCGTGACGCGCTTGAGTCGGACATCGAAGAGCTGGCGACGGCGACGGATCGGCCCCGAGGAGTCGTTAAGAACATGATCCACGACCGCTCGGTCCGCGTCGCGGTGGCGGGGAGCGGAGAGAGTAGTGCGGATAGCGAAGAGACCGCCGGCGACGATTCGACCGTCACGGGGTTCGTCGCCTTCGACGTACGCGGCGAGACCGTACACGTGACCGACTTCGAGGGAGACGAAGCGGTGATCCGCCGGCTGTTCGAGGAGCCGCGTCGGTTCGCGCGACGCGAAGAGATGGGCGTCGAGGTCGTCGTTCCGAACGACGAGCGAACCGGAGACGTCCTCGAAAACGCCGGGTTCTCGTCGGCCGGGCCGGGACCGCGGTTCGAAGGGCGACGGACGACCCGGTACGCGATCGATCCGTCCGAACTGGATCGATAGAGGAACCGAGACCTGAGCGAGTGGAAAAGCGATCAGTCGAGCCGATACCGAACGGCGATCAGTCGAATCGACCCTGCACGATTTCGAGTGCGTCCTCGCGGTCGTCCCAGTCGACAAACACCGCGACGGAAGTCGCGCTCGTGATCAGGTCGATGATGTTGATCCCGGCGTCGGCGAGCGGCGCGATGATCTCCTGGATGACGCCGGACTGGTTCGGGAGCTCGCCGCCGGTCACCCGAATGACCGCGATCGGGTCGGCAACGGTCACCGAGGAGAGCGTCTCGTCGTCGACGACCGCCTCGTGGAGCAGCGCCTCGGCCGTCTCGGCCCTATCGACATCGACGTAGAACGTGACCGAGTCCATCCCGGAGGCGACCGCGTCGATGTTGATGTCCTCCTCGCGGAGGGCGTTCGCGAGCTGTGAGAGGATACCCGAGCGGTTCCGGATCGCGCGGCCGGCGATGGTGAGACACGCGAGCGGCTCCTCGCGCATGTCGATCAGGCTCTCGAACTCCCCTTCGATCCGAGTGCCGCCCCTGAGTAAGTCGCCGTGTTGGTAGTGGACGACCCTGACCGCGAGCTCCTCGTCCTTGTACGAGAGCGCGGACGGCGCGACGACCTCTGCACCGCGGAAAGACAGGTTTCGGAGCTCGTCGACGGTGATTCGCCCGACGTTGCGCGCGCCTTCGACCACGCGCGGATCGCCGGTCATCACGCCCTCGACGTCGGTGACGATCACGACCTCGTCGGCGTCCATGTAGTTGCCGAGCATGACGGCGGTGGTGTCGGAGCCGCCGCGTCCGAGCGTCGTGACGTTCCCGTCGTGATCCTCGGCGAGGAAGCCGGTGATGATGGGGACCACGCCGTCCATCTCGGCGGCGATCTTTCGCGCGCGCTTCTTCGTCTCCTCGACGTCGACCTCGCCGAGTTCGTTCGTGACCACGGGCCAGTCGGGGTGACCGGGTTCGAGGAAGACGGCCTCGACGTCGCGGACCGAGAGCGCGGCCTTCAGCATTCGGACGCTGGTGCGCTCGCCCATCGAGACGATCTCTGCGCGGTCGGCGTCGTCCGTCTCGAAGGTGATGTCGTCGAGGAGATCGTCGGTCGTCGACCCCATCGCGCTCGCGACGACCGCGATCTCGTGGCCTGCCGCGACCGCGTTCGCGACCGAGTCCGCCGCGCGTTCGATCCGATCGCCGCTCCCGAGGCTCGTTCCGCCGAACTTGGCGACTACGCGCATACGAGCACCCCGCTACCGGCCGGTCGACTCGTCCGACTCGGGAGAGAGAGCGAACGAGACACTGCACTGAGAGTGTGATCGATAGACATGGGCGCCCGTAACGGAGGAAGCCGCATAACTGTGTCTTCTTCGACAAGGGTCGCCAGAGAATTCGGATCGATCGCGAACTGGGTCGATGGGCGACCGAGATCGATCGACTGATCGCTGAACGGAGGGTCGAACGGGAACAGAACGGAGGGTCGTCAGTGGTACGGGAGGTTGCGGGAGCGGATGCGGGTGGGGGTTACTCGTCGGAGATGCCCCAGGCGTCGGGCATCTCGATGACGTACCGACCGTCTTCCTGGAGCGAGATGATGTACTCCTGGCGATCGTACAGCTCCATCAAGTTGAGCTCGTACTTCCCGGGGCTCACGATACGGATACTCTCGAACTGCTCGTTGAGCTCGTCGCGGAGGTCGTCGATATCGGGGCGGGGGCCCTCCGGATCGTCCGATGCGTCCGGACCGGATCCGGTCGAGGACGAATCGCCCTCGACGTCCCGACTCGCCCGGTCGAGCTCGTCGGGCGAGACGACATCCGAGCGCGCGCTCGCCTGGGCCACGTCCTCTTCGCTCCGGTCGCGGACGTGTTCCGAGTCCGCGTTTCGGGCGTCTGGCGTCTGATTCCCGGACGATTTCGGGTCGGGTCGGCGGGAATCGGGATCGCGAGTGTCAGCGGCGGAGGCGTCGCCCTCGTCGGGGGCGCCATCATCGATGGGAGCAGGCTGGCGGTCAGCGTCGGGTGACTGGCGGTCAGCGTCGGGTGACTGGCGGTCAGCGTCGGGCGACTGGCGGTCAGCGTCGGGCGACTGGCGGTCGGTGTCCGACGGCTTCTCGCCGACGGGTGAGGGTTGTCCGTCGCTCGTCTCACCGGCGGGCTTGAACTGGAACTTGTTCCCCCCGCAGTCCGGACAGCCGGAGAGCATCTCCTTGGACCCGTCGGGAAACGTCCGACCGCAGGTGGTACACTGGTGTGGCATTTACTTACGGGAGACGAGCGTGCTGATGAGGTTCTCGTCTTTGTGCAGCGTTTCGATCTGATTGGCTGGGCCGATGACGGTGAGCTTCTGGGTCGAGTTGCGACCCATCAGTTTGTCGAGGAAGCTCTGATCGCCCGCCTCCGCCTTCGGATACGTCTCTATCTCGATGCCGGTGAAGTCGTCGGGGCTGATCTCGGTCATCGTCACCTCGATGAGCTTCGACTCCTCGTCCGGAGAGAGACCCTGCTCGAGGATGACGATGTTGCCGTCGCGGACGCCGTCGAGGATGAGCCGGATCTTCTCCATCCCGGTGAGCCCCTCCATCCGGGCTCCGCTTATCATGTCGATCCGGACCCCGTCGTCGGAGTCGTCAGAGGGGGCGTCGTCGCCGTCGACGTTAGGGGTTGGGCCCGGCATTAGCCGAAGTACTCCGCGATCTTCGTGTACACTTCGTCCATGTTCTCGCCCTCCAGCGCGGACAGCGGGATCGTCTCGTGTTGCGGGAAGGCGTTCGCGATCTGCTGGACGTCCGATCCGGGGAGGTCCGTCTTGTTCGCGAGGATGAGCGCCGGGAGGTCCTGCGACTCGATGATCCCGATGAGCATGGTGTTCACCTGTGTGAACGGGTCCGTCGTGGAGTCGAGCACGTAGATGACACCGTCGACATCCTCGCGGAGCCAGTGCATCGCCTCCGCGACGCCCTCGGTCGCCTCCCGCGACCGACGGACCGCGTCGTCTTTGTCCATGTCGTGGTCGAGGAACTCCTTGTAGTCGACCTTCGTCGTCACGCCCGGCGTGTCGACGATGTCGATGGTGACCTTTCGCCCGTTGCGCTCGATCTCCACGTTCTCCTTCCGGCGCGCCCGGCGGGTTTCGTGTGGAATGTGGCTCTCCGGCCCGACGGCGTCACCCGTCCAGTCGCGTGCGATCCGATTCGCGAGGGTCGTCTTCCCGGCGTTCGGCGGTCCGTAGATCCCGATCCGCTTGGGTTCGTCGGCCGCGAACAGCCCGTCGGTGACCCGTGATATGCTGTCTTTAAGATTCGTGAGCAGTCCCATCCTGACCTCCAGTCCTGTGTTCTCTCCCAAACACTCTGTGCGGTGTGGTAACGCCCGATACCACATATCCAGGGTGTGTTCGGGGAATTAAGATAGAATCCACGCCCCTCTCACTTAAGAACTGCGTCAGACAGTCCCGATCCGGTGATATTCGGGCCGTGAAGTTGTGACACGCTCGATATCGAGTATACGTTTATCTGTACTTATTTATACATTCTTAATGATCGAAGGCTGGATACCATCAATTGACGGAAAACGGCGGCAGAGAGCGGACAGACGAGAAATAGACGGACGAGACAGGCGAACGGATCAGACGGACGAGCCACCCACGACAGAGAAGAGGTTACCGACGATCGAGAGCTGATTGGAAGGTAACCCAACGAGAAGTTCGGTTCTTCCCCTCCCCCACCCCTTCGTTTCGGGTGGAGACCGTTATCGGTGTAGGGGGTGGGGGCGGGCGGTAGTACCCCGAGTGTAAATACCAGAGGTAAATCTCTTTACTACATCAAACAATAATAATAAAATAACTTGGGGTGCTTTGCCGAGGGTACTATTGTATTGCAACTATAATAAAACTACCGCTATACAATAGCCCCTCTCACCCCTCCCCCCACCATTTTCGAGTTCCACACGAAACAAAGGGGTGGGGGGGTCATGGGATCGCTCGGAAGAACTCGCGAAAGAACGAACACTCAGGAGAGAACGACCAAGGTCAAACCAGAACGAACTCATTATCCGGTTAAATAACCGGGACGACTGAACGGTCGCGTTAAGTTAGAGGATGAGGCGGACGATTTCTGAGTGTCTATGACAGAATTCGACCGCCTCAGCGAACG
>ENA-ORCS01000341-ORCS01000341.1-marine-metagenome-genome-assembly--contig:-NODE-341-length-39135-cov-4.877003_pt1 | contig 39135 bp, 41 predicted proteins | sample MGYA00237781_ERZ508513 | MGnify/ENA primary metagenome ERZ508513 (study PRJEB26184, sample SAMN06268793) | marine metagenome | isolation source: Eden Landing Ponds, San Francisco, CA, USA | place...
AGAGGAGGCCGGCGACGAGAGCGATACCGGCGAGTCGACCGAGGGCGGTGACCGGCATACCGAGCGTCGAGAGGATGACGAACGCCGCACCGGCCGCGAAAAGCGAGGTGGCGACCCCGTTGGCGAGCGCCGCGGCCGCGGCGGCGCGGAGTCGAGGGTCACCGGCCCCGACCCGTGGTTCGATCAGCCCTTGGTGGAGGCCGGTCGCTAGACGAGCCCCGAAGGAGCCGTAGACGTTGCCGCGGGTGGCGAGCAGAGCGGGCACGAGGACGAGCAACCCCTCGACGGCTCGAAGATCCGCGCGCATCCCGCCGAGGACGAGTCCAGCCACGAGGCCACCGACGAGGCTGGCGCCGAGCGCCGGGAGTGCCTCGCGGTAGGCCTCGACGGCCACCTCGCGGACGCGCATCGTCGAAGGCAACGCGGGCCGGGCTGAAAAGTCGGGCGACTATCGGGCGAGCGCGAGGCCGAGCACGATGGCCGTCGCGAGGCCGAACGCCACGGCCAGCACGCCGAAGGCGACGTCGAACGTCGAGACATCGGAGAGATAGCCGACGACCGCGGGCGAGACGGCGCTCATCCCCAGCATCGACGTGCGGACGATGCCGAGCGTGCCGCCGACGACGTCCTCCGGGATGATCGTCATGAGGTGGGCGTCGCGGCCGGGGCGAACCCCGTGGATGCCGACTCCGAGCGCGAGCGTCGCCGTCCCGACGGCGAGGAGTCCGGTGTCGGCGACGAGCAACGCGATCAGCGCCGTGATCGCGAGAGCGAGGAGAGCGGCGATCACACGCAGGCGACCGAGACGGTCGGCGGCGTCGCCGGTGATTGGCTGGACCCCCGAGACGAGAAAGAACCCGCTGTACAGCAGGCCGGCCGCACCGGCGTCGACACCGGCCCGACTCTGCAAAAACAGCGGGAGGAAGGCGGTGATGCCGCTGACCGCAAACGCGATACAGACGGCGGCGACGGCAAACGCCGTCAGAGAGGGGGCGGTGAAGGCGGCGAGGTACGTCCAGAAACCGGTGTCAGCGTCGGTTTCGGGGGTCGCACCCCCGTCCGGAAGGCGGGCGGGCACGCGGAGGGCGAAGGCACCCGCGAGGGCGAGTCCGCCGAGGGCAGCCCCCAAGAAGAGTGACTGCCACGGCATCGCGGCGGCGAGGACGGCGACCACGAGGACGGGGGCGAGCGCCCCACCGAACTCGCCGACGGTGTCCATCACGCCGAGTGCCCGCCCGGTTCGGTCGCGGTACACCGCCGAGAGGAGCGTGATGGCGACGGTCTTGTGAGCGCCGGTGCCGAGGCCGATGCCGACGACGGCGACCGTCAGCAGGGCGTATCGCGTCGAGACAAACAGCGAGAGGGACGCACCCGACGCCACGAGCGCGCCCGCGACGATGACGCGGACGGTCCCGATCCGGTCGGCCAGCGCGCCGGAGGGGAACTGCATCACGGCGTAGCCGGCCATCAGCGCCGAAAAGAGCGTGCCGAGTTCGGTGTTGGAGACGCCGTAGAGCGCCCGAAACGTCCCGAACAGAGGCGGAAAGGCGTACCGGAGGAACTTGGCCAGAAACCACAACAGCGCGGTCAGCGCGAGGACATCGAGCGTCCGGAGGCGTTTCAGCCACGGATGACTGGCGGTCGGCACGGGGCGTGACTACGAACGCTCCCGCGGAAAAATCCCGGGCGTCCGTCAGCCGAACGGTCCCATGCCGCCCATGCCACCCATCCCGCCGCCACCGTCGCCCTGTTGGAGCTTCTTCATCATCCGCTGCATGTCGCCGTCGCCCATCCCTTGGAACTGCTTGATGGTGCGTTCCATCATCCGGTGTTGTTCGAGGAGTTCGCGGATGGACTCCTCGTCGACGCCGGCGCCGTGGGCGATGCGTTCGACCCGCTCTTGTCCGATGGAGCGGGGGTTTTCGAGTTCCTCGTCGGTCATCGAGTCCATCGCCACGTCGAAGGTCCGCATCCGGTCTTGGGTCACGTCCATGGCGTCGTCGGGAAGCTGATCCATCAGCCCGCCACCCATGCCGGGGATCATATCCATCACCTGATCCAGCGGCCCCATGTTGTTCATCGCCTCCATCTGTTTTTGCATGTCCTTGAGGGTGAAAGAGCCCTCCATGATATCTTGGGGATCCCAGTCGTCGTCCTCCTCGCCCGTCTCGGCCATCGCCCGCTCGACGCGCTCGGAGAGCTGTTTGAGATCGCCCATCCCCAGCAGCCGCGAGATGAAGCCGTCGGGCTCGAAGCGCTCGATATCTTGGACCGTCTCGCCGGTGCCGAGGAAGGCGATGGAGGAATCGGTCTCGTTGACGGCGGTGAGGGCGCCGCCGCCTTTCGCCGTCCCGTCGAGTTTCGTGATGACGACGCCGTCGATGCCGATGGAGTCGTCGAACTGGCTGGCCTGCTCTTTGGCACCCTGCCCGATGGCGGCGTCGAGGACGAGCAAGGAGCGGTCGGGATCGACGACCGAGTCGATCTCTTCGATCTCCGCGATCAGGTCGTCTTCGAGGGCGTGTCGACCCGCGGTGTCGACGATGTGGACGTCCGCGTCGGCGGTCGCCTCCAGCCCCTCGCGGGCGATCTCGACGGGGTCGTCGGAGTCGGGGTCGCCGTAAAACTCCACCTCGGCGCGGTCGGCCATCTGTTCGGCCTGATCGTAGGCGCCGGGGCGGAACGTGTCGGTCTGGATGACCGCCGGGCGGAGTCCCTTCTTCGAGAACCACCACGCCATCTTCGCGGCGGAGGTGGTCTTGCCCGACCCTTGGAGGCCGGCGAGCAGGATGGTCTGGGGTTCCAGCGGCAGCTCCGTCGACTCGCCGATCAGGTCGACCAGTTCCTCGTAGACGATCTTCAGGACGTGATCCCGGGCGCTCGTGCCGCCGGGGGGTTCCTCCTCCAGCGCACGCGTCTCGATCGAGTCCGAGAGGTCCATCACGAGACTCACGTCGACGTCGGCTTGGAGTAGGGAGCGTTGGATCTCCTTGACGACCTCCTCCACGTCGTCTTCGTCGAGCCGGGATTTCCCTTGGAGCTTCGAGAGGGTGCCGCGGAGGGAACTCCCGAGATCATCGAGTACCATTTGCTCGCCGCTACGCGCCCGTGCCGGTAAAGCCTTTGTTCACGACGAACGGCGGGGCCAGCCCGCGGGAACGAGTATAAGTCACCCGGGACCCAACGCCGGGCGATGGATCGACGCGCGTACCTCCGCGGGGCGCTGGCGGCGCTGACGGCCGCGACGAGCGGTCTCGCTGGCTGCTCCGATACCGAGTCCGCGGCGTCGACGCCGACGGGGACGGCGACACGGACGGGGACGGCGACACCGACGACGACAGCCCCGCCGACCGAGTCGCCGACTGCCACGCCGACGCCGACCGTTGGCGACCGGTCGCTCGACCCCTACCGGTCGTGGCTGGTGGCGCCGACGCCCGTCACGCCCCACACATACGAGTTTACGCATCTCTCGCTGTCGGCGGTGCGGGCGGACGCCAGCGAGACGTTCGCGACGTCGCTGGATCGGTACTGGCGACAGCGCACGGAGTCGTACTTCGGCGCGGCGGTGCCGGTCGACTCGCTCGAAGCGGTCCTGACGGTGAACCACTCCCGGATCGCCAACGAGTCCTATCGGATCGCGAGTGGGGCGTTCGACACCGACACGCTCCGGGCAGCACTCCGCGAGGCCGGCTTCACCGCCGACGGCTACGTCGAGGACGTGGCGAGATTCACTAGGGTACAGGAGGGACGGGCTCGGGTCGTCGGCCTCCACCCAGACGTGTTCGTCAGCATCGGCGCCGAGGAGTCGGCGACGGCGCCGCTAGCGACGGCCCTCGAACAGCACCGCTCCGCGACGGTCCGCGCCGACGAGGACGAGGGTCTCGCCGCCCTCATCGACCGCTTCGGAACGGCCGATTTCGTCACGGGACGGGAGCTCGAACCGGCCGACGCGGACTACCCACTGAGCGACGCCGTCGCCACCGGCCGTCGTCTCGACGTCCGTGACGCGACGTCGTGGGTCGAGCGCACCTACGTCCTCCCGGCGGCGACGACGGTCGACCAAGCGGCCGTCGAGGAGGAGATCCGTAACCGCCACGTCGGCCAGCCAATCGAGGAGTTTCGGCGCGAGGGCCGCTTCGTCACCGTCGCCGGCGAGGTGGAGAACTCCCTGATCCGTCTGTTGTGATGCCGGAAGAGCCTTGCCCTCCCGCCGGATACTCCGGGGTATGTACACCAGACGGTCGACAGTCGCGGGCCTCGGCGTCGCACTCCTGACGGGCACCGCGGGCTGTGGCGCCCTCTCCTCGCCCGAACCGGTCGTCGTCGAGACGGAGTTCGAGGGGGGTATCGACGCCCTGTTCGGCGAGAGCGACGTCCACGTCGTCGTCCGGAACGACGGCGCGGCCGGCGACGTCGAGGTGACACTCGAACTGCTCGACAGCGAAGGGACCGTCCTCGTCGACGAGCGTCAGGTCGCCTCGTTCGAGGCCGACGAACAGAAGCGGGTGACGTTCACCGTCGACGTCCCCGAGGAGACCGACGACGTCCGGGCGGAAGCGAGTCCGGCATAGCAGACGCGAATTCGGCACGAGGACGTCGCTGCGTCGTCAGCGTCGGGAGAAGTGGGCTCGGGTCACGGAGTGGTGACTCGCCGTTCGGCTCGTCGCAAAATCCGAGTGGGCTCGGGCGGATTCGAACCACCGACCTCGGCCTTGTAAAGGCCGCGTCATAACCAACTAGACTACGAGCCCTCGTCGCGAACACCGTCCCCCGGCCGAATAACGGTTTCTGTCTCCGCCCGCGAAACACTTAGCATCGCGGGGGCGCGTCTGGAACACATGCGTCGCCGCGTACAACTCGTCTTGGTCGCCGTCCTCGTGGTCCTCGCGGGGTGTTCCGGAGGCCCGGGAGCGGAGCCGACGGCCACCACGACCGCAGCAGCGACCGACACCGCCACGCCCGGCGGTAGCGCCACGGTATCGACGCCGGGGAGCGACTACGAGACGACGACGGTCGACCTCGTCGACGAGAACGGGACGCGGTTGGCGACGGTCGACGCGTGGCTGGCCGACTCGTTCGTAAAACGCTACACCGGGTTGAGCGATACTAGCGCACTCGAACCCGGGCAGGGGATGCTGTTCGTCCACGACGAGGAGGGCAAGCACGCGTACGTCATGCGTGACATGGCCTTCCCGCTGGATATGGTGTTCGTGGCCGCGGACGGGACGATCACGACCATCCACCACGCGCCGGTGGAGTCGGACGGCGATCTGACGGAGTATTCGGGGCGTGCGAAGTACGTCCTCGAAGTGCCGATGGGCTATACGAACCGGACGGGCGTCGAGGAAGGCGACCGGGTCCGGATCGAGGACGCGTGACCGAAAGGCACAGGCCCGCGGTTCCCAAAGCGAGGCTATGAGCGAGAGTGGAACCGGCCGCGACGACGAGACACCCGAGACTGTCGCGGCGCTCGACGACCGCGAAGGGTGGCGCGCCGAGGGGTTCGCGGCCCGTGTCCACTACCGCGGCGAGGGCGACCGATACGCCGTCGAGTATTACGCGCCGAGCGACTGCGTCCTCTACTGGAAGGTAAAGGGGGACGGGGAGACGGCGGTGCCGGTGGGACGCAAGACGGTGCCCGACCCGCTCCGGGAACGGGTGCGCGTCGACCTGTCGGCTGCGGGCGTCGACCCCGCGGTCGAGACGCGGTCGGTGTAGGGCGGGACGGCGCCGACGGGTCAGCCTTTTGCTCTCTCGCCCCCGAGTAGGGGCGATGGACGTCCCCGCGGACGACGATCCCTTCGAGGAGCAACGGGAGCGGACGGCGAACCCGATGCGACGGCTGTTCGCCGCGTACGGCGAGGAGCGGCGCGGCGTGTTCGCGGTTGGCGTCGTCGCCAGCATCCTCGCGCGGGTGCTCGACCTGTTGCCGCCGCTGTTGCTCGGTATCGCCGTCGACGCCATCTTCCTCGACGAGGGACCGTTCGACCTGCCACTGGTGCCGGGTCGGTGGTTGCCGACCGATCCCGAGCGGCAGTTCTGGCTGATCGTCGGCATCGTCCTCGTCTCGTATTTGGGCGGGGCCGCCCTCCACTGGGTGCGAAACTGGGGGTGGAACCGCTTTGCTCAATACGTCCAGCACGCCATCCGCACGGACACGTACGATGCGATGCAGCGGCTGAACATGACCTTCTTCGCCGACAAGCAGACCGGCGAGATGATGTCGGTGCTCTCGAACGACGTCAACCGGCTCGAGCGCTTTCTCAACGACGGCCTGAACGCCGCGTTCCGGCTGGGCGTGATGGTGGTCGGCATCGCCGCCATCCTGCTGTGGATGAACCCACAACTCGCCGTGGTCGCACTCCTGCCCGTCCCCCTGATCGCCGTCTTCACCTACCGGTTCGTCGAGACCATCCAGCCCAAGTACGCCGAGGTACGCTCGACGGTCGGACAGGTCAACTCGCGACTGGAGAACAACCTCGGGGGCATCCAAGTTATCAAGACGAGCAGCACCGAGGGCTACGAGGCCGAACGGGTCGAGGAGGTGTCGGGCGATTACTTCGACGCGAACTGGGATGCCATCGAGACGCGGATCAAGTTCTTCCCCGGGCTCAGGGTGCTCGCGGGAATCGGCTTCGCGCTCACCTTCACTATCGGTGGTCTCTGGGTGTTTCGCGGCGAGGGGCCGTGGCTCTTCACCGGCACGCTCCGCCCCGGCGAGTTCGTCGCGTTCATCCTCTACACCCAGCGGTTCATCTGGCCCATGGCGCAGTTCGGGCAGATTATCAACATGTACCAGCGGGCGTACGCCTCCGCCGCCCGCATCTTCGGGCTGATGGACGAGGACGCCGGCATCGACGAGGCGACGGACGCCGCGGAACTGGCCGTCACCGACGGCCGGGTCGAGTATGACGACGTGACCTTCGGCTACGACGAAGCGTCCATCCTCGACGGTGTCTCCTTCGAAGCGGGCGGGGGCGAGACGGTGGCGCTCGTCGGCCCGACCGGCGCCGGAAAGTCGACGGCGCTGAAACTCCTCTTGCGGATGTACGACGTCGACGAGGGGGCAGTCAGGGTCGACGGTACGGACGTCCGGGAGGTGACGCTGGCCAGTCTCCGTGGTGCCATCGGCTACGTCAGCCAGGAGACGTTCCTCTTCTACGGCACCGTCCGCGAGAACATCACCTACGGCACCTTCGGCGCGGACGACGAGGCGGTCGAGGCGGCCGCCGCGGCCGCCGAGGCCCACGAGTTCGTCACGAACCTGCCGGACGGCTACGACACGATGGTCGGAGAGCGGGGCGTGAAGCTCTCGGGCGGCCAGCGTCAGCGCCTCGCTATCGCCCGGGCGATGCTGAAGGATCCGGATATCCTGATCCTCGACGAGGCCACCAGCGACGTCGACACCGAGACGGAGATGCTGATCCAGCGGTCGCTGGACCGACTGACCGCCGACCGCACCACGTTCGTCATCGCCCACCGCCTCTCGACGGTGAAAGACGCCGACGGAATCGTCGTCCTCGACGACGGCGAGGTGGTCGAGCGAGGCACCCACGAGGAGTTGCTGGCGGCCGACGGCCTCTACGCCAGCCTCTGGGGCGTGCAGGCCGGGGAGATCGACGCGCTCCCGGCGGAGTTCGTCGAACGGGCGACCGAACGCGGCGCCCGCGCCGACGTGGACGCCGATCTGGACGACTGACCGGCCGGCCGTTGAAGTCCCTCGCCGACGAGAGACGGATATGCACCTCAGCGACGCCACTTGGACGGACGTGCGCGACGCCGACACCAACCTCGCGCTGGTGCCGGTCGGCAGCACCGAACAGCACGGCCCCCACGCCCCCCTCGGAACCGACGCCTACCACGCCGAGACGGTCGCCGAGGCTGGCGCCGACGAGTACGACGGCGACGTCGTCGTCGCCCCGGCGGTGCCGGTGGGGGTTGCGGAGGAACACCGCCAGTTCGACGGGACGCTGTGGGTATCTCCCGACACCTTCCGGGACTACGTGCGGGACGTGGTCGGGAGCCTCGCCCACCACGGCTTCGACCGGGTGGTCGTCGTCAACGGGCACGGTGGGAACGTCCCCGCGCTCGGCGAGGTGACGGCGACGATCAGTCGTCACGACGACGCCTACGCCGTCCCCTTCACTTGGTTCGAGGCCGTGGGCGACCACGGGAGCGAGATGGGTCACGGCGGGCCACTGGAGACGGCACTGTTGCGCGCGACCCACCCCGAACTGGTGCGGGAACAGCGGATCGCGGCGGCCCGCGAAGCGGGTAGCGAGTCGTGGGGCGACTGGGTGCCGGGGACGGGGACGAACCTCGCTCACGACTCGGACGAGTTCACCGACAGCGGCGTCGTCGGCGATCCGGAGGCTGGCGATGCTGCGCTCGGTGAGGAACTGCTGGCGACGGCAGCCGACTCGCTCGCGCGACTCCTGACCGCGGTGGCCGAACGGGATCTGTCGGCGTGATCAATCGTCGGCGGCGTCGAGTTCCTGCAGTGACCCGCGGAGTTCCGGCACCGCGTTCGTGAGGTCGCTCACGTCGTCGTGGGTCGTCCGGATCGTCTCGATCAGGCCCTCCAGATCCTCGATGGCCGCCGCGAGGTCGGCGGCGTCGTCGAAGGCGTCGGCGCGTTCACCCATGGTGTACCACTTTTTCGCTTGCCGGAGGTGGTCCTCGGCTTCGCCGACGTCGAGCGCCGATCGGAGGCCGTTGAGGACGCCGAGGACGTTGTCGGCCTCGGTCTCCCAGACTTCGTCGGCCCCTGGGAGTTCCGCGCGCGCCGCCGCGAGATGTTCCTCGACGTCGTCGCGCATCTCCGCCGCGGCCTCGCCGAAGAGTTCGTCGTCGCTGAACGTCGTCTGGCTCATGGGTGACGGTTCGCCGGCGTGCGAGTTAAACGCACGCCCGAAAGTGAAAGTAAAACGGGACTGTCGGTCGCGTGTGCGCTACTCGACGGCGACCGGGCGCATCAGCGGGTAGCCGTCCGCCATGGTCATCTCGGTGCGGACGACGACGCCCTCGTACTCGATGCGCATCTCCACCTCCATGAACCGCCCCGTGAGTTCGACGTAGCCGTGATCGTCGGCGGCCGCGGCGAGGGCGTCCGCGTCGATATCGACGGCGACCGACTCACAGAACGGCTGATTCTCGATGGCCTCGACCATCGCGCGTTCGAGGCTCGCGGCGCTATCGGGCGAGACGGGGGTGCCCGCGAACTGGTGGTAGAGCGATCCGAACTTGATGCCCGCCTCGAAGCAGGCGTGTTGAGCGTCGGTGACCACGGTCGGTCGTCGGGCGGGCGGAGGTAAGGCCTGTCGCCCACGGTGAATCGGTCCTTACTTGGTCTCGGTCGTCCCATTGACGTTCGAATGGACGACCCGGTGTTACTGACTGGCGCGGGGGGCCGCGTCGGGCAGGCCATCCTGCGCGGGATCGGCGAGGATCACGAGTGGCGGCTACTCGACCGGGAACCGCTGTCGGCGGACCGCCTCCCGCCGGGTGTGACCGACGACGACGTGATCGTCGCGGACGTGACCGACACGGCGGCGATGGTCGAGGCCATGGACGGTGTCGGTGCCGTGATCCACCTCGCCGGCGATCCTCGGCCCGAGGCGCCGTGGAACTCGGTGCTCGAGAACAACATCGACGGCGCGCAGACGGCCTTCGAGGCGGCGGTCGACGCCGGCGTGGAGAAGGTGGCTTTCGCCTCCTCGAACCACGCCGTCTCGGCGTACGAAACCGACACGCGCACCCCCGAGATGTACCGAACCGACGACGACTACGGTCTCGACGGGACGGAACTCCCACGTCCCGGCAACCTCTACGGCGTGAGCAAGGCGGCCGGCGAGACGCTCGGGCGCTACTACCACGACACCGAGGACCTCTCGGTGGTCTGTGTCCGGATCGGCAACCTCACCGAGAGCCACCCGCCGCGCAACTACGAGCGCGGCCAAGCGATGTGGCTCTCTCACCGCGACTGTGCGCACCTCTTCGACCGCTGTATCCGGGCCGACTACGAATACGAGATTGTCTACGGAATCTCCGACAACGAACGGAAGTACTACTCCATCAAGCGCGCCCGCGAGGCGCTGGGCTACGATCCCGCGGACGATTCGGCCGAGTATACGCTCGGGGGCGAGCCGCGGGACGGCGCCTGAGAGCGGATCGCCGAGGCCCTCTATGGTCGTGAGAGGAGATCGGGAACCGACTGCATCCGTGATCCTCGTTTGGACACGGCCCTTCGGCGTGTCGAAAGGTACTCGGCGCTCAGGCCGGAAAGATCGGTATGGATCGCCAACAGATTATGGCTCTCGTGCTCGTCTTCCTGATGGTGTTCTCGTCGCTGGCGTACGCCGTCTCGTTACTCTGACTCGGGATCAGTCGAACAGTCCGGCCACGTCGTCGTACTCCCGGTTTCGCCGGTCGACGTGCCGGCCCAGTCGGCGGGCGACGAGTGCTCGCTGTGGTTCCTCGGCGGTGACGAACTCGAAGAGCATGCCGGTGAACAGCGTCCGCTCGCCGTCGGCCACCTCCTCGCGAGCGTACGCGATGGCGCTGTCGACCGCCGCCTCGTCGTATCCGTGTTCGGCCGACAGCGCCGGTGCGGCGGCGGCGATGGCCTCGAAATCGAGGTCGCCCAGTCTCGGGACTCGGCCCTCGTGACGGAGCGGCGGGGGACGACGCCGGTCGATCACCTCGGGGTCGGCAGACAGCGTCGCTAGGGCCCGCCGCGCGGCGTCGACGTCGACACCGTGGTACGACGGGTCGAGTCCGGCGAGATAGTCGCCGGCGCTGGCCGCGAGGCCGGTCGCCCCGCTCCAGTTGCGGGTCGTGGCGTGATGGATCGCCCCGACGAACTGGATCAGGCCGTGGAGCAGTCGCTCGTCGTCGGTTCCCGTCTCCAGATCGAGCCACACCGCCTCCCACGGGTCGTGTGCGGCGTGGTGTTCGCCGGCGTTGTGGAGGGCGATGCCCGCCCGGAGCGCCGCGTCCATGCGTCGCCGTTGACGGTGGACGGTGAAAAGTCACGTCGTCGTAAGTCACATACCGTGACACGTGTTATGACATTGCATGGACGACACGAACGACGGAGAACTGACCGAGACCGAGTGCGAAGCGCTCCACGAGGTGGAACTAGCGGTCGAGAACCTCCACCGGGCCCACGGCCACCTAGTCGCCTTCCACCACAGCACCGGGCGGGCGATGGACCACTTGGCGACCGCCGAGAAGCGACTTCGGGCGGCGGGCCACGAACGGGCGGCGGACCGCCTGCGTGACCGACACCTCCCACGGGGGGTGTTGCCGGCCTGTGACGACGAGGCGCCGGCCGGCCGGTGGTCCTACGACGTACTGGAGACGTTCCAAGCGACGTTCCTCGAGGACGTGGTGGCCTTCGGCGAAGATGTCCACGACCGGGTCGCGGACGGCCGACGACACGTCGCCGAACGACAACAGGAACGGCAGTGGAAGGCGCGGGCTCGAAACACCGAGTGAGGGGCAGCTACGACTGATTCGCGACGCTGGTCGTCGTGGCGTGAGTGGAAAGGAGTAACCTGAGGAAGTCAGGTTACGACTGAAATGGACGTCCTGACGGAGATTTGAACTCCGGTCCCTGGCTCCGCAAGCCAAGAGGATAGTCCACTACCCTATCAGGACTCATCTACCTATATCCGGGATCGACATAAGACGGTTACGATCCGCGACGGCGACCGACCCCGACGGTCAAACGCCTCGTTGAGTCTCCGGAAGGGGTATGTCCGCACCCGTCGAGGGGACCGATATGGACCGACGGACCCTGCTCGGGACGCTGTCGCTCCTCGCGGTCAGCGGCTGTGCCGCGTCGCCGGGCGAGTCGTCACCGGACGACCCGCTCCGCCTGACCGACGCGTCGGTTCGGGACACTGGGCGGTGTGACGATCCGGAGACGGCGTCGGTCGACGCCTCGGCGTCTCGGGTCCGGGTGACGGGGTGTGTGACGGGGCCGAACGGCTGTTCGGTCGCCAGACTGGGGTCGGCGACGGTCGACGGCGACCGCCTGACCGTGGTCGTGACGACACAGCGGGACGCGCCGCCCGACACCGCCTGTACGGAGGCGCTCGTTCCCCGCGGGTACGTCGCGCGAATCGGGGTGGCGAGTGGCCGGCCGGGGTCGGTACGGGTAGTCCACGACGCGGCGGGCGGACGGCAGCGAGTCGCGGGCGTGGCCGTAGATTCATAGGCGATGGTGGAGGGAATCGTGGGCCGTGAGACGGTACCGAAAGTGGAGAGAATCGACGGACGGAACGGCAGCGTTCGGGCAAGGACAACGCTTAACCGGAGGGTTCGCCTGTTGCACGGTACGATGGGTGTAATCGAGGACGTCTACGAGGACCTCGACACCGACGTGGCGTTCGAGGAGTTCGAGGCCGCCGTCCACGACAAGGTCGAGCAGATGGGGGGGCTCGCCGACGAGGAGACGGCGGCGATGCTCATCGCCCACGAACTCGAGGACGAGGAGGTGAGCGGCGTCGCCGACATCGCTCCCGGGATGGACGAGGTGAAGTTCCTCGCGAAGGTGATCGGAGTCGGCGACCTGCGGACGTTCGACCGCGACGGTGACGGCGAGGGGGACGAGGAGGACGACGACGAGGGGCGCGTCATCAACGTCGACGTGGCCGACGGCACGGGGCAGGTGCGGATCTCCTTCTGGGACCGGATGGCCCAGTCGGTCGCGGACGGAGAGTTGGCGGTCGGCGACGTGTTGCGGATCAAGGGTCGACCACAGGAGGGGTACAGCGGCGTCGAGGTGAGCGTCGACCAAGCGGAGGTCGACGAGGACGCCGAGGTCGACGTCGAGATACGGGACACCTACCGGATCGAGGACCTCTCGCTCGGCCTCTCGGACGTGAACTTACAGGGCCGAGTGCTGGCGACGGATTCGATCCGAACGTTCGACCGCGACGACGGCTCCGAGGGCCGGGTCGCCAACCTGACCCTCGGCGACGAGACGGGACGGATTCGGGTGACGCTGTGGGACGAACGCGCCGACCGCGCGACGGAACTCGACGCCGGGGCGAGCGTCGAGGTGATCGACGGCTACGTCCGGGAGCGGGACGGCGACCTGGAACTCCACGTCGGCTCGCGGGGCGCGGTCGAGGAAATCGACGAGGAGGTCAGCTACGATCCCGAGACCGACGACATCGCCGACCTCGAACTCGACGAGATGGCCGACCTCGCGGGGGGTGTCATCGAGACCGACCCGAAGCGGACGTTCGACCGCGACGACGGCTCCGAGGGGCAGGTCCGAAACGTCCGACTCAAGGACGAGACGGGCGACATTCGGGTCGCCCTGTGGGGTGAGAAGGCCGATCTCGATATCGACCTCGCGGACTACCTCGTCGTCACCGACGTCGAGATTCAAGAAGGGTGGCAGGACGACCTCGAAGCCTCGGCGGGGTGGCGGTCGACGGTGACGGTTACCGATCCGCCGACGGACGCACCCGGCACCGGCGGGGATACCGGGAGCGACGCCGGAAGCGGCGGGCGGGACGGGAGTCCGGGGCTCGGCGCCTTCGGCGACGACGACGCCAGCGCCAGCGCCGACGCCGACGGCGGCGTGACCGCAGACGAACCGGCCGACGGAGAGACGATTCAGTTCACGGGGACGGTCGTGCAGGCGGGCGATCCGGTCGTCCTCGACGACGGAAGCGAGACACGGAGCGTCGACACCGAGGCGGACCTCCGGTTGGGCGAGGAAGTGACCGTCCGCGGGCCGATCCGGGACGGCCGGATCGACGCGGACGAGGTGTACTAGCCGGGGACTGAGACGGGCAGGTGGGCGGTCGCTCGGGCGACGGAAAGGATTATACACGATACGGACGGGTATCACGGTATGAGCGTCGAGTTACCGTTCGCCCCGGTGGACACGATCATCCGTCGGAACGCGGGCGACCTCCGGGTGAGCGCGGGGGCGGCGGAGGAACTTGCCCGGCGTATCCAAACCCACGGGGCGGACCTCGCTATCGACGCGGCCGACCGGGCGACGGCGGACGGGCGGAAGACCCTGATGGCCGCCGATTTCGGCGTCGAGCAAGTCGTCGACAGGGAGTCACTCGAACTGCCGGTGGCGCCCGTCGACCGTATCGCTCGACTCGATATCGACGGACGCTACCGCGTGTCGATGGACGCGCGGATCGCACTCGCCGACATCCTAGAGGATTACGCGGACAACGTCGCGGCCGCGGCGGCGACGCTCGCGGACCACGCCGACCGGCGAACGATCCAAGCCGAGGACATCGAGACGTACTTCACCCTCTTCAAATAGATGCAGTTCGGCTACACCGAAACCTGTCTCGGGCACGACACCGGCGAGCGGCACCCGGAGACCCCGGATCGTCTGCGGGCCATCCGCCAGCAACTCTCGCGTCGACACGGCGTGGAGTACGTGTCGGGCGATCCGGCCTCGGTGTCGGCCGTCGCCGCGGTCCACGACGAGGAGTACGTCGACGACCTGCAGGCGTTCTGTGCGGACGGCGGCGGGAACTGGGACCCCGACACCGTCGCCTCGGAGGGGACGTGGGACGCCGCGCTGGCGAGTGCCGGGTTGGCACAGTGGGCCGCCGAGCGCGCCCTCGCCGGCGACGATGGCCGCCGGACCCCCTTCTCGCTCGGACGGCCGCCGGGCCATCACGCCGTCGGGGACGACGCCATGGGCTTTTGCTTTTTCAACAACGCCGCCGTCGCCGCCCAGTCGGTCATCGACGACGGGGCGGCCGACAGCGTCGCGATCTTCGATTGGGACGTCCACCACGGCAACGGCACACAGGACATCTTCTACGACCGCGGCGACGTGTTCTACGCCTCGATCCACGAACAGGGGTTGTATCCGGGAACGGGCGACGCCGACGAGATCGGTTCGGGGGCGGGCGAGCGGGCGACGTTCAACGTCCCCCTCGCGTCGGGTGCCGGCGACCCAGACTACCTGCTCGCGTGGGAAACCATCGGCGCGGCAGTCGAGCGCTTCGATCCGGACCTCCTCCTCGTCAGCGCGGGGTTCGACGCCCACCGCCACGACCCCATCTCGCGGATGCGCGTCTCGACGGAGGGGTACGCCCTCCTCACCGACGCGGTGCGGGAGACGGCCGCCGACATCGACGCCGGCCTCGGGTTCATTCTAGAGGGAGGATACGGCCTCGATACGCTCTCGGAGAGCATCGCGATCGTTCACGAGACGTTCGACGGGCGCTCACCGGTCGCGGACGACGGGGAGCCGACGGCGGCCACCCGCGACCTGCTCGACGACCTGCGGGACCGTCACGGCCTGTAGTCACGGTCCGGGATCGAAGTAGCGAGCGAGGCAGCGGCCGAACTCGTCGGCCAGCACGGCCACGTCGTCACCGACCAGCAGGTCATACCCCGTCGCCAGCGTCGTCTCGACGTGGGCGCCGAGCGCCACGTCGAAGAGAGCGTCGCCTGCAAGGAGGTCACGGACCGTCGTGATCTCGCGTTCACGCTCGACGACGTAGCGGTCGGCGTCGAGGAAGGGACCGTAGGCGTCGGTATCGGCGTAGGCCTCGTAGAAGCCGGTGGCGTGCTCGCGGACGTGAACTGGGGGGCCTTCGTGGCGTTCGACGGCCGAGAGTTCGGCGACCGCGAGTTCGACGAAGAGGACCGCCCGTTCGTCGGCGAACGTCGTGGAGCGAAGGGGACCGAACCCCCGACGGTCGAGTTCGCCGACGATGCCGTCGAGGGACTTGCGAAGTTGGGGATAGAGCTGATCGTCCACGAGATCCGGCGTCTCGAAGACGACGGCCACAGGGGTGGTGCCCCGACGGTCGAGGTGGGCGCGGACCGCCTCCGGGTCCAGCGGGTCCGGGTCGGTCGGCTGGAAGGGGTCGTCGCGGGGGTCGGCCAGCAGGTCGCGGGCGTGATGTTGGAGGCGGGCCACGTTCTCGGCGGCGCAGACGGCGGCGACGTTGCGCTCGGGGTCGGTCGGGTCGACGACGACGAGCGAGTCGTCGAAGGTCGCAGTCCCGTGGTCCTCGGGGTCGAGCCGGACGGGGGGCTGCCAGTCGGCGGCAGCTCGGAGGAGCGCCTCGAAGCCGCCGTATTCGAGGACGAGAAGTTCGGAGAGATAGCCCGAGAAGCCACGGGTTCGGAGGTCACTGCCGTAGGCGCCGATGCCGGTGAGAAAGGCCTTGAGGAGGCGCACGTCCCGCTTCAGATCCGAGTCGAGGTGCTCCTGCAGGTAGGCGTCGTGGAAGGGGGTGCGGTCGACCGCCGACTGGATGGCCGTCGCGTCCGCAACGTCGTAACAGGGGACGAGGTCGACGTCGAACCCTCGAACGTCGCCGGTGACGTAGGGGTGTTCAGCGTACTCCTCCCGACCGTCGGGGAGGGCCGCGCGACCGACGGCGAGGCCGTACCGTTCCAGTTCGGTGCGGTCGATGTCGGGCGGGAAGCAGACGAAGAGGTCGATATCGCGGTCGTCGGCGAGCCACGTGCCGCGGGCCGTCGAGCCGACTTGGACGATCCGGGCGTCGACCGGGAGGTCCGCGAGGGCGTTCCGGACCCGAGTGGTCAGGTCGTCGACGGCCGTCTGGAGTCGCTCCCGCTCGGCCGACGCGGGAGTCACGCGGTCGGCCACACGCGCGAGGACGGCCTCCAAATCGCTCATGGAGGGGTCATCCGTCCGGGCGGGCGAAAGGGTGTCGGTCGCGTGTGACCGACCGACGGGACCGGGTGAAAACGAAAGCCCTTTGAGGCAACTTCGACTATCAGCATTCAAGCCGTCGTAGCTCAGATGGTAGAGCACCTCGCTGTTAACGAGGTGGTCCCAGGTTCGAGCCCTGGCGACGGCGCCTCCTTCGATTCTCGACCCGTAACTCGCCGCCTCAGCCCTGCCACGTCCACCGTGAGTCGAGGACGTAGCGATAGACCCCGCTGATGACGATGCCGACGCCGTTGGCGGCGAGATAGGGGACAGTCGCCGCCGAGACGAGGGCGTACAGCACGCCGACTTGGATCGGGATGGCCGAGCCACGGACGAGATTCGTCCGCAGGAGACCGCGGCCGTACTCGCGCCAGCCGTCGTGTCGGGAGTCGTAAAACGTCCAGCGGTTGTTGACACCGTACTGGAAGATGATCGTCGCCTCGATGGAGAGGGTCGCCGCGATGAGATACTGGACGTTCACCCACTCGACGAGCGTGCCGAGTAGGGCCGTCTGGAGGCCGGCCGCGAGGGCGCCGACGAGGAAAAACCGGCGGATCTGCGGCGCCTCCGGTCCGACCAAGATCGCTCGCAGGAAGCGTCTGAGCATCGTCAGCGATAGCCGAGTGCTTCCAGCCGCGTCTCGATGTCCTCGTCGACGCCGGCCGCGGGCGCGTCGCGGTCGATCTCGTCGAGCATCGTGACGTGATCGAGGACGGCCTCGCGGAGACGCTCGCGGGCGGTGACGGCAGACGGATCGTCGGCCGTCGCTAAGTCGGTGCGCTGTTCGGGGTCCGACCGGCGGTCGTAGAGTTCCTCCGCGCCCGTCTCGGTGTTTCGGATGTAGAGCCAGTCGGCGTCACGGGCGCTCACCAGCAGTTCCCCCTCGTCGAGCGACCGGGGAATCGGCTGCTGGGTCACGTCCTCGCCGCGGACGGTGACGGTCACCACTGGATCGTCCGGCGGCGCGGCACCGTCACGAAGCGTCGGCAGAAGGCTCTCGCCGGCCCACTCCGGCGCGGGGTCGACCCCGAGTAGGTCACAGACCGTCGGCGGGATAGCGTCGAGACCGACGTGTTCGGGGACGCGGCCGGCCGGGAGGCCGGGGACGTCGACCAGCAACGGTACGTGGACGAGTTCGTCGTAGAGTTTGGGATAGTGGGCGAGGTGGCCGTGATCCATGAACTCCTCGCCGTGGTCGCCAGCGACGACGACGGCGGTGTCGTCCGCGAGGCCCGCGGTATCGAGCGACGCGAGCAGTCGATCCAAGCTGGCGTCGACCTGACGGACCGCGGCTTGATACAGGGTTCGCAGGTCGGCGAGAGTCCCGTCACCGACCGACCACCCCAAGCCCGTTCGGACGTGGGCGACCAGCATCCGCGCCTTGCCGACGCGGCGGTCGGTGACCTCACGCAGGTATCGCGGTGCGGGGACGTACGGCGTGTGAGCGTCCATGTAGTGGACCCACAGGAAGAACGGGCCGTCCGTCTCCTTGAGGAAGGAGGTGGCCTCGTGCTCTACGTCTAGCATCCGCGAGGCGTCGGTGAAGGGTTGTTCGTCGCTCCCGCCGCGGAGGAAGCTTCCGGCCCGACGGAACGGGGAGGTGACGAGTTGGAGCCACGCTCCCCAAGTCGGGTGAGCAGCGACGAACTCACCGGCACGGCCGTCCGCGCCGCCGCCGACGAACGCGTCGAAGTCGTCGAACCCGTCGTCGTACCCCCAGTGTTCGGTGAGAAAGCCGTTGGCGGCGTTGAAGCCGCCGGTGGCGACGCCCGCGGACCGGAGCCGTTCGGCGAGGGTGGTGGTCCCGTCGACGCCGATACGGCCGGTGTCGGCGAACACCGGTCGGGAGGCGAGAATCGACGGGAACGACATCGGCGTCCAGTTGCCGTGGGCGAAGGCGTTCTCGAAGACGGTGCCCCGGTCGGCGAGTGCGGCCAGTGTCGGCGTGGCGTACTCGCCGCCGTACGGTTCGATGGCGTCGGCGCGCAGAGAGTCCACAGTGACGAGAAGGACGTTGGAGACGGGCGTATCTGTCATGAGCGGTTGTCGGCGACAGCGATGGTCGTCGACTGGGCCGACCCGACGTTGTCGACGACCGCTGTTACTTCACCTTGAACGACGACCGTACTCAAGGTTTTGATCGGCGGCCGCCGCCGTCGTCGGATCGGCACCGGCGAGTTCGCGGCGCTATCGGCACAGAACCGCCGGAGCCGACCGGGTGCCGGTCGGGGAGGCCTATGCGGTGTCCGGCACGTTCAAGACGCCGGAGCGTGGACAGTCGTTGTAGGGCCCTTAGCTTAGTCCGGTTAAAGCGCCCGGCTCATACTGGCTCGCGACGAGACTGTCGCGGTCATGGGACACCGGGTGATCGCTGGTTCGAATCCGGCAGGGCCCATCGAGTTTCTGGGTGATTGGGAGTGGACAGTAGCGACGCAGTCCTGTAATTGCCTCTCGTCTTGTGGGAGTTCATCCAATGACTGGACGCACCTCGTCACGTCTGGTGTTCTGCGATGGTCAATACGTATCGAGGAACTTGATCTTTCGCTCGAAATCCCATAATTCTCTCAGCCGGCGCCACAAGTCACGAACCCTGAGCGCCAAGTATGTCAACGCGGAGTAGTAGACTGCGTTGGGAATCTCAACAGGGTCGGACACGATCTGTACGTAGGTAATCGAGTCACCGGCTGCCGGTTTTATCCATCCGGCAAGTGGGTACTACAGTGCGAACGAGAAGGTGGTTCCAAGGCCTTTCGAGACAGAGTCGCCTGATATCGTCCAGACTATAGCAGCGCGACTATCGTATTTCCCACTGACACGAGTAACAGTAATCCTGCCATCGTAAACATGAGTCCAGTTACCGGTAGTAACAGCCACCAAATCAGGTTCGGATTCATAAACATCATAGCAGTTACAATACTTTCGAGTCTGAAATTTTTGCACAGATATGTTAATACTACTTTGAATTTGTTCGTGTTCTCATCTATATCTGTGTCTAACTCCTTGGATATAGTTTGTTTGTACGTATCTCCAACGTCTGCATAACTGTTAGCATTTAAGTGTTCGACTGTTTTTTCGATCTCCTTCCGCCGTTTCCAAGAAGCGTTGCGGGACTCCTTGACGCCAATGGCCCATGCGGTGAGTAGTAGATAGAGAACACCTCCGCCGAACAAAACGGATGCGGCGAAAATCATGTGAAAGTGCGTGATGACTGTGACCGTCAGTTGAATTATAAAAACGAGCAGAATTATTGCAAGATAGTACGAACTGTAGAGCAATCGGTCCCGATATCTCGCGTCTTCACTGGCTTCCTGATAATCTACTTGCAAAGTTTCCTTGGATTCTGTCATTTGTAGTTATTTTATCATTCCACAGGATTTTCTCAGTGAGTAAAAAGTTGGTGATTAATCCACTTCATCGTGGGGGCGGTAGAGAGCTAGGTACAACTATCTCATCGAACTCAGCGCGTCTTGTCGTGGAGGCCTTGCTCGACGCCGTCGGTTGGTTCGAGAACCTCCATAATGGCTCGGATGGTGGAGAGTTGGGTCCGAAGTGTGGCCGTATTCAGGTCGTCTTTCTCCTTCCGATGAAGACGGTACGTCGATCTGTCACGGTCGGAGCTTCGTTGAGATTCGTCACGTCGTGCAATTCACACCACCGGACGAACGGATTGAGCCGATAGAGGGCGCTTGGAGTGTCGATGCTGCGACTTCGTCACGCCGTTGTGCAAGGTACATCTCCTTGGATCTGTTGAAATCCCCTTCTTCAGATAGGTTCTTGCCTGAAACAACTGGTCGCTGAAGGGTGCGTACGGACCATGAGAGACTGCCCATCACGCGTCAAGAGCCAAAGCCGTCCGGTTCAAGCGGTCCAGCAGCCAGCTGGAACCCCATACGAACGAGCGAAAGCGTAGACGACGATTTTAGTTAGACCCACCATTTAGTGCCAACTCCCGTGTAATCCGAGATATGAAAACGGTGGCCAAAGGGGCTGTACTACTATCGCTCTTCTGTCTTCTTTTGCTTGGCGTCATAGTGATCGGAGGGAATAGTTCACACCCAGTTCATACCGAGAACGTCTCCTGTGATACGGGAACAGGCGTTAGCTGTCATGCCACACTCGTCAACGAGAACAACAAGACGGGCTACTACCTCGCCGTCAAGGTGATCGGATACGACGCAGATGGGAACGTCGTTACTACCTACACGAATGATGCGACAGATGGTGGCGATGGAATCATGGATGTCCCGCCAGGTGGGACAGATAACATAAGTATCTCCACATCCTCGCCGTCGCGTGTCGTCGATGGAGACATCCGGGTGATCGACGTTGAAGCCGTCGAGTGAGACCCACCACTGTTTAGCTCAGAGGATGTCGTCAGCAACAAGCGCCACGGGAGCCTAACTTCACCTATCGGGTTCGCCTCCCGTGTAGAGAGCAACTGAGCAAGGAACCGGTCTGTCGTGACACTTCGCACACCGAGTGAGTGTCGTCATCGCTCAGATTCTATAGTAACAATTGAAACGATCTACACACCGATCGCACTGCTATCGTGCGATCGGGTGTGCATTGACTTTCAATGGCTACTATATGTCTGAAATCCGCTAGGGTGGCGAGCGCGAATACGCCGACCCCCCGAGCAGGAATACAGCAACCAGTAGCCACCGCCGAACGAATTGAAGTACCCTATCTGAGTTGGAGGACATCGTCCGAAATTCCCCGCTAATAGGCTTTACTCCAACGGTCTGGCTTCCGCCGAGAGCGCTCGGGGGAGGCGAGTTGATGATTGTACCTGCTTGCTACAGTTATCCTCTGTATCTACCGATTAGAGTGATCGGTCGAGGTTGTGAGCAAGGCAGGCGATAGTGAGTTCTCGAAACTGCTTCCACCAGTGCCGTGACCGGACGAACGCACCGTACTTGCGTTTGAGTCGGGAGTTCACCGTCTCGTTCTGACTACGCTGACCAGAGAGATCAGCATCCAGTCGAGCATTCCACGCCTTGTGGAGTGACGAAAACTCGCGGTGCTTGATGAGCGGTCGAACACCGGTCTCACGGGCTAATGCGCGAACTTTTTCGTCGTCGTATCCTTTGTCGCTAAGGAGAACCACTAAATTCCCGGTATTCCGCTTGATGAGCGACGGCACAATCTTTGAGTCGTGCCTTCGTGTCGTCGTCACGTGTACGTCGATAATCGCGTTCGACCTCGTGTCCACCAGAAGTGTCACCTGCAACTGCTGAATCGTTAGCTTCGTTCGCTTCGTGTAGTGTTTCGAGGCGTGACTCCGGTCAAACCCTGAAGCGTCGATCCCAACGATACCGTTAGTCGGGAGAAGCGTGACCGAGAGGTTGAGCAGAACACCGAGACGGTATCGAGGGATCGGGCGTAATCGCCCGACTACAGTTGGTTGAGCTGGTTCGAATCCGGCAGGATCCGTGTCGGGGAGACGACCACCGTCGATGCCGGGCGGTCCGTGACGACAACCCGCTTGGTACGTCGCCGGACGCAGGAACGGTGTCGAGTCCGCCACACACCTAGCTATCACGTATCACGAGTGATAGTAGTGACCGTAGTGTTTTGCCGGTCGATTCGCGAGTGTCGTGATGCATGACGGTAGAGCTACTCGAAGAGGCGGACGCGTACACCGTCAACTGGGATACAGAGCTCGACGTGCCGATTTTTAGATGGGACGGATTCACCGAGGGTGAGGAGTTCCGAGAGAACTCCCGGCGGTGGGAAGAGATCATGGTCGAACGCGGTGTCGACAAGTATATCGTCGATACGCGGGAGATCACCGCCCACGAGGATGCCGACAAGCAGTGGCTCGCCGAGACGTGGATACCCGACCTCGTCGAACAGGGGATTCGCCGCGGTGCCGGCGTGTACGGCGAATCGACGATTGCCAGCATGGAGATGGAGCAGGTAGAGAAGGATCTAAGCGCCATCCATCCGGACTACGAATTCCGCGTGTTTCCGACGGAAGCGGAGGCCAAATCTTGGCTGGCCGAACAGTAACGGGATCGGACCGGGTATGTCGGAGCCGGCGGCCGGGGGTGGAACGCACCCAGCAGAAGGGCGACACCTACGGGCCGCTACTCGAACAGTCCCTCCTCGTGAAAGCCGGTAAATAGATCGTCGACGAGATCCTCGGCCGTCTCGTAGGGATACTCCTGATAGTCGCCGTACTTGGCTCCGAAGTCCATCACGCTGACCGTCACGTCGCCGGCCTCGAATGTCGTTGCCGGGCCGTCCGGAAGCACCGGCACCAGCTCCATCGGGTCCTCGACCGGGAAGTCCGCAGTGCTGAACACCGACTCCAACTCCTGTCTGAGCAGCTCGGCTTCGTCCGTGGACATACCGTTCTCTTTGCTGAGACGAATAAAAGAGTTGTTCCCGTGAACGCACGGTCGACGGGACGGAGGGACTGGGGGGCACAGAACTCGAATCCGCTACAGATCCGCGGTCTCGAAGCGGAGGTAGCCGAGCGCGACGGGGACGAGCGTCCACGCGACCAACAGCCCGAGCGCGGTCAACCACGTGACGGACGCGACGCCGCTGTCGACGTACCGACCGGCCCGATCGACGGCGAATCCGGTCCGGACGAGCAACTCGTAGGATTCGCTCGGTGCCGCGAGGCGGGCGAAGAGGGCCCAGCTAGGCATATCGCGTAGTACCGCCGTGTCGAACCGGTGTAGAATCAGAAGCACCGCCGTATGGAGATCCTCCCAGAGGACGACAGTCACCAGATACGCGCCGATGGCACCGACGGTCACGCGTCGGCCGGTGGCTGTCGACAACGAGACGCCGACTGCCACCCCGACGAACGCCACCCCGTACAGGATCGTTACGCCGGCGAACCACGGCAACCACAACCACGGGACAGCCCCGTCGGCGAGTGTGGCGGCGATACCGCCGGCGAGACAGAGCGCGAGCACTGTCGGCACGGCGAAGACGAGACACCGCCCGACGAGTTTTCCGACTGCCAAGTCGCGACGGGAGTGTGGAACGGAGAGTGCGAGTCGGAGTTGGCCGCCGGCCCGCTCCGCGAGGATCGATTTGTAGCCGAGCAGGAGCGCAACGAGCGGAATCGTCACCGCGACGACCCCCGTGAGACGCCCGATGTACGTCAGGAACGAGCCGTCGTTGAGCACGAACTCCACGACGGTGACCCCGACGAACAGGAGGATCTGAACCCCGCCGACGATCCAGATGCCGACCGACCGGCTGGCACCGCGGATATCTCGGGTGGCGACGTCGCGCCAAGTCACGCGAGGTCCCTCCACTTGAACCGGAGGATCGCCACGGATAGCGGGCCGAAAAGCCAGCCGATCAGGACGGGAAGCGCAAGGGCCGGGCCGTCGTACCACGCGCCAGCGCTCTGGTCACTCACGGCTAGGGCGGTAACGAGCGTTTCGAAGGCGCTTCCGGGGTCGAGTTGTGCACCGACCTGAACCACGGTACGGATCGGACCGTCGGTGATTCCCGCTGCGACGATACCGGCCTCGGCTCCCGCAGTGACGGCGTCCCAGACGATCACCAACACGAAGAGCGCGACGACGGCGAGGACGAGCGCCTGTCGGTTCGTCGTGACGAGGGCCGACGCGGCGACGCCGATTCCGACCCAAGTAGCGCCGTGGGCGACAGTCAGGAGCACGAGCGCCAGAAAGCGGAGCGGGTGAAGCGTTCCAAGCGGGTAGACGACCAGCGCACCCGCGATCACCATGCCGACGACGATGGCGGCCGCTAACACACCAGCCCGCCCGACGAACCGTCCGAGCACGAGCGTCGAGCGGCCGTGTGGCATCGACAGCGCGAGTCGAAGCGCCCCGGATTCGTGTTCACGGGCGATAGCGCCGTAGCCGAACAGCACGCCGATTGCGGGGAGTACGCCCTCGAGCCAGCCACTGACGAAGGCCCCGAACCGACTCGTCGTGATTGGTTCGGTGCCGATGACGGGGTAGACGTACGCCGCGATGGACACGACGGCGATCAGCCCGACGAGCGCAATCTTCGGGAGCCTAGCGTCGAGTAACAGCCGCCAGTCCCGACGAGCGATCACGCGCCACGTCACACCCGCGCGCCTCCAGTGAATTCGACGAACATGTCTTCGAGCGATGCCTCCTCGGTGCGGAAGTTCACGACCTCGACGCCAGCGTCGTGCAGTTCGACCAGTGCGTCCATCTTCGCGTCGTTGGTACACGTCGCCTCGATGGCGCCGTCACGTTCGACCGCCGTCTCGACGCCGTCGATCCGTCGGACGGCATCGAGGGCGTCGTCGTCGACCGCCGCGGGTGTGATGACTAGTTTCGTGCCACCGCCGATTGCATCACGCAACCCGCTGATCGTATCGGTCGCGATCAGCCGGCCGTTCTGGAGGATGCCGACCCGATCACAGACCGCCTCGACCTGTTCGAGGACGTGGCTTGAGAAGAAAATCGTCGCGCCACGGTCGGTCTCCTCACGGAGGATGGTTCGCATCTCGGCGGCGCCGTTCGGATCCAGCCCGGTCGTCGGCTCGTCGAGGACGAGGAGATCCGGCTCTCCGACGAGCGCCATCGCGAGTGCGAGTCGCTGGCGCATGCCCTTCGAGTAGTCCGTCGCCGGGCGCGCGGCATCGTCACGGAGCCCGACGCGGGAGAGCACGTCGACGGGATTCTCGTCGACGTCCTTCGACTGGATGGCGTATTCGACGTGCTGACGACCGGAGAGTCCGTCGAACGGGGCGTACCCCTCCGGAAGAACACCGACGCGTTCACGGACGGCAACACCGTCATCTTGGCAGTCGTGCCCGAACACGGACATCGTGCCGTCACTCGGCGCGACGAAGCCGAGTAGGATATCGATGAACGTCGACTTACCCGCACCGTTCGGCCCGAGAAATCCGAACGTTTCGCCGGCCTCGACGTCCAGATCGACCCGGTCGAGGGCGAGCACGTCGCTGTAGCGCTTCGAGAGGTTCGTTGCGCTGAGGACCGTCACGGACGACTCGACGGCCCGTCGGGGCATCAATACATCACGGACGTCTCAGGCTCGGCAACACCGAGCCTCGCGTGCGGCTGAACTTGCTGGGGTTGCCGAACCAGAAACCGTGGGCGACGTTTCATACGTCCCACTCGCGACACGCCACGCATGGCCCTCCAATTAGGCCGAGCGATCGGGCGTGGTGCCCGGCGTTCGCTCTCGGTCAGTGGCATCGTTGCACTCGCGTTGATGATCTGCTATCAGGTTCTGTTTCTCGGATCGTTCAACGCCGTCGTCGCAAACCGACTCCCGTCAGAAATGCAATCCAACGGCGCCGGGATCGGCTTCGCACTCCCGCTATCGACCGAGGTCGCAGCCGCGGTGGCCGTGCTCGCACTGTTGTTCGGCATCGGCATCTTCCTCGTGACCGCGCGCTTGTTGTCGCGCGACCTCTCCGCGCTGTCGTCGCTCCCCGGAGACCTGTTCACTCGGCGTATCGGGCGGGCGTTTCTGTCCACGCTCGCTATCAGCGTCGTCCTCGGAGTGGTGGTCCCGATTGGGTTCGCGCTTTTCCTCGTCCCGGGTCTGTTTCTCGTCGTGAGTCTCCAGTTCGCGCTGTTTGCCGTCGCCGTCGAGGACACCGGCCCGATCGAGGCGTTCCGTCGAAGCTGGGAGCTGGCGAGTGGGAACCGCTGGCGACTGCTCGCACTCGTCGTGCTGTTCGGTGTCGCCGGCGCAATCAGTGGTGCAGCCGGATCGCTGCTCGCCTTCGTCTCGCCGGCCGCCGGTCAGCTCGCCTCGCTCGTCATCAACTCGACGCTCGTGATCCTCATGTACGGAATCGTCGCCGATTCGTTCGTGCAACTGCGCGGCGACTCGGCGTCTCCGAACAGGACTCTCGCCTGAGCCCGTCGGGTGCGGCCGACAGCCACCGCCGCCCCTAGCTTACCGGGTCGTAGAGGCGAACCGTGACGACGCTGCCTTCGGGGTCGTTTTCCCGAAACTGAAGGTCGCCCCCCAACTGGGTGACCGCCCAGTTGACGAACCAGAGTCCGATACCGTGGCCGTGTTCGAGCTGTGTTTCGGTCCCGGCGGCGAGGATATCCTGTTCTCGCTCGGGGAGTCCGGGGCCGTCGTCCGCAACCGAGAGTTCGACCATCTCGTCCGACACCTCCCGAACGGTGACGTCGATACGCGGTGAGTCAGTCGTGGTGTGTTCGAGTGAATTTTCGACCAACTCGGAGAGCACCCGTCGCAGGACAGCTCGGTGAGAGGCGATCACCACCTCGTCGGGGCAGACGAGCGAGATGGTGGCCGACTCGTTCTCGGAGCGAAACCGGTCGACGACGCCGTTCGCTACCTCGGTCAGATCGACCGACTCCGGTGAGTCGGTGCGCTCGGTCATGACAGCCTCCGCCTCTCTGACCTTTTCGCTCAGTTCCAGAAGGCTGGTGGTGCTCTCTCGAATGCCGGTCCGTACTTCGTCGTCGGCGACGTGATCGGCGTAGGCGAGCACGACGTCGAGGTCGTTCCGCACGTTGTGTCGGAGGATGCGGTTGAGCACTGCGAGTCGCTGTTCTCTGGTCTCTCGGTCGGTGATGTCCCGGAAGAGCACGGTTCTGGCAACGGGCTCGTCCGCGTCGTCGGTCGCCGCTGCGTCGACCGCGGAGACGCTGAACTGGAACCGTCGGCGACCCTGCGACGTCCGAAGCCCGACCGTTCCCGTCGCTCCCGTGGGGAGTTCGGTCTCTTCGAGTCCGTCGATGACCGACCGGACCGGTTCGCCGATTATCCGCTCCGCGGAGCCGTCGAACAGCTCCGTCGCCGCCTCGTTGACGTCGAGGACGTGATCGTCCCAGTCGAGGACGACGAGTGCCTCCTGTAGGGTTTCGATCACGCGCGTCCGCGCGACGTAGTCGGCTTTCGGGAACCCGGTCATCACCGGATATCGTCGTACCGAAGCGGTCAGAAACACGCCCGACAGGAGCAGCCCGAGCGTCGAGCCGTCGACCGGCTGGATCCCGTCCGCCACGATAGTGAGGAGGCTCGGAGCCGCGACGCTGGACGCCAGCAGAACGATTTGTGCGCTCGAAACGCGCGGATGGCCCCAACTGAGATCGATCAGGAGATACGTCGCATACAACGAATACAGAAGCAACGAGAGCCCGTACAGGATCGACCACCCGAGCGCAAGTCCGATGACGGACCCGACGACCGACTCGGAGGCATCACTAGTGAGGGCAATCGCGCCAACCACCAGCGGCAAGACGATACCGGACAGCAGTACGACCCGTTTCCGTGTCGCCATCCGCCCGTGACCGGCGTAGCTGAGTGCGTAGACGATCCAAGCGATGGGCAGAAACGAGAAGGTACCGAACCGCGCGATGTCCAAAAACGGCTCGATGAACCTCGCGCCCGTCGCGTTGATAACCGTCGCGCCAAGTTCGAAGACCGCCCAGAGGGTCAGCGTGGTTACGAGTAGTAGAAACGGGTCTGCGTTGGGTTGTTCTCTGGACTCGTAGGCCCTCCACGCGGTCCACAGTAGAAGCGCCGATGCCAGCGCATCGAACACCAGCGCCGTGAGTGTCGTAGCGGGACCCACCGTTCGATGCCTCTAGGGGCTGGCTGTTGTGCCGGTGACGACGACGATTGCTGTGTAGTTCACTTTCCGAACGTGGAGAGCCAATGTGCGGGGGAGCGCACGATCAGCGACGACCATCGGTCGGGGCTTGGGATGTCGATCACCCGCCGAAAGACCGGGCGTGCGGTTTCTGACACTCGACAGTAATAACTGGACGCCCACTGTCTCTCTCTCGGAAACTGGTCGAAACGGGACGTAGCACGGCGTAGTGTGCCGAACGGAGTGGCCGCCGGCACAGACTGTGCTTCGGCCACGCCTAGATACACTGGATTCGGCGCGCGTCGGACTGCTCGCCGAGAGTGCGACGGCCCACACGACGCCGCCGACGCGACCACGCGGTGCGAACTGGCAGGCGTGTTTCTTATTATCGTCCTCCGAAAACGTGGCTGTGAATGGACAGCAAGGGCCTTTTGCCGGAAGGGATCCGCTCGCGATACGCGGTGAAGCTCTTTGCTGTCTCGCTGCTTATTACCGCCGTTATCGTCGCCGGGGGGACGGCGATTGCGAGTCAGGTATCCGACCGCGTCACGGCGGAACAGTTAGACTCGGTCGAAGCCAACGCGGAACTCGAAGCAGAGAGTCTCGCTCGCTGGTTCGAGGGAGAACAGGAGTCGATTCGACTGTTGTCTTCACACCAAGGCATCGATCCGTCGAATCGGACGCGAACCGAAGCCACCCTTGCTAGGGAACTGAATCGAACGTCGGGCGAACTCGTCAGCCTGCACGTCGTCGAACGGCCGACAGAGCAGCCATCGAACGGTACGACAGAACGAATCGTCGCGAGCAGTGACGAGGTGGCCGGCGAACCGCTGGCAGCAACCGCGATTGACTGGGGACAGACGGCATCCAACGAGGAGGTCGTGTTCCGGTTTGGCGACACGGCGGATACCCTCGTCTCGTGGGTCTATCTGGATAACGGCAACATGTCGGTCGCGATTGCCTCACCGACGCGCGATGGGGACCACGTGTTGATCGGCGAGTACCACCCCAGCACGCGGGTCGCGGCGGCGGCCGACGCGGCCAACGGCACGAGCACCGTCGTTCTCGGCGGCGTGAGTGGGTACGTCATGTTCGAAAAGAACAGTCCAAACGAGTTTCGGCCGTACAAGGGCGAAGCGACCGTTACCGAGGTCGAATCCCGAATCGAGGAGCGACCGACGCAGTTCACGCCGATCAGCGGTGCCGAACTGGATGAGACGGAGGTGAGAGGCTACCACAGTGTCCCGAGCGACGGGGTCAACTGGGTCGTCGTCAAGGAGGTGCCCAAGTCGACGGCGCTCGCGGTGACCAACCAAGTCCAAGCCGATCTGACTGGGCTGATCGGACTCACCATCGGCGGCTTCCTACTGATCAGTGCGATGATTCACTTCGGGCCGATCAGTTCGATCAGACGGCTGTCGCGTCAGGCGGAAGCGGTCGCCGAGGGGGATCTGACGGCCGAGATTCCGGACGAAAACCGGAGCGACGAGGTCGGACAACTCAGCAACAGTCTTCACAGAACGAAGGCGTATATCGAAACGATCACCATACAGGCCGAAAAGATCGCCCGTCGGGAGTTCGACGACACGGCACTCGGCGAAGAGATTCCGGGACCTGTCGGGGAGGCGATGGCCGATATGCGTGATGACCTCGAGCAGTTCGTCGAGGAGCGCGAACAGCGCGAACAGCGCCTCGAGGTGTTCAACCGACTGCTCAGACACAACCTCCGGAATCAACTCGACGTTATCAGAAGCCATACAGAGCAGCTAGCCGACCGAACGGAGGGCGACGATGTCGAAGCCGTCTTGGCGGCGACGGATCGACTGGCGTCGATTGGCACTCGTGCCCGACGGATCGACCACCTGATGACCCGTGATCCCGACCCGGAGACGGTCGATCTCACGGTCGTGGTTCCAGATCTGCTCTCGGAGATCGAATCCGACGGGGTTACTGTCGACACGGAGTTCCCACCGACGGCGACGCTCTGGACCGACGCCGAGATACTACGAACGGCGCTGACTAGCCCGTTGGAAAACGCGGTGAGATACGCGGAAACGGGTGTGACTGTCTCGATACGGCCGGTAGCCGACGGGTACAGCATCGCGATCAGCGACGACGGCGCCGGGATTCCAGCGGCCGAACTCGAATCGCTGGCGGCCGGTACCGAGACCCCGCTCCAGCACGGCCGGGGACTCGGACTCTGGCAACTCAGGTGGGGGGTCGACGCACTCGGCGGTGACCTCTCGTTCGAGACCGAGGACGGCACGACAGTCACGATAACGCTCGCCGAGCTCACGGAGCGACCCGAGGGTGAGAAGCGGGCCGAATAGCGCCACTCGGCCGCACTTGTTGCTGGTCCGTCACGCATCTGTCACCCGGTCGTCGACGTCCGTGGCCGAAACGGGGCGGACCGGGTGTAGAGTGTGGGCCGACCGCCGTTGTCCGTCACGGAGACTGCTCGGTGGCCCCAAACTGGACGACGAGTTTCTCGGCAGTGAGCGCGTAGACGGTCATCTCTCTCCCCTTGACGGAGTACCACGCGTCGACCGGTTTGACGAGGTCGTTTTCCTCGAGTCGCTGGAGATGGTGGTGGACGTTCTGTATCGACGTATCGACGATGTCCGCGATCTCGGAGGTCGTCTTCGGGTCGCCGTCTAGCGCCCCTAGAATCGCCTGTGCCGTCCCCGACGACAGCGCTCGGAGGGCTTCTGCCTGCGAGTCACTGGAGACGGTGAGGTTCGTTCGCTCGTGCGGGCTATACTCGACGTGACTCTGGCGTGGAAAGGCACTCGTCATCGTCGTTACCAGTAGTGTCGTGCCCGTTCCCTCTGTAATCGGTGGCTACCAATGCAGACCCCCCGAGGAGCGACGATCTAGTTGTATAGAGTACGTCCCCGGCGACGGGCGGCGTGGCCGTCCAGCGCAATGTGGCTAACTCCGAACGCTGCGGAGCCACGACCGAACGGATCCGGAGGGACCCGACGCGGGGACAAGCACCGAGGGACTCGCCTAGCTTGGCTATCGGCGGCCGGTCGTGGGGTGGAGGCCCGATCCGTAAGCGGCAGAATCAGTCCGCGGCGTCGACCGTGACCTCGATGCCATCGCCGAGGGAGATGGAGAGAGAGGTAGCCACGGTCTCGAACCGTTCCTTGTGATGCCCATCGTCGCAGAGCATCATCTCGGTGCGAACGAGGCCCGCCTCACGAAGGTCGTTGAGGCGGCGGTATGCCGTCGCGCGGGAGACGTTCGCTGCCTCGGCGACGCCACGACCACTTCGTGGCTGCTCCGTGATCGTACTGTACACGCGGCGGGTGTATTCGTCTCCGAAGAGTTCGAACAGTTCAGTCGCCGAGAGGTCGACATCCGCGGTCCACTCGTGTTGTTGCTTCGGCTTTTGGGTCGAGGTAACGGACATACGTCTACGAGAACGCCGTCCATACTGGATATCGGGGCTAAGTATGCAGACCGCACGGCGATCGACACTCTAGGAGTGCAGACGCTGTGTCTCGAAGAAGCTCACCAGTTATGTAGCTCCGGACTCGACAACGTGTAACTACCCGAGACAGATGTCCGGAAACGATAGCGCGGCGGTGCGTACGCTCGTCGTCGACGACGAACAGGAGGTGGCAGACGCGTATGCGTTACGACTGCGGGGCTACTGCGACGTCGAGACGGCATACAGTGGCGAAGCCGCGCTCTCCGCAGTGGCGGAGACGTCGGTCGATATCGTCCTTCTGGATCGCCATATGCCGGGGATGTCCGGCGACGACGTGCTGTCGGAACTGGTCGAGCGTGGCTACGACGGACGGGTCGTCATGGTAACCGCGGTCGATCCCGGAATCGAAGTACTCGATATGCCGTTCGACGATTATCTCTGCAAGCCGGTCGACCGCGAGGATGTCCGTGCGGTCGTCGATCAACAGCGACGCATCCTCGCGTACGAGACGCTCGGGAAGTATTTCAGTGCCGAGGCCAAGCGAGCGGTGCTCGAAACCGAGCTCACCTCCGAGAAGCACCGCGAGCACGAACGGTTTGTCGAGGTGGTCGAGCGGGCGGAACGACTCGAAGCCAAGGCCAGACGCCTACTGGCGGACGAGGATATCTTCGCTCAGTTCGACGAGATCAACCGCGGGGAGATGTGACGACCGGTCGCACCGCGACGGACGGCCGCGACGAGCGCCCGGTGGGGGAGCGACACCCTGCTTACAGTCGCAGGAACCGAAGCCTCACTCTCTCTCGGACGGCACACGCTCGTCGAGATAGGCATCCAGAAGCTTTCGCTGGCCGGCACGCAGGTGGTGGAGCAGCGTCGATCCCGTGATATCCAGTGACGCAGCGACTTCTTCGGCCGTGCTGCCCCGAGGCGACTCGAAGTAGTCGGCGAAGTATGCGGTTCGGAGGACGGTCCGCTGTCGCGGCGTCAGCCGCTCGTCCAGTTCGTCGCGGAACTCACGAGCGGTCGTGACAGACCGGTTCCGCTCCTCCTTGGCGACGAACTCGGCATCGTACTCCCGGCCGACGGTCTCCACGATACGGCGGACGTCACCGTCCGGAGGCAGATCCACGACGAGACGCCCCGTCCCGTCGTCGAAGCTAGCACGCCGGACGGTGCCGCCGAGCGAGGAGATGGCGAGGAGCGGCGTCGAGCCGCGGATGGTGAGTTCGACGCGCCCACCGGACTCGGATTCGCGGATGACTCGCGTCCGCTCGATTGGCTTCATCTCCGCAGTCTCGTGCTCGATGCGGTCGATGCCGTCGCCGTCGACCGAGACGAAACACAGCAACGCGTCGTCGGCCTGTGGCACCAGTCCCTCCAGCGTCAACGCCGAGTCGAGTGACTGACTCAGCCGCGCCAGCACCGACCCGTCACCGAGTTCGAAGGTGATCTCTGCGACGTTGTCGGAAAGCAGCAGGTTCCGATTTCGAACCGCGGTGACCGCGAACCCAGCGACCTCACCCAGCGTCTCGAAGCTGGCCCGCTCCCGCTCGGAGAACGCTTCGGTGCCACTCGCATAGACGCCGACCACCCCGTGGACGTTCGGCCCGTAGACGACTGGAATGCTCACGGCCGACTGGACGCCGTCGGCAAATCCAGCCGTCCGGACCGGATCGGGGACGGCGGAACTGTCGGTGAGTGGCTGGACAGCCTGCAGTCGACCGTCGTCGATTGCACGCTCTTCGGGTGTCGTCATCGTCTCGTCGGCGGCCGCATCACGGACGGCTTCGAAGAGTTCGCCGGTCGCCCCCGCGACAGCCCGGACGACGACATCGTCGCGTCCCACGTCGCGTTCGCCAACCCACGCGAACTCGTACAGATCGGTCTCGCCGAGTCCCTGACAGATCGTTTCGGCGATTTCCTCACGCGAGGTGGCATCGACGAGTGCCGCGAGGATGTCCGAACGGACGTGGTCGATGAGCTCCGTTCGCTCGCGCTCTTGTCGGAGTTGTTCGAGCGACCGCCTCTCGCGGGTCCGCGCTGTCACGTCCCGGAGGTAGACCGTCCCGCCCTCGTCGGGTGCGACGACCGAGACAGCAAGCCACCGATCCAAGTGAGGGTAATACTCCTCGAAGTCCGTCTCGGTGACGGCGTCACCGTCGAATGCGGCCAAGAGGGAGTCGTCGACAGACCGGGGAAATACGTCCGCAAGCGGCGCTCCAGCCGGGTCTGTGGCGTCGGTGAGCGTCTGAGCGACCTCGTTGCTGTCCAATACGACCCCCTCGGCTGAGACGTCGAGAACACCGATCGGTGCCCGGTGGAGCCGCTCATCCATGGGTGGAACCACCGCGTTGGGCCGCGCGTTCGTTCTCGGTCATCGTTGTAGGGTCGACCATCGGCGCTAAAATCGGACCTCGAACCGTGCCCCGCCACGGTCGGCTGTGGTGAGTGTGACGTTCCAGTCGTGGGCAGCGATGATCTGTTCGACGATTGCGAGGCCGAGTCCGGTTCCGCCGTTCATTGTCGAGTGGCCCGGCCTGAAAACCGTCTCCCGTTCGTCCGCGGGGATACCCGTGCCGTCGTCGGCAACGTAGAAGCCGTCCGCGAGGGCGCCGACAGTGATCGACACGCTGTCTTCGGGGGCCTCCTCGTCGCTCGGGTCGGGCGACTGGTCGCGGGACGCTGGCTTCGGATCCGCCTGTTCTCGGTCGGTGGTTGGATCGTGAGCGTCCGCGGATCGACCCCGGCTGTCCGTGGAATCGTGCGCGACGCTGTCGTTACGCTGTGTCCGGCTATCGGCGGCGTTGTGCTCCACACTGTTCCGGAACAGATTCTCGAACAGCCGTCGAACCCGATCAGCGTCGGCGGTGACAGTCGGGAGTGATTCGACGAGTTCGAGCGTTGCCCCGGTAGTGTCGACGGACTGCCACGCGTCGGTCGCTGCGGTTTCGATAGAGACGTGCTCTGAGGGGTCCACGATGGCGTCGCCGCGCGTGAGGGTGAGGACGTCGCGAATGATCCGTTCCATCCGGTCGTGTGCGTCGGCGACCGAGTCGAAGTGGTCCGGATCCCCCGTCTCCCGCGCTGCGGTAAGATGTGCCTTGGCGACGTCGAGCGGATTACGAAGGTCGTGGCTGATCACGCTACTGACCTGATCGACGGCGGGCATCTCCTCGATGGACGGACACTGCTGTAGGTCCGAGAAGACGAGATATCCGGCGTCCCCGTCGGTGGGGATCACCCGCGCGAAAAACGGCCCCCGATTTCCGTCCCCGTCGAGATAGACTCCGACGGGATCACCCCGAACGAGGTGGGTCATCGGATCCTGCTCACCGGTCGTGGCACTGTGGCGAAATCGCTCGAATACCGTCGAGACGAGCGTGTCGGGTGGCGTCCGCTCGAACCGTCGCTCGAAGCTCGCGTTCGTCGTCGTGATGCGGGCGTCACGACCGTCGACGGTGTAGGCGAGAACGGGATCCGGAAACGCGCCCAACGGGATCGCTGCGGGACACTCGTCGGTCATCGGTCTCGCGTGGTCCCCCCGTACGACCGTCGCGGGGCTACCAGCCCCGATAGTTGGTGAGGACACCTCCGCTGGGAGCGGAGTCGAACGTGCCTCATGTGTCCTCGTTAGTTCGGGCACGTGTTTATTATTCCCCCCTCTGCCTCTGACTCAGAAACACCGCGTTCGAGCCTCGTAAGCGCTATTTCGGGGTACGGTGGCCAACTTGGACGGGAACCCCGTCGCGGCTGGGGATTCGTCCACGGTGAGACTTCAACCGCTGGTTAACTCAAGGGCAATCATATACACGATCCAACACATGCGGACGCTATGCTCTCGTATTCGATCATCGGAGACATCGCGACGACACTGTTGCAACACCTAGCACTAGTCGGTATCGTTGCCCTCGGATGTCTGCCATCGCTCATGATCTCGGACGTTCGTACACGACTCGAGAGGTGGCCAACCGACCGACTGCCGGTGAACTATGCGTTGTTAGTTGGTGGTATCGCACTCGGTCAAATCGTCGTACTCGTTGCTGGATGGAAGCTACTTGCTATCGGGTCGACGCCACAAGATCCACGCTTTCGAGCGGGTCGACTCGGTGCGGTGCTGGTAGGCTACCCGATAGCGGTGCTGGGACTCGGCACCGTGAGTGTTCGTCTGTACTGTTGGCGACAGTCGGCGGAGCAGTGGTTGACGCTCCGGACGGTCGCCGGTCTGGGAGTCGCCGCTGGGATGTACATCGTCACCCTCACCGGAGCGGCAATCGTCCTCTTTATCGCCGCACTGTTCGTCGCGTTGCCGACCTGAGGTGCTCCGAGACAGCCTCGCCGGTTTGGAGGCGTGCGAATCCGCGATAACGACCGGTCAGACAATCTCCCGCGCGTTGCCGACGGCGAAACACACGTTGAGTGCTCGATACGTCGTGGGCCGTTCGGACACGCGTGCAGCCACGCCTCCTCGCCGTCACGGTCGTTTGGTCACGCCAGCAACTCCTCTAAGATCCGGAGTTCCTCGTCCTCGGAGACGGTGTCGGCGTTCAGGCAGGCGTGGACGACCTTGTGGACGAGTTCGGGGTCGTCGAACGCGGACGCCCCGTCGTCCGGGTCGTCGGACGCTTCGAGGGCCGCGATGCGCTCTTCGAGACGGTCGAGCTTCGTTTCGACGGGCGTTGGAGCGTCGATCCCGTCGGCCGCTGCCGTGGACTCGGTCGTGGGGCCGCCGTCGGTCGTCACGTTGGGCGACGGCGGGTCGTCGAAGACGGCATCGACGAACGACTGGCGGTCCCGCCAGTCGAACCCCTCGATGCTGCTCATCCACCGGCTGACGGTCGCACGGGTTACCCCCAGTCGTTCCGCAATCTCCCGTTGCGTGGCCGTCGGCCGTGCCGCGACGGCCGCCAGCGCCTCGCGGTGTTTCTCGGGAAGGTCGGCGACCGAGGGATAGTCGTCGCCGGCTTGGTCGGCGTCCGATTCCGACTCCGACGACGATGCTGGCCCCGACTTCGGGGTTCCCTGTCCGTCGGTCATCGCCGTGCCGGGGTCGTGTGTGCCGCCGTTGTCGTCCGCCGGCGGCGGCGCCGGATCACCCTCTCCGTCTGCCGTGGCGTCCGTGTCCGGTGTTTCGTTCCCCGTTTCCGCCGGGTCGTCGTCGGCCGCGGGGTCCCCGTACTCGTCGAGGACCCGCTCGACCAAGTCTGCCGTCCCGGTCGACAGCATCGATGCGAGTTCGTCTACCGACGCGCTCGGATGGTCCTCGGCGAGGTCGAGGATCCGCCGCTGCCGTACCGACGGCGGATGTGAGTCGCTCTCGCTGTGTCCCCCCATATCACGAGATAACACATCTATCAATTGATAAATCTTTCCCAGCAGTAACTTATATTATAATACCACATATTGAACAGTATCTGTCGTCCGATCTCGCGTGGCGTCGAACGGGACAGCGACACCGCAGGCGGTCAGTGCCGAACGACAGCGTCGAGGATACCGGCGGTCTGTCCGAGACCGACCAACGCGATACCGAGGACCGCGAACGATGGCGCGGCCGCGTAGACGACGATACCGAGCGCCGCAACCGTCCCGCCGCCGAGATACGCGGGTGCCGGACCACCGATGGCGCGGCCGGTAGAGAGTAGTCCGAGCGCCGGAAGCCCCATCCAAGCGTACAACGAGACGGCGAGCAGCGGATCGGGGCCGGCGACGAATCCGACGACGCCGAGGACCGTTGCGGCGAGGCCGACGGCGATGATGGTCCGCCACGCCCGGAGGACGCCGGCCGACATCTCCGTCCATCCGGTGACGGCGAACGTCGCCAAGAGGACAGCCATCACCACGTGGGCGACGAACAGGGCGTGCGACGAGACGGCACCGACGTGGGCGGCGGCGACGACGGACCAAGCGAGGGGCACGAGCAGTCCCGGCCCGGTCTCGCGAAGGCGACGGAGCATAGCGGGGCGTGGGGTCGGCATCACAAAGAACGCTGTCGTCGCTACGCGGGGGTTAAAATACGATCAGGGGGCCAAGAGCGTCCGTGATCGCATTCTCGGCGCTCGCCCGGGCGGCGTACTGTCCGCGTCAGCAGTACTACGCCGACCGCGACGGAGACGACGGTCAGCCACCGTCGACGGTCCGCGAGCGGCAGTCACTTGCCTTCCGGTATCCGGAACTCAGGGCGGCGGACGACGCGACACTGGCCGCCGAACCCGTCGACCGCCCGCCTGCGGCGTACCGGGCGGCCCTAGATCGGCTGGCGACCCGCGAGGACTGGACGGAACTCGTCGATCCCCCGGCCCGCGAGGTCGGATTGACGGGGCGAGAGTGCCGTGGGGTGGCCCACAAGGTCCTGACGGGCGACGAGGGCGATCCGCCGACGCCGACGTTCGTCTCGCCGGGACAGCCCCCGGAACGGGGCGTGTGGCACCCCCAGCGGGTGCGGGGGGTGGCGATGGCGAAGGCGCTGGCTTGGGAGCGCGAACGCGCGGTGCCGTCGGCGCTGATCGAGTATCCCGCCCACGGCGTCGTCCGACGGGTCGACCTGACGACGCGGAACAAAGCCGCGTACCGGCGGACGGTTCGGACGGTGCAGGGGATGGACGGCCCGCCGCCGCGGATCGACGACGACGCGAAGTGTGCGGCGTGTGACTACCGCGAGACGTGTGGCGTCCGGTCGCGGTCGCTTCGGTCGTTGCTCGGCCTGTAGGCGGGTGTGCCTACGACAGCCACGCCTCGATGGCGTCGGCCATCGCGCCGCGGCGGTGGATCACACCTCGGGCCGGATCGACGACGGTGCTCTCTGTGCCGGGCGTCTCGCCGCCGTCGACGGCGGCGGCCGCGCCGTCCCGGACCCTAGCGTCGAGGTCGGCGATCCGGGTGACGCTTGGCGCGCCGGAGCGGTTGGCGCTGGTGGCGGTCAGGGGCGGCGTCCGATCGAGGAGAGCGAGTGCCGTCTCGTGGTCGGGGACGCGCACGCCGACGCGGTCGCGGCCGGCGGTGAGCGCGTCGGGGAGCGTCGGCCGCCGCCGAACGACGACGGTGACGGGGCCGGGGAGAAAGCGGCGCATGAATCGCTCGGCGCGGTCGGTCGGCCGGGTGTGTTCGAGTGCCGCGTCCACGTCGGGAACGCCGAGGGAGAGCGGCTTGTCCCGTGGCCGCTCTTTCAGGTCGAAGACGCGTTCGACGGCGTCGGGGTCGGTGGCGTCGGCGCCGAGGCCGTAGACCGTCTCGGTGGGGTAGACGACGGCGCGGCCGTCGTGAGCCGCGGTGACGGCGTCGTCGAGGGTCATCAGTCGGCGAGCGCGTGGATCTCGCGTTCGAGGTCGTCGTAGGGCGGGAAGTCCGGCCACTCCTCGGCGACCCACGCGTACTGTACGGTCCGATCCGTGTCGATCAGGAAGGTCGCGGGGCGGGCCTCGGCGACGCCCG
>ENA-ORCS01000342-ORCS01000342.1-marine-metagenome-genome-assembly--contig:-NODE-342-length-39075-cov-7.409867_pt1 | contig 39075 bp, 41 predicted proteins | sample MGYA00237781_ERZ508513 | MGnify/ENA primary metagenome ERZ508513 (study PRJEB26184, sample SAMN06268793) | marine metagenome | isolation source: Eden Landing Ponds, San Francisco, CA, USA | place...
TTGAACTTGTTCTCGCCCTGCACCTGCTGTTTCACCAGTTCGATGGTGAACGGCGTCGCGACGACGGGGGCGTCGTAGCGGTGGGCCAGCTTCGAGATGGCGCCGATGTGGTCGAGGTGACCGTGCGTCGGTACGATGGCTTTCACGTCACCTTCGAGTTCGGACATCACCCGGTCGTCCGGGATTGCGCCCATATCGATCAGGTCGAGACTGTGCATCCGCTCGGTTTCGACGTTATCGTGGATGAGGACCTTCGAAAGGTTCAGCCCCATGTCGAATACGACGACGTCGTCTCCGGCGCGAACAGCGGTCATCTGGCGGCCGACTTCCTCGTAGCCACCGATTGTTGCGATTTCGATTTCCATAGTTTACCCTCCGAGAACGGCCACAAGAGGGGCCTGAAGGACCGACACGGCCACTGGAGCGGTGTCGTCCGACAGCCGCTCGCGTTGATGACCGGCGGGGTCCGGATGGGCGTGCCCGCGCGGGCCGTCGCCGCCGAACCGAATCGTCTCCGCACGACGCTTCGACGCGTCCCTCGGCCGCAACTTGTGCGGCCGTCTGCTCGGTTATCACTCTCTTGTACGCCTGCCGTTAAAAACAGTGCGGGTCGCCGACGACATCTGAGACTACTTGTCTGTCGCTTCCTCGTCTAACTCTGACTCAATCTCTCGCTTCCAGGCGGCTGGGTCGCCCACCGTCTCCGTCTCGTCTGACCCACTCACACGTGGCTCGTCGGTGTCTGTGTCACTCGCTAGCGGGTCGTCGGAGTGTGCCCTGTCCGGCGATTGATTGTCGGCTGTCGTCCCTGAGAGTGGATCACCGGCCCCGTTTCCGGCGAGTGGGTCACCGTCGCGCTCGCCGAAGCCCGCCGACGAGGACTCGCGTTTCGTCTGCGTCTCGGGGGACGAGCTGTCGTCAGCGTCGGTGTCGGGTTCGTTTGTCGGCTGTGGCGACCCCTCGCTGCCGTCCGCGGGTTCTGTCTGGCTGTCCGTCCTTGTGGCGGCTTCGAGCCCGGCCGCGACCGCGTCCGAGATCAGTGCGAACAGTGTCGCGAACACGCCCGCAACGAGGACGAGACCGCCGACCACCGCGAGTGCGCCCCCGGCTGCGACCGGTACGTAGCTGCCTGGCGACTCGCTCCCGAAGACGACACCGGGCTCAAGTGTGACTACGGTTCCGATACCGCCGGCGATCAACCCCCCGCCCAGCAGGATCGATACGAGGAGGTAGCCGAACAACCGAATACCGTAACCGAACACGTCTCGTGCGGAACGGGCGACCATACGTTCCCCTCGCAAGTGACCGAAAAGTGCCTTGTGGTCGCTATGTATTGACACACGTTCCCAGCCTTTCGATACGTTTAGGGGTGCGCTCGGTGACATCTCGAACAACGACGAGCGATCCGGTCGCGTCTTCGCAACTATGTCAGAGCAAGAACTCGGTATCACGACGAGCAAAGAACACGAAACAGGCGAGTGGTACGCTGAACTAGTCCAGAAAGCGGGCCTGGCCGATTACGCGCCGATGGGCGGGTTCATCGTCACTCGGCCGCGGGGCTACGCCATCTGGGAGCGTCTGCAGAACCACCTCGACTCGTGGTTCAAAGACACCGGTGTCCAGAACGCGTACTTCCCGATGTTCATCCCCGAGAGCTACCTGGAAAAGGAGAAAGACGTCGTCGAGGGGTTCGATCCCGAGGTCGCCTGGGTAACCCACGGCGGCTACGACGAACTCGAAGAGCGGCTAGCCGTCCGGCCGACCAGCGAGAGCATCATCACACCCTTCATCGCCCAGTGGGTGCGCAGCCACCGCGACCTGCCGATGCGGGTCAACCAGTGGTGTTCGGTCGTCCGGTGGGAGGCCACCGAGACCAAGCCGTTCTTCCGTACCAAGGAGTTCCTCTGGCAGGAGGGCCATACCGCCCATCACGACGCCGAGGACGCCTACGAGGAGACGATGACCCGTCTCGATCAGTACGAGCGCCTCTACGAGGACGTCCTCGCGATGCCCGCGCTGACAGGTCGCAAGCCCGACCACGACAAGTTCCCCGGCGCCGACACGACCACGACCGTCGAGACGCTGATGCCCGATGGCAAGTCCGTCCAGGCCGCTACCTCCCACTATCTCGGGACCTCCTTCGCGGAAGCCTACGACGTGACCTACGTCGACGAAGACGAGGACGAACAACTCGCGCACACGACGTCCTGGGGACTGTCCTGGCGGGCGCTCGGGGCGCTGTTTATGACCCACAGCGACGATCAGGGGCTCGTGCTTCCGCCCACGCTCGCGCCCACGCAGGTCGTGATCGTCCCGATCTGGGACGAAAACAGCAAGGAAGAGGTCCTCGAGTACGCCGCGGACGTGGCGGTCGACCTGGAAGACGCCGGCGTACGCGTCGAACTCGACGACCGCGACAACCGCAATCCCGGCTTCAAATACAACGAACACGAACTGGAGGGTGTCCCCCTGCGGATCGAGATTGGCTCCTACGAGGTCGAAGACGACGAACTGACACTCGTCCACCGCCCCGACGGCGAGGAGGCGACTGTCGACCGTGACGGGGCCGTCGAGACTGTCGAGGACCACCTCGATACGATCTACGCGAAACTGTACGCCGAGGCCGAGCAGACCCTGGAAGGCGAAATCCGGGAGGCCGAGTCCCGCGAGGAGATCCTCGGCACCATCGGCCAGCACGGCGGCTACGTCAAGTGTGGCTGGTGTGGCGACGAGGCTTGCGAAGAGCCGATCAAAGACGCCATTGCCGCCGAAATCGTGATGGTACCCCTGGAGGAAGACGACGAGCCGATTCACGACGAGTGCGCCATCTGCGGCGAGGACGCCGAGGAGACGGCGTACTTCGCGAAAACGTACTGAAATACTGCCGACCGGCCGAAGCGCCGTTTCGCCGCACCGAGCCCGCGAGACGCCTTCTCCACGGCTGCCGACGGGTGGTTCCGCCGTGAGGCCCGCCCCGTCGCGTCTATCCTGGCACCGTACAGGGTCACCAAGCGCATTTCGGCCGACGTGGACACAGCCCGGCGTTTGCTATTCCCCGTCTCGGCGCATCGCGATCTCGAACCACGGACACAGCCGGAGTTGACGGTACTGCTCGGGCTGTTCCTGCAGACGCTCGTAGGGTGCCCACAGTAGCCCTGCGACTTCTTCAGGGTCGGGATCGAGCGTCGTGTCTGTGAGCGTCGCCTGTAGGACTGCACAGACCTCGTGTTCGACGCCAGCGTTCTCGAAGAACCGCTTGTATTCGAAGCGGTCGGTGACCCGGAGGTTCTCATACTGGTCGGGTGTGATCCCGAGTTCCTCCTCTAGGCGGATCCGGGTCGCTTCTTTCTGGCTTTGTCCCTCTCGGGGGTGCGAGGCGACTGTCCCGTCCCAGTGGGTCCCCCACAGGCGTTTTTCGGGCGCACGCTGTGCAAGGAGGACGTTCCCGTCTTGGTCGAACAACAGCGCGGTAAACGCGCGGTGGCGGATCCCGTCTCCAGTGTGGGCATCCAGGCGATTGACTAGCCCTTCGGCGTTGTCGTCGGCGTCGACGGCGATGACGTCCTGTGCTGCATTTTCGTGGGAGGTGTCCGTGCTCATATAGCTATCACGTGGGTGTGTGACTTGAAACAGTCTTCGACTTCGGACACCTCGTTTCGGATACCCGTGGATTTCGGTCCCTGCTGTGTGTGTGGGAGTTACACGCGCTGAGCGCTCGTTTCCGAACGTTTTAGCCCGTGATTCGACTGGTGTGTTCCAATGAGTTACAAAATCGGTCTCGTGGGCAAGCCCTCGGTGGGGAAGTCCACGTTCTTCAATGCCGCGACGATGAACGATGTCCCGGAAGGGGCCTATCCGTTTACCACGATCGACCCCTCGATGGGCGAGGCGTACGTCCGCGTCGAGTGTGCCGCCCCGGAGTTCGGCCACACTTGCACCCCCAACCACGGTTACTGTGCCGACGGCGTCCGGTTCGTCCCGACGAAACTGGTCGACGTCGCCGGACTCGTCCCCGGTGCCCACGAAGGGAAGGGGCTGGGCAATCAGTTCCTCTCGGATCTGAACGAGACGGACGTGCTCGTCCACGTCGTCGATTTCACCGGCGAAACGGACCTCGAAGGTGAGCCGACCGACGATCACGACCCTCGCGAAGACATCGACTTCCTGGAAAACGAACTCGACATGTGGTATCTCGACGTTCTGGAGAAGGGTATCGACCGCTACCACACGGGCTATCACGGCGCAGAACGGGACATCGAAGCCGACCTGGCCGAGCAACTGTCGGCGTTCGGGATCACCGAGGACGAGGTCAAACAGGTCATTCTCGCGCTCGATTTAGCACTCGACCCCGACACCTGGGACGCGGCCGACCGGGAGACGCTGGCCCGGGAGATCCGGATCCGGACCAAACCGATGGTGATCGCGGCCAACAAGATGGACACCGAGGCCGCACAGAACAACTGGGAGCGGGTCACGTCCGATCCCGACTACGAGCACCTCACGTTCGTTCCGGTTTCGGCCCACGCCGAGAAGGCGTTGAAACAGGGCGACGAGCAGGGTGTTCTCGAGTATCGGCCCGGCGACGAGGACTTCGAGGTGACCGCGGACCTCCCCGAGGAGAAAGCCGCCGGCCTCGAACAGATCCGGGAGTTCGTCACCGCCTACGGCGGCACGGGGGTTCAGGAGGTCCTTGAGACGGCACTGTTCGAAGAACTCGAGGCGGTTGCCGTCTTCCCGGGCGCGAGCAGTCCCCAGGACGACGGGACGTTTCTGCAGGACTGTTTCGTCCTCCCGGACGGTTCGACCGCCGAGGACTTCGCATATTTCCTCCATTCGGACATCGGTGACGGATTCCTTCACGCTCACGATGTCCGGTCGGGCCGGCAGGTCGGTGCTGACACCGAGCTTGATCATCGCGACGTGATCGAGATCACGACGACGAACTGATCGCTGTGGTAACGATTTATCGCGTGATAGCTCTCATACAGCCTGCTTTTGCTTCATTTCGGCGAGATCAGTCGATAACGACTCCGCAATCGCGTTCGCTAGCTGTGGTGGCACTGCATTCCCCACAACTTTGAGCTGTGTACTCTTGGGCCCTTCAAAGACGTAGTCGTCAGGGAACGACTGTAGAATCGCACACTCGCGAACGGTCCCGACTCGGTCTTCGTCCGGGTGAATGAACGGCGCGTTGTGGTTTTCCTTGATTGTTATCGCTGGCTGATCGCGCTCCAGTCGGCGCCAACTGTCTCCATAACTTTCATACAGACTGTCTCCCTCCTCTACCTCCGATATCCGGTCGACCATCTCATCGGAGTGATCGGTCTTCTCGTGATTGGGTAGTCCCTCGACGTCTTTGTCTAACAATGCGTCTTCGACGGTGACGTATGACTCCAGTTGGGCACCCGTTAAGGTCGTTTGCCGAGCGGGACTGTGAGTCCGATCAGGATACGTCGGGGCTTCACCGTCCCGGCGCCCGATAAATATAACTCTCCGTCGTTCTTGCGGGACTCCGTAATCGGCCGCATTTAGCGTTTCATAACGTGTTTTTTCGTAACCCGCGCGTTCGAACCCTTCCAAAATTGACCGTAGGGTGTCGCCGTCTTCCATCGATTTGATGCCCGGCACGTTCTCCATTACGAACGCGTCCGGCTGGACGTATTCCACGTAATCGATGAAATTGCCCATCAAGTAGTTCCGTTCGTCGTCCGGATCTCGGTGGCCAGCGATACTGAATCCCTTGCAGGGAGGGCCCCCGATGATCACGTCGATGTCGTCGGGGTGCAGTAGATGCTCGTCGAACAACTCCGCGGCAGATGTCTCAGAGAGATCAGCGCGAATTGCCAGAGCGTCTTCGTGGTTTCGGTCGTACGTCTCGAGAAACGCATCTCGAACGTCCACGCCGGCGACGACATCATACCCAGCCTGGATGAACCCCTCAGAAAGACCACCACCGCCACAAAAAAGATCTAACACTTTCACCTGACTGAGGTCGATTTCTACGTTCGACATTTGAGCTACCTACTGACGGTTGGCCTCCGAGACTATTTAAGGAACCGGGCTCGGTCTCAGATCTAGTCGTGCCGGTGCCGAACAAGATCGTACCAACGTGACAAATATTATAAGATAGTGATATGTTCATTGCGTTTGTATATTTAACCCCGGACGACCGGGGTGATACAATGTACAATGACATCCTCTACCCGACGGATGGGAGCCACGCGGCGACAGCCGCGCTAGAGCACGTCCGGGATTTGGCCGAGAAGTACGATGCGAACGTACACGTGTTGAGCGTAGTTGACACCACACATCCGATATTGGGGCTTGGCGACGACCCAGACAAAGACAAAGAGCCCGGTATGATCGGTCATCCGGCCGGTGGGACTGAAGGTATGACCGGCCACCGCGAAACGAGCGAAGAGGTGCACGAACACGAGAACGAACGTGCCGAAATGGTCGTCGACGAAGTCGAGAGTCGGCTTGAGTCAGTACCGACTCAATCTGTCGTGGAAACGGGCGTTCCGCACGAGGTCATCCTCGAGTATGCAGACGAGCACGCGGACCTCATCGTGATGGGGACACACGGCCTCTCTGGCCTCGAACGATATGTGCTCGGGAGCGTCACCGAGAAAGTTGTCCGGATGGCGGACGTACCCGTCGTGACGGCCCGAGCCGAGGAGTCGTGACGACACGCCACAGCCGTCTGCCGTGAGACTGCGTGTCTGTCTGCTATTTGATCGCCGTCTTTGCCGACCACCGTCGTGCTGTCTTCACCTATCAGGCCACACCTGTGACTCGCATTAGTCACTTCGTCCCGCAGAAGAGTGCTCCGGCAGGGATTTGAACCCTGGTCATTGCCGTGAGAGGGCAATATGATTGGCCGGACTACACCACCAGAGCGTGCACTCGATTATGATGGGGGAAGTACGTAAAACCGTTCCGTTTCCGATCGCCGTATGCCGATGTCTCCCAGACTCATTTCTCGTCTTCGAACGGCGAACCGGCTGCATCCGGCTCGTGACCCGGCAAGCTAACGATATTCTCGCGCCCGACACGGAGCTTGGTAATCTCGTCGTCGTCTTCCATATCAGAGAGCAACATACTCACTTTCGATTTCGACCAATCAGTCGCGTCGACGATCTCGGATTGGCGCATCCGTCCCCCGTGCTCGTCTAGCAGAGACTTGACCCGCTCGGAATCGGACAGCACCTCTTGGGGTTCGACTGTTGCTGATTTGGTCCCCGTCTGCTCAGTGGCGCCCGACTCCCCAGATCCAGTCGCTGTGTCCGGACGACGTTGGGCGAGATACCAGGTCGTGCCTGCGCCGCCTGCGATGACGAATACGATCGTCACGATCGGCATCCACATCGGTAATCCGGATTCACCGCCCGGAGTTGTCGTCGTACTCGCCGCCCCATTCGTGGAGGGCGGTGCGAGCCTGAGCAACGGGCGATACGGGTTAAACTCGCGTTCGCCTGTCCAGGTGACAGCCCGACTGGCGGTGAGGTTCGGACCGGACATCGTCTCCGGGGTCGGTTTGACGACTGTAAATCGCAGCGCGTCGGATCTGGTGATCACGAACCGTACATTCGGCCCGAGCGCGAGGCCGTTCGTGAACACGTCCCCGATGCGCAGCCGCTGGCCCGACTGTTCGGTCAAATTCGTCCACAGGAACGACATCTCGACGACGCCCTGGTGGTCGAGTGTCACGCCACGTTCGCCGGGTTCGGAGACGTATGCCCGACGGGCAAAGTCGGTCGCGTTCATCTGCCTCTCGGTTGCCTCCGTGCCCCGCGCTGTCAGCTGGCTAGCGGTTTCCCGAAACTGTGTGTAGATGTCCGTCTGTTGGGCGTTGAACCGCTCGGAATAGTTCCGGTAGGCGTCGATCTCGCTTTCGTTTTCCAGTGGCTTTACGTGACGGTCCGTCCAGCGCACACTGCCGTTCTGGTAGACGGTCAGCTCGTGGGTCGTCCTGACGAAATCCGCCGGAGCCGCTATCAATTCTGTTTCCGTGACTACGTCTGTACTCGTCGTTTCTGCGAGTCGCCCGTCACCGCCGTGAGAGGCGTCTGCGTCGACACCCGCTGGCAGACCGAACGCACCGCCCGCGGCGAGCGTTAGCACGAGCACGAGCGCGAGACCGCCCGACCAGCGTACCATCTATACGTATAGACCCGTGGCCGATAGTTAAGTACTGTGTTACGATCGGGGCGTAGCGGCGCCGTCACGCGGTTTCTTCGAATGCGTCTGCGAGCCGTTCGATCGGATGCGGGGGCTCGCTCTCCTCGTGATCTTTGAGTTGTCCGCGACAGGACGCCCCAGGGGCGACCACGGAGTCGCCATCGCTACGATCGATCTGGTCGAACAGCATCGAACCGATCGCTTTGCTCATCGAGTAGTGTTCGGCCTCGTAGCCGAACGAGCCGGCCATCCCACAGCAGGTTGAGTCCAGCGCGTCGACTGCGTAGCCGGCCCGCCGGAGGACGTTCGCCGTGTGGTGGTCTTTCTTCGTCGATTTCTGGTGGCAGTGGCCGTGGTAGGTCAGCGTCTCCTCGGGCGCGTCGAATTCGATGCGCTCGTCGAGTCGGTAGGTGTCCAGATACTCCGCGACGCCGTAGGTGTTCGTCGCGACGCGCTCGACGTCGTGCCCGGAGAGCAGATCCAGATAGTCAAGTTGGAACATCACCGCCTCGGATGGCTCGACCGCCACGATGTCCCAGCCGTCCTCGACTTTCGGCGCGAAGTACTCGACGTTGTGCTCGGCGTGTTCGCGGGCCTTATCTAGAAAGCCCTTCGAGTGAGCCGCACGGCCGCTATCGACGACGTCCGTCGGCACCTCGACGTAGACGCCTGCGGCCTCCAGCACTTCGACGGCGGCCATCCCTGCCATCGGTCGATTGTAGTTCGTGTAGGTGTCGGGGAACAACAACACCTTCCGGTCGGCTTCGTCCTCACTGACGGTTCGTTCGTGATCGGCGAACCGATCGACGAAGGTGTTTCGGTAAAACGGGGGGAACTCCCGGTCGCGGGCGATCCCCAGCAGTTTCTCCTGGACGATGCCTGTCCCCGGGATCTCCTGCACCCAGTTCGACAGCGGTGCGAGCGCGCTGGCAAGCGGGTACAGCGTGTCGACGTTGGCGAACATCCGGTCGCGTAGCCCTGGTCCGTGTTCCTCGTGGTGGGCGTGTTTGACCTCGGCTTTGAGTTTGGCCATATCCACCTCACTCGGGCAGTCTTTGGCACAGCCCTTACAACCGACACACAGGTCCAGCACTTCGTCCATAAACTGCTCGTCACGCGGATCGTCGGGCAAGTCGCCGCTCATTGCCTGACGGAGCATATTCGCCCGACCGCGCGTGGCCTGAATCTCTTCGTTGGCCGCACGGTAGGTCGGACACATCACCCCGCCCGTCGTTTCCTGGGGGCCTCGACAGCCGCCACAGCCGTGACAGAGCTCGACCATCCCCTGCATTCCGTTGTCGTTGTCCCAGTTGAATGTCGGCTCGAAGGGGATGTCCAGTTCGTACTCGGGGTCAAACCGAAGCTGCTCGGTCATCGAGGCAACCCGGGCCCGCTCGGGCGTGCCTTCGGGCAGCTCCTCGCCGGGCGCGTACCCACAAACCTGGCTGGGGTTGAGCAGCCAGTCCGGGTCGAATGCCGCCTTCAACTCGCGCAACAGTTCCCAGACGTGTTGGCCGTACAGTTTCCGGTTCCACTCGCTGCGAGCGCGGCCGTCACCGTGCTCTCCGGAGACGCTGCCGCCGTATTTGACTGCCAGATCGGTCGCGCCCTCGGCGATCGACCGCATCTGTGCGACGCCGTCGGGCGTCTTCGTGTTGACCAGCGGCCGGACGTGCAGACACCCCGGGCCCGCGTGTGCGTAGAAGCTCGCATACGTGTCGTTCTCGGCGAGCAGTTCCCGGAAGTCGGTGACGAACTCCGGGAGGTTTGCCGGTGGGACGGCCATATCCTCGATAAAGGAGATGTGCTTTTCGTCGGTCGTCCGCCCCAACAGCGTCGGCTGGCCGGACTTGCGGAGCTTCCAGAACTGACTGCGGCGCTTGTCGTCGTGGGCTTCGCTCGCATCGAAGGCGATCGGGTCGGCGTCGGTGATGTCGGCGGCCCCTGCATCGGGGTCAGCAACCGTCTCGACGCCAGGGACGCGATCGGCCAGCAGGTTCGCGACCTTGCGCTCGCCGTCACTGTCGCTGTCAGCGTAAAACTCCACCAGCAGCGTCGCTTTCGCGCCCTCAGGCAGGATCTCATCGACGAGGTCACCGAACTCTTCGGTGTCGGCCGCCAGGTCCAGCAGGACGTCGTCGAGAACTTCCACTGCGGCGGGGTCGTGTTCGAGGATGATCGAGACGTCTTCCATCGCCTCGACGAGATCCTCGTAGAACAGCAACGCGACTGCTTTGGTCTCCGGGACTGTCTCCAGGCCGAGCGTCGCCTCGGTGATCGTCGCCAGCGTTCCCTCACTACCGGCTAACAGCCGTGCGAGGTTGACCGTCCCGTCCTCGCGAGCCTGCTCGACCATCCGATCGATGTCGTACCCCGAGACGTTGCGCTTCAGATCCGGGAACGTATCCAGGATCTCGTCACCCTCTTCTTCGATCATCCGCTGGACGGTCGCACAGACTTGCGACTCAATGTCGCCGTCGGGGTCGGCCCGCTCGTCGAGTTCTTCGAGGGTCATCTCCCCCAGTTCCGTGACCGTTCCGTCCGCGAGGACGACTTCCGCGCTTTCGATGTAGGCGGCGGTCATCCCGTAGACCAGCGAATGCGACCCCGAGGAGTTGTTGCCGATCGCCCCACCGACGGCACTCTTGTCCCGCCAGGCCGGGTCGGGGCCGAACTTCAACCCGTCCTCGGCGAGGTGTTCGTTCAGATCCTCAAGGTAGGTCCCCGCCTCCACTCGTGCGGTCTCGGCGTCGGTGTCGACGCCGACGATATCAGTCATATACCGCGAGAAATCGAGGACGACAGCCTCGTTGACTGTCTGGCCGGCGAGACTCGTCCCGCCTCCGCGTGGCAACACCGGGATGTCCCGTTGTCCACAGTACTCCGTGACAGCGGCGACGTCGTCGACGCCGGTGGGAAAGACGACACCGATCGGTGTCACCTCGTAGGCGCTGGCGTCGGTCGCATAGAGCTGGCGCGTGTACTCGTCAAAGCGCACGTCCCCCGAGACGCGCGAACGCAGATCCGATACAAGCCCCGGCCGCTCCACCTCGCCGGCGGTATAATCGTAGTTCGCCCGGTCGTCACTCGCAGGGTCCGGTTGTGGAACCGCTGGCTCAACCCGGTCGCTAGTTCCCATACAGATTGGCTACGACCCGAGACCGATTAAACTCACGCTATCGCCCAACGTCACTGGCGTTGTCCGCTCCGATAGCGACCCGACCGCGACACCGGCCATCCGAGCAACGAGTATCAGCAACCGACGGTGGGTTCCCGGACGTTCAAACCACCACAGCCACAGCAATGAGCTATGAGTATCGATACCGAGACACCGACGACTGACGGAGACGCCGACCGGCTTGCGAGGGAACTCGGCGATGCGATCATCGATCTCCCGGAGTATCAGGCATACCTCGACGCCAAAGCCGCGGTCGAAGCCGACCAACAGGCACAGGAGCGAATCGAGGAGTTCGAGCAGGTACGTGAGGAGTATCTCGTCGCTCGACAGACCAACCAGGCTGCCGACAGCGACAAGCAAGCGCTGACCGACGCCAAACGTCGACTTCACGCGCTTCCCGTGATGAAGACGTATCTCCGAAAGCAGGCCGCACTCGAAAACCGGCTACAGGAACTCGATGACTTGATATCACAGCCGCTCGCGGTAGATTTCGGCGAACAGGCAGGGAGCTGTTGTCAGGACTAGGAGACGTGGGCAGCGATGTCGGCGTCGGTGATGATTCCCCTCGTCTGGCCGTTTTCGACGACGAGGATGGCGTCTTTATGATCGAGATAGGTATCGATTTCGTCGATCGTCGCGTCGGGTTCGACCTGTGCGATCGATTCGTGCATCACCTCCGCGACCGGCAAGTCGCCGACATTTTCCTCGGAGCGCTGTCGAATGTCGGTGTTACCGATCAGTCCGATCGGGGAGCCGTCACGAATCACTGGCACCTGTGAGTAGCCTTTCTCGTCCATCACGTCTTTCGCGTGGTGAACCGAATCGTCCGGTGCAACGCTCACGACCGCCTTGTTCATCAAATCGCCTGCACGGAGAATACTCCCCTCTGCCTCTTCAAGCGCGTTGACGATCCGCCGCAACGTGGAGAGCCGGGGATCGACGTCTCCCCCTTCGATCCGGGCAATCAGTGGCTGGGACACCTCGGCCCGCTCGGCGAGCTCGCTCTGCGTGAGATCGAGCTCCGTCCGCCGTTCGCGCAGATCCTCCGGCGTTGGCAGTTTCATATCTCTGTATAACCAGAGGTAATACAAAAAGGTACCGGCAGTCGTCGGACTACAGACAGCCGTCAGGCTTCGGCCTCTTCTTCCTCGTCTTCGAACTCGACGGTTTCGATAACTTTCAGCGGGACGTCCCGCAGTGCACCGCCGACCTCACTTTTGGCGATGCGCTGGGCGTGCTCTTGACTCTCGGCGTTGAACACCTTCATCTCCAACACGAGACCGACCAGAGCCGTGTCGGCGGCGATAAACGCGGAGTCGAACGGCTCGCCACAGGCCGGACAGCCCGTCGCACCGACCTCGACTTCCACGTAGTCCATCTCCTGATCGTTCAGTCGCTTCCCTGCTTCGCTGACCGCTACACCAATCGCGTCGTCGATGTCTTCGACGTCTCGGACCAACCAGGCTGCTTCCATTGCGACGAGGTAATTCATACTCCTCCCTTCCGGCCCGAGCCTCTTGGTGTTTTATGATTCGGCACGGCTGTGGGTGCGCACGTCATCCTGATTATGGCCATAACTTATGGCTACGTCGGCAGTCTCCAACCGTTCAACTACCCGTTGCACCGGAGAAAATCACATTTACTTGAGTATCGTCCAACTCTACCTGAATCACCGTACTGCGGCGCCCCTGTCTATAATCATCTATCAAACTATCACCTATCAGTCAGAAATGGTTATATACTGTGAGTAGCCCACGTCTGAGCGAGGACAAACCGATGGAATCACGGCTGTACCGCGTTACGCTGTTCGCACTGTACCAACTGACCGTACTGGTCGGCCTCGTCACACTGCCGATCGCACTCCTCGCACGTCAGGTGGGGATCACCGTTCCCCTCCACCGAGCGATCGACCGACTCGAAGCCGCCTACGAACAGACTGCCAAACAAGCCTGATACCGTCGGCTCCATAGAGCCCATCCCTACTCGTCGATCCAGAAATCGCGTCAACGCTTCTTTAGAACAACGCTCGCCAGCTGTCTGTCACCGACTCCCGTTGGATTTCCGAGTCGGTTGCGGCTTTCACTTCACGTTGACTCGATCGCCTTCTTTAAGCGGCCCGTCGCCCATCGCAGCCACGAATCCTCGGTACCCCGAGCCGTCTACCCGGTCGCTTCGCCACTCTTTCCCCGTATCGTGGCCGATCAGTCTGTCTCAGCTTCCGTATCCGCACTGTCCTTTGAAATCTGTTCGACCATACCCGGGTCGGCCGTACCCGGAAGGTCCTCGACTGACACGTCTTTGGTGTTGTTTATCGCGACACCGCTGGTCACTAGCGACCGCATCCCTGCTTCGACGCTCATATCGACATCGTAGACTTTCTCGTTGTCGACGTGAATGACGAACCCGCCCATCACGGGGTTCGGGGCCATCGGGAGATACAGCGTCGTCATCCCGTCGATACCTGCCGCAGTCCGGATATTCTGGGAGGTTTCGGCAGTAACAAAGGCCACGCAATACGATCCCTCGACCGGATACTCGACGAGTTTGACCTCCCGGAAGCTCTGGACTTCACTGTCGAGCAACAGATCACTCATTTCGTTGAAGCTGTTGTAGACGGCCCCGATCCCGGGTATCGACGTGACGGCACGGTCGAACGCTTGTTCGATCCGTCGAGAAGCGCTGCTCCGTTCGGTCGCAAACCCGACGACGAAGATGATCGCGAGTAGCGTCACCAGTGCCGCGAACTCCGAGGCGATGTCGTTGTCCATCCCCAACCACCGCAGCAGTCTGGCGAGTGGACCCACCGAATTGAGCAGCAGGTTCATCGCGAAGTTGAGCACGAACAGCGTCACCAGTATCGGGACGGTGATCGCCAGCCCACTGACCATCGCCGTCCGTAACTGCTCGCGCAGGCTCCCAGCTGCCCGCTGTCCTGAATCGCCCCGCATCAGTCATACCCTCTCGATGCGAGTACAAAAATCGGTCGACACCGGGGTATCCGTCCGACAGCCGAGCACGAATCGACCGGCAAGCGTTTTTCCGCTGGCGACCGATGCCGTCGTATGGACGATCAGGACTCTAACGCCACCGCCGGACGCGTTTACGATCCTGACGCTGAGCACGCGTTCCCGGACGAGCGGGTCAACGACGTGCTCGAACGGATCGAAGACGACCGCGAGATACAGGCGCTGTTGGCGGCACAGAACGTCAACCCCGTAGCGCGCAAGCGATACAACGACCACGGACACAAGCACATCTCGATCGTTCGCAATCGCGCGCTGTGTCTCTATGACTTGCTCAAACGCGGTGGCGTTCCGTTCAACGGCGCGGCCGATCACGACCTCGAAGCGGCCGATGGGGCGGTCATCATCGCGCTCGCGGCAACGTTACACGACATCGGCCACGTCGGCCATCGCGACGAGCATCCGTATTACTCGATTCCGCTGGCTGCGGACGTACTCGATCGGTTTCTCCCGGAGATCCCCGACTACGATATCGAACAGCGGGTTCGACTCAAGGGCGAAATCCTGCACGCAATTCTCTGTCACGATACCGACGAGGAGCCGCTGACGACGGAAGCGGGCGTCGTTCGAGTCGCTGACGCGCTCGATATGGAGAGTGGTCGATCACGGATCCCGTACGAACACGGTGGCCGTGGGATCAACACGGTCTCCAGCCAGGCGATCGAGACGGTCCGCCTCCAGGACGGCGCCGAGAGTCCGGTACTCGTCGAGATCGAGATGAACAACGCAGCCGGCGTCTATCAGGTCGATAACCTTCTCAAGGCGAAGCTCCGTGGCTCGGGGCTGGAGGACGACATTCGGATCGTCGCGGTCAACACCCACCAGGAAGGCGACCGGCTCGTCGAGCGGATCGAGTTGTAGGCGTGGCTGATTCCTGAGGGGTGGGGTCAGAACGCTTTTGATCGTTGGGGTGAATCGTTTCGCTGTGACCGAGGCAACTGTACTGACGATCGGTGGTGCGAAAGGCGGCGCTGGCAAGACGGTCACTGCGATCAACGTCGCGTCAGCGCTGCGATCGGCTGGCTTCTCGGTCGCGCTCGTCGACGCTGATCTCGGCACGACGAACGTCGCCGACGTGCTCGGAGTCGAGATTGAGACGTCGATCCACGAGGTGTTGGCCGGGGAGGCGGATATCGAGGACGCAATCGTGACGACTGATACCGGTCTGGACGTCTTATCAGGTGGTGACTCGATCGCGTATCTGACCGAGGCCGATCCGGCTGCACTCCGGACGGTGATCGATACGCTTTCGCCGGAGTACGACACCATACTCGTCGACACTGGGACCGGCCTGAGCCACGAGGTCTTGGTCCCGTTCGGACTCGCGGACGGCGTCGCCCTCGTCTCGACACCGAAAGACACCTCAATTGTCGACACGCGCAAGACTGCCGAGGTCGTCGAGAAGGTCGACGGAACGCTGTTAGGCGTCGTCGTCACGCGCGTAACCGACGACACTGACCTTGACCGCGTTCGCGAACAGATCGACCTGCCGCTCCTGGAGTTGCTGCCAAACGACCCAGCGGCCAGTACGGTCGAACCGGTCGTGATGGAGGCGTCCGACACCGACCTCGCCGAGGCTTACCGACAGCTCGCGACGACGCTCCATCGACAGACTACCAACGACGAGTGATTCCGGCGTTGACGGTGCGAGGCTCTGGGCCGAAGCCGATGGCAATCTTTGAGTGACCGTCCGTCCGAATGCCTGCAATGACGTTTTTCGACAGCCTGGCCGAGCGTATCGCGACCGTCGATAGTGTCGTCTCGGTCGGACTCGACCCGGATCCGGATCGCCTCCCAGAGTACGTCGCCGACGCTGATCTGCCGCGTTTCCAGTTTAACCGTCGGATTATCGATGCGACCCACGAGTACGCTGCCTGTTACAAGCCCAACGCGGCTTTCTACGAGGGAGCGGACGGCTGGGCTGCACTCGAGGAGACAATCGCTTACGCCCACGGCAAGGATGTCCCAGTCCTGCTAGACGCGAAACGTGGCGATATCGGGAACACGGCTCGCCAATATGCCAGCACGCTCGACCCGGACGGTTTGGACGCCGACGCGATCACGGTCAACCCCTATATGGGTCGGGACTCTCTGGAGCCGTTCCTCCAGCGTCAGGACAAGGGCGTGTTCGTCCTCTGTCGGACTTCCAACCCTGGCGGCGCGGACTTGCAGGACTTGGAGCTGTCTTCGGGTGAGCCCCTGTACGAGCGCGTCGCCGCGCTCGCGGATCTGTGGAACGCCAACGGCAACGTCGGTCTGGTCGTCGGTGCGACCAATCCCGACGAACTCGAATCGATCCGCGAGATCGTTCCCGACATCCCGTTTCTCGTGCCCGGTGTCGGCGCACAGGGTGGTGACGCCCAGGCGGCCGTCGAACACGGGCTGACGGCAGGCTGGTCCGACGCGGACGACGCTTTGGGTGTCGGACTGGTCAACTCCTCTCGCGGTATCATCTTCGCCGGTGAGGAGGCCCGCGGCGGCGCAGACGCCTACTTCGGCGCGGCCGGACAGGCGGCCCGACAACTCGCCCAGCGACTCAACGAGTTTCGGTAACGGTTATCCGCTCGAGTACGATTGTGGGGTGTATGGAGCGGTTGTACACCGACCATCCTGACCTCTATGACGCGATCCAGTCGGAGTGGGACTACGATCGCGACTGCGCGTTCGTCCGGGAGCTACACGATCGGGATCCTGCCGATCTGACTCTGTTGGAGGTCGGCTGTGGCACCGGCGAGCACACCCGGCGGTTCGCCGAGGCTGGTTATGACGTGACTGCGATCGATCCCAACGAAGGGATGCTTTCTCGTGCCAGCGACAAGGTTGATGTCGAGTATCACGCGGACGGGGTCCCCGGTATTCCGGTCGACCGGGAGTTCGATCTCATCGTCGCGATCCGTGGTGTGATCAATCATCTCCCGCCGGAGCAACTGGGGCCGGCGATCGGAGACTTGGTTGCACACCTCTCCGAGGACGGCGTTCTCGTGTTCGACAACTCGCCGCTGCCACCGGAGGGCAACGACGTCGCGATCGACACCGGTGCAACCGATGACGGGACATATGCCCGACTCGTTCAGATGAACCCCGACGGCGACGGCCGGCTTGCCTGGGACCAGATCGTCGTCACGCCCGACGGCCAGATCTATGCCGACACGCGGCTGATGACCCCCTTTGCAGATATCGACATCGCGGCGGCGCTGTCAGGACACGGTCTCGACATCGAGCCGGTCGATGGGTACGGTCCGGGTGACGACCGAACAGTCTTCGTCTGCACACCGCGCTGAACGGTTTCAGAACGTCGTGGCCGGCGATATCAGACGAAGTCTTCTGCAATCCCTGCCGCAACTGGGATCCGTGGATCTGCCCCCTGATAGGCTTTGACGATCAAGTAGACCCAAGCAGCCAGTGCTCCGAGCCAGACGGCAAGACCGAAGAGCCCAAAGACCGGGCCCAGTAGTACGTCCACGAAGCCGATAGGCTGGGTCAACGCCTGAGCGAAGTTCACTGCTATCGACGCGACAGTCACCCCGCCGAAGACGATGATACTCTGTGCGGCGTGAAACCGGACAGTCTCGTTGTCGGGTTCGAGGACATATATTGCGAGGCCCGTCACCCACCCCAGCACGTACGCGAGGGCGGACGCGATGTCCTCGTCGAGGCCAGTCTGGGTTTCACTGGTTTGTGCAGCGTCGGAGCGGCTAGTAGTAGCCATTGTCCTTCACGATTAGATTCCCTCTCTAGCACGGTAGGTCTGTGTCACTCTTCCCAGATGTTAGGATCTATTATGTGTATTTATACATATGTAATAATAAAACATTATATATTTGGCGAAGGAAACTGTTAGCCGTCGGGGTCGTGTTTGTACGCCTTCATCCATTCTACAGGCGGAGTGGAGCGAGTACCTCGAGGACAAGTCCCAAAGCGCTTCACGGCTTCTAGAACCGATATATATCGACGTCATCCGGGAGATCATCCGGATCGACGTGCTCGTCCCCGAGACCGAGTTCGGACGCACACTCGGTACAAATCCCGTGTGCTTTGTCGTAATGGCGCTCACAAACCAACCGTCCACATCGGTCACAGACGTGGTCGACGTCCGGCTTCTCACAGATGCCACAGAGCCCAGAAGCGTTCATATAAGACTATCCCACCCACGAACGCTTTACCCTGGTGGTCAGCTATCAACTCATACTGCCGACTGTACCATCTTGAACGAGTTCGACCGCTGATGGGTCGCATATCTTCACGAACGGACAGCTGGAAGTGTTAGTCGGAGGCTTTCGCGCTGTGTCTGTGCGACGCGGCTACTGTCCCCCAGCAGACGCCGGAACACCCACACACTCTGCCGTTGCCGGGACGTTTAGGCGTCGCCACGACGAATTCCCGCCGTGGACGAATCACGCCTCCTGGTCGGTCTCGCCGCGGCGTTCAGCGGGATGACGGTCCTGCTTGCGCTGCTCGGGGTCGTCTACAACCCGCTCGTGCTTGCGGTCGCGGCTGTGTTTGGCGTCGTGGCCTACCTCCTTTGGCTGCACGGCACGGGCCGGCTTGCCACTCGCCTTTACGCGCGTGTCCAGCGCCAAGCCGAACGGAACGCGGGTCGCGACCGCCGTCGAACTGGAGAGCGTGGCGGATTCGGGGCCGGACCTCGCGAGGACTGGGAGCCTCCGGGCGGTCGCGGTCGGTGGCGCCAGACCGGCGATTCGGGTCAGCGCCGCCGGGCCGACCCCAGTCAGCGCGCTTCTCGCGGTCGCCGGACCCGTGCCCCGTCTGGCAGTGACGGTCCGACGGCTGCCGAGGCCTCCCGCACGCTCGGCGTTGCACCCGACGCCGATCAGGCGACGATCAAACAGGCCTACCGGCAGAAAGTCAAGACCGTCCATCCGGACACCGAAGACGGCGACGAGGCACAGTTCAAGCGTGTCAAGGCTGCATACGAGCGACTCGCAGACGAATAGGGACCAGCGCTGACACGCAAGGCCGATAGTGCTCCACAGCAACGAACGGATATGACCGACGCACCGCCGCTCGCGGTCGATATCGACGGCACGTTGACCGACGGCCAGGGTTCGATCGATCATCGAACGCTGCCAGTGTTGCGGGAGTGGCCCGCGCCAGTCGTCGTCGCGACGGGCAAGTCCCTGCCGTATCCGATCGCACTCTGTCAGTTCGCCGGAATCGAGGGTCGAGTGATCGCCGAGAACGGTGGTGTCGTTGCCGTTGCCGAAACCGATACGCTCCGCTTCGAGGGAGATCGCGAGGCCGCAGCAGCCGTCGTCGACGCGTACGTCGATGCCGGATACAGCCTGGGGTGGAGCGAGGTTGCTTTCGTCAACCGGTGGCGAGAGACCGAAATCGCCGCCGCCCGCGAGCAGCCGCTGGCCCCACTCGAGTCGATCGCTGCCGAGCACGGTCTCGAAGTCGTCGACACTGGCTATGCCTATCACGTGAAATCCCCGGACGTGAACAAAGGCCGAGGGCTCGAAGTCGTCGCCGACGAACTTGACATCGACCCGGCGTCGTTTCTGGCGGTCGGCGATTCCGAGAACGACGTCTCGACGTTCGCTATCGCTGGCGAGTCCGTCGCAGTTGCCAACGCCGACGACGCCGCGCTCGCGGCGGCCGACTGGGTGACAGACAGTAGCTACGCCGACGGGTTCCTCGAAGCGATCGGTGCCGATTCCCGCTGACTTGGACCGATGGCGATCGATCGTTCGACTCGCCGATATAGTAACAGTCTCCAAGTCCACTGCTCCAGCGATGGGGCTGATTACGGATATATAGCAATACAGACCTGTACCGTCCGATATGCGGGGAAGGCTTATGTCAGACCCCACGTTACCAACGCCCATGAGCGCGGACCGGGCGGTCCTCGAGCGCGCACTCGAACGTGGGGAACAGGAAGGGGGCAACGTCGAGTTCAAGGAGCGACTCAGCGAGGACCTCCACGCGACGGAGGGCCGCTTCGAGAGCCTTGCGGCGCAGTTGCGCCACCGCGTGTTGAGCGGTGACGGCGAGGCGACCTACGTCGTCGGCGTCACTGACGACGGCGGCCTCGCCGGCATCGAACCCGAGACGTTCTCCGAATCGATGGACGTCCTCTCGCTTTTGGCCGAGGAGGCTGGCGCACACATCGCGGACGTCCAGACCTGGAGCGTCGAGCGTGGCGGCATTGTCGGCGTCGCCACGATCCGGGAAGGGATGCGACTGGCCGACGACGAGCACATCGTCGTCGGGACTGCGGGCCACGTCGACCACGGGAAATCAACCCTGGTCGGATCGCTGGTGACTGGCCAGGCCGACGACGGCCAGGGCGGCACCCGCTCGTATCTGGACGTCCGCCCCCACGAGATCGAACGCGGTCTCTCGGCCGATCTCTCGTATGGCGTCTACGGCTTCGACGAGGACGGGCCGGTTCGGATGGACAACCCCGACCGGAAATCGGATCGCGCTCGCGTCGTCGAAGACGCCGATCGGCTTGTCTCATTCGTCGACACCGTCGGCCACGAGCCGGGGCTGCGGACGACCATCCGTGGGATCGTCGGCCAGAAGCTCGATTACGGTCTGTTGACAGTCGCGGCTGACGACGGCCCGACGAAGACGACTCGCGAGCATCTCGGTATCCTGTTGGCGACTGAACTCCCGACGATGGTGGCGATCACCAAGGTCGATCTCGTCGACGACGAGCGCGTCGCCGAGGTCGAACGCGAGGTCGAGCGACTGCTCCGGGACGCTGAAAAGACGCCGCTCCCGGTTGCCCGTCACGGGACTGACGCGGCAGTCGAAGAGATCTCGGAAACGGTCGTGCCGGTCCTGCGAACCTCGGCTGTCGACGGGACCGGGCTGGAAACGCTTGACGAACTGTTCGAGCGCCTCCCGAAGACCGAGACCGCCGCGGACGGCGACTTCGAGATGTACATCGACCGAACCTACAAGGTCAGCGGCGTCGGTGCGGTCGCTTCGGGGACGATCCGCTCCGGGCGCGTCGAGGCTGGCGACGAACTCCTGCTCGGGCCGATGGCCGACGGCACGTTCCAAGAAGTCGAGGTCCGCTCGATTGAGATGCACTATCACCGTGTCGAGCAGGCCGAAGCCGGCCGGATCGTCGGAATCGCGCTCAAGGGCGTCCGGGAGGCCGACGTCGAGCGCGGGATGGTCCTGCTGCCCCGCGACGCTGACCCGACCCCGGTTCGGGAGTTCGAGGCCGAAGTGATGGTCCTGAACCACCCGACGCGGATCGGCGACGGCTACGAGCCGGTCGTCCACCTCGAAACTGTCAGCGAGGCGGCCGCGTTCTACCCCGAAGGTGGACAACTGTTACCCGGCGACACTGGACGTGCGCGCGTTCGATTCAAGTTCCGACCCTACTGTGTCGAAGAGGGACAGCGGTTCGTCTTCCGGGAAGGGAGCTCAAAGGGTGTCGGTACCGTCACTGCGGTCACTGGTCCGGAGTAGCCCGATCGACCTGGCAGACTCGCTCGCCGGCGGCGACCCGACGGAAATTTTCGAAGACGAGTCGCGCCTGCTCGGCCGCGGCGTGGTTGTCCTCAGTGACAGTCTCGAGTGCCGCCTGCTTTTGCTCCTCCGGGATGTCTTTCCCCTCGATGACCCATCGGGCGGCCTCAAGGTCGTATTCGGGATGGAACTGCACGCCGTAGGTCCGCCCGAGCTGGAACCCCTGCAGTGTTGCGTCGTTGCGTGCGGTCACGCGTGCGTCTTCGGGGAGCTCGACGACAGCGTCGGTGTGGGTCTCGAAGGCTGTGAACGTCCGGGAGACGCCGTTGAACAGCTGGGACGCGCCGGCACGTCGGACGGTCCGGTAGCCGAGTTCGCGCTCGTCCATCCCCTCGACCCGACCGCCCAGCGCTTCCGCGAGTAACTGGTGGCCCCAGCAGACCCCGAGCATCGGGATTCCGGCCTCGTGGGCCGTCCGCGCCCAGTCCTCGACCGCAGCGATCCAGGCACGATCGTCGTAGGCTGAACACTGCGAACCGCTGATGATCGCGCCGTCGAAGGAAAACGCCTCGGGATCGGGCGGCAGTTCCCCCTCGCTGACCTCGAAGACCGTCAGATCGCCCGAGAGTTCTCGTCGAAAGTTCCGACGCACGGGTGTCTCTCCGACCGAGGCGTCGAGCAGCGCGAATTCGACCATTGTATTGTAGCGTACGCGCACAACAGCGAAATATGTTGCGCCCGGAGACCCCGCTTCTCGTTACGCCGACCCAGTGAGGTCCGCTTCGAGGACGAAAAACGGCTCGTCGGAGATCTGTCCGTCGGCGGCCGCTGCCTCCGAGACGTGCCGACAGGTTTCCGGAATCATAACCCGAGTGTGATCAACGCCGATTTCGGCGGCGTCGGCGGCGACCGCCTCGAACAGCGCCCGCGCGGCGTCGGGGCCGTCCCACGCACTGTGGCCGTAGACGCCCCACGTCTCGACGCCGTCCTCTGTCTCGCGTTCGCGTTGGCGCACTCGCGCAGTCGTCGCTTGTGTCCCCGTTCCGTCGGCAAGCGTGATGACACGTTCGACGTTCGCGTGCAGGCGCTCGCGAGTGATCTCCGACAGCGACCAGGGCTCGCTGGGATCGACGCCGAGTCCAGAGAGATGATCGCGGGCGTCGCTCCGTTGCCAGTACGCCCACGCTGCATCGGAATCGGCGGTCACATCGAGGTCGGGGCTTGCGTCCGGGTTCGGCTCGGGCTGTGCCCATCGCGCTTCCGTCGCCGGCCCGAATCCGGCGGCCCGAGACAGACCGAGGCCGCCGTCGTTCCAAGAGAAGACCATATCGCGAGCGACTGTCGCGCCTCGCTCGCGCGCCCACTTGAGCAAGTCTGTCATCATCGACAGCGCGACCCCGTCCCCGCGGTGATCGGGATCGACGCGCATCCCCTGCAGCCAGGCCTCGTGGTCCGTGAGGACGACGCCCTGACAGACACCGACGGCACGGCTGTCGACCGCCGCGACGACGGTGCGCTGGGTCGGGCCGTCGGTTTCGACCCACCCCTCGAAGACGCGTGGGATGTAGTCCTCGACGTCTCGGTCGGACCACGTCTCTCGGGTGAACGCGACGACGTCGTCGTAGTCGTCCGCTTGTGCCTGACGGACCTGTGGTAGTGACATAGGGGACTGTGGGCCTGCCGTCGATGTTAACCTGTCCTGTTATCGGGACCAGAATGTGATCGGGTTCGGGCTATGTCGAACGCAAAGAGATAGATAGAAAAGTGCTGACGGGTAAACCACGAATATGCACGTCCCGACAGAGCTCTCGTCATACATCCGTGTCCTCAAACTGGCGAGTACGCCGTCCTGGGAGGAGTTCTCGCAGGTGGCCAAGATCGCCGGGGCCGGGATTCTCCTGGTCGGATTGCTTGGATTCCTGATCTTCGCATTTATGTCGTTCATCCCGGGTGGTCCCTGATGGGGATTTACGCCGTCAAGACAACAGCTAGCCAGGAACGGACCGTCGCGGATATGATCATCAGCCGTGAAGAAGACGAGATCCACGCCGCACTCGCGCCGGACTCACTGACGAGCTACGTGATGGTCGAGGCCGACAACGCCTCAGTCTTCGAGCGCATCCTCGATGAGATCCCCCACGCCAACGGTGTCGTCCAAGGCGAGTCCTCGATTACGGAAGTCGAGCACTTCCTCTCGCCGAAACCCGACGTCGAGGGGATCGCCGAGGGCGACATCGTCGAACTCATCGCCGGTCCGTTCAAAGGCGAAAAAGCACAGGTCCAGCGCATCGACGAGGGCAAAGATCAGGTAACTGTCGAGTTGTATGAGGCGACGGTTCCGATCCCAGTGACGGTACGGGGCGATCAGATTCGCGTGCTCGACTCCGAAGAGCGATAGGTCTGCGAGTCGCGGCTTTTCGACCCGGCCGTGTCACGAATCATAAATATGCCAACTTCTTTTTTTATCAGAGATTACCTGATAGTGTGTGCGCCGACGAACGTTCATTCGAGCGAGTGGAACAGCGATCACTGTCGGGATTACTGGTTGTAGCAGTGAGAACGCGGAGTCACCTACCTCATCCCCAACGGAGGCATCAACTACCGATTCGGAGCTGCGAACTCCGGTTATGGAGTATGTGAACGCTTTCAATACCGAAGATACACAGGCTGTTATTGACGCCTACCACCCGAACGCGCCGTCTGTCCCGAATCGGGACAATATTTATTTCCGGTCTCAGGTGACGGTAGATGATTTCACTGTTGTCGAACGGTCTAGTGACTCTGCTATTGTCCGAACAGACGTTACTCTCACTGACGATAACGGTGACACTGAAAGCGTGGTACACACTTACGAACTACGTCCAAACGACGGTGAGTGGGATATCTACTATTTCGTCGTGGGCACCGAAATACCTTCTACTACCACTGAAACGAGCAGTGAAACTGAGAGGCTACCGCGGGTCACTTTCGCCGCGGAGTATGAGGAAAGCCAGACGGAGGAGACTGCTACGGGCGTACTGACGATCACCCATACTAGCGGTGATACGCTAAGCGGTTCGAATATCCGTATCCAGGGTGAGGGCATTACCGCTAACGGTGCAACAACAGATGTGACAAGTGCAGGAACCGAGTGGGCCATTGCGACCGGGGATCAGGAGATATCTGCTGGCGATAGCATTACGATCGGTGTTCAGAATGACTTCGATGTGCGCATCGTCTGGAAGTCTGGCGATCGGACCACCGTCCTAGAACGGAGTACGGGACCAGCGGCATAATACGACGACTCGACTGTTTTGTTCTCGAACGTTGTCGAAATGAACAATCAAAGAACGAATGGGAGGCGCCAGAGGACGAGGGTGCCTGAGGAGGGGTTACTGAGCGATTACAATGTTTGCTCATCAGCTTCCGCTCCTTGCTGAATATGCGCCCTGTATCTCGAATACAGGTCTTGACAAAACTTGGATAGACTGAGTGAGTGATGTCTTCTATGAGACGCTCTTTTGATCCAGCTTTTTCGAGTAGTTGTCACCCGATCACGTTTCGAACGAGCGCCAAGAGCCGAGCGACGGGTCCCGGTTCGGACGGCTCGGAGACCGCCCATCCGGCTTTCTCGGCCGCTTCGGTGACGCGGACGTACTCCCAGTCGAACATCGTCGAGACTCGCATATCGTCGTCGTTCGCACCGACGTACACGTGCCGTGGCGTCGGTGTCGTCCCGTGTATCGCTTCGAGAGTGAGCCACCTGTCCCGACCCTCTAGGTCGAAATCCTGCCGGAGGTCATACTCCGCGACGATCCGCTCGATCCGATCGGTATCGTCGTCAATCAGGCCGATATATCGACTCCATCCCTGTGCGTCTTCGAATACCGCGTTCGGATCCTCAAGCCACTCGATGGCCGACAGCGAGAACGCGAGCGTCAACTCGCCCGTGTCGGTGTCGCTATCGGTGCTCATTTGACTGGCAGGCGCTCGCCGCGCTCGTCGCTTTCTTCGATGGTCGCCAGGACACGCTGGACCGCTGCACCGTCGGCGAAGCTCGGCCGGTAGTCGCCCCCGTCTGCGACAGCAGTCAGGAACTCGTAGTTCTCGTGGACGAACGTATGCTCCCAGCCGAGAACGTGTCCTGGTGGCCACCACCGATCGCCGTAGGGGTCGTCCTCGTCGGTCACGAGTACGCGCTGGTATCCGCGGTCGCCCTCGAATCTCACGCCGAGCTCGTTCAGTCGTTCGAGACTGAATCGTAGACTCCCCTTCGAACCGTGAATCTCGATCGTATGGTCGTTCTTGTGACCGGTCGCAAACCGCGAAGCCGCGAGCGTCCCGACGGCACCACTCTCGAAGGTCACCTGCGCGCTGTAGGCGTCGTCAACGGTCACTGCGCGTGTCTCGTCACCGTCCGGGGTCGGTCGCTCGTCGACGAACGTCCGTAACTGGCCGCTGACCTCCTCGATATCGTCGACGAGGTATCGCGCGAGATCGACCGTGTGCGCACCGAGGTCCCCGAGTGCGCCGCTGCCAGCACGATCGGCGTCGAGCCGCCAGCTCCAGGGCGCGTCGGGATCGACCAGCCAGTCTTGGAGGTATCGCCCACGGAAGTGACGGATCTCACCGAGTTCGCCAGCGTCGAGCAGCCGCTTCGCGTACTGGATCGCCGGGACGTACCGATAGTTGAACGCCGTTGCAGTCGGCACGTCGGCACTGGCGGCCGCCTGGGCCATCCGTTCGGCGGCCACGTCGTCGACCGCAAGGGGCTTCTCACAGAGGACAGGGACACCAGCTTCGAGCGCCGCAATCGACGGTTCGGTATGGAGATGGTTCGGCCCGAGATTGTAGAACACGTCCACTTCATCGATCACGTCTCGCCAGTCGGTGGCGATCCGTGCGAACCCGAGCCTGTTAGCTGCCTCGGACAGGGCGGATTCGTCCCGTCCGATCAGTACGTCCCGTTCGACGGCCGGTGCCTCTGGAAAAAACATCGGCAACCGGGCAAGCGCGTTTGCGTGCGCACGGCCCATAAATCGATAGCCGAGCATCCCGACTGAGAGTGCCATAGCTGGTGTATGGCGTGGCAGACAAAATACAGTACCGGCCAGCACACAGAGCGAAACCCCACTCTCGAACCTCCCCGGAGCCGCGCTACTCAGGCAGGAACGTCCGCTCGATGTACGCCGTGCCGCCGCCGATGACCGCTGTGCCGATCCCGGCGACGATCGAACTGATCAGCAGCGCGCCGAACTCGAGGCTGATGCTTATGTCGGTGTTAGTGTTGAGCGCTCCGAGATTGTATAACTCCGCGGTAAGCTGTGTCGACGCGAGGAACGCGCCCAGAATCCACAGAGCGATCGTACCGGCGAAGACCGCGACTGCCGCGGCAATCGCGACGGTCTGATCGTCTTCGGGGATCTCCTCGGCGAATCTGGTACCGACACCGACTGCGAGTACGGCCCCGAACAGCGGTAGGGCTCCGACTGCCGTAGCGATGACATTCGTGCCAATATGGGCCGCTTCCGACTCACCGCCACCAGACACTGAGAGTAACTCCTCTCCGACACCGCCGACAAGCAACGCGATCAACCCGATACCGAGACCGACCAGGGCGTACATCGAGACGGTGGCTTTCAGGTAGCCGAACGTCGGCTCCTGCTGAAGTTTGTCCGCCAGTCCCGGCCCTTGCTGAACTGGTTGTTGGGTTTGGCCGTACGCCTGGCCACCCTGCGGTTGTCCACCCTGGGGCTGGTCACCCTGTGGTTGATTCGTCCGTGACTGTCCACCCTGTGACCGTTCGTCTGCCGTATTCTCGTCGCTTGACATACAGTGGGTGACTCACACTGACAGTATATAAATGTATTCAACACGACTAATACTGCCAAGCTCGTGCAGGACTGAACGCGCGTTCAACGGCTGTTTCAGCGTCTGGTACTGATTAAATCGGTAGCTTTAGGTATACAGGTCTTGCGAACCAGAATGATATGTCCGCAGACCAAGGTGAACAGCCGAAGGGTAGACAGTCACAGAACCGTCGGAATACACCTCAATCCGGTGGTGGTTTCGGCCAGGCACCGCAGTCGCCGACACAGCGCTACGCGATGTTCGGCATCGCAGTGTACGGGGCGTACGCAATCGTCCGGTTCCTTCACGATTTCCTCGAGGCTATCTTGTCACACGACGAGTCGATGTATTTCCAGGCGAGCGATAATCCACTGTATTCGGCCTCAAACGCGTCGTTTTTCGCCAATAACGATCAGATTATGCTGCTTGTGGCACTCGCTATCGGGGCCTTTTACGTCTACTCCGTAACGACGACCGAGCCGGCATACAAACCTGCGGCCATTGCGGCGTCCGCCGGCATCGCCGCCGTGTCGGTCGTCTCGATGGTTTTGATTCTGCTGTTCACACCTGACGGCGTGACGATTGAACTCGGCAACGAGATTATCGGTCTACTCGTCGCGATCGTCGGCTCCGCCATAGCGGCGGCGGTGACGGCAGTGGTCCTCGAACGAGCGCCCAAGCCGACACCACGATAGCAGACCGGCGCAGGACTTTCGCTCACGCCCAGTACGTATCGCCGGGCTGATCTTCGAAGACGACGCGTTGCAGTAACTCGATGCCTTTTTCGAGCCCTTCGCTGGGAGCGGTGAGTGCGTCCTCGTGTTCGATCGAAAGCGCCCCGTCGTAACCGACCATCCGGAGCGTCGAGACCACGTCCCGCCAGTGATCCTCGCCGTGTCCGTAGCCGACTGATCGGAACAGCCAGGACCGGTTAGCCACGTCGTCATACGGCGTCGTGTCCAGTACGCCCTGTGTGCGAGCCTGAGCGTCGTAGATTCGGGTATCCTTGGCGTGGACGTGGTGAATCGCCGCACCTAGCAGTCTGATCGCGTCAGTAATCTCGATCCCTTGCCAGTAGAGATGCGAGGGGTCGAAGTTCGCACCGATCCGGTCGTTTGTCCGCTCGCGCAACTCCAACAGCCCCGTCGGCTCGTAGATCAGCATATTGGGGTGCATCTCGATTGCGATATCGACGCCGTGGTCGTCGGCGACGTTCGCCAACTCACGCCAGTATTCGGTCGCGACTGTCCACTGGTATTCGTGGGCGTCAGCGTGTTCGCTCGGCCAGGGCGCAGTCACCCAGTTGGGTACCTCGTCGTTCGGACCACCGGCCGGGAGCCCGGAGAAACAGGTCACTGTCCCGATGCCGAGACGGTCCGCGAGTTCGATCGCCTCACGCAACTCCGTGTCGGCCTCAGTCGCTCGCTGTTCATCGGGGTGGAGCGGGTTGTTGTGCGTCGCAAGCGCGCTCACCTGCAGGTCATACGTCTCTAGATCCGCACGAAGGGCAGCCCGTGCGTCGGGATCGGCCAGCAGTGTTTCCCGATCGAGATGATCCGCTCCCGGATAACCGCCACAGCCGAGTTCGACCGCACCGACGCCGAGATCAGAGAGATACTCGAAGGCCGATTCGCGTGGCTGGTCCCCGAGCGGGACGGTCAAAACACCGACATCCATACGTTGACGAACGATTGGCGCCGTAGTAAAGGTACAGCCTGCGACGGATACACCGGGGTTTGTCAGGCCTCACTCCCGGCCTCGTAGCGGTCGAACAGCGTCGTCAACTGTTGGGCGCGCATCGTGAGCATCTTCGCGTTGACGTACATCTCCCCGAGCGCCAGCGTCTGTTCTTCGGCGATCGCAGCGACGTGCTCGGCCTCCTCGACGTGCTCGCGGCTCGTTTCTGCGGCCTGATCTGCGATGGATGCGACTTCTTCGCTAGAGGCGGCTTGGTCGTCGGTCGCGTTAGAGATCTCTTTGACACCGCTTGCCGTCTGTTCGACGTGTTCGAGGATCGATTCAAGCGCGTCGAGTCCCTCCTGGGCGTCCTCGCGACCTGCCCGGACGGTCGATTGCATCGCGCCGATCTCGGTGACAGTCTCGTCGGTCTGGTCTTGGATCTCGCCGATCAGCGCCTCGATTTCGTTGGTCGCGTCTTTCGTCTCCTCAGCGAGATTCTTGACCTCGTCGGCGACGACTCCAAACCCGGTCTCCTCGCCCGAGGACGCGTGGGCAGCCTCGATCGATGCGTTCAACGCCAGGATGTTCGTCTGCTCGGCGATGTCGTCGATCATCTCGACAATCTGCCCGACCTCCTGCATCTGTTCGTCGAGCGTTTCCACGGCCTCGACGACAGTCTCGGTCTGATCGCCGGTCTCGTCCATCGCGTCGACGACGCCGCGAGCGGCTTCGATCCCCTCGACGGTGTGACGTTCGGTTCGGTCGGCTTTCTCGGCGACCTCATCGCTGGAGGCGGCGATCTCTTCGATCGTCGCGGACATTTCACTCATCTCCCGGGAGATGCGGCTAATCTGCTGGTGTTGGTCCTGAAATACCGCCGCGATCTCCTCAATCGAGGCTGCGACGTTCTCGCTGGCCTCTCTGACTGCTTCGGTCGCCGTCGTCACCTGTTGGCTTGAGTCGGCGACGTCCCCGCTGAATTCGCTTGCTGTGTCGACCATCTGTTCGAACGACGCAATCATCTCGTTGAACGCGCTCGCAGTCTCGTCCATCGACACATTGCCCGTGTCCGTATCGAGTCGGTGTCGGAGATCGCCCTCGTTGATCCGACCGATTGTGTCGGCGTATGCCTGGAGCGGATCCGCGCTCGGCACGCCGCCGTCGGTCGTCGCCGGGGCATTCGATCCGCCGGAGTGCTGGCGGTCGACACTAGCCGATCGTGCCTCTGTCAACTGTCGTTCGAGCGTCGTCACTTCCTCACGGAGTTCATCTCGCTCGTCGGCAAGAGACTGCCGCTCGCTGGTGAGTGTCTCCGTTCTCGCCTGCAGGTGCCCGAATCTGGTCTCGATTCGACGGATGGCGTACACTAGCGTGGCCGCAGCGACGAGGAAGCCTGCGGCCGCAAACAGTGTGTATACTGGCCCGGAAGTGACACGTACCAGGAGAGCCTGATAGAGTGCGTGTCCTAACTGCGCCGCGAGCGCAGCGACTGTCACGCGGTCGAGAGAGAACTGCATACTGATGTCTATCGTCATCGGACGTATATATCCTTCTGCTAATTATCAGAATCTGCTTCGCCTGCAACCACAGTGAAAACCACTGTTACCAGCCGTGAAAACCACGGCGGTAGGTTCAATACCGGTCGGACGAAATCCGGGATTATGTCAGATTCCGGCGCTCGATCCGCCGCTGCCCGCTCGGGGGCTGAACTCTTACACCGGATGGTCGGTGGAGACGGTGAGGCCGCGATCAATGCACTCTTGGACGGGTTCGAGAGCCGCCACCCTGGCGTCTCACTCGAGGACGTGACCGACGAGAACCTCAGTCTGACCGTCAAGAGTCGTATTCTCAAGGAGAATCCGCCAGACGTCTGGATCGAATGGCCGGGCAAGAACCTCACGCCGTACGTCGAGGCCGGCGTCCTCGCGGACGTCTCGGAGGTCTGGACGGAGTCGGATATGGAACGGGCCTACCTTGACGGCCCCCGCAATGCGGCGGTGTTCGATGAAGCCTACCACGCTGTACCGCTGAACATCCACCGGATCAACAACCTGTTTTATAACGTCGACCTGGCTGCCGAAGCGGGCGTCGATCCGTCTCAGGTCTCCTCGCCGCGGGGATTCGTCGAGCTACTCCAGCAAGTCGAAACCGAAACTGGACGGGTCGGGATGATGCTTCCGATGAAAAACCCCTGGACTGTCCTCCAGTTGTGGGAGACAGTCCTGCTTGGCGAGCACGGACACGAGGTGTACCAGTCTGTCGCGGACGGTGCGGCTGGGCGCCACCGAGATGCGATTGCGGACGCACTGGACATCGTCTCGGCGTACGCCGACCTCGCTACCGACGACGCACTGTACGTCTCGTTGACGGACGCCAACGAGCGGTTTATCGACGGTGAGTCGGTGTTCTTCCATCAGGGCGACTGGGCCGCAGGCGCGTACACGGAGACCGATGGGTTCCAGTATGGCACCGACTGGGAACACGTCCCGTTCCCGGGCACGGAGCGGATGTACGCGATGAATATGGACGCGGTGATCGCCTCGGCGACGACCGACACTGGCGCCGATGCCGTCAAGTCGTTCCTGCAGTATGTCGGTTCGGCGGACGGCCAGCGGCGATTCAACCGGAAGAAGGGGTCGATTCCACCACGGACGGACGTCTCGATGGGCGAGTTCACCGACTTCCTTCAGGAACAACAGGCTGACTTCGAGTCTTCACGTGCCCAGCCACTGTCGATCACGCACGGACTCGGCGTCCGGCCGGAGCAACTGATCGAACTCAAGACGGTGATGTCGTCGTTTGTCGCAGAGCGCGACGTTTCCGGGGCCGCTTCGGAACTCGTTTCGGCCTTCGACCGGCAGTAGGCGTCGCCGTTTTTGCGACAGTCGCGACCGTTTTATTTGTCGGACTCAAATCGGCGGCTATGAGCCTCGAAACGATGGAGCCGGACCCTGTTTTCAGCGAGGATGCGCATACAGACACGATCGAGACACTGGCCGAACACGACGAGTTGACCTACATCGTCTGGGGTGGCGACTGGTGTGGGGACTGTCGTGCGCAACTGCCGACGTTCGGAGCGGCCTTGCAAGCAGCCGGTGTTGACGATGACCGCGTTGAGGAGATTCCAGTCGAAAAACTCGAAGACGGCTCGAAAGCCGGCCCGAAAGTCGAGGAATACGGCATCGAGTACATTCCAACCGTCGTCGTCAAACACGGCGACGAGGAGATAGCTCGATTCGTCGAGGAAGAACCGGTCTCGATACCGGTGTATCTGGCCGAACGGATCCGTGAGAACTTCGGTGGATAACGTCCTGATTTATCCCGATAGCCACTCGATCGCCGCCTCGATGTCGTTTTTCGGCGGCGAGCACGTGAAGTCCCGGCAGGCGTAGACCGTTGGCCGGCCATCACGGGCGTCCCGGCCGGCCCAGATCGGCGGAGCTTCACCCATCCCGAGTCGGTCGGTCCACCCTTCCAGCCGGTCTGCCGTCGGCGGCCGGCGGGTGAGGATCTGCGCCGGCAGATACGTCTCGGCCAGCGCTTCGTGCCACCCGTCGGGTATCGACTCGGCGGCGACAGTGAGCTCCGTCGACCCACTCCGATATCGGTCGGCCGCGAGCGTGAGCGACGCGTGACGGAGCGGATCGCGTTCGATGGCTTCGGCGTTGGTTTCGAGTACGCCAGCGGCGACCTCGTCGAACCGACTATCGTTCCGGAAGTGATCGAGTGCCAGCAGGGTCTCGACGGCCACGCCGACACTCGAAGGTGTCGACTGGTCGGACAGCTCCTGAGGACGAGCGATGAGACGTTCGCCGTCGGCAGCGGTGAAATACAGCGTCTCCGTCTCGGTGTCCCAGAACCGCTCGACTAGTGCGTCGCCGAGCGCGAGCGCGAACGACAGGTGATCGGGGTTCCCGGTCGCCTGGTAGGTGTCGAAGGCCCCTCGCGCGAGGAAAGCGTAATCCTCCAGATAGCCAGCTATCCGGACGTCTCCGTCTTTGTACCGACGGTACAGGCGGTCGGCAGATTCGTCCCAGAGGTGCTCTCGACAGAACGACAGCGCATCGCGAGCCGTCTCCGCGTACGTCCGATCGAGGACGAACCCGCCCGCTGCGAGTGCCGAGATTGCCAGTCCATTCCAGCCCGCGAGGATCTTCTCGTCGCGGTTCGGACGGGGTCGCTGCTCACGGGCATCGAAGACCTGCTTCCGGGCGGCTTCGAGTCGTCGTTTGACTTCGCTTCGGTCCAGTTTCTGCTCGTCCGCCAACTCCGAGAGTGACGCGCTATGGGTCAATACCGTCTCTCCTTCGAAGTTACCGGACGCCGTGACGCCGTACCGATCGCAGAACAGTTCGGCGTCTATCGAGCCTTCGACTGCCTCACGCACGTCGGCGGGCGTCCAGGTGTAGAACGCGCCCTCTTCGTCGTCGGAGGCGGGATCGCCCGCCGGCGGACTCCGGGCATCGAGTGTGCTATACAGGCCGCCATCGGGATGACGAAGGTCCCGACGGAGAAACTCGAAGGTCTCACGAGCGACAGTTGCGTACCGTTGCTCGCCGGTGAGCCGATACCCCTCCAGTAGCGCCCGCGGGATCTCGGCGTTGTCGTAGAGCATCTTCTCGAAGTGGGGCACGACCCATTCACGATCGGTCGCATAGCGGTGAAAGCCCCCGCCGACGTGGTCGTAGATCCCACCTGCGACCATCGCGTCCAGGGCCTCGACGGCTACTGCACGGAACGCCGACCGACCGGTCCGCTCGTGGGCGCGCAATAGCAACTGTATCCGCCCGGTCTGTGGGAATTTCGGGCCGCCCGATCCGAACCCGCCGTGCTCGCGGTCGGCCCGGGTGACCGCCGTGTCGGCCGCCGTCGTCAGTACTCCCTCATCGAGTTCGTGAGAACCTGACGGCGTCGCCATCTCGTCTTCGATCGCCGCGGTCCACTCGTCAGCACGCGCTTCGACCTCCTCGCGCTCGTCAGTGTATGAGGCCCGGACCTTCCCAAGCAGTTCCAGGAAGCCGGGCATTCCGCGCCGCGGCTCACGCGGGAAGTAGGTGCCGACGTGAAACGGTCGCTGGTCGGGTGTGAGCCACACTGACAGCGGCCAGCCGCCCCGGCCACTGACGACCTGTGCAAGCGTCTGGTAGACTCTGTCGATGTCGGGGCGCTCCTCGCGGTCGACCTTGATCGGGACGAACTGTTCGTTGAGGACTTCGGCGACGACGTCGTCTTCGAAGCTCTCCTCGGCCATCACGTGACACCAGTGACACGAGGAGTAGCCGATCGACAGGAAGATCGGTCGGTCTCGCTGTCGGGCAGCTTCGAGAGCGGTCTCGTCCCAGGGCTGCCAGTTGACTGGGTTGTCGGCGTGTTGCTGGAGGTACGGACTTGCCTCCTCGGCGAGACGGTTGCGAGCGAGCGGGTCGTCGGTCATTACGTGTGGTTGGTGACGGGCGGGGTAAATGCCGGCGCAACCGGCAATGGTCGTCGAGAGCCGTTCGACTCAAGAGACGAACAACAACCCTTTACTGGCAGTGCTGCGGGCTATCGCGTATGACAGAGACCGTACTGCTGGTCGGCGGTGGGGGTCGCGAACACGCGGTCGCCCGTTCGCTCGCCGACGCTGACTGCGAACTGTACGCCTGTGCCGGGAACAAGAATCCGGGTATCGCGCGGATCGCCGAGGGCATCGAGACGCTCGACATTTCTCACCCGAAAGCCGTGACGACCTATGCCCAGTCGATCGATGCCGACCTGGCTGTGATCGGACCGGAAGCGCCCCTGCAAGCAGGGGTCGCCGACGCGCTGGATGACGCCGGGATCTACGCGTTCGGTCCACGCGAAGCTCAGGCACGCATCGAGACGGACAAGGCCTTCCAGCGGCGCTTTATGCGGGAACACGACATTCCAGGCTGCCCGGACTTCGAGACCTTCGAGGATATGGAGGCTGCCTGTGAGTTTATCGACTCCTATGACGGTGATCTGGCGATCAAGCCCGCCGGGCTCACTGGCGGCAAAGGCGTTCGTGTCATCGGCGATCAGGTCACCGCCGCGGAGGGCAAGGCCTATCTCCGCGAATCTGAGTACGATCGTGTCGTCCTCGAGGAGCGGCTGGTTGGCGAGGAGTTCACTGTCCAGGCGCTGGTCGCCAACGGCGACGTGCGGGTCACGCCCGCTGTCCAAGATCACAAGCGCGCCTACGAGGGCGACGACGGGCCGAACACCGGCGGGATGGGCAGCTATAGCGACGCCACGCTGGCGTTGCCGTTTATGGACCGCGATGACTACATCGCCGCGGTCGATATCATCGAGGCGACCGTCGATGCGCTGGACGGGTACAAAGGTGTCCTCTACGGCCAGTTTATGCTGACAGCTGACGGGCCGAAAGTCGTCGAGTTCAACGCACGGTTTGGCGATCCCGAGGCGATGAACACCCTGCCGGTGCTCAATACGGACTTCCTTGCGGTACTGACCGCTGCCCGGGACGGCGAGACGCTGCCCCAACTGTCCTTTGCGCCGAGCGCGACCGTCTGCAAGTACGCCGTTCCGGCGGGCTATCCGACCGAACCGGAAGCCGGCGCGAAAGTGACTGTCGACGAGGACGGCGCCCGCGAGATTGCCAGCGAGTACGACGGCGAGGCACTGTTGTACTACGCCAGCGTCGACGACCGCGAGGACGGCATCTACACGACCACGTCTCGTGCGTTCGCGGTGGTCGGGCTTGCGGAGTCGATTACCGACGCCGAGGAGATCGCCGAGGCGGTACTGAGTGAGGCCGGCGAGGCGGGACTACGCGTCCGTCACGACATCGGCAAGCCAGATCTGGTCCAACAGCGGATCGATCATATGGCGGACCTACAGGAGTAGTCGGCGGCTTCTTGACCGTGGGGGTCAAACTGCCTGGCGTGTCCGAAGACGAGTCGTCACGTCACGATCGCCTGTCGAGTCGGGCGACGCCCGGGCCGCGCAACTCGCTGTTGCACTGGCCGGAGACGCGCCACCCACTGCGGATCGTTCTCAATTTTCTGGTCGTCTGGGTCGTTCGGTACTCCCCGAGTCTCACACTCAAAAACTGGCTCCTCCGACGGCTCGGTGCTGACGTCGAAACCGGTGTCGCCTGGGCGCTGACGGCTACACCGGACGTGTTCTGGCCGGAGTTGCTCACTGTTCGTGAGGACGCCATCATCGGCTACGACGCGACTGTTCTCTGTCACGAGTACCTGCAAGACGAGGTTCGAACCGGCGAAGTCCACATCGGCGAGCGGGCGATGATCGGCGCCGGGGCAGTCGTCTTGCCGGGCGTGCATATCGGTGCGGACGCCCAGGTCGCGGCCAACTCCCTGGTCGCTGCTGATGTTCCAGCCGGTGCGACCGTGGCCGGTGTCCCCGCCGAAGTCGTCTCCGAGGGCGAACAGGTTAATGAAAATCCAGCCCGTAACGGGGGTAATGTCTGATCGCCTCTCTGCAGACGGCTCTCCTCGACCGGAGGCGCTCGCGCATACCTTCTACGTCTACGAAATCGACCGTAGCGACGGGGCAGTGCGGTATTACGGCGAGCCGTTGGCGCCGAGAGATCAGGTCGTCGATCGGGTCGCGCCCCTGTTTCGAGAGCGGGGATATCGGGTTTCGCTGCAGTATGAAACCGGGGAACACGTCCTCGTCGCCGAACAGCGAACGATGGGTATTGACGGTTTCCCGTGGCTCAATGTCGTCCTCTTTCTGGCGACGCTAGCGACGACGCTGTTCGCGGGCGCACGGTGGTATGATTTGCCCCTGGCCGAAAACCCGCTGTCGATATTCGGGGCGTGGCCGTTCGCCGTGGCCGTACTGGGGGTGCTGGGGGTCCACGAGTTCGGCCACTACGCACTGAGTCGCCACCACGAGGTACAGGCGACGCTGCCGTATTTCATCCCGCTGCCGAACGTCCTCGGCACACTCGGGGCCGTCATTCGGATGAAAGACCATCTGCCGAGTCGGAAGGCACTGTTCGATATCGGTGTCGCGGGCCCGCTCGCCGGGCTGGTTGCGACGATCGTCGTCACTGCCGTCGGTGTCACGCTGCCGCCAGTCGAGGTCGGCTCGGATGCGTTGATCCAACAGGTCAAGCTCGGGTATCCGCCGCTGATTCAGGTGATCGCGGCTATACTGGGTGAGCCGCTGGTCTACTCGGATCCGTCGCTGATGGTCAATCCGGTCGTCTTAGGTGGCTGGGTCGGCGCGTTCGTGACGTTTCTGAACCTCCTGCCAGTCGGGCAACTCGATGGAGCCCATACCGTCCGGGCGTTGATCGGTGACCGTCTCGATCAGGTGCAGCTCGCAGTGCCCGTTGCTCTGTTCGGCGTGGCCGGCTGGCAACTGCTGTTCGGGGACGTTCGCGCGGTGGCGCTGTGGGTCCTGTGGGGCGTCCTCGCGCTGGTGTTGAGTCGGGTCGGCGGCGCACGGCCGATCGACGAGTCGGGCGTCGGTCCGACCCGCAAGGCGATTGCGCTCCTGACGCTTCTGCTGGGGGTACTCTGTTTCACTCCGGCACCGATCGTCTTCACCGGCTGAGGTCACTGCCGCTTTTGGAATGCTTAAGTCACCGCTGGCCGACCACTCGATCGATGTCCTCGCTGACGCGATGGTTCCGATCGAAGCCGTTCGGCCAGCAGATCGTCATCTTAGCACTCGTGTTAGACCCGCTCGGATTCGCGACTGGGTTTCTCCTCGCCCCGTCGGTCGGGATCGACCCACTGATGGGTGGCGTGTACGGGCTTGTCGCTGCGAGTGTACCGACGTCGATGCACGTGATGCGCGAGGCATCGTAAGTCGGGCTGCCCTCACTCAGAGTCGTGGGCGTACTCGCGCAACGTTTCGATCTCGACCGTATCGAGGACGGCCTCGTTGGTCGCCTCCAGAACGATCGGCGGTGCGACACCGGCCTCGCGGGCCTCTTCCCACCGTGGGAGACAGAGACACCAGTGGTCGCCGGGGTTCAGGCCGGGGAAATCCAGCTCCGGACGCGGCGTGATGAGGTCGTTGCCCTGGCGTTTGCTATACTGCAGAAACTCCTCGGTGACGGCCGCACAGACTTCGTGGCGACCGGGATCGCGCTGGGTCGCCGTACAGTTGCCGTCACGCAAGTACCCAGTCGTGGGATCGGTATTACAAGTCTCCAGTGCCGTACCGAGTACGTTTTGCTGTGTCATAGTCGCCGTATGGACTGGACCGTCAAGGCCCTTCGGACGACCCGAACTGGCGGTCGATCTCTCGCTTGGCCTCGGCGATGACTGCCTGTTCGGCCCGCTCCATCGCTCGGATCGCTTCGTCAGTGTACTCGACGGTCAGCGTTGGGAGTCCACCACCGAGCAAGCCGCCGAGACCGCCGAGCACGTCGCCAGGATCGATCGTCGTGGACATCGATATCGCGTCGGTGTGCTCACGGACCGGCTCGGTGATGACGAATCGCTCTTCGACGAGTCGCTCGGCGGTCTCCCGGTCGAGTGTCGACCGGACCGCATCCCAGAAGTCGTCTTCGGGCGCTTCAAGCAGCGGGACGGCGGCTTCGCCCAGCCTTCGGTGGCGTTCGAGCAGTCCGTCGACGATCGCGTCCCGGCGCTTTGCTGGGACTTCCGAACGGATCCCCTTCGCGAACGGGTCGCGCTCGAGAATCGACTCCCGGTGGGCGTCGATGCTGGCGTCACTCTCGGCGAAATCCAGGATCGCGTCGAACTGCGCGACCACGCGCCGCCG